>Ga0114931_10011088_pt1 | contig 10680 bp, 9 predicted proteins | sample 2SBtaG_FD_89579 | JGI IMG/M metagenome (GOLD analysis project Ga0114931, IMG submission 89579) | Deep subsurface microbial communities from Kolumbo volcano to uncover new lineages of life (NeLLi) - 2SBTROV14_V59a metaG | ecosystem: Environmental > Aquatic > Marine > Volcanic | place: Kolumbo...
CTCACGATGAGCGCCTACGACACGCTGCGCATCGACCGCGACGTACTCGCCGAACGCGGCATCGCCACCGGCGAGGTGCTCGAGATCGTCGCGCGCTCCTACGCACGCATGGTCTTCGTCGACGGGCTCTTCCACGCGGACCCGCACCCCGGCAACCTCTATGTCGTCGACGAACCGGACGCGCCCCGGCGGCCGCGCGTGCTCTTCGTCGACTTCGGCCTGAGCCAGCGCCTGCGCAACGAACTTCGCCGCGAGCTGCGCCTCGGCATCCACGCGCTGCTGCAACGCGATGCCGAAGGGCTCGTCGCACGCATGCAGGGCATGGGCATGCTCGACGAGGGTGCGCGCGAGCAGGCGCTGCCCCGGGTACGCGAGCTGCTCGAACGCATGGGCGCCGGTGGCGGCGCGCTCGCCCTCTCCGGCTCGGCCGTCCTCTCCTTCAAGGACGAGGCCAAGGCGCTGCTCGAAGGGACGCCGGGGCTGCAGCTGCCGAACGACCTGCTGCTGTACGCGAAGACCCTCTCCTACCTCTTCGGGCTCGGCGAAGTGCTCGACCCCCGGGTCGACCTGATGAAGATCTCGGTGCCCTACCTGCTCCGCTTCCTCGCGACGCGCGACGACGAGCCCGCCACGCCATCCGCCCTTCGCTAGGCGAGCGCAGCGCTGAGCGCCTCCACGACGCGCTCCTGCTGCGCGGCACGGATGCCGGGAAAGAGCGGCAGCGACAGGATCTCGCCGGCGAGGCGCTCGGCGACCGGGAAGTGGCCGCCCACCGACGCGAAGGCACCGCTGCGGTGGATCGGGTGCGGGTAGTGGATGCCCGCGCCGATGCCGGCATCGTGGAGGGCCGCCAGCACCCGGTCCCGTTCGTCGACGCGCACCACGTACAGGTGCCAGACGTGTTCGTTGCCGGGGAGGGTGCGCGGCCGCCGCAACGCTCCGCGCGCTTCGCCGTCGGCCAGCAGCGCGTCGTAGCGGGCAGCCGCTTCGCGGCGTTGCGCGTTCCACGCCTCGAGGCGCGCGAGCTTGGCCGCCAGCACCACCGCCTGCAGCGTATCGAGGCGCGAGTTGAAGCCGACGCGAGGATGCGCGTACTTCACTTCGCTGCCGTAGTTGCGCAGAGCGCGCAGCCGTCGCGCCATCGTGCCGTCGCTCGTCAGCACCGCGCCAGCATCGCCGAAGGCGCCGAGGTTCTTCCCCGGGTAGAAGCTCGTCGCCGCCGCAAGGCCGATGCTCCCGGACGCGCGCCCCCGTTGTCTCGCTCCCTGCGACTGGGCGGCGTCCTCGAAGCAGAGCAGGCCGTGCTCGCGAGCGAGTCGCTCGAGCGGCGCCATCGGCGCCATCTGCCCGAACAGGTGCACCGGGAGCAGCGCGCGCGTGCGCGGGCCGAGCGCCGCGGCGCAGGCGTCGACGTCGATCAGGCCGTAGTCCTCGTCGCAGTCGACGAAGACGGGCGAGGCGCCGGCGCGCACGACCGCGAGCGCCGTCGCGATGAACGTGTTGACCGGCACGATCACCTCGTCACCGGAGCCGATGCCGGCGGCGCGCAGCATGAGTTCGATGGCATCGGTGCCGCTGGCGACGCCGATGCAGTGGCGGGCATCGCAGAAGGCGGCGAAGTCGCGTTCGAAGCCGGCGACCTCCTCGCCGAGGATGAATGCGCCGCGTCCGATCACGCGCGCAAAACCTGCGGCGACCTCGTCGGCCACCTGCTGGTGCTGAATGCCCAGGTCGACGAGCGGGATCGGCTTCGGGGCACTCACCCTGCGAGCGGCTCTTCGCGACCGCCGGCGGCGATCGAACGCGTCAGCGCCTCGAGCACGCGCACGACCCGCGTGCCCACCTGCCCGTCCGAGAGCGGACGTCCCCCTCCCTCGATGCAGTCGAGGAACTCGTCGCATTCACTGCGCAGCGGCTCACCGAGCGACACCTTGGGGATCTGGATGTCGCCGTCGCGAACGCTCGCCCGGAAGGTCGCAAAGTCGTCGACGAAGTCGATGGGCGTCGTGTCGTCACTCACGTACTTGTCGTAGAGGCGGATCGGTTCGCTCAGGTTCAGGTCGTCGAAGGTCAGCATCCGCCGCTCGCCGACGACCGTGATGTCGCGCACCTTGCGCGGGTTCAACCACGACGTGTGCAGGTTCACCAGCACGTCGCCCGGATAGCGCAAGGTCGCGAAGACGGCGTCCTCGACCGCCGGGTTGATCCAGCTGCCGCCCTGCGCCGAGACCGACACCGGCTCTGCTCCGAGCCAGTAGTCCACGATCGAGATGTCGTGCGCCGCCAGGTCCCAGGCGGCGTTCACATCCGCTCGGATCGGCCCGAGGTTCGTGCGCACCATCGAAACGTAGTGAACGGTCCCGAGCTCGCCCTCGTCGAGATAGCGCTTCACCCGGCGCACGGCGCGGTTGTACAGGAACACGTGTCCCACCAGCAGCACGCGCTCGCCCGCCTCGGCGAGCGCGCACAGCTCGAGTGCCTGGTCGCTCGCCGCGGCGATCGGCTTCTCGACGAGCACGTGCTTGTTCCGCGTGAGCGCCCGCTTCACCAGCGCGTGGTGCGTGACGGTCGGTGTCGCAATCACGACCGCGTCGATCGCCGGATCGTCGAAGACATCGTCGGCATCGTCCGAGACCCGGATGTCGGGAAAGCGCTGAGCGACCTGGGCGAGACGTTCGGGGCGTCGGTCCGCCACGCGCAGCACCTCACTGCGCCGGCTCTCGTGGAAGTTGCGGATGAGGTTCGGGCCCCAGTGCCCGGCGCCGACGACTCCCACGCGAACCACCTTCACCTCCGGATCCGCAGCCCCACCAGTACGAGCGGGCGCAGGATCGACCACCAGCCCCGGACCGGCTGCATCTTCGTCTGCCCGAGCTCGCGCGGCGGGTAGACCTTCGTCACTGCTACTTCGACGCTCCGGTGCCCGAGCTGGATGGCACGCAGGTACAGGTAGGGTTCCAGCTCGTACTCGTCGAGCCACGCCTGGTGCAGGTCGAGCCCGGGGTCCTCGAGCACCCGGCGGTGGACCGCGCGAAATCCGTTCGTCGACTCCGTGACGCGGCGCCCCGAGACGAGCGAGAAGAGCATCGGATGCAGCCGCGTCGCGATCCGGCGATAGAGGGGCATGTCGCCGAAGCCCGCTGCGCCGCCGCCCGCAGGAGCGAGGTAGCGGGAGCCCTGGACGAAGTCGGCGTGCCCCTCGGCGATGGGGTCGAGCAGACGCGGAATCTCTTCAGGCGCGTCCTTGTCGTTGCCGGCCATCACGACCGCGACGTCGTAGCCGTGCGCAAGTGCGTAGTCGTAGCCGGCGCGCAGCGCGGCGCCGACGCCGACCGTCGCACCCATGTCGAGGATGTGCGCGCCGCGCTCGCGCGCGACCTCGGCCGAGCGGTCGCTCGACCCGTCGTCGATGACGAGCACCTCATCGACGACGTCGCGCGGTACACGCTCCACGACGTGCGCGATCTTGCGCTCCTCGTCGAGCACGGGCGCCATCGCGATGACCTTCAGGCCGCGGTACACGCCGGTGCGCGCCTAGCGCCGAAGCCGCAGTCCCTGCAGCCGGATGAAAGCGCCGGCATCCGCCTGGTCGTAGGCGCCGGCGTCCTCCTCGAAGGTCGCGAGCTCCTCGCTGTAGAGCGAGTTCGGAGAGCGGCGTCCCTCGACGATCACGTTGCCCTTGTACAGACGCAGACGGACGTCGCCGCTGACGTCGCGCTGCGAAGCATCGATCGCCGCGCGCATGAAGGACATCTCGGGCGAGAACCAGAAGCCGTTGTAGATCAGCTCCGCGAAGCGCGGCGAGAGCCGGTCGCGCTCGTGCATCACCTCCCGGTCGAGCGTGATCGACTCGATGGCGCGGTGGGCTTCGTGCAGCACCGTGCCACCGGGCGTCTCGTAGACGCCTCGCGACTTGAGCCCGACGAAGCGATTCTCGACCATGTCGACGCGACCGATCCCGTGGCTACAGGCGATCCGGTTCAGGCGCGCGAGCATCTCGGCGGGCGGCAGCGCCTCGCCGTCGAGGCGGACCGGCACGCCGCCTTCGAAGCCGATCGACAGCTGCTGCGGGGCGTCCGGTGCCCTTTCGGGCGAGGTCGTCAGCAGGAACATCTCTTCGTCGGGCGCGTTCCACGGGTCTTCGAGGATCCCGCCTTCGAAGGAACAGTGCAGCAGATTCCGGTCGATCGAGTAGGGCTTCTCGAGCGTCGCCGAGATCGCGATCCCGTGCTCGCGCGCATAGGCGATGCAGTCGCTGCGCGAGCGCAGGTCCCACTCGCGCCAGGGTGCGATCACAGCGAGTTCCGGCGCGAGCGCACGGAAGGCCAGCTCGAAGCGCACCTGGTCGTTGCCCTTTCCGGTCGCGCCGTGCGCCAGCGCGTCGCAGCCGGTCGCCCGCGCCACCTCCACGTGATGGCGCGCGATCAGCGGTCGTGCAAGTGCAGTCCCGAGCAGGTAACGACCTTCGTAGACGGCGTTGCCCGCGATCGCCGGGAACACGTAGTCGGAGACGAACTCCTCACGCAGGTCGCGAACGACGCAGTCGACGGCGCCGGTCGCGGCAGCCTTCTCGGGCAGACCCGAGAGCTCTTCCTCCTGTCCGACGTCCGCACAGTAGGCGACGACTTCGCAGCCGTACTCTTCGATCAGCCAGCGCAGGATCACGGAGGTGTCGAGCCCACCGCTGTAGGCGAGACAGACGCGCTTCACGTCGGGGCGGACGGCCATGGCACTGCACCTCGCTGGCCCCGGAGACGCGCTCCGGAGAGGACGGGGCGGCAGTGTGGGCTGCGCGGAAGGGACACGCAAGCGGCAGGCCCCGACGGGCCCGGCGCGCGAGACGAACCGCTAGCCGCTGGCCAGCGGCAGGGCGATCACGGTGGCGCGGCCCGCCGCCGAGTGCACACAGACGTGGTGGAAACCGCCGAGGGCGGCGATCGAATCGCGCTGCCGGCGCAGCTCCGCGGGCGCGTCGCTGCGCCCCGGTGCGACCACCGAGAAGAGCACCCGCTCCGCATCGTCGACGCGTTCGACGCGGGCACCGAGCGCGATGTGGTCCGCACGATCACACTGCTCGAGGCGATCGCGCAGCATGCGCAGCAGCACCGTCTCCAGGTGCCGCCCTTCGCCCTGCGCCTGCGGCAGCGAGGCGGGCGCAATCACGTCGAGCACGACACCGCTTCGCGCGAAGTCGTCGCGGCAGCGACTGTGGACGGCGCGCACCACACGCAGCGGGTCGAGACGTTGCTTGCGAGCCTGCGTGGCGCCCTCACCCGTCAGCTCCGCGCGCAGTCCCTGCGACCCCTTGCGTGCACGTTCGACCGCCGCGAGCGCGTTGGCCGCCGCCGCGCGCGGACGCGCCGCGCCGCGTACCGCCGGATCCTCGGCCAGCTGCTCGAGGGCGGCGCCGAGTTCGTCGAGCGGGTCGTCGAGCTCGCGCTGCATCGCGAGCAGGCGTTGCACCGAGAAGGGCTCGTCCGAGAGCAGGATCACGACTCCGACACGGTCGGCCTGCGCCTCGATCGGCGAGGCCACGCCGATGTAGCCGCGGCCATCCTCGCGCAGCCGGAAGCGCACGGTCTCGCCGGTCTGACACACCTCCGCGACGGCGACCAGGAAGGCTTCGCGCCCGCCGCCTGCGAAGAGTTCGGCGAAGCTGGTGCCCTGCAGCGTGCGACCTTCCGGGTCGAAGGTCTGCTCGAAAGCGGGGTTCACGTAGATGACGCGACCCTCCGGGTCGCCGACGACGACCGGCGCGTCGAGGAAGCTGAGCAGCGAGGTGCCGTCGGAGCTCATGTCTCCACGCTCACGATGCCCGCGTCGAGCAGGCCCTTCAGGTTGTGGAGCGCTTCGAAGGCATCCATTCCGGACGAGGCGACCAGGTCAGCGACGTCATTGCGGCCGTCACAGAGCGAGACCAGGAAGCTCGCGCCCTCTGGCAGCGCGTGCCGGGCGATGGCGTCCGGCCCTTTCGCCAGTCGCGGCCGCGCCGCGGCGTCGAAGACGCGCGCGTAGGCGGCGCGCAGCCGCGCGCGCAGCAGTTCGACCACCGTGGCCGTCTCGAGGTCCAGCGCGCCGCTGCCCGCGGCCCCCTCGATCAGGCGGTAGGCGTCTTCGAGACCTCCGCCGGCCGCCAGGCGCAGGGCCTCGTCGATCAGGTTGCGATCGCGCTCGTTCAGCGACGAGGCAGCGGCCTCGGCACCGCGCGCGGGCTCTCGCCCCGCCGCCTCGATGTAGTCGGTCGCATCCGCGTTCGCCGGATCGAGTTCGAGCACCCGCTGCCAGCAGCGCAACGCAGCGTCCACCTCGTCGCCGCCGTAGTGGTCGAGGCCGCGGCGCAGCAGCTGCGCGATCTCTTCTTCGTGTGCCTGCGACATCGTGCCGTCCGAACTCCGATCAGCCCTTGAGCTGCACTTCGTAGAGGTCGTTCTCTTCGATGATCTCGCTGATCTCCTCGTCCGAGAGCGTGCCTGTCGCGTTGACCGTGATCGACTGTTCCTTGCCCGTCGCCAGATCGCGGGCCGAGACGCTCACGATCCCATTGGCGTCGATGTCGAAGTTGACGTCGATCTCCGGCTCGCCCTTCGGCGCCGAGCGGATGCCCGAGAGCACGAACTCGCCGAGCAGGTCGTTCTCGGCTGCCATGTCGCTCTCGCCCTGAAGGACCCGGATCTTCACCGCAGACTGATTGTCGCGCGTCGTAGTGAAGACGTGACTCTTGCTGACCGGCACGGTCGTGTTGCGCTCGATCAACCGTGCGAAGTGCCCGCCGTAGGTGCCGATGCCGAGCGACAGCGGCGTCACGTCGAGCAACAGCATGTTGTTGTCCTCCTCGACGAGCGAGGCAGCCTGCAGCGCCGCGCCGAGCGCCACCACCTCGTCGGGGTTCACGCCCTTGTGCGGCCTCTTTCCGAAGAACTCGCTGGCCGCTTCCTGCACCAGCGGCATGCGTGACTGGCCCCCGACGAGCACGACCTGGTCGATGTCCGCCGGCGTCAGGCCGGCGTCCCGCACGCACTGCTCGGCGCTCTTGAGCGTGCCGCTCACGATGTCGCCCACGAGTTGTTCGAGCTTGTCGCGCGTGATCGTGTGGTTCAGGTGCCGCGGCCCCTCGGAGTCGGTCGAGATGAAGGGCAGATTGATCTCGGTGCTGTCGCGCGAAGACAGGTCGCACTTCGCCTTCTCCGACGCGTCCTTCAGGCGCTGCAACGCCATCGTATCCTGACGCAGGTCGATGCCCTCGCTCTCCTGGAAGTGCTCCACGAGGTGCGCCACGATGCGGCGGTCGAAGTCCTCGCCGCCGAGGAAGGTGTTGCCCGCCGTTGCGAGCACCTCGACGACGCCCTCCGACATCTCGAGCACCGAGATGTCGAAAGTGCCGCCGCCGAGGTCATAGACCGCGATCTTCTCGTCGCCGCTGCGGCCGATGCCGTAGGCCAGCGCCGCGGAGGTCGGTTCGTTGATGATGCGCAACACCTCGAGGCCGGCGATCTTGCCGGCATCCTTCGTGCACTGACGCTGCGTATCGTTGAAGTAGGCGGGAACGGTGATGACCGCTTCCTGCACCGGCTCGCCGAGGTACTCCTCGGCCACGCGCTTCATCTCGCGCAGAATGATCCCGGAGATCTCGGGGCAGGTGAAGTTCTTGGCGCCGACCTTGATGCGCGGGTCGTCGTTGGGCCCGCAGACGATCTCGTAGGGGCACAGGTCGATCATCTTCTGGACTTCGGGCGCGTCGAAACGCCGCCCGATCAGCCGCTTCGCAGCCGACACGGTGTCCTTCGAATTCGTGATCGCCTGGCGCTTGGCGAGGTGTCCGACCAGGCGTTTTCCGTCCCGCGAGATCGCGAACATCGAGGGCGTCGTTTTGTAGCCCCCCGTGTTCGGGATCACGGCCGGCTGGCCGTTGTCCATCACGGCGACGACGGAGTTCGTCGTCCCGAGGTCGATGCCGATCACCCGACTCATCTGTCCCCCTTCCCACCCCGCGCGCGGCGGGCCCCGCGGCTAGACCCGGCTGGACCGGGCTGCGCTCGCGAGTTGTGCTCGAAGCTCGCTGGCTTCGCGATCCTCGCGGTCGAGCTCGAGAGCCTTCTCGACCGCCTTGATGGCGTGTCCCGGATTGCCGGACGCCTGGTGCAGACGTGCCAGCGTGACGTGGTGGCGTGCGACTTCCGGGCTGTGCTCGAGCGCGCGATCGACGTACTCGCGCGCCCGCTCCAGCTCGCCTGCACCGATGGCCGCGCGCGCCGCCTTGTCGTTCAGGTCGGGCTGGTGTGGCCGGTACAGGAGCGCCTCTTCGTAGAGGCGCAGCACGTCCTTGAAGCGATGCGCGTCCGCGATGCCCTTGCGCGCTTCCTCGTCCGCTTCCGCCGTCAGGGCCTCGGCGCGCGCTTCGGCTGCGCGCGCCTGCACGCCGCCGAAGCGGTCCCGGATCTCGTCGTCGAAGGGGTCGAAGGCAATCGCCAGGCGCATCTTCGCCGCCGCCTCGACGAAGTGCTCGAGCCGGATGTCCCGACGAGCTGCGTCGAAGAACTCGCGCGCGCGCTGCCGACGCTCGTGCAGCACCGACTCCGGGAGCCGGAAGGGCATGTGGGCGCGCAGCCGCTCGATCCGAGTCAGCTCGCGCGGAGCTTCCTGCGTCGGGCTCGCGACCTGCGGAGCGGGCGAGGCCCCTGCAGCGGCGGACATCGACTTCTCTACCTCGGCCCGCACCGTCGGATCCGAGAGCAGTTCATAGGCCTCGAGGATGCGCTTGAAGACGCCCTCGAGGGCCTTCGCATAGGGGCCGATCTCGCGCCGGAAGTAGCGGTCGGGATGGAACTCCTTGGAGAGCGCGAAGTAGGCCTTCTTGATGGCCTTGACGTCGGCGTCGCGAGCGACGCCGAGAATCTCGTGATAGGCGGCACCGAGGCGCGCCTGGAAGTCGATCACGCGCTGCTGCATCTCGAGATCGATCTCGAGGCCCTCGTCGAGTTCGAGCGCAACCGCGCCGGGCGGCCCGTCCGCCGCGGAGGTGCGCGGCGCGGCGCCCCGCGCCTCGCCGACCTCGATCAACCCTTGCGCGAGCCACTGGCCGAGACGCTCGTCGACCTCCTCGGGCGACAGACCGCCGATCTCGCGCAACACCTTCCACGGCGTCACGCCGTCGATGCGCGACAGCAGAAAGCCTTCCTGCGGCGTCAGGACGAGCTTGCCCGGATCGCACGCCGGCCCCAGCCGCGGCACGCGTGAAGCTGCATCTGAGGCCGGAGTCGCGGCCATGGATCCCCCGAGGGCACGACAGGTGCCCACGGAGGACTCATCGGAAAACGGTGCGAAGAGCCTGAGCAGGTCCGGCGCGGACACCCCGATCGGACACGGTGAGTCCCTCGGGAGAGCCGCCGGCCGCGCTAGCGGCCGGCGGCGGCCCGCCCCGACCCGGCAGTGGCGCCGAGCGCGTGCTCGAGGACCGCTTTCTGCGCGTGCAGGCGGTTCTCGGCCTGCTCGTAGACGAGGCTGCGCTCGCCGTCGAGCAGCTCCGAGGTGATCTCCTCGCCGCGGTGCGCCGGCAGGCAGTGCATCACCCAGGCGCCGGGTGCGTGCTTCAGCAACTCGTCGTTGACCTGGTAGGGCGCGAAGATGGCGCGCCGCTGCTCGGCCTCCTCCTCCTGCCCCATGCTCGTCCACGTGTCGGTGTAGACGAAGTGCGCATCGCGCACCGCTTCGGCCGGGTCCTCGAAGGGCGCGAGCCGCGCCCCACTCGGCTGCGCGAGCGCCTGTGCCCGACGCAGCACGCGCTGCGACGGACGGTGGCTGCGCGGTGTGGCGACGCGAAGTTCGAGGCCGAGCACCGCGGCGACGAGCAGCAGCGAGTTCGCCACGTTGTTGCCGTCTCCCACATAGGCGATGCGTGCCTCGCGCGGCTCCATCTTCTCGGAGATGGTCTGCACGTCGGCCATCGCCTGGCATGGGTGCAGCAGGTCCGTCAGGCCGTTGATGATGGGGATCGAGGCTTCGACGGCGAGCTGTTCGAGCAGCGCGTGGCTGAAGGTGCGCGCCATCAGGCCGTCGACCCAGCGCGAGAGGTTGCGCGCCACGTCGGTCGGGCTCTCGCGCGTGCCGATGCCCACCTGTTCGGGACGCAGCAGGATCGCGTGCCCACCGAGCTGCGTCATGCCCGCCTCGAAGGTCACGTGCGTGCGCAGCGACGGTTTCTCGAAGTACATCGCGAGCGTGCGTCCGCGCAGCGTCTGCGGACGCTCGCCGGCGTGCAGCAGCCGGCGCAGATCGCGCGCGCGCGCGAGGATCGCGTTCAGCTCGTCGGCGTTCCAGTCCGCGACGGACAGGAAGCTGCGGTTCTGGCGGTAGCTGGGAAAGGCGTCGTCGCTCATCCTGCGTCTTTCGGCGGGCAGCGGCCCGGCCTCCTCAGGGGACCAGCAGCGTACCGGCGCCGCCCTCGTCGGTGAACATCTCGAGCAGCAACGCGTGTCGCACGCGGCCATCGACGATGTGCGTGCGTGCGACGCCGCCGCGCAACGCGGAGATGCAGCAGCGCACCTTCGGGATCATGCCGCCGTCGATCGTCCCCTCGGAAACCAGCTTGTTCGCCTGCTCGATGGTCAGCTGTGGAAGCGCTCGGCCGTGCGCGTCTCGCACCCCCTCGACGTCGGTCAGCATCATCAGCTTCTCGGCCGCGAG
>Ga0114931_10011089_pt1 | contig 10680 bp, 3 predicted proteins | sample 2SBtaG_FD_89579 | JGI IMG/M metagenome (GOLD analysis project Ga0114931, IMG submission 89579) | Deep subsurface microbial communities from Kolumbo volcano to uncover new lineages of life (NeLLi) - 2SBTROV14_V59a metaG | ecosystem: Environmental > Aquatic > Marine > Volcanic | place: Kolumbo...
CTGTTCGGCCGGGCGACCGCGCACGGATATCCGTTCGCCAAGATTCTCTTCGTCCTGTTCTGGACCTACACAGCCTGGCTCCTCAGCTTCGCCATCCCAGCCCCGACCGCCCTCTACGGAACCCTCGCCATTTTCACCGCCGCCGGGGTGGCTGGCTACGCGACCAATCGAGGCCTTCGCGCATGGCTCGCCGGCAGCGGTCTCCGATCCATCCTCGCCCACAACGCTCTGTGGACCTTCGGCTTCGCCTTCTTTCTGTTCCAGCGATCCATGGTACCGGACATCAACGGCGCCGAAAAATACATGGATTTCGCGTTCCTCAATTCGCTCCTGCACGCCCAATCGATGCCACCACCGGACCCGTGGATGAGCGGCGCGGTCATCAACTACTACTACTTCGGCTACCTGATGTTCGCCAATCTGGCGCACGTGTTCTCGCAACCGATCCAGATCACCTACAACCTGAGCGTCGCAACCATCGGCGGCCTCGCCTTCGCGCAGACGTGCGCCGTCGTCTATGGAATGACCAGGCGCTGGGGTATGGCGATCCTCGGCGGCGCCATGTCCGCCATCCTCGGCAATCTCGACGGGTTCCAGCAGGTCCTCGAAAAAGGATCGCTGCTCGGCCTCGACGTCTGGCGATCCTCGCGAGTCGTCGGCCGCGGAGACACGATCAACGAATTCCCGTTCTTCAGCACCATCCACGGCGACCTCCACCCGCACTTCATCGTTTTGCCGCTGGGCATCGTATTTCTCGCAGCGCTGCTCGACGAGCGGCTGTTCCCCTCGACCGCTAGCGGCGGCGCCGGCGCAACCGATCCGGACGATCGGCCCCTTCCGCATTGGGTTGCGTTCGGTTTCGTCACCTTCCTCCTCGCGGCGATGGTCGGGATCAGCACCTGGGAGCTCCCCCTTGGCGCCGTCGCCCTGGCCCTGCTGGCCGGACGGGCACAGCCGTTGTTCCCGCTATTCAGCCGGCAACGACTGTTGCTCGCGCTTCAGGTAATCGCCGCCGTGGTGGCGTGCTACGTCCTCTTCCTGCCGTTCTACCTGAACTTTCACGCGCCACCGAGCGCGCCGGCATTCCGCGTCGCGACTTCGTCGCTCGGTCAGTTCCTGCTGGTGTTCGGACAATTCCTGTTCCCCGTGTGCCTCCTACTCGCCTGGCGGACCTGGTCCCACCCGTCGAGCGGGGGCGAGTCACGGCACCTGGTATTCGCAGCCGCTGGGCTGTGCATCGTCGTCGCCATGATGGCCGGCAACGCGGTCCTGCCGTTGGTCGCCCTACTCCTCGCCGGCGCGATCTCGGTCGCCTACCGAGTCGACCAACCGGAGGACCGGTCGGGCTATCTCCTCATCGCCATCGCGATGATCGCGCTCATGGCGTGCGAGCTGGTCTACCTGAAAGACGCGTACGGCGATCGGCTCTACCGCATGAACACGGTGTTCAAACTCTACTTCCAGGCGTGGACGGCTCTGGCGATCGCGACGCCTTGGTGCATCCACAAACTGATCACCAGTGCCGACGTGGCGCGCGGAGTGCGCGCCTTCGCGATCGCCGGAGTCGCCTGCATGGTCGCGGCAACCGCGTGTTTTCCGATCGGGGTAACCTCGGACCGTGTCGCATGGCGCCGACAGCGCACGCTGGATGGGAACGAGTACCTGCGCAAGTCTCACAGCGAAGACTACGCGATCATCGAGTGGCTTCGCGCCAACGCCGCACGCGATTCGGTGATCCTCGAAGCCAGCGGCAACCCGTACTCGTACCACGCGAGATTTTCCAGCAACACCGGGCTGCCGACGATCATGGGTTGGGCCAACCACGAGGGCTTGTGGCGATCGCACGATCGAATCGTCGAGAAGCGCAAATCCGACGTTCAGCGAATCTACGACGCCGCGAGCCTGGATGCGGTGCGCCCTCTGTTGAAGCAATACGGGGTCAAGTACATCCTCGTCGGCGAGATCGAGACCGTGGAGCACGCCGCCGGCCTCGCCAAGTTCTCGGCCCTGCCACGCGTGTTTCAGAGCGGGCGCGCCTCCATCTACGAAGTGCCATGAAGTCGGCCGGTCAGCTCTCAACGGTCAGCCCCATGACCGTTCATCATCCATCGTCGCGCAGCGACCACCACTCTCAGCCTGAGCCTCACCTTCGCCCGAGCCCACGAGCGAAGCGAGCCTCTACTTACCCGGTATGCGGATCCTCATCGCGCTGACCTACTATCGCCCGCACGTCAGCGGCCTGACCATTTACGCCGAACGGCTCGGCCGCGGGCTCGCCCGCCGCGGCCACCACGTCACGGTACTGACGTCGAGATTCGACAGCTCGCTAGCGCAGCGAGAGCTGCGCGACGGAGTTCACGTCGTGCGCGTCCCGGTCGCCCGCAAAATCAGCAAGGGCGTCGTCATGCCACGGTTTCCCGCGCGAGCGTGGAGCGCAATCCGCGATCACGACATCGTCAACGTGCACATGCCCCAACTCGAAGCACCTATCCTGGCCGAGTTGGGCAAATTCCTGCGGCGACCGGTGGTGTTGACCTACCAGTGCGACCTGCGACTTCCTCCGGGCGTATTCAACCGCTTCGTCGAGCGCTGCCTCGCGCCACTCAACATCCACGCCGCCAAGCGCAGCGATGCAATCGTCACGACCAGCGACGATTACGCCGCCAGCTCCGACTACCTCTCGCGCTATGGCGACAAGCTACAGACCATCCCGCCATTTCTCGACCTCGCCGAGGAGGATCCCGGCGAGACGCGAAAGCTCGTCCAGCGCTGGGGATTGGAGCGCGGACCGTTGATCGGCTTCGCCGCCCGCTTCGCCGCCGAAAAAGGGGTCGAGGTCCTGCTTGCGGCCCTGCCGGCCCTGATCGTCACCTTCCCCGGAATCCGCGTCGTCTTCACTGGTGCATACCGCGACACCATCGGCGAGGAAGCGTACGGGGAACGCCTGCGGCCGGCGCTCGAACGATTCGCCGACCACCTGGTGTTTCTCGACCTGCTGTCGGATCGGGCGATGCCGAGCTTCTTCGGCCTCTGCGACGTGCTCGCCGTCACCAGCCTGAACTCGACCGAGGCCTACGGCCTGGTTCAACCGGAGGCCATGTCGTGCGGCACTCCAGTCGTCGCCACGGACATCCCCGGAGTCCGTGAGCCCGTGCGACAAACGGGCATGGGACTGATCGTTGCGCCGGGAGATTCTCCGGCCCTGGCCGCTGCGATCACGCGGATTCTGAAGAATCCCGACGAGTTTTCTCGACCTCGGGCCAGCATCCGGGCACACTTCGATGCGGAGCATTCGCTCGATCTCTACGAGCAGGTCTTCGAGGAAGCGGTGCAGCGGTGAGGCCAGGTACACGATGACGCAGGCACGGGAGCCGAACTCCGAGGACGAACACCCGGCGCAGCCATACGACCCGTCGTACTACGAAGAACAGGGGGTGTCCGCCGACCGTCTGGCGCTGTGGTACTACGCCCGCGTATTCGGGCGCCTGTGCCCCGGCAGCGGCCGCGTTCTCGAGTTCGGATGCGGCACCGGACACCTCCTCAAGCGCCTGTCGCGAACCTTTGAAGCGTACGGCTACGATCTCTCGGCGAGCGCGCGGGCGGCCTGTCGCGAGAATGCGCCAGAAGCCACGGTGCTCGAGGAGTGGGAATCGATCCCCGGCGGAAGCCTGGACGGCATCGTCACGCTGCACACTCTCGAACACATCGCGCGACCGCTGGCAGTCGTGTCGGCGCTGGTCGATCGATTGAATACCGGCGGACGGCTGCTCGTGGTCGTGCCGAATACCGGCAGTCCCGGGCGCAGTTGGAAGGGCGAGGACTGGTTCGGCTTCAGGGACGCGACCCATTGCTCGCTGTTGAGCCGCGGCGAGTGGGCAACCCTACTCCGCCGCGCCGGGCTCGAGATCGACTGGATCCAAGGCGACGGACTCTGGGATGCGCCCTACGTGCGCTGGCTACCGACCGGAGTCCAGAAGGTTCTATTCGGGTTTCCAGCCGGCCTACAGCTCCTATCGCCGATCCCCCGCCCGATCCTGCCAGCCGATTTCGGCGAATGCCTGATCATCGCCGCCAGCAAGCCCGGCAATCCATCCGGCCAACCGCGAAACACGTGAGCTGGATCACCCGAATCCAGCCCCGGGTAGCGGCGGCGGTGACGGTCCGGCCACGCCTCGGACAACCGCGGCGGCGGCAAACAATCGCCGCCCACGAGATTGAAAACGGACACGTTTCTGTATAGCGTCTCGGCGTTTGAACATGATGACCGAAAGCCCTACGCGCAACCAACGACTCTGGCTTCTCGCCCTGGTTGCCTTCGCGGCCTTCGTCAGGCTGATCGGAATCGACTGGGACGATCGCCACTTCTTCCACCCCGACGAGAGGGCGATCGCCTTCGCGATCGAGCGGCTTTCGTTCCACCCGGGCCACCTGCAACTGAATCCGGACTTCTTCGCGTACGGGTCCTTCCCGTTCTACGTGAACGGGATCATCGGCTCGCTGCTGAGCTTGATCGACCCGTCGATGGGCAAGTACGCGCAGGTGATCCAGACCGGCCGCGCCCTGAGCGGCGTCATCGGTGTGCTCACGGTTCTGCTCACCTACGTGATGGGGACGCGCCTCTACGGCAGGCGGGCCGGGCTGTTGGCCGGGTTCCTGCTCGCCGCCTGCCCGCTCCACATACAGAACTCACACTACATCACGACCGACGTCTTCTTGACCTTCCTGGTGCTCGCCACCCTGTTCTTCGCCGTCCAGCTATCCCAGCGCGGTTGGACTCGCGACTACCTCTACACCGGAATCGGAATCGGCCTGGCGGTCGCCACCAAGTTCAGCGCCCTGCCACTGCTGGCCCCGTTTGGCGTCGCTTGCCTGATCCGAGTCGCGGTCGAGAAGCGCTTCTTTGCCATCGCCGCCAAGGCCCTGCTGGCCCTGCTGGCCGTGGCCAGCGCGTTCTTCATCGGCCAGCCGTACGCGATCCTCGGCTGGGAACGATACAGTCACGACATCGCGGAACAGAGCCGGATGGTCCGCAACGCCGGCATGTTCCCCTACACCAACCAATACATCGGTGCTCCCAAGTACTTCTACGAGCTCCAGCAGATGGTGCTGTGGGGCATGGCACCGGCACTGGGAATCACCGCGATCCTCGGCAGCGCAGCGCGCTTCTGGAACTTGCTCCGCGAGAAGTCTTCCGCCGATCTGGTTCTCCTCGCCTACGTCGTCCCCTTCTTCCTCGTGACCGGATGGTTTGAGGTCAAATTTCCGCGCTATCTTCTGCCCATCTACCCGATCTTGATCCTGTGGGCAGCTGTCCTGCTGACGCGAGCGGCACAGGCATCCTTCATCGGCAAGATTGCGAAATGGCTGGTCGTCGTGCTCACCGGTCTCGCGGCGCTGGCCTTGATGTCGATCTACTTCCGCCCGTTCACGGAGGTCACCGCTTCCGAGTGGACCTACCGTCACATCCCGGCCGGCAGCACGATCCTCACGCAACACTGGGACGAGGGCTTTCCGTTGCCGCTGCCTGGGCCGGGCCGCAACGGACAACGCTACAAGATCAAGCCTCTGCCGTACTACGAGCCGGACACCTCGGCGAAGATCCGCAAGATCGGCGAAGATCTGGCCGGCGCCGACTACCTGGTGTTCCAAACCAAGCGTCTCTACGGCGCGATTACGCAGGCAGCCGAGAAATACCCACTCAGCAACAACTACTTCTACCTGCTCTTCGGCGGTGACCTCGGCTACGATCTCGTCTATTCGCAGGCATCGAGGCCATCGCTGTTCGGCTTCGAGTTCCCCGACGAGCTCGCCGACGAGTCGCTCAGTGTCTACGACCACCCCAAGGTCTTGATCTTCAAGAACGTCGAGAAGCTCTCGGCCGATACGATCTTTCAGAAAGTTCTGCGCGGCATCCCGTCGCGGAAACTGACGCGGCGGGATCTACTTCTCGCCGACGCGAGCCCTGGCGCCTTCCACAGCTCCAGCACTTCGGCGCCGCTGATTCGGTCCTCACTGGCCGCGCTGATCTGGTTCTCGGTGATCGTCGAAATCCTCGGCCTCTGCGCCTTCGCGATCCTGCGCCGATGGCTGCCCGTCCCGGGCGTCTACGCCCTCGCCAAAGTCCTCGGCGTCCTGCTGGTCGTCTACCTTCCGTGGGCGGCGACGCTCCTCGGCACCGGTGTCACGCGCGAAGCAATGATGACCAGCTTCGGTTTCCTCGCCGCGGTCGGCGCGTGGTCGTGGACGCGGCGCAGCCCCGCTACGACCAGCCCGACCAACCGGGCCGACTTCGTCGCCACCGAAGGCCTGTTCTGGTTCGCCTTCTCCCTGTTCATCCTGGTCCGCGCTTGGAATCCGGAAATCTATTGGGGCGAGAAGCCGATGGACTTCTCCTTCCTCAATGCCCTGATTCGTTCGAGCGACATTCCGCCGCCCGAGCCGTGGTTCTCCGGGTCGACCCTGCACTACACCTACTTCGGTCACTACGTCGTCGCCGCGATCAGCAAGCTCTGTCACATTCACCCCGGCGTCGCGTTCAATCTCGGCATCGGATTGTTCGGCGCCATGACCGCGGTCGCCGCCTTCGCGGCTGGTAGCGCGGCGACGCGAAAGTGGCAGGGCGGCATGCTCGCCTCGTTCTTCGTTCTCCTGATCGGGAACCTGTCTGGAATTCGCGAGCTCATTGGCCGCACCCCGCCGATCCACGACGCCAATGCGTCGATCGTCGGCCAGATCTCCTGGGTCTTCAGGAACGCGGCACGAACCATGAACTTCGACTATTTCTGGGCAACGTCGAGGGTCATCAAGGACACCATCAACGAGTACCCGCTGTGGAGCTACTTGTTCGCCGACCTGCACGCGCACCTTCTGGTCATGCCCTTCTCACTCACCTTCATCGCCCTGGCGCTGTGGTGGGTGCGTCGCGGCGAGCAGTCGACACCCCCCTCGACGGCGGCACTCTTCGCCCTACTCGCGTTCACCCTGGGCGCAATCATGGTGACCAACGGTTGGAGCACCCCGACCTACGTCCTTTTGTTTCCGTTCGTCCTGGGCACCACGACGCTGGCAACCCGCGGTGTTTCGCGCGGGCGGATGGCGATCGTGGTCCTGCTCGCCCTGCTCACCGTGTTGCCCGCCCTCACCTTGCAACTACTGCAGCCGCGACAAGTCTACGATTTCTTGCGCGAGTGGGGCTGGCGCGCGCGCAACGTCTATTCGGCCATCGCCGTCGGCGGCGGCGGCGCGATCATCTTCGTCCTGCTGCCCACGGCGTCGATTCTTACGGCGATCATGGTGGGCGCCGCCTACGTCCTCTACCTGCCCTTCTGGCTGCACTTCTCGCCGCCCGCCACCAACTGGGGCTGGGAGGGCGACGCCTACGCCAACTTGTACGACTACGCCAACATCTTCGGACTGTTCCTCTTCATCGCGGTTCCCTTCCTCTACCTCCTGTGGAGGCTGCGCGTGGATCCGCCAGCGGGACGAAAGATCGGCTTCCTGCGCGGCGCGGCGATGGTCGCGTTCGCCGCGGTCGTGATCACGTGCATGGTCCTTTCGATTCCGGCGGTGAACCATCTGATGCCGCCGCCCTTCGCGATGACCGGCACGCTGCGAATCGGCTTGGGCGCGCTGGCCCTGTTCGCGTTCTACTGTGCGACCGAGCCATGCCTGACGACCAACCTGCGCATCGCGGCGACGCTGTACGCCTTCGCCTTCGCGATCACCGCCGGTGCCGACATCGTCCACGTCTGGGACCGAATGAACACGATCTTCAAGTTCTACCTCGAGTCCTGGTTCATGTTCTCGATCGCCAGCGCGACCGCGCTGGTCGAGATCTGGGGGCGGACGGGCCGCACCGGCTGGCTGCACCGGGTCTGGCGCGCCGGCGTCGTCCTCCTGGTCGCAATCAGTGTGTTTACCGGAGTCACCGCGATCCGCGGCGTCGTCTTGACGCGGCGGGTACAGACGCCGAGACCGACTCTCGACGGGACTGCCTACCTCGCGCGCCGCGATCCGCACGAGTTCGCGGCCTACGAGTGGATCAACGAGAACGTTCCGGGGATCCCCGTCATCGCCGAAGCGCACGGCCCCTCCTACCAGGACTACACCCGCGTCTCGATGAACACCGGTCTGCCCACCGTCCTCGGCTGGGAATACCACGTGCACCAGCGCGCGCACCGGTGGCCGGACATCCGGCGCCGCAAGGCCGACCTGGAAACCCTCTACACGACGAAGAAGAAAGACGTCGCCAAGGCCATCCTCGATCGCTACAACATCGCGCTGATCTACGTCGGAGGCGTCGAGCGCCGCGTCTACGCCGGCGGCAACCTCGCCAACTTCAAGAAGTGGGACGATCTGCTGACTCCGGTCTACACCAACCGGGGCGTGCATATCTTCGCAGTCCAGGGACAGTTTTCCGGCGCCATGCCGGTCACCACCATCGAAGAGGTGCCGCAGGTCGCCGAGGGCGAAGAGATGCCGATCCAGGCGCGCGAGGGAGTCTTGAAGCAACCTCGCGACCTCGCCGCCGACGACGACGGCAACATCTACGTGGTCGACTTCGGCAACGATCGCATCCAGGTCTTCGACGCGACCATGAACTTCCTGCGCGCCTGGGGACAACGCGGCAAGCTGCCCGGAGAGCTCAATCAACCGGGTGCGATCGCGGTCGGTTCGGACGGCAACCTCTACGTCGCCGACACCTGGAACCAACGGATCCAGGTGTTCCAACCGGACGGCGAGTACGTGCGCGAGTGGGGCGGATCGTTCTACGGCCCGCGCGGCATCGGCGCCAGCCGGGACGGCAAGATCTACTTGTCAGACACCGGCAACCACCGCATCAAGAGCTTTGACCTGAACGGCAAAGAACTCGCCTCGTGGGGCAAGCGCGGCAGCGCGCCAGGGGAGTTCAACGAACCGGTCGGCGTCGCCGTCGACAACGCCGGACTGGTCTACGTTGCCGACAACGGCAATGCCCGCGTCCAGGTCTTCGAGCCGGACGGGCGATTGGTTCGCTCGTTCCCGGTACCGGGATTGGAGCTCAAGGTCTATTCGGAGCCGAAGATCGCGGTCGCCGCCGACGGCACGGTGTGGATCACGGTGCCGACGAAATACGCGATTCGCGCGTACGACCGCGACGGCAACCTGGTCGAGGAACACATCGGCCAGGAAAAACACAAGGGTCCTTTCGGGCGACCGATGGGAGTCGCCGTGGCGCCGGGCTCGGGCGACATCTTGATCGCCGACCTCGACGGCAAGATATTCCGCCTGGCCGCGGAGCCGGAAACGGAAGCGAGCGGGGATGGCGCACCCGCCGCGGGCGGTACCGCCGAAACACCCTGAAAGCGGCAGACCCTCACCGGTCTCCTATCGAGTCACACCGAAATACCGCAACGGCGCGCAGCCGCGCGCTGCGCTCAGTAGCCGAGCTGCCTCAGGGTCTCACGTGTGGCGTCGTCGATCTCTCGCTTCTGTTCCCGGCCACCGGTCGAGCCCAGCACACGGTCTCGCCAAGCGAGAATCGACGATTCGAGCTTCTCGACGACCTTCGGATCACCTCCGTTGAAGATCAGGTTGACCTTTTCGCCCGGGTCCTCCGCGTAGTCGTAGAGCTCCAGCGTAACCCCCGGCTCATCCAGACCCCACTGTGGCTTCTTCTGTATGACGGCCCCGGGCTTGACGCCTTGCGGAGTATCGTACGGAACTTTTGCGATGAGCTTGTACTTGCGGTCGCGCACCGCCAGGTGATGCTGACCGAGGTGCTGCAGATAGTAGCGCGAGGCGTACGAAAACTGGCTGTCGCGAGTTTCCGAACTTCCATCGAGAATCGGCACCAGACTCTCCCCGCGCACACCCTGCGCCACCGGCAACTCGGCGAGATCGAGGATCGTTCTGTAGACGTCGATGAGCTCGACCGGCTCTCGAGTGCGCCCGATCGTGCTCATACCGGGGTACCGAATGATGAGGGGTATATGAAGCACCTCGTCGTAGATGACGTTCTGGTGTCCCGGCAGCTGGTGTTCCGAAAACGCCTCTCCGTGGTCCGCGGTAAAGATGAGCAGGACTTCGTCCTGCAACCCGAGACTCTCGAGCTTTTCGAAAAGCCGCCCCATCGCCGTGTCGACGAGTCGGACCTCCCCGTCGTAGCCCCGCCACGCGGGTTGCTCGTGAAACGGGTTGCCCTCGGTCGGCGGCGAGTGGGGATCCATGTTGTGAATCCAGAGGAAAAAGTCCTTGTCGGCGTTCGCCTCCAGCCACTTGAAGACAGCGGGCTCCAACCGCGAATACGGCAGCTTCTGACCGAGCTTTTTCGCCGGCTGCACGTCGTCGAAGCCGGTTCGGAAGCCCGGCCGCTGCAACATCAGGACCGGGTTCGTGTTGAACCAAGCCGTCTTGATTCCAGCAGCGGAGAACACCTCGGCGAGCGACGAAAGATTCGACTTCAACGCGCTGCGGTTGGTGTAGACGCCCGTCTCCACCGGATACCGCCCGGTACTCATCGATGCCATCGACGGGGCAGTCCACGGCGCCTGCACCGTCGCTCGCTCGAAGACCAGAGCCCGCTTGGCCCAAGCGTCGATTTTCGGCGTGGTCGGACGCTTGTAGCCGTAGGTACTCAGCCGATCCGAACGGAGGGTATCGATGGTGACCAGCACAACCTTGCGGATCGGCCGTCGTTTA
>Ga0114931_10011090_pt1 | contig 10680 bp, 8 predicted proteins | sample 2SBtaG_FD_89579 | JGI IMG/M metagenome (GOLD analysis project Ga0114931, IMG submission 89579) | Deep subsurface microbial communities from Kolumbo volcano to uncover new lineages of life (NeLLi) - 2SBTROV14_V59a metaG | ecosystem: Environmental > Aquatic > Marine > Volcanic | place: Kolumbo...
AGATACGGCGACAGCCTATTCGCCGCCCGGCGTGACTTCGACCGTCTGCTTTTGGAACCCTTCGCCGGTCGCATCCAGGTCACCCAGGCTGTCCAACGCCTGTTGCGCCAGATCGGTGCGCACGGCGGCGTCATCCGGCGGGTTTTCCAGCACGCCGAAGTCGACTGCGATGTCCACGGTTTGTTGGTAGAGATCGGGATCCATGACGCCGATGCCCAGCGGCGACGGCCAGATCAGGGCGTTGATCTCGTTCATCTGCCAGGTCATATGCCCCTCGCCCAACGTCGGGCCATTTTCGAGCACGATCTGCACACATTCATCAGGGTTGTCGCGGCAGAATATCCAGCCGCGGAAGGTGGCGCGCAGGAAACGCGTGGCAATATCCTCGTTGCCGTCCTCGGCCAGCCAGGCCTCGCGCGCGAAGACATGGTCCTGCAACATAGCCGTGCCGACGTCATTGTAGTCGATGACGCTCAGATCTTCGGGCTGATAGAGTTCGCCGGTTTCCGGATTGGTGGCTTCCAGCACCTGGGCGTACTCGTTGTAGATCATGGCCTGCGCGGCGTCGACCTCCCGGTTGAGGAGCAGCGACATATCGAATGGTTGCTGAATGATGGTCACCTGGCTCGGATCATCGGGGTCGATGCCGGCCTGACGTAAGGCGGCGAAGAGCTCCCACTCGTTGCCAAACCCCCACGTGCCGATACGCTTCCCGGCCCAGTCTTCGGGCGTGGTGATGCCGGTGTCGGCCCACGAAACCTGCAAAGTGCCGCTGCGCTGGAAGATCTGGGCGATGTCCACCAGGTCCGCTCCCTGCTCGCGGAAGGCCAACATCTTGGGGACCCAGGCGACGCCGAATTGAGCGTCGCCGGCCGCCACCACCTGCTGCGGCACGATTTCGACCGCGCCTTCCAGGATCGTGACGTCCAGGCCCTCATCGGCGTAGAAGCCTTTGGCCAGGGCCGCGTAATAGCCCGCAAACTGGGATTGGGTCACCCACTGAAGTTGCAGGCTAACAGGAATCAACTCTTGGGTGGCGACTTCTCCAGCGGCGGCGTTGTCCGAACTGGCCGGCGCTGCTGGCGCCGCCGGTACGGCGCAGGCCGCCAGGATCATGGCGAAAAGCAGGGTGAATAGCAACGTCCAGTACATTCGTTTCATACTGTTCCTCCTTTGTGAAGAATACGATAGGTGAAGCAAACTGCAAACCCCCAGTGTCGTGCCAAGGCTGTTTTGATAGCTTCGTACAAACCAGGTTTCTGCCGGAAACCTGGTTTGTATTCCCACCACTTCACGCTTGACGGGACACTAGGTGAATGGGGAGCGATCAATGGTGCGTCGGGCCTCGCATGGAACTGTGCCAGGGAATGGCGATGCGTTCAACGAGAATGACGACCATGTAAAACCCGATGCCGATGATAGATGCGATGATGATGGCCGCCCATGAATTCTGAAAACGAAACTGGGCCGCTTCCTGGGTGATGAAGACGCCGAGCGCCGAACGGCTGCCACCGAAGAATTCGCTGACCACCGCGCCGATCATGCTTAGCGTGGCGGCCACCTTGAAGGCGCTGAAGATGTACGGCAGCGCATTGGGCAGGCGCAGCTTCCAGAGGACCTGGTAATCGGTGGCGGCGTATGAATGCATCAACTCCAACGCCGCCGGGTCCACCAGCGTCAGGCCGCGCACCGTGTTGATCATCATGGGGAAGAAGACGATCACCGCGACGATCATCATCTTTGCAAACGGATTGTCGATGCCAAACCAGTTGTTGAAAATGGGGGCGAAGGCGATGATCGGAACCGAATTGGCGGCGATGGCGAAGGGCATGAGCGCCTCGCTGACGATGGTCCAGCGCGCGGTCGCCAGCGCCACGCCAATGCCCAGCGTAGAGCCGATGGCCAGACCGCCCAGCGCTTCCTTGGTCGTAAACCAGCCGACATAGGTTAACCGATCCAGGTTCTCGATAAACGCCGCGCCGATCACAGACGGCGCGGGCAACAGAAATTTTTGGATATCGAGCATGCGCACCATCAATTCCCATAGCGCGATAGTGGCAATAAAAAGAAGCAGTGGCGGACCATATTTTTTGACCCAGTTCATCCCGAATACTCCTCCGCCTTTCGCAGCCACTCGCGCACCTCGGTCTCGACGCGAAAGTAGGTCTCCATCTCGCGGGTTTGCTCATCGCGGGGAACAGGCAGGTCGACGTCGACGATATGCATGATTCTGCCGGGTCTGGCCGACATCACCACAATGCGAGTGGAGAGGAAGACGGCCTCGGCAATGCTGTGAGTGACGAAGACGACGGTGACCTGGGTTTGCTCCCAAATTTTGAGCACCTCCATATTCATGCGTTCACGCGTCATCTCGTCGAGCGCGCCAAAGGGCTCGTCCATGAGCAGCAGTTGGGGCTGGGTGGCCAGCGAACGGGCGATCGCCGCGCGCTGCTGCATGCCGCCGGACAACTGCCACGGGTAGTGATCTTCGAACCCGTTCAACTCCACCATGCCCAGCAGGCGGCGGGCCTGGGTCTCACGATCCTTTTTCTTGACGCCGCGCAGTTCCAGAGGCAGACTCACATTTTGGAGAATGCGCCGCCATTCGAACAGCACAGGCGCCTGAAACACCATGCCATAGTCCTGGTCGAGCCTGGCTTGATGCGCTTGCTTGCCATTGACCCGAATGTCACCGCTGCTCGGCGTGATGAGGTCGCCGATCAGGCGCAGGAGCGTGGACTTGCCACAGCCCGACGGGCCGATGATCGAGATGAACTCGTTGGGTGCAATCGTCAGATCGATATTCTGTAAGGCGATAGTTTTGTTGTTCGAACTTTCGCCGAAAACTTTACTCACGTTGGTCATGGAGACGACGTTCTGATCCATCCCTATCCTCGCGTCGGTCTACGGTTGTGCAACACCAGCCATTCGGCGGCGTTGATGATGATGTAAAAAGCGATGCCTACGAAGGCGCTGACGATAATGGTGGCCCACAGCTTGGCCGGCCCGGAAATGTAATACTGGTTGAAGTTGAGGATGGCGCCGCCCAGCCCGGAACGGATGCCGGAGGGCAGTTCGCCGATGATGGCTCCCACTACGCTGGCGGTGGCGGCGATTTTCAAAGCGGTGAAGATATAGGGCAGCGCCGACGGAAAACGTAGCTTCCAGAGCGTGTCCCAGTCGGACGCCGCGTACGAACGCATCAGCTCCAGGGCCATGGGATTGGGCGAGCGCAGACCGCGCAACGTGTTGATGGTGACGGGGAAAAAGGTGAGATAGGCGGCGATGACGGCCACCGACACCCAGCCCGCCTTCAGCCAGATGATGACCATGGGGGCGATGGCCAGAATCGGCACCGTCTGCGAGCCGACGACATAGGGCATACAGCCGCGTTCGAGCAGGTGGAAGTGGGTGAACAGAATGCCCAGGGTCAGGCCAAGAACGGCCCCGATCGTGAAGCCGACCAGCGCCTCACGGAAGGTGAATAGCGCCGCCCCGATCAAGATATTCGCCAGCGGAGGCCCGTTGCGGCGCGCCGGCCGGCCAAATGCTGCGCCAATGTCCCATGTGTGAGGCAGGTTAAGATCGCTGGCGATTTTGAATCGAAGGGGTGGGTCATGGGTGATGCCCAGCGGATTCTGGTCTGGCCGCCAGATGTCGCCGCCAACCCATTTCAGACCTTCCCAGACCAGGAAAATCAGGACCAGGATCGTCAACAGCGACAGGATCTGTCGCAACAGTTTTGCGTAGCGTTGAGATGTCGACACAGCTTTGATTCGCCCCTTCGCTTTTCAAGCGATTGAGGTGTGTCCAAAACCAGTTGAAGCATTCCGAGATTCGGCCAGGCCATCTTCCGTTGCGGCGCACCTTGTGGCCGAATCCCGGAATGAGGTCCCAACTCATTTTGGACACATCCAAGCGATTTTTACAGCACCTCGGCATAGGGAGCACGGGGCAGGAATTGACCTGTTCCGGCCTCGCCCAGCCATTCATCGCCAGCGACGATGGTCTTGCCGCGTAGCAACACCTGCCGCGGCCACCCACGCACGGTCATTCCCTCGTAGACGTTGTAATCCGTCCGCGAGCGGGACGTGGCCGCGCTGATGGTGTGCGTTTTCTCCGGGTCCCAGATGACGATGTCGGCGTCGGACCCTTCGGCGATGACCCCTTTACGTGGGTAAAGCCCGAAGATCTTGGCCGGGTTGGTGCTGGTGATCTCGACAAAACGGTTGACGCTGAAATGGCCGCCGTTGACGCCGTTGTGATACATGACCGGCATCCGATCCTCGATCCCCGGCATGCCGTTGGGGATCTTATCGAAACTGGGTTTGCCCAGTTCTTTGCCGGGGATGCGCCCCTCCACGCCGCCTTCGAACCAGAAGGGACAGTGGTCGGTGGACACCGCCTGCAAGGTGCTGTCGGCCAGCGCGTCCCAGAGCGCGACCGCGTCCTTGGGCTGGCGCACCGGCGGCGAACAGACGTACTTGGCGCCTTCGTAATCGGGTTTGGCCAGGTCTTCTTCGAAGACGAACATGTACTGGGTGCAGGTCTCGCCCATGACCGGGAAGCCTTTGGCCCGGCCCAGCGCCAACTGCTCCACCGACTCCTCGCAGGTCATGTGGACCACGTAGAGCGGCGCGCCGGCGATACCCGCCAGCGCCACGGCGCGACTGGTGGCCTCCGCTTCCGCCATGGCCGGGTGAGCGGCGGCATGGTATTTGGGTTCGGTCTTGCCGGCGGCCAGCAGCCTGGCCGTCAACTCGGCGATGACATCCCCGTTTTCGGCGTGAACCATGACCAGCATTCCATGTTCCGCCGCGGTCATCATGGTGCGGAAGAGGGTGGCGTCATCGACCTGAAAGAGGCCTTTATAGGCCATGAAGAGTTTGAGACTGGTGATGCCTTCATCGACCATGCTGGGGATCTCATCCATCACGTCCTCGCGCAGATCGGTGATAGCCATGTGGAAGCCGTAGTCGATGGCGGCCTTGCCCTCGGCTTTGCCCCGCCAATCTTCGAGCCCCTCGTGCAACGTGCCGCCCATAGGCTGGATCACGAAGTCGATATGACTGGTGGTGGCTCCAAACGCGGCCGCCCGATGGCCGGTAAAAAAGTCGTCTGACGAGACTGTGCCGCCAAAAGGGAGTTCGAGATGGGTGTGGACGTCGATGCCGCCGGGCATCACCAACATGCCGGTCGCGTCCACCACTTCAGCGTCCCCGGCGTCCAGCCCCACGCCGATGCGCGCGATCGTTTCGCCTTCGATGAGGATGTCGGCCTTGCGGCTGCCCTCGGCGGTGACGATGGTTCCGTTGCTAATCAATGTACTCATGAATCAGCCCTCCTTCCGTATGTGGGTGATTTACTGGAACGCCTTCACAATCTCCTCGTAAGCGTCGAGTTGCTCCTCTTCGTCGCCGCTCATCAGATACATCACAAAGAGGTCCACGCCCGCCGCCTCCAGTTCTTTGAGCTTGGCGATGTGTTCAGCTTTGTCGCCAAGGATGCTGAAACGATCGACGATTTCATCGGAGATGAAGTCCAGGTGGTCGGCGTCCTTGTCGGCGTGATCTTTGTAATCGTAGCCTTTTCTGTCTTTGATGTAGTCGGTGAAGGCTTGGGGGAGTTCGCCGCCGTGATATCGCTCCACCAGATCGGCTACATGATTGCCGACCATGGCTGGGAACCAGCGCGTTTGCACGCGGGCTGTCTCCATGTCACCCACCCAAGTCGGCGCACACGACATCACTTTGATCTCGGACGGGTCGCGGCCCGAGTCCGCCGCGCCCTGACGCATCTGCCGCACGAACCAGTCCACCAGAAACGGATCGCCGATCTGCAACACCAAGCCATCCGCGGTGCGACCCGCCGCCGCCAGGGACTTGGGTCCGTAGGCCGCCATCCACATGGGCACCGGGCGACCGTCCGACCAGACTAGTTCGAATTCATAGTCGTCGAGGATTACTTTTTCGCCCGCGGTCAAATTCCGGATATCCTTGATGGCCTGCTCCATCTCGGCCACTTTGCGCGGGCGTTTGCCCTGCATGCGCAGCGAGCTGTCGCCGCGCCCGATGCCGCACTCTGCACGGCCATTGCTCAGAATGTCCAGGGTCGCCAGAATGCTGGCGGTGACATGCACATCGCGCACCGCCGGGTTGGTGACCAACGTCCCCCAGTGCATTTTCTCTGTGTTGGTCGCCAGATAGGTGAGCATGGTGTAGCAGTCTTTCCAAAGAATATGGGAGTCGAACGCCCACCCCGACGTGAAGCCCAATTCTTCGGCGCGCTGCGCCAGCCGGAGCGTTCGCTTCGGCGCCATATCTCCCTTAAAACAGATTCCAAATTCCATAGTGGATTTCCTCCTCGTTGAGTGACTGCGCCGACGCCCAGTGGTGGGATGAGATTTGCCCCACCTCTTTCCATTTGGGTGTGGTCAGCATTCCGGGATTCGGCCAGACTATATCCGGTTGCGGCGCATCTTGGAGCCGAATCCCGGAATGCATTGACTTATTTTGGACGCACTCTTTTCTTTGTCCGCGCGTCAGTATAGCTGGCAGGATGCCTTCTCAAAAACGGGGTGCAGGAAACTAAGTTTTTGGATCACTACTGTGGAAATTCCACACATCGCAAAAACTCAGTTTCTCCCCGCGCGGCTGAGAGGATACTGATGATCGGGAAGAAACGGGAACCCCGCGTAGAACCGCTTCACGGGCGAGGCGACCGGCAGTCGATAATAAATTGTTTGCGTTCTATCGGGGGCTAACTGAACATGCACATCGCTGGCGACAATATTACGGTGCGACAATATCACGGTGCGACAATATCACCGTACATATCCGGTCGCCGGTCGCGATAGAATTGCCAGGTCTGGCGCACTTCCCGGATCAGATCCAGGTCCAGGTCACGCACCAACAGTTCTTCGTCATAGTCGTCGCCTACGTCGCCGACGAACTCGCCGCGCGGCGTACAGAAATAGCTCTGACCATAGAAGTCATTGGGACCGATGTCTTCTTCAATGCCCACTCGATTGATGGTGCCGACAAAATAGCCGTTGGCGATGGCGTGGCTGGTTTGTTCGATCCGCCAGAGATGCTGCGACAGCCCCCGGGAGGTTGCAGAGGGGATGAAGACCATCTCCGCCCCGTGCAGGCCCAACACCCGGGCCCCTTCCGGGAAATGGCGATCATAGCAAATGTATACGCCGACCTTGCCCACTGCGGTATCGAAAACCGGATAGCCAAGGTTGCCGGGCCGGAAATAGAATTTTTCCCAAAAACCCGGGAGATCTGGGATATGCGTCTTGCGATACTTGCCCAGGTAAGAGCCGTCTGCATCGATGACGGCTGCAGTGTTGTAATAGATGCCCGGCCCATCCTCTTCGTACATGGGGACGATGAGGACCATGCCGGTTTCCTTGGCCAGGTCTTGCATCAGACGGGTGGTGGGACCATCAGGGATCGGCTCGGTGAAGGAGTAGTATTGCCGCTCTTGCACCTGGCAGAAGTAAGGGCCGTAGAACAACTCCTGAAAGCACATGATCTGCGCGCCTTCGGCCGCAGCTTGTTTTGCGTATTGCACATGCTTGGCGATCATCGACTCTTTGTCGCCGGTGTAGGTCGCCTGAAGCAGCGCCGCTTTTACAATTCGAGTCATAAGCATTCATCCTTTATCGATGCTACGGTTAATGAGAGGAAACGTAATGGCGATTGGATCGCCTGGGAGCCTGTCGTCGAAAGGGCGAATGGACTGCTGCTCACCTTCCCCATCTCTTCGAAAGACTGCTGGCGCCTATTATACATGAATAATCAGTCTTTTTATAATGGCAAAAAAACGTCGCATCAGCGTTCTATTCCATGCGGTCTGAATCGTCACTGCGTTTTCAAGCCTGTTTCGGCCGGGTTCGATACAATGGCGTATGCCGACGTAATCTTCTCTACAGAGACGACGTCCCGGTTCTGATAGATTGGAGGTCAGCGGGTTGCGGCGCCACGGACGTTGGCCCTTCGTCTATGCGCGTCTTGTTTCGGGTGCAAGAAACTGAGCTTTTGGATCCCGGGGAATGAGCGAAAACATTCCAGGATTCGGCTAGGTTATGTCCCGTTGCGGCGCGTCTGGTGGCCGAACCCCGGAATGGGGGCCAACTCGTTCTATTCCTGACCAGTGCAACGTATTCGCCCCGAAATATTGAGCAGATACGAAAGGGTCACCCCAGGTAGTAACAAATTGTGACTTGATCAATGATAAGGGTGCGTCCTAAATGAGTTGGGTCTGCATCACCTTCCAGGAAGCTCCGAGCTTCCTGGAAGGTTGACGGGCGACCGTCTCTAACTCATTTAGGACGCACTCTAATGATAACGACAGGAAACTATGATTTTCTTTGAACTGCTCTATCTGTTGAGCGCCATCTTACTGGCGGCGTACGGCCTCAATTCCATCTTTCACACTGGACAATACTGGCGACTGCGCCGACGTAAAGCGGGATCCGATAGCGCGTCTGAATCTCCGCAGGCGACGCCGGATCGTGAGACGCCATATGATTGGCCAATCGTCACCGTGCAGTTGCCCGTCTATAATGAGCGCCATGTGGCTGTGCGGCTGATCGAGACCGTGGCGCGGTTGGATTGGCCGGCGGACCGGCTACAGATACAGGTGCTGGATGATTCGACGGACGACACGACCCAGATCGTGGCGGCGGCGGCGCGTTTGAAAAGCGATAACCAACAAAGAATGGTGAATGGTGAACACTTAATTGCTAATGGGTGCTGGATCGAGCATGTGCGGCGGGCGGATCGGCAGGGGTACAAGGCGGGGGCGTTGCAGGCCGGGCTGGCCTCGGCGCAGGGCGAGTTTGTGGCCATCTTCGACGCCGATTTTATGCCCGAACCTGATTTCCTGCAACGCACCATTCCCAGTTTCGATGATCCGGACGTAGGCTGCGTCCAGGCCCGTTGGGGCCATGTGAACCGGAACACCTCCCAGTTCACACGCGCCCAGGCCCTGGGGATCGATGGCCATTTCGTCGTTGAACAGCGCGTGCGCAGCGCGATCGGCGCCTTCCTCAACTTCAACGGCACCGCAGGCGTCTGGCGGCGGGCCTGCATGGACGACGTCGGCGGCTGGGAGGGGGACACGCTCACCGAGGATCTGGATTTGAGCTACCGGGCCCAGCTTGCGGGCTGGCGCATCGACTACCGGCCCGATGTGGTTGCGCCTGCCGAACTGCCAGTGCAGGTGGACGCCTTCAAACGCCAGCAGTTTCGCTGGGCCAAGGGCAGCATCCAGACTGCGATCAAACTGTGGGGCAGGCTCTGGCGTTCGCCCGAACCGCTCTGGCGCAAGGTGCTCAGTTCGCTGCACCTGACCAACTACCTGGTCCACCCGCTCATGATCATCAACCTCTTTCTGCTCCTACCCATCTCCTTTTCCCACAGCCCGCTGCTCCACCTTGCCCCCCTGCTGGCCCTGGTCGCCATCGGGCCGCCACTCATGTATTTGACGGCCATGCAGGCGCAGGGGGAGAGCCTCTGGCGCAGGCCGTTTCATTTGGGCGCGCTCATGGCGCTGGGCACAGGGTTGTCGCTCAACAACACCAAGGCCGTCTATGAAGCCGTGCGCGGCGTGCAGAGCGAGTTCAAACGCACGCCCAAGTTCGCGGTCATCGACCGGCCCGCGAACCAGGCGTCAGGCCCCGTGGCCGATCCGCCCGCGGGTTGGCAGGAGAGCGCATACGCCCTGCCCCGCAACTCCATCGTCTGGGCGGAACTGACGCTGGCCATCTATGCCTTGGGTCTCTTGGTCTATTGTCTCTGGGCGGGCGTCTGGTGGGTCTCGTTTTGGGTGCTGCTCTACGTGAGCGGCTACAGCTATATCGCCGGTCTGGCGTTTGTGCAGGCGTGGCAACTACGCTCCGCCCGCAACGGGGACAGGGATAGACTGCGGATTGAGCGGATTCGGCGGGAACAGCCGGATTATTTGTAACATCTCAAAAAGACGGGAACATAGAGAGATTGGGAGATTGGGAGATTGCGCTCGACCGGAGAGTCATCAATCTCCCAATCTCTCCCAGAACGTTTATAATCCTCTTATGCAACGAGCCTTATTGATTATGGCCAAGCAACCGCTGGCCGGGCATACGAAGACCCGCCTTTGTCCGCCGCTGACGCCGGGGCAGGCCGCACGTCTATATGATGCGTTTCTGCGCGATGTGGTGGACATCGCACGCGCCGTCTCCCGGCTCGTCGATGGCGTGCACCCCCACATCGCCTACGCGCCGGGGGGCCAGCCTGCTTTCTTCGCCGAGTTGGCGCCCGATTTCGACGTCATCGCCCAGCGCGGGGAGACCCTCGGCGCGCGTTTGGATCACGTGTTGACAGACCGCCTGAGCCGGGGATACGATCAGGTCGTCGCCATCAACAGCGACAGCCCGACCTTACCGCCGCCTTACATCGCTCAAGCGTTTACGCAACTGGAATCAGCGCAAATCGACGCGGTTTTCGGCCCCTGTGAGGATGGCGGCTACTATCTGATCGGCGTCGACGCGCCCCATCCGCGGCTGGTGCTGGATGTGCAGATGTCCACGTCCCACGTGCTGTGCGACACCCTGGCCCTGGCCGGGGAAGAAGGGCTGACCACCGCGCTCACGCCGCCCTGGTATGATGTAGACACCATCGATGAACTGAC
>Ga0114931_10011091_pt1 | contig 10679 bp, 13 predicted proteins | sample 2SBtaG_FD_89579 | JGI IMG/M metagenome (GOLD analysis project Ga0114931, IMG submission 89579) | Deep subsurface microbial communities from Kolumbo volcano to uncover new lineages of life (NeLLi) - 2SBTROV14_V59a metaG | ecosystem: Environmental > Aquatic > Marine > Volcanic | place: Kolumbo...
ACCCCCGCTAGAACACTTGCTTGACAGAACCTTTTCTTAAAATGGTCAACCGTTTTATAAGCCATTTTGTTAATGTTTTAAGATCTTCAAACTTTATATATTTTATTGTATTATAGTGAATAACAAAAGATTAAAATTCAAGCAATAATCACAATCTCAGGCTTTAACTTTGCGACTCGTGACGAGATTTTTAATTTTTATCCAATTAAAACAATTTTTGGTTTTAACTTTGCAACTTTTTTAGAAATTCCAAGAGTGTCAACAACGTTGACAACTTCATTAATGTCTTTGTAAACTTCAGGCGACTCTTCCGCGACTAATTTATTACTACCAGACATCACAATTATATTTTTTGAAACTAATTTCTTTTTAGTTTCATTTCCTTTGATTGTTTTTACAGCATGTGTTCTTGACATAACTCTTCCCGCTCCGTGAACTGAAGAACCAAATGTTAAATTTCCTGAAACCTTTGTCCCTTTCATTACATACGATGCTGTTCCCATTGAACCCGGAATTAAAACTGGTTGACCAACTCTTCTGTATTTTTTTGGAACTTCAATTCTACCCGGACCAAAACTTCTCGTCGCGCCTTTTCTGTGAACGCAAACTTTTTTTTTCTTTCCGTCGATAAAATACTCTTCAATCTTTGCTATATTATGACAAACTTCATACAACACTTCAACTTTTGATTTGGAGAAAAATTGGGTAAAGAGTTCCCTTAACCAATAAATAATAATTTGTTTATTTGCAAAAGCAAAGTTTGCTGCTGCCGCCATAGCTTGCAAATATTCTTTTCCTAACTTTGAATTTATTGGAGCACATGCGAGTTCTCTGTCAGGCAAATCTTTTGTTTTGTATTCTTCTTCCATCTTTTTTATGTAGTCTGAAGCAACTTGGTGACCAAGTCCACGTGAACCACAATGAACCAAAACAACTAATTGATTTTTCTTTAAACCATAAACTTGCGCTGCTGTTTTATCAAAAACTTTTTCGACTTCTAAAACATCTAAAAAATGATTTCCAGCTCCGAGGGTTCCAAGTTGACCAATTCCTCTTCTTTTTGCTCTATCTGTTACTAAACTTGGATTTGCATTCTTCATGCACCCTTCTTCTTCACAAAACAAATAATCTTCTTTAAATCCATAACCTTTTTCAACTAAATATTGTGCGCCTTTTTCTAAAACTTTGTCAAACTCTTTGTAACTAATCTGGAAAGGACTTCCTCTTCCGAGTCCTGTTGGAATTTTTTTCTGAAGTGCATCAGCGAAAATTTTTTCTTTTCCATTTAAATCTTTAGAAGTTAAGTTTGTTTTTAGTAAAAGAACACCACAATTTATGTCGTAACCTACTCCTCCGGGAGAAACAACTCCTTTTTTCATGTCAAAAGCCGCAACGCCTCCAATACAAAAACCATAACCCTGATGACAATCAGGTAACGCGACGGACTTTTCGACGATTCCAGGTAACTTTGCGACGTTTTTTATTTGCTCAATCGTTTTATCTTTCTTTACTTTCTCATAGATTTTTTCATTTGCAAATAAGATTCCTGGAACATTCATTCCTTTTTCTTTTTCAATTATGTGTTTGTTTTTCATAGATAAAAGAATTAAAAGAAGTTTAAAAAGTTCTAGTTTTAAACATCCAAAACAACTTGAGTAACCCATTTGTCTCTAATTTTTTTTACAAACATTTCGCTATAAGTAACTCCTTTAACGTGCGAAAAAACTTTTAAGTTTTTTCCATTGTCTCCCTCGAAATCTGCAAAGAGAGCGAAACTTTTTTTATCAATTTTTAAATTTTTTATTTTTGAAACGAAGAAATTCTTTGAATCTATAAAATAAAGGACTTCTTCTAAAAAATTGTAGAGCAGACTTTCAAAATCTTTACCTTTAACTTTAACTTTTAATTTTTTTTTAGGTTTTACTTTTGAGTCTGTTACTGATTTTATTAATGCGTAAACAGAATTCTTGAATGACTCTTCAATGGTTTTTCCGTAAGACCTGAACTTTATGTCGGCTGTGTGGGAGAAAAATTTGAATTTAAGCATCGTAACAGAAGACTTTTAATTTTCTTGGGGAGTATAAAGTTTCGTTTGAAAAAATCAAAATTTCTGAAGAATAAACTTCCTTTTGAATGTCTTCGTTTAAATTACATTCACTCTCAACTGAACAAATATATAAAAAACAAGTTTCTCCAGAGAGAGTATTTTTTATAAGAGATTCATTTAGTTCACTTGGAAAATTAGTTTCATTTGAATTTATTGGAGGACTTGAAGCAAGAACTAAATTTCTTAGAGAAAAATTTGTTTCTATTACTTTTAAAATTTTTATATTATTTGTTTTTAATAAAGATGTTCCTTTTGAAAAAGGATTTACTTGAATTAATATAACAAAGACAAAACCAAGAAGTAAAACAATTGCCATAAAAGCTTCTACAATTCTTATCCATCCTTTTTTTTGTTTATTTAATTTTATTGTTTTCACTTTAATTACCAAATTCTTATTCTTAATTTTCCTTCTTCATTTCTTGCATTTTTTGAGAGAAAAAATAAATTTAATTCTCTTGAATAAATTTCTGTAGAGGGATAACTCTCTGAACTTCCAAGTGTTGTTCCATTTAGATAATCAAAAGTTAAATCAAAGTCCATACTTGCTGGAACTTCAAGTTTAGTTTTTAGAGAAGCGTAATTATTTGAAAAGTTTAACATCATTTCTAAGATTTGACTTTCAGAAATAATATTTTCTTTTCTTGCACTGTCTAAAATAGCAGTGGTGCAACTTGAACCAGAATAAACATTTGGATTTTCTAAAAAAGGAGAATAATAAATTTTTGTAGTGCTATTTGTATTTTCTACTAAAATGTCATTCCCTGAAGTGGAAGAGGCGACTGAACTTGTATCATTAATTGCAACCGTTTGTCCTCCCGTAATTGATTCTGGTTTTGTAAAATTAAAGCAAGTTGCAGAAGAGGGGTCCTCGTGATACCTTAAAACCCAAATTTCTGAATTTAAACTTTTTAAAACATTTCCTTCAAGATTGTCTAAAGCATTTTTTATTGGCTCTGACTTTGGAATTGAAACACTCACTATTAAATAAATAAAGATTATTGCAACTACAAAAATTATGAATGAGAGAACCATACTTACATGTGACCCTTTTTTGTCTTCTAAATTCATTTTAACTACCAAAGAGAAGGTTAGCAGCAGTTGAAACAATGAAAGACAAAAGCATTAATGAAAATGAGTGCTTTATTCCTGCTTTAAAATTTCCTTCTGAAAGTTTACCTATAGTTACCCCTGTAAAAAAACCTTGGACCAAAATTAAGTAGAGAAATGCATTTGAAATATCACCTTGTGCTGTTGTGGGATTTACTCCTGAACTCCCAACACTTATTCCAAGGGTTCCCCCAATGCTCCCAATTCCTGAGACCATTGGAACAATTTGAAATTGTAAAACTAGAATAATTACAATGAAAACTAAAAATATTATATACCCTTGACTAACTAAAGAAGAAATAACTGATTTTCTTTCTTTTTTAAGTTTGTCAGTCATACTCACTGCATTTGCAACGGCTTCCAAGATTTCTCCAATTTCTCCACCAGACCTTTCTGCTTGCCCAATTAAAGTGAGTGACCTTGAAATTGAACGGTTCTTTGCATCCTTAGCAAAAATCTCAAGTGCTTTGTTTAAAGGGATTCCAAGTGAAATTTGGTTTGCAAGTTTTTTTACGTGAGGTGTAAGTGCACCATAATTTTTATCTGCAACATTAACGATACTTTTACTTATTGGTGTTCCTGTTTTAACACTTTCAACTAAATTCCTTGAAAATTCCAAAAACATTTCTTCTTTTTCAAGAGAGATTTTATTTTCCTTAACCACCCTCATTATTATTGGAAGGACCCCCCCAATTATTCCAACACCTGCGATTAGTGCAAAATATTTTGGGTCAAAAAAGAATCTTGCTGAAGCTATAATTAAAAGTGCAATTCCTGCTCCTATTAAATCGCTAGTTTTTATTTCCATTTTATTTGTTTTTCTTTAAGTGCAAGAATGCCAAAAAGATTATATTCACAATTGTGACCACTAAACTAATAAGGAAGGATATTGTTAAAAAACTCATTGTTATTCCAAGTCCACTAAGTTTCATAATTATTAAAAGAAGCATCAAAATCATTGGTGCCGCAATTAAAAGACTAATATAGATGTCCATAAAAGTTTCAGCGGTTTTTGAATCTCTTTCTTGAGCGATTCTATAATTGAAAAGAAGCGTTTCGGCACGTTCTTCGAAAAATCCTGACAAGTCCCCTCCTGAAGTAATTGTTGTTCCAAGACCACTCAATAATTCTGAGAGTTTTTTACTTGGAGAATTTTTTGCTGTGTTTTTCAGAGCACTCACAAGGTCGTAACCATAAAGGTTTATTTCGTTGAGCATTTTTGTAAATTCTTTTTTAAGAGCAGGGTATTCGTTTGTTGAGATAAGTATTTTAAAAATTTTTGTTGGATTCATCATAGACCCTGCAATTGCAGACATACTTATGGTAGCAAAAGGAAGTTCGGTGTCAATTGCAGTTTCAGCACTTTTTTGTTCTAAAGAAGGATACAAATACATCAGAATAAAAGTTGCGACTGGAACAACAATCAAAATCCAAAAAGTTTTCAAGAACCTCACATCAATAGTCTCTTGTGCTCTTGAAACAATAGGGAGAGTTGCTGTGAAATTGAAAAATAAAAAGAAAAAAAACAAAAAACCAGCAAGGAAGAGTGAAAGGAAGGTAGTCATTAAAATAATTGAAACATAACCAACAGGAGTATAATTTAAATTTGCTTTTATAAGTCCTTCTTCCATTTTAGCAAATGAATCTTTTGTCAAAAGTTTAAGAGAAATTTTTGAAAAGAGACGACTTGAAATTTTGGTGTAAAAAGAGGATTCTTTTTTATTTTTCTTTTCTTTTTTTTCCTTTTCCTTTTCCTTTCTTTTTTTCTTTAACCTTTTAACAGTTTCATTTTCAAGTTCATTTGGGAGGATATCTTTAAGACTAAAAAGCTTTCCCCCTTTAGTCATCATTTTTTTATCTGCGTCGGGTCTTTCTGGAGAATCCATTAATTCGCTTTCAAGCTTATCTGGGTCTAGAAGTTTTTCAAAATCTATTCTTCCAATTGAAGTTTTTAATTCTGAATTAATTTCTTTTAATTTCTTTTCAAAACTCTTTAGTTGAGATGTAAAAACTCTTTTCTCAGATTCACTTTTAGAATTATCAATTAGTTTGAAAGTTTTTTCAACTTCTGAAAAAAATTTTTTAAGCTTTTTTAAATTCTCAAGGCTTTCTTTATATTCTTTTATCATTTTAATGAATAAGTTTTTCGTCTATTTTTTTTGTCAAATCCAAAGATTCTCTTTTTAACTTCTTAAAATTGCTTTCATCACCTTCTTTTATTGAAGACTTTATTTCTTTTAATTTTGCGTTAAGAGAATCTATAAAATTTTTAACTGAACCAAGCTCTTCTTTTTTCATTTTAACCTCTTTTAATTCAAAATTATTAAGAAAAAACAAGTTATTAAAGATTATGATTAGTTACTTAGAGAAGGAGAGTGAAAATTTTATTGTTGAACACCGAACTTCTTTAAAATTTCTTCTGGTTTTTTATAATATTCATTTATTATGTCTTGAACTTCTAAAAAACCAAAAATTTTCTTTTGATACATTTTGTAAAGAAGTTCTGATCTATTTTTGAATTCGTTATGAAGTGTTTGTGGATCGATTCCATATCTATGTGAAATTTTCTGGAAAAGACGACTTTCTTTTTTGAAATAAAATTTGTCTTCAGAAGAATCCCAGACGAAAGGAGTGTTTGTTAATGCCGAACTTTCTTCATCGACGTTTACCACTTCAACAACTTCTCTGAGTTTTCTTGTTTCTTGTTTATCAACAACTGCGTGAGTCATGATGCACATACTATCTAACACATTAAGAAGAGTTGGAGAAAGTTCAATTGGGGGAGTTTCCAATCTTTTAATTACAGTTTCAATTGAATCTGCGTGAATTGTTGAAATGGAAGAGTGACCTGAAGCCATACCCTGAAATAAAACTGAAGCTTCTTTACCTCTAACTTCACCTACAATCACATAATCTGGGTTCTGCCTGAATGATGCACGAAGAAGCTCATATAAACCAATTTCTCCAAGACCTTTAATTCCCGTCGCTGAACGAGCTACACTTGGAAGCCAATTGTCACGGGGCAAATTTAACTCACGAGTGTCTTCAATACTTACAACTCTTGCTTCTGGAGGAATAAAAAAAGCTATTGCATTAAGTAAAGTTGTTTTACCTGAAGCAGTTCCTCCGACGATTAAAAGATTCATCTTGTATTCAACTAAAAGCCACAGATAAGCAAACATTTCTGGACTAAGAGTATTAAAGGAAATTAATTGAGGAGGAGTCCAAGGAGTTTTTGTGAATTTACGAATTGTAAAAGTTGGGCCCTTACTTGTTACGTCTTTGGTGTAAGTTGCATTTACACGGGAACCATCGGGCAAACTTCCGTCAAGGATTGGTTGAGCATACGAGATATATTTTCCACACCTTTGGGCTAACTTTTCAACAAAGCTTTCTAACAAATTATTATCTTTAAAGACGAGGTTTGTTTTTAGGTTTCTGAAAATTCTGTGAACTATATAAACGGGACTATTAGCTCCATTACATTCAATATCTTCAACAAAATAATCACGAAGTAAAGGTTCGGCTTCGTTAAAACCAATAAAATCTCTGGCAAGATAATAATAAATTTTTTTATAACTTTCGTACGTCAATTCCATCCCCATCTCAATTGCAATAAGTTTGAATCTCTTGTCAATATACTCAAAAAGTGTTTCTGACTTTCCTGCAATAAGTTCTTTAAAATTGATCATACTTCTCATCGCTTTCACTACTTTGTCCCGTATTGCACTTTCTTCTTTAGTCAAAAGTGGTTCTTCAATTTCATAAACCACTTCATATTCCTTCGGATCCCAATGAATGTGAACATAAGCGAATGGCGAAACTAAACAATACCTCACATCAATTTTGGTTTTATCTTTTACTTTTTTTATTGGTGGGACCCTAGGAGTAAAATCTATTGCAACCAATGGATAATCTAAGATTCCTAATTTTTTTGCCACTTTATTTTATTGAAAAATCAATGTTTTGACTTGTTCCTCCTTTGTTTGAAATGAATACTTCATAAGGAGTTGAAGCTCTACTTAAAGTTTTTGAATCTTCTCTTCCCAAATAAGTAAAATTGAGATTGGGATAAAACTTCGTTACAAAAACTTTGTAAACTGAACCTTTCTGAATTGTTGAAACTTGAAACGAACCTTCACTATAAGTTAAACCTGGTTCACTATACATATAACTCCCTTCAAAATAAAATCCAATTGAATTATTTGTTGAATTAAAAGTTATTGTTCCATCTCTAACCAAAACTTCAACTTTTCTTTTGTTTCCTACTCCTTCATTGTAAACTTCATTTATTACTGAATCAATTTGTTTCATAACATTTATTGATTGATCAATTAAAGATCTGTCTTGAAGTTCATCGATTTTTGGTTTTACAAATGCTAATATTAACCCAATTAAAACAAATGCCACTAGGGTGTAAGTCACTGTTTCAATCCAAACTTGTCCTTTTTTTTCTCTTTTTTTTATCATGCTGTACAATTTATGCTCGGTAAGCAAACTGGAATTTCTTTAAATGAATCTACAACTTGACACTGATTTGTTCCTCTTTTTGGAGCAATTTCAATTAAAGAAGGGGCTGTTAAGGTTGCGTTGTAACAATAAGTTTTTCCTGATTCTTTTTTAGGAAGAGCGACACTACCTTCTGGGGACCCTCCTTGAACATAATACTTAATCCCAGAAATATTTTGAGGACTCCCTTTTAAGTTAAATTGTGTTGAGGAGTCTTCATATGAAACTGAAACTAAAAGGGAATCAAGATCAAATTCACTTCTTGAAATTGAAATTAAAGTAGAATTTGTTATTGGATCAAAACAAGTGTAATCCGGGTTTATTATTATTTTTTCAAGAATGTCATTACATGAAGAAGCACTATCCAAACTTCCTGTCACATAACTTCTTACAATTGTCAAAACTCCTGCCGCAAGAGCTATACTTAATGCAATTAAAATTACTGTACTCACTACCTGACTTAATCCTTTTTTTTTAATCATTTTAACTGACAACTATCTCCTTTCCTTGGGACTCATCACAAGTGTAGGACTTCTTTCCTTCAGAATTGGTTTGACCAATTAAGACAGGTATAAGAAGGATTTTTGTTGCGCCTTGAGCATCCCCTAAAGCTCCATTATAGGCCTCCCCTTGATTTAAACCTACAGAAGGCCAAGATGAATCACTTTCTCCGACAGTTACTGTTGTGTAAGAACCAGCGCCTTCAATTTTTGCTTTTAATCTGTATATTGGAACATTTCCATCATTTGAAACTAATAGTTCTCCATTAGTATAATCTGCTTGAAAACTCACTTCTCCACAAACTAATTTCACATTTGTTCCATCAAATTTTGTTATAGCTTCATGAGTAATTCCTCTAAACCAAAAAAAAACTATTAATCCAATTATGATGACAATTGAAATAAGTAAGACCGTTGCAACTACTGGAGACAGACCTCTTTTTTTATTCATTTTTTTTAAAAGCATTTTATATTTTTAAAGTTAGCTACAAGTTAAAACCTCCGAGATTTTTGCACTCCCACAACTCACGAACCTCTCTGTACTCCCTATTTTTTGAAATCTGGCTGGAATTAATTCAATTGAGTAAATTCCACTTGGGGTATTATTAAAAACATTATAGCGAATATCTCCTGGAGCAAAGTTTTCATGAGAATTTGTGTTAAAATAAATTAAAGCATTATTACTCAACCCATTTTCACTTAAAGATGCATCAAAATATTTTGCAAGGTTTATTGTTGCTATAGTCTGATTTGAATTGTTAGTTGCGTGAATAAAATACCCTTGAAGATTAAACTTTCCATTGTTTTTTATTGTTAAATTTAATTGATTGTTTACACAAGTAAAATCCTTTAAAAAAATTGAAACTCCATCAGGGCATTTATCTATTTCCGACGGGACGTAAGTTTTAAGATAGGTGTAAACTATTCCCCCCATTATAATTCCAAAAGTTATTAAAAGAACATATCCAATTATTACACTCATCCCTTTTTTACTTAACCTCTTTTTTTTCATCTTTTAGCTTCCTAAATTAACCTTTTATTACAAAGGTTTGGTTAGAATAATCATACTTAATCAAGTAATAAATGTTTTGGCCTTCATAAAATTTGAAAGGATATAAATTTCCATCTAAAGTTATATTGAATGTTGAGTCTGAAAGAGTGTAAGACCTGTTAAAAGTTCCATAGTCTGTTACTTCCTCATCTCCTGAACCATAGTCTATTGAAAGTGAAGTTGAATTTAATTTATTTGCAAACAATTCAAGAGAAGTTCCATTTCCAAACATAAAAAAAATATCCTTATTTTTTCCTAATTTCTGAATGTAACTATTTGAAAAATTTCCTAAAATTTCGTCTTGATTTGAAACTTGTTCATTAGAAAAATAGTCAAAAAGGTAAGAAATTTCAGTATTTATTTCGTCTTTTTCATAGATGACGTTTGAGACATGAGGATAACTTGAAGAATTTCTTAGTGTCACAAATCCTATAAAAACAGAAGCTAAAACAATTACTGCTAAAAAATAAAATTGTCCCTTTTTGTTTTTTGAAATTTTCAATTTAATCCATCCCCTTTTGTAAGTTATACAATTCAGAATACTTTCCCCTTTTTTTAATTAACTCTTCGTGGGTTCCAACTTCTACAACTCTCCCTTTGTCTAAAACAACAATTTTATCTGCGTTTTTAACTGTTGAAAATCTATGAGCAATAATTAAAGTTGTTCTTCCCTTCATTAATTTTTCAACCCCTCTTTGTACACTTCTCTCAGATTTTGCATCAAGTGAAGCTGTTGGTTCATCCAAAATTAAAATTTTTGGATTTTTTAAGAAAGCCATAGTTATTGCAATTCTTTGTTTTTGTCCGACTGAAAGTTTTACTCCTCTTTCTCCAACAAAAGTGTTGTACTTTTTTGTAAATCTTGATATAAAGTCGTGAGCATTTGCCGTCTTTGCTGCTTCCACAATTTCTTTATAAGTTGCATCTTGTTTTGCATTTCTTATATTATTGATTAGTTTATCGTTAAAGACACTTATCTCCTGAGGTACAATTGCTATTTGATCTCTTATCCAATTAAGATTTAATTTTGAGAGCTCAACTCCATCAAAAAAAATTTTTCCTTTTTTAGTTTTGTAGTAACCCAAAATCAACTCTGAGAGGGTCGTCTTTCCAACTCCGCTTTCTCCGACAAAAGCTACACTTTCTCCAGGATTTATTTCTAGATTTATGTTTTTTAAAATTTCTTTACCTTTTTCATAACTAAATTTTACGTTCTTGAAAGTTATCTTTCCGGAAAAATTTTCAATTTTTTTGTTTCCATGCTTCATTGATTCTGGAACAACTTTATTTAATTTTATGAGTCTTCCAATTGAGATTTTTGTTCTTCTATATCCTTCATAAAATTGGTTCAACCTGAAAAAGGGTCCAAAGGCCATACTAACATATCCAAAAAACATAACAAAAC
>Ga0114931_10011092_pt1 | contig 10678 bp, 16 predicted proteins | sample 2SBtaG_FD_89579 | JGI IMG/M metagenome (GOLD analysis project Ga0114931, IMG submission 89579) | Deep subsurface microbial communities from Kolumbo volcano to uncover new lineages of life (NeLLi) - 2SBTROV14_V59a metaG | ecosystem: Environmental > Aquatic > Marine > Volcanic | place: Kolumbo...
CAATTATCCTCCATCACTCATGAGAGGGACTATATTGAAATTTGCCAGGTCATTCGTCCCAACCGGAATATGCCAAAGCTCGTCTCCTGTTTTAAACGTTCCTCCCTGCCGCAAGATCAATCCGGATAGAGACGCACCGGACGGACATACCCTTGAGAAAAATCCTGATCAAACCCCTGTGAAATCCCACTGGAATAATTAAAATAAAATGCCGCCTGCTGGTCAAATGGCAGGCACCAGGCGCCATTGCCGCCACCGGAAGCAAAAGCGGGATCGAGGTGAAGCTCCTGTTTCGACCGCCCGATAATCGTGCTTGTAGGAACATACAGTTTTTCGATTTCCTCTCTTTCGGGAATGCGCCAGTCATGAAAACCGAGAAAATCCGTTTTATTCAATTTGTCGATAAATGCCAGGGCCTCCTGAAAAGTAAGCCAGTCCTGCTCAATGGACCAGGAATCCTCCCTGGACCAGACGAGGCCGGATTCATTGTCCCTGACCATTCCGTTTCCTTCAGCAACAAACCTTTGTTTTTCTGTCATCGCGGTAAATTTAAAAATAGTGTTACAGGATTAAAGAAATATTTTTCAATAATAAAAACACCGTCTATAATGCGGCAATACTGAATAAGGCATGTATTTCCGGGTGGCCCTATTATATTCAAAAATCACTTTGTAAAGAAATTATAAAAGTCCCATGCTGAAACGATTTATTTTAACAGGTTTCCTTTTTATCTTTTTCATGAGCCTTTCTCTATTAAAACAGGAGGAACCCGCCTGGGGGCAGTCAAACATTTCCACCTGGGGAATTTTTTCTTCAATTCATTTGTCAGCCGATGTTTCCAAGGGGGAATGCGGGGAAAAAGTTCAACCCGCGGAATATTTTTCCAATGCTTCGCTTTATTCCCTCATCGCCGCATTCGGTCTGGTTTTTGCGGGGATTTTTATAGATAAAAAAGTCCTGAAGCTGGGAGTTTGGGCACTATCCGTCATTCCCTTCATTTTTTGGATTTACATAAATTATTTTGTCGATTATGAACGCATCAAAAGGCTGGCGTTTACCTATGACGCCATCGCTGAAAATACGCTGGCAAACATCGCGGAGGCTCAGGACCGGTATAAATCCGAGCAGGACACTTTTATTAAGGATTTGGGTCAGCTATATTCCCATATGGCCGGATCGCATGGAATCGATGAATGTGTTGAAATCCTGAAAATCGAAGCGGAATGGAATCATTGGTCCGCGCAAGCGAGGCATGTGTCCAGCCCCGATATCGTTATTTGGGACAGTCGTACAGGCAGCTCCCTTAAAAAAGGATGACGCAAATATTCACACATCGCTGTGGGGCAGGACGCACAGCGCATCTGGATTTTCATATATGACGGAAGCAAAGCATGCGGCCCGGATTCTTGTGGTCGACGACGAGCAAAAAACGCAAAATATTTTAAAACGTTTTCTCGAAAACAAGCAATTCCAGGTCATGGTTGCAGGGGACGGCAAGGACGCGCTGGCCAAATTTGAGACGTTTGATCCTGAGTGCGTTCTTCTGGACATTCAAATGCCCTACATGAATGGCATCGACACTCTGAGAATGATCAAATCGCGAAAGCCCGGGGTTGAGGTGATTATGGTGACCGCGGTCACCACTCTTAAGATTGCGGAGGGATGCCTGAATGACGGCGCGTATTCCGTTATTGAAAAACCGGTGAATTTGGAATACCTTTACGGAAAAATAGTGGAAGCCTTGAAATCAAAAAAAAGAAACCCGTAGGAAAATAAACACAAGGCGAAACCTGGCAGGGTGATGAAAAAGTCCTTTTGGGATTCTAAAATGTAATTTTAGACTTTACCGTTTAACAGCAGTAGCACAGGCTTTCCAGACTGTGCTGCTTAAAAGTAAAAATTTGCCAAACCTGGCTCGCTGATCGAATTTTTATTTTTAAGCATCCTGCCAGACCGCGCTCTATTTTCTTTTCCCCGGCGCCTGAAACAAACGCCGTCTTAACCCTGATCCCAATATTTGACAATTCCATGTAGCGAAACCATTCCGATCACGGAGTTGTTATCCAGCACCATGGCATAGGACACGTTGAAATTGGTCAGGTGTCTTGCCGCGTAAGGGAGAGGCATCTTGGGAGGAACACTTAGAACCGGTTTCGACATGATTTCGTAGACGTGGGTCTCATGCAGTTTTCGTCTTTGGGCGATGACTTTTCGGGCGATGTCCTTTAAAGTAACGATCCCGTAAACATCGGCCTCGGATCGTGGCTGAATGAGGACCGCGTTTATTTTTTCCCTTTTCATCATGGATAAAGCTTCTGAAACTTTAGTGATACCATCGATTTTTTGAAAATCACGCATCATAATATCTTGAACCAATTTGGAATCCGGCATCAAACTCTCCTAAAAATAATTTTTCTTGGTGTCTTTTTCCATAACAGGGAGCTGACTTTCCAGACCAATTGCGCGATCCACCGTCCAGCAAAAAGCGATCCCGTTTCCTTGTTCCTTAAAATGCCCCGACTCATAAATGGCCTGCATGATTTCGTCCGATTTAAAATCTTCTACCAGAAAAAGAAGCATGTCTTTTTGTGCTTCCATTGTCATGCCAAAAAACGATGTGTGTTTATGGATTCCTTCTCCGCGGGCATTGAGAATTGTGACTCCCGTCGCTCCGGTATCCTTGGCGGCTTTAATAACGTCGTCCTGGTAGTCGTCATTCACTAAGGCGAGGATAATTTTAAAACGCATTGGAAGGGTTTCCTTGTAAAATTGCTTAATAGGTTTTCACGTTGTTTTTGCAAGCCATTGGCTGATCATAGCATAGGCCAAAACGGCGATGATAGGGAAAAGGGACGCAAAGGCGATGAGCCCGAAACCGTCCAAAACCGGCGAGCGTCCCGGCACGTTGGAAGCCAGGCCAATTCCCAATGCCGCCAATACGGGGACGGTCACCGTGGATGTGGTCACGCCTCCACTGTCGTATGCCAGGGAAATAATCATTTTCGGGGCAAATAAAGTTTGCAGAAGAAGCAGTAAATATCCGCCCGCGATGTAAAGGTACAAAGGGGTCCCTGTAATAATGCGATAGACTCCCAATGTCACTCCCAGCGCAACTCCAAGGGCAACCGCGACTCTTAGGCCCCACTCTGTGATAGAACCCGTGGAAATTTCCCTTGCCTTAATGGCGACCGCTATCAAGGCGGGTTCCGCTAGGGTGGTGGAAAATCCTATCATAAACGCGAACAGATAAGTCCAGGTATAAAGAAAAGGATCTACGGTGTTCGCGGCAAAAAACGCTTTCAGATTTTCGCTGTCGCCGCCGGTCAAAAACTGAGGATCTGTCAGTTGATCCGCCATGCGGGTTCCAATAGGGAAAACGCATTGTTCCAATCCTACGATAAAAACAGCCAATCCGAGAATCACTAAAACAAGTCCCATAAAAATTTGTTTTAAATGTGGAATTCTTTGTTTTAGAACCACGGCTTGGAAAAATACCAGGACCAGCAGAATTGGCAGGACATCAATCACCGTGCCCTTGAGCGAATTCTGAATCAGATCGATCAATTCTATAGTGTCCGTCAAAAATTGACTCCCAGCGTGAGCATTCCATACAGCATGACAAATAATATAGGCGCCAGGCTGGCCATGGCGATCAAACCAAATCCGTCGATCATCGGATTCCTGCCGCGAATGGAAACAGCCAGGCCAATGCCCAGGGCGGTCACCAGGGGAACCGTGATCGTGGAGGTGGTAATTCCACCGGAATCATAGGCGATTCCGATGATTGATTCGGGGGCGAAAAAAGTGGAAATAACGATCAAACCATATCCGGAGAGGATGAACCAAATCAGAGGCCATCCTTTAATAATTCGAATCACTCCAAGGGCGGTGGACAAACCCACGGACATGGCCACGGTGATTCTTAGTCCATAGGCGAAGACGGAAACGGCGGAGTCCCGATTCGGAATGGAGTCTGAATCGGCAACCAGTTGCCCGGCTTTATTGGCGATCACCGTCAGGGCGGGCTCAGCAATGGTCGTGGAAAATCCCAGCATAAATCCAAAGAGCGTGATCCAAAAGATATTTCCTTTTTGGGCAAATTGCGCGGCGACTCTTTCTCCCATGGGGAACAGGGCGTTTTCCAGCCCCAAAATAAATAGGAACAGGCCGACGACGACAAAACCAACACCAAGAATCGTTTGTTCAAGGTGAGGAAACGGTTTTTGAATCACAAATGTTTGGAAGAAAAATATCACCCCCAATAACGGGAGTATGTCTGTCAATACGGATAAAAAATTCTGAAAAATTTTTTTTATAATCTTCAAAAGCTGAATATTCAAACAGTTACAAAGGCAGGAGTATACCTAATAGAAATTTAAAAACCAAGTTATAATACTCTTATTACCGGGAGGACGCGAGGAGGTAATTGAAGTGAATTTTATTGGCCTGGAGGGAATCCGAGATGGACAGAGAGGAAATAAATAAAGAAATCCTTATCGATTTGTTTTATTCGACCAAAGGTAGCATCGATAAGGTCAACGAAGCGATTGACGCCAGGTTTAAACTGCACACGACTCGCAAGATTTCCATATTTGAAAAATACGTGCAGGCCCGCCTCTATCGAAATCCAAAAATACTTAGAATGTCCGAGATGGAAGTCTCTGCAATGGAAGTCGTTTACTTGAGTCAGCATCCCGACCTCAAACAGCTGGAAATACTGGATTTGAGAAAAAATGGATTTGGAGACGCGGGTTTGGATGCCATCGCCCATTCTCCCGTATTTATTAACTTGAAGAATCTGGACTTGCGGAATAATCAAATCACGAGTGTGGGAATGGAGTCGTTGTCTAAAACAAAAACGCTGGGTAATTTGGAAAAGCTGGATTTGAGAATCAATAAGTTGGGAAAACGATGGGAAGAAAAACTTAGGGAAATCGGCGACTTTCCAAAATTAATTGAATTGAGAATCGTATAGTAAAAATGGTTTTCGGGGAAAAAGGGTTAAATGATCATCCTGTTTTTTTGCTCCCTGATTTTCTGAACCATTTTATCCGCAATTTCATCCGCTTTGACCTGGTAGGTTCCACTTTCCAGAATGTCGCGAAACTTGCTGACTAATTTTTCCCGAACCTCTCCTCCCGACTTGCTTTTTTTGATTTCAGGAAGCGTTTCAGGCTTATGGGATAATGTCACCCGGTCCACGGTTTCGGAGCCCTGTGTCGATTTCTGCTGGACCGGGGCATAACGGGCGGGTGAACTGCTGATCGAATTTCTTCGGCCTACTTTGTTGGTGGGATCAAGTTCTGTCATTTTATTTGGATTCGGGGATCGATGGTTGAATGCTAAATACGGACGAAAATTTTTTAGGAAGACCGATTCCAAAAATCAATGGGTTGATATGCAAGTTGCGTGGTTGCGATTTTTCCGCTTGAGCGGGCCACGAAATCAACGGGTCATGAGGGATAGCGGAGCGCAGAGGTTTCATGAATTATTTCCTCCTTGAAATAAAATTATCCGAGACTGACTTTATGGTTCCTTCAATATAATCAAAGGAGAATAGGCAACCTCGCTGTGCCAATCATCCTTGCTGACACATATATAAATTTTCGGATTAAATACAGGAATCTTGAGTGTTTTCGACAAAGAATCGGAGAATTAATAAAAATATCAAGAGATTAAAGCTTTTTGGTCCTTAAAAGGCAATGAAGCACTTGTGGATTGAAAAATTCTTCCGGCATTTGGGATACTCGCTGATGGCTCAAAGGAAAAAAAGACGAAAAATGAACAGTTTTCAATTCATCATTAATTATATTTGCGTTCCGATATTATTATAGTATAATAATAAACAATGAGTTACCTTCCGTTAGTGGACCCGCTTGGGAGAATGGACTCCCCCGACTCCCAAGCGGGTTCGATTTTATGATCTTCTCCACCATCACCTGTTGCCAATTCGTCACCTTCTTCGCATAAGTTTTTTTCGCCACGAGGCAGAATTCTGTTCAACCATAAATCCGTCCCACGACAAATCGAAATCAGGTACGATCGGGATCGGTTGCAAGGCGCTGTCGTTGGGATAGTTCGATATTCTATAGCCGGTTGGATCGGTGAGAGGTCAATCGTAGGGGCTTGGTTTTATGTGCCAATGTGCGTAGCAAACCGGTCTCATTGACCTGGGTTGTATTCTGAATAAATGCTGTTTGGGCGCAATCGAATGCGTTGTTCGCCCGGAACTTCAGCCTTGCGCAGGGAAAGTGCTTTCCGTGAATAGATTGAAAAATCAGCCGCCCGGTTTTTCTTCAGAAATCAGCATGTCTGGATTCGGAGAAATCCGGGAACTTTGCATCCAATGTCTCTTTCACCCATCGCGGAATTTTACGCCGGTCCGCCGTTTGCAGAGACATGGATTCTTCCGCTTTCTTAAAGTTGTTCCAGTGTGTTTTTTGAAGAGTATCACTGGACACAACTTTCTTCATTGTTCCATCCGGATTCAATACTTTCACTTCATAAAACATGACCGCCTCCAAGTTAGTCGTTAATTTTCAATAACTTAGAAGGCAAAGGTTGTGCCATTTCTTATAACTCTTTATAATGTAATGGTTTGTGTAAATCCGATTTCATCTGAAATACAATGAATTATTGAAAAATCATACAGATTGAGCCAAATTGTGACCAAAAATGTCATTCTATCTGCTATTAAAAAGGAAGGTGGGGCATGGAGGATTTGAAAATAAAAGTCATGGGAATGAGTTGCGATCATTGTGTTCAAACCATTCAGAAAGCGGTTGGAGAAATTTCAGGGGTTCGTCAGGTAAATGTGGATTTGGATAAAAAAGAAGTGACCGTTGCCATTGACGATAAGTTAACCAGCCGCGAAGCGATCACTGCCAAAATTGTGGAAGTTGGTTATGAGGTGATTGAAGAACAGGGATAGATCTGAAAATAGAAGTTTTGCGTCAGGGGATCAGGAGGCAAGCCGTCCAATTTTTACATGCAGTATTTTTTCCATTCCGTTACGAATCACTTTGATAGGAACCGTTTCTCCGATTTGCGTATTGGCGACCATTTGCTGGAGTTTTACTGAACTGGAAACATTGACGCCATTGAATTGAATAATGATGTCGCCCCTCACAATGCCTCCGTTTTCAGCCGGAGTCTTTTTATCCACGCTGTTCACCAATACGCCGGCTTTAACGTGTTTCAGATGAAAGGACGACGAAAGGTCGGGGGTCAGCGACTGGATACCGATTCCAAGCCAGCCGCGTGCTACTTCGCCATTTTTAATGAGCTGTGCGGCGATATTCACTGCCATTTCTATAGGAATGGCAAATCCAACCCCTGAACCAATTTCCGCGACCGCGGTGTTGATCCCTATGACCTGCCCCTTGAGGTTAATTAAAGGGCCGCCGCTGTTTCCAGGGTTGATGGACGCATCCGTCTGAATAAAGTTCTCGTAAGTGGTGATTCCAAGGTTGGACCTTCCCGTGCCGCTGATCACGCCAACGGTGACCGTTCCCTCCAGGCCATAGGGGTTGCCGATAGCCATCACCCATTCCCCCGCTCCCAGGTCACTGGATGTTCCAAAAGTGGGGTGGGGCAGGTTGCGAAAGGTGGAAATTTTCAATACCGCCAGATCCGTCAACGGGTCGCTTCCCACCAGTTTTGCATGGTGATCCGAGCCCTGGGGCAATCTCACCAACAGCTCTGGAATATCCTTTACAACATGATAATTGGTTAAAATATGCCCCCGGGAATTAAGGAATAACCCGGACCCTACGTTTTCCATATGGTATCGTTTTTTGGCGAGAGACTTTGTCAGCCATTGTTTTAAGGATGAATACCACGGAATGGAAGGGGAGGGGGGGGAGCCTGGCAATGAAGACCGTTGAAGGCGTTCCGTGATTTTATTGATGCTGACGACAGTGGGTTTGATTTTTTTGGCATTGGCGATAAATGCCGCCTGCAACTCCAGGATATTCTTGAAATCCTGACGGTTGGAAAATTCATTGTCGGCGGTTTTTTCAATACTTGGGAAACCCATGTCAAAATAGGGAAGCCGGTTAAGAAGCAAATGGGTTCCCATGAATACCAGAGCGATGAACAGCAGGGCCTTCAAGGAAAACTTGTTGTTACGAAATCGCTCAAGCATATTTTTTACCCTGATATAAAGTGACGATTCCAAAAGACAGGTCACGGTGAGTGACTTCTTTAAAGCCTGCTTTTTCCATGAGGCGGGCAAGATCATCGCGCATGGGAAATTGCGAAACGGATTGCGGCAGGTAATGATAGGCGTTATTATGCCGTGAAATAATATTGCCGATACGTGGCAATAGAAAATGAAAATAAAATTGATATATGGCCCCAAAAACTGCATTGCCGGGATGGGAAAATTCCAGAATCACAATCTTTCCATTCGTTTTGGTGACCCGGTGTATTTCCATCAGAGAACGTTGCGGGTTCGAAAAATTACGGATGCCAAAAGCCGTAATGACCCCATGAAAACTGGCATCGGCAAAGGGTAGAGATTCTGCACTGCCCTTTTGCAAGGGAATGGATTTTCCCAGATTCTTCGATTCAATTTTTTGTTTGCCCAGTTTCAGCATGGGGCCGCTAAAATCAATTCCCATTACTTTAATTTTTGCAGGATGACGGGAAGCTATTTCCAAGGCGATGTCGCCTGTTCCGGTGGCGAGATCCAGAAAACGTTCCCCCGAATTGGGTGAGAGGAGATCCACCGCAATTTTTCTCCAATACCGGTCCCGTCCGGCGCTTAGGAGGCGGTTTAGAAAATCGTATTTCGGGGCCACGGCGCCAAACATTGACTGAATTTGACGGGAAAAACCCGGTGTTTTTTCCAAAGTCTGCATGATTTTTATATTGAGGGCGTCGTTGCGGTTTAATTATCCCAGGCAAATTTTATCATCAGAAAAAAACCTAAACAAGTTGGATTGTCATCATTCCTGATAGTGATATTGCGTTCGGCTTCCTGAAGAATCGGGTTGTGAGGGACAAATGCTCTTGAATCATTTTAAAAATGAAAAAAGGAAAAGCCTCATGAAAAAGGTATTGGTGCCCCTGGCGCCGGGGTTTGAGGAAATTGAAACGGTGACGGTGGTTGATATTCTTCGACGCGCGGGGGCCAGGGTGACGCTTGCCGGAACACAGGACGGGGCTCTTGCAGGCTCTCGCGGAATCCATGTGCTGAGCGACACACGGCTGGAAGATGTGAATGCCGATGAGTTTGATTTGGTGGTCCTGCCGGGGGGACAGCCCGGAACATCCAACCTGCAGAAAAATGAAAGGATCAAAGTCGTTCTGGAAACCATGCACCGGCAGAATAAATTGATTGCCGCCATTTGCGCGGCTCCTTTGGTTTTGCAATCCGCCGGGCTTTTGCAGGATAAAACCATGACCAGCCACCCTTCCGTCAAGGACGGATTGAAAAAGGAAGTTCATTATTCCGAGGACCGGGTCGTCATCGACGGCAACCTGATAACCAGCAGAGGCCCCGGCACGGCCATGGAATTTGCCATGAAACTGGTCGAGCAATTGTTTGATGAAGATCGAATGGAAACGGTCAACCAGGGTGTCATGGCCAAATTATGATCTATTTTACCCCAACGCAAGGTTTTGCAAATTTCCCAGAAATTAGAAACTTTTTCAAATTTGCAACATCGTAAGTTTTAGAAAATGCCTGAAAAGCGGGAGTCTTTCAATTTAAACGGTTCCCCTCAACGATATTGGCAATCAGCATTTAAAACACAAGAATTGGGCGAGGTATTGGAATACATGTGAATATTTCCAGAAGCAAGCTTTTGATCAATAGTCACCGCCATCAACTGCGTAAAAATAAGAAAAAAAAGAGTGTTTCTTCTTATTGCAACCACTGTGGCGGAGTCATTCGGCCTGATGGGGAAATCCAGACCTGCATTATGTGCGGAAGAGAGTTCGGACATCTGTGTGCCGATTGCACGAAAGCAACACAACAGGAAATTGAAGAAATCAATAAAAAAAGCGCCTGATATTTCCAAATTCACGTCGCATGCAGATTCTTCCAGTCGAACCGATTGAGAAGTCATTTACAAACTAACAAAATCCGCCGGGAAGTCTCGACGTGCCAAAGTTCCCATAATGTATATTATGTCAACTAGCAGGTTACTGAAAAAGGGAAAGTTTTGTCAGCGAGCCAGGTTGTGCAAATTGTTGCTTTTAAGCATCCTGCCAGCTTAGGTTTGCGAATCAGGCGAGAGGTTTTGCCGGGATGTCTATTTTTGCAGGATTTCTTTAACGGTCCGGACCACATGGGTGGAAGACAGGCCGTATTTCTCAAATAACTCAGCCGCCGTTCCCGTTTCAGCAAACCGATCCTTCACGGCAACTCTTTTCATGGGGACATGAATATTATTGTCCAGAAGGACTTCTCCCACGGCGTCTCCCAGGCCCCCAATACGGTTATGATCCTCGGCGGTGATTACGGCGCTGTGCTCCTTGGCCAGCGTTGTGATCAGTTCTCTGTCAATGGGTTTGATTGTCGAAATATTTACCAGTGTTGGAGATATATTTTCCTTTTTTAATTCCTCGATCGCTTTCATACTCTCCTGGATCAGGATGCCGGTGGCAAAGATGACGACATCCTTGCCTTTTTGCAGAACATGGCCCTTGCCGATCTGAAACTGATGGG
>Ga0114931_10011093_pt1 | contig 10678 bp, 9 predicted proteins | sample 2SBtaG_FD_89579 | JGI IMG/M metagenome (GOLD analysis project Ga0114931, IMG submission 89579) | Deep subsurface microbial communities from Kolumbo volcano to uncover new lineages of life (NeLLi) - 2SBTROV14_V59a metaG | ecosystem: Environmental > Aquatic > Marine > Volcanic | place: Kolumbo...
GATGGGGACATCCAGGGCTTGGCTGATCCGTCGCAGGGATTCGATGGAGGGCGAGGTCAGGTCCCGCTCCACCTGGCTCAGGAAGCTGGCGGTCAGGCCCACTTCTTTGGCCAGCTCGCGCAGACTCATGCCCAACTCCTGACGGCGCTCTTTGATACGCTTGCCAAGCTCCATGGGACGGCGCTCCTGTCGAAAGAGGACTGTATGCGTAAATGATGAACCGGGGGCGTGGACGCCTTCAGTCTAACAACAGACGCCTCTGTCGTCAAGCATTCATTTACAGAAAGCGTATTTCGTTAAATCATGCTTGATTTTAATGGGAGAATATGGTAGGTTATCCTGCATAATTGGTAGCGATCTGCCAGTACAGTCCGAGAGTACAGTCCGAGAGTACAGTCAAGGAGCGTCCTATGGCCCAGCGCATGGCCCTGTACATGCAGGATAAGCACCCCATTCAATACGAGATCGAGATGGTGAAGTACGCCGAGGAGCGGGGCTTCTCGGAGATTTGGCAGGCGGACACCCGGCTGGCCCGGGACTGCGTGGTGATGATGGGTGCGTTTCTCTCCAACACCAGCCGCATCCGGGTCGGGTCGGGCGTGCTGCCCATCTGGACCCGCAACCCCGCGGTCATCGCCGCCTCGTGGAGCACCATGTGGGAGCTGGCCGGCCGTCCGGATGGTCGCAGCCGGGTGATGCTGGGTCTGGGCGCGTGGTGGGAACCCATCGCCTCCCGGGTGGGCGTGGAGCGCAAGCGCCCCTTGCAGGCCATGCGCGAGAATGTGGAATCCATCCGCGCCCTCTTCACCATGGAGGAAGTCACCTATGAGGGTGATTTCGTGCACCTGGACAAGGTGAAGCTGGACGTGGCCTTTGGCGACGCGTCCCCCCGCGACATTCCCATCTATATCGGGGCCACCGGGCCGAAAATGCTGCAACTGGCCGGCGAGATCTGCGACGGCGTGGTGCTCAACTATGTGGTCTCGGTGGACTATATCCGCAACGCTGTGGAGTTGGTGCGCCAGGGCGCGGAGCGGGCCGGCAAGACCCTGGACGACGTGGACCGGCCCGAACTGCTGGTCTGCTGCCTGTCGGACGACGATCCCCAGGCGGCCATGATGGAGGGCAAGGCGCTGGTGGCCTACTACCTGGGCACCGAACCCCACATCATGAAGGCGTCCAACGTGGACGAGGAACTGATCGCCCGGGTGCAGGAATACGTGGGCTGGCCGGCGACCGAAGCCGACTACCGCCGGGCCGCGGAGATCATCCCCGACGACGTGGTGCGCAACCTCATGGCCGTGGGCACGACCCGCCAGTGCCAGGAGAAGGTGGCCGAATACATCGACGCCGGCGTCACCTGCCCCATCCTCTACCCCATGATGGACGACATCAAACCGGTGATCGACGCCTTCGCCGACTGGAATCCATAATAGCACGCGGATGGGGCGGATTAGACGGAAACAGCCGGATTCTAAAAAGAATCCGTGGGCATCCGTCTAATCCGCCCCATCCGCGTGCTATCCTATCTGAACAGCCGCAAATTCCGGGGGAACCATGAACACAACCCTGATCGAGAACGGAACCATCGTCACGGTGGACGACGAGCAGCGTGTGCTGACGCCCGGCTACGTGTTGGTGGAAGGCGACCGCATCGCCGAGGTGGGAGCCGGGACCGCGCCGGCCGCGCTGCGCACCGCCGACGCGGTCATCGACGCCTCGCTCATGGCCGTCATGCCCGGCATGGTCAACGCCCACACCCACCTCTTCCAGACCTTCATCCGCGGCCTGGCCGATGACAAGCCCTTGCTGGAGTGGCTCAAGGCCGCCATCTGGCCGGTGGCCCAGGCGTTGACGCCGGAAGACGCCTACGTCGCGGCCATGGTCGGCTTGGTGGAGAACATCCGCGGCGGCGCGACCGCGGTCATCGACCACCAGTACATCCACACCGACCCGGCCAATGACGACGCCATCTGCCGCGCGGCCGAGGAGGCCGGGCTGCGCTTTCTCCTGGCCCGGGGCTGGGCGGACACCAACTATCACGAAGCTTTCATGGAGACGCCTGACCGCATTGTGGCGGAGACCGTGCGCCTGCGCGAGACCTGGCAGGGGCGGGGCGACGGGCGCATCCGGGTGGAGTTCGGCCCCCTGATCCCCTGGGGCTGCACCGACGAGACCATGCAGCGCACCCATGACATCTCCAAGCAGTGGGGTGCGGGCACCCACATCCACGTAGCCGAAACCCGCATCGAAGTGGAGATGAACCTGGAGGAGCGGGGCAGCCGTCATATCGAATGGCTGGCGGACCTGGGCATTCTAGGGCCGGACATGCAACTGATCCATAGCGTCTGGCTGGATGAGCGGGAACTGGACCTGATCGCTGAGCATGGGGCCGTGGTGGTCCACTGCCCGGTGAGCAACATGTATCTGGCTTCCGGCGTGGCCCGGGTGCCGGAGATGCGTGACCGGGGCGTGACCGTGGCCCTGGGCACCGACGGTCCCGGCAGCAACAACAGCCAGGACATGCTAGAGACCCTTAAGACCACGGCCCTGCTGCACAAGGTCAACACGCTGAACGCGATGGTGTTGTTGCCGGAGGATGTGCTCTGGATGGCTTGCCGGAGCGGTGCGGTGGCCTTTGGGGAGCCGGATCGCATCGGGTCGTTGGAGGTGGGCAAAAAAGCGGATTTGGTGCTGGTGGACCTGGACACGCCCCTGGCCATGCCTGTCCATCGTGCGCCCTCGGCCCTGGTCTACAACGTCAGCGCCCGGGATGTGGACACGGTCATGGTGGATGGCAAGCTGCTCATGCGTGGGAAGGAGATCCTCTTTCTGGACGAGAAGGCGCTCCTGGACCAGGCTCGGCAGGTCTGCCAGACGCTATTCGAGCGGGGAGGGGTTGTGGTGGAGTGAGAGATCGGAGATTGGGGAGATTAGCGCCAATCTCCCAATCTCCCCAATCTCTTCTCCATCAAAAAAGACCGGAGGAGCGCACCTTGCGGCGCGCCCGCTCTGGCCTTTGCCAGGTCGCCATCCGAATTGCTTACGGCTGCCAGGCTTCCCAGACCCTGCCCACCAGGTCCGGTCCGGGCGTCAGCGTAGGATCGCCGGGCTCCCAGCCGGAGGGCGTGACTTCGCCGGTTTCTTCCACGTGCTGGAAGGCCTTGATCTGCCGGACCAATTCGTTGGGGTTGCGCCCCACTTCCGGCGTCAGCACTTCCATGGCGCGGATGACAAAGTTGGGGTCGATGATGAAGCGGCCGCGGATGTCCACGCCGGCGGCCTCGTCATAGACGCCGTAGACCTCGCCGATCTTGCCGCCAGCGTCTGTCAGCATGGGGAACGGCACGCCACCATCCACCATTTTGGACAGTTCCTGCTCCTGCCAGATCTTATGCACGAAGCGGCTGTCCGTACTCAAGGATAACACCTGTACGCCCAACGCCTGAAACTCGTCGTTACGGGCAGCGACCGCTGCCAGTTCGGTCGGTCAGACGAAGGTGAAATCGCCGGGATAGAAGCAGAGGACGATCCACTGTCCCTTGTAATCGGAAAGTTTAACAGGCTTGAAGCCTTCATCGATGATAAAGGCGCTTGCTTCGAAATCGGGCGCCTCCTTGCCAACGCGTGCAAGCATTCTGGTCTCCTCCTCTGATGACGTCCCCCCGCTCATGAGGGTGGACGATTCGGGTGCGGGCAGGATTGGCCCGCGCACAGGTTTCACGCAACCGTCTACGAGTTTCGACATTTTACTCCCCTATTCGTATCTGCTCAATAACCTGGGGAGAGTCCATCGCATTGACCGGACGTCCTGGGATGAATCGAATTATTTTCGGTCAATGCGACGCACTCGCCCCGAAATATTGAGGTGATACCCCTAATTCCTTCCAATGCTGGCGACCTGGCTGTGGATACGCCATACAGGTGAATGATAGCATAGAAACCGAACGCATTCAATAAAAAGGAGTCACACCCAATGTCCATCATCCGCAGGATGAACCGCATTTTCCGCCCGGACGGGCGCGCCCTGATTGTGGCCTTCGACCACGGTCTCATCGATGGCCCAGCCCCCGGCATGGAGCAGCCCGGCCCTGTGCTGCAACAGATCGTGGGCGGCGGGGCCGACGCTATCCTCACCAGCTACGGAACCGCCCGGCGCTACGCAGAAGCCCTGGCGTCCGTGGGCCTGATCCTGCGGCTGGACGGCGGGGGCACCAAACTGGGCGACATGGGACCAGGCGCACAGTTCTACACCGTGGAGGACGCCCTGCGCCTGGGGGCGGACGCGGTGGCGGTCTCGGCTTTCCCCGGCTCGCCCGAAGAGCGCTCCACCCTGCGCACCCTGGCCAAGGTCATCGGTCAGGCCCACGCCTGGGGGTTGCCTGTCATGGCCGAGATGGTCCCCGGCGGTTTCGACAGCGCGCCCGAATATCGCACGGCCGAAAGCATCGCCATCGCCGCGCGGGTGGCCGCGGAGCTGGGCGCGGACTGGGTGAAGATTCCCTATGCATCCGGATTTCAGCGCGTGACCGAGACCTGCTACGTGCCCGCGGTGATTCTGGGTGGGGCCAAGAAGGGCAGTGAGGATCAGATGTTGAAGACCATTCGGGAGGCCCTGGATGCGGGCGCGCGCGGCGTGGCCATCGGTCGCAACATCTTCCAGGCCGACGATCCCGCGGGGATGACGGCGGCGGTGGCGGGGTTGGTTCATGGGAGAGAAACACAAATTGAGGATTGAAGACTAAAGATTGGGAGGATCTGATGAATGGACAATTGATCTTGGCTGACTGGCTCATGGTCACGCCGGGAAAAGCGCCCCTGCGCAATGCCGGGGTGCGGGTGGTGGGCGATCGCGTCGCCGACGCGGGGACCAACGCTGACCTGCGCGCCCGCTATCCGGACGACTTCGTGGTGGACGCGTCCGGCCATGTGCTGGCGCCCGGCTTCGTCAACGCCCACACCCATCTCTACGGCATCCTCGCCCACGGCATCCCCCTGGACCGCGCGCCCGCCGATTTCTGGGGTTTCCTGGCCGACTTCTGGTGGCCCCTGGTGGAGGATGCGCTGGACCACGAGATGATCTGTGCGGCCACCGACTGGGCCTGCGTGGAGATGTTGCGCAGCGGCGTCACCGGTTTCTATGACTGTCTGGAAGCGCCCCACGCCATCCCCGGCGCGCTTTTTGCGCAGAAAGAGGTGGTGGAGAAGCGGGGGCTGCGGGGCGTGCTCTCCTTCGAGGCCACGGAACGGGTGAGCCGGGAGAACGGTCAGCTTGGGCTTCAGGAAAACGCCCGTTTCATCGAACAGTGCCGGCGGGAAGGCGGCCTGATCCAGGGCTTGATGTGCTTTCACACCACCTTCACCTGCTCGGCGGACTTCATCCGCCAGGCCTTCGCCATGGGCGCGGAGCTGGGCGTCCTCACCCACATGCACTGCAACGAGGGCGTCCACGAGCCGGAGTACGCACTGGCGCACTTCGGCATGCGCACCCTGGAATACTACGACCAACTGGGCGTGACCGGGCCGGGCATGCTGGCCTCCCAGTGCGTCCAGCTTTCGGAGCGGGAGCGGGCCATCATCGCCGAGCGGGGGATCAAGGTGACCCACATGCCCCTGAGCAACTGCGAAGTCGGCGGCGGCATCGCGCCCGTGCCCGAACAACTGGCGGCCGGCGTCACCGTGGGCCTGGGGTCCGACGGCTACATCAACGACTTCTTCGAGGTCATGCGCGGCGCGTTTTTGATCCACAAGGCCCATCACCAGAACCCCCAGGTCATGCCTGCGCATCAGGTCTGGTTCCTGGCCACCGAGGGCGGAGCCAGGTCCCTGGGATGGGAGAAGGTGGGGCGGCTGGAGCCGGGCTGGGCCGCGGACCTGCAACTGATCGACGCCAGGTTGCCCACGCCCCTGGCCGAGCACAATCTCTATGAGCAGCTTCTGCTCTGGCGCAACCACACCCACGTGCGCGACGTCATGGTCGCGGGTCGCTGGCAGGTGCGGGACGGCCGCGTTTTAGGGGCGAATATTCCCGCCATACGCGCCCGGCTGCATGACAACGCAAGTCGTATGTGGGAGCAATGATTGGATGCCGGTTTTCGCGATTGCGCGGGTTGGCGCGTCGTCATTTCGGTGATAGCATGAGCGCACAATCGTTGTCCTACAATCATTGTTCATGGAGTCCCCCGCCATGTCTTCACTCTCGACGCCCCACGACCGCTATTTCAGAGAACCCTGCGCACGGCCAGAGATCGCCTTCGATTTCCTGAAGAACTCTCTGCCGCCGGAACTCCGCGCCCGCCGCCCTTGATCATGCCGCAAAACGCATCCAGGGGCGTCGACTCGTTCTCGTCAAATCTCTCCCACCGCGGTCAGCCCCCGATCACCGCTCCCCACGACTTGTTCTCTGCTCACAACCAACCGCCCATCCCGCGCCACTCCCGCCTGCGCAGTGACGCCGCCATGCTCGCGGATATAGCCCACCAGTTCATCGCGCAGGAACAGGCCCGTGTCCAGATGGGTGAAGGTCTGGATGTCCATGAGCGCAAGCCGGGACGACTCGTAGCTTTCCCAGGCCCGGGCAGGCTGGCGGATAAAACTGCTGCACGCGACCAGGAAGGAGCGGTGCAGTTGGGATTCGATGGACGCGCCGTTGAGCCGGATATCGTAGGCGCGCGCATCCTCCCGACGCTCGCCCAGGGCGATGGCGTAGCGCAGGCCGCGGCTGAAGTGGATGAAGCCCCGCTCGGTGTGGGGTTCGCAGGGCCGGTCGATGCGCAGCGCGTTGTCCTCCACCAGCCGCTTGATCTGCGCGCCCGTGAGCCAGCAGAGGCGCAGCGTGTCCGCAAAGGGCATGACGTTGAACCAGTCGCCAAAGGTGAGCTCCCCACCCATGGGCAGGCCGATGCGCACGCTGGAAGCGTCGATGATGGCCAGGTCTGAGGCGTAGTCATGGGCCCTCGCCAGAGCCACCATGGCGTCGGTGATGAAGTTGGCGAAAGCCGACTCGCCGGCCGCGAAGAGGTTGCGCACGCTATCGGTGCTCAGGTCCGGGTCATCGGCCGTGCGCCCCAGCACCGCGTTGAATGTGGGCATGGCCATCGCGGCCAGAGGCTTTACCTGTTCCTGCTCGAAGGCCTCGTCCGTGGGCAAGTAAGAAGTGCGCAGCAGCCGGGCGTGAGTCACCGTGGCCAGTTCGCGCAGGGTGATGTCCACCTCGCCCAGGTACTGGCCCAGGGTGCCGGCCTGGACGATGGGAATGCCGTTGACGATGTTGTCAGGCGTCAGCCCCTGTTCGTTGAGGACGTGATGGGTATGACCGCCCACGATCAGTTGGACGCTGTTGCGGGGCAGGGTGCGGGCCAGTTCCACGTCGCCAGCGTTCTGCACGTTGGCCGAATGGCTGCTGCGGCTGTACCCCAGATGGCTGAGCACGATGAGCACATCGCAGAGGGGGCGCATGATCGGCAGCAGGTTGTGAAGGGTCTGCACCGGGCTGGCCACCTGGATGTTGGCGTCCAGTTGCTGGCGCATCTGGCCGGCTGTGGTCAGGCCGATGACGCCGACGCGGACGCCCTTGCTGACGAAGAGGGCCGCGGGATAGTAGAGGCCCGCCAGGGGCCAGCTTGCCACCAGGTTGGCCGAAAGCAGGGGGAAGCGCGCGTTGTGGCGGATGGAGCGGGCCAGCGCGCCCACGCCCAGGTCCAGGTCATGGTTGCCCAGTCCACAGACGTCCACACCCGCTCTGGAATAGAGTTCATAGCCCACGTGCAGCTTGAAGCTGGCCTCATCCTCGCCCAGCAACTCATCGAAGACGAAGCCGATCAGATCGTCCCCGGCTGACATGGCCATGACCACCGTGTTGGGATCGTCCTGGTGTTGGGCGCGCACCGTGCGGATGCGTCCCACCATTTTGGAAAAGACGGGAATGTCACCGTGGGGCGTCAGCCGGCAGATGTGGCCGTGAAGGTCGTTGAAATGTAGCACCTTGACCCGGGCCGGCCGCTGTGCGGAGAAAGTTCGTCGGGGCGGCAGAACCACATCGTCGTCCATCTCCAGATGCTGGACGCGGGTTGTGGTGGGGTTGCCGGTGAAGAGAAAAAGCTGCGCGTCGTCCATGCCCTGGGGGTTGGCGCGCCCTCGGATCAGCCGCAACACGCCCGGTTTGGGCAGAGGCGTTGGCGTCATCACAGGCGGCCTCAACCGATGCGTCCGAACATGTCGGGGCGGATTTCATAAATGGCCGGTTCGCCGGCGAAGAAGCGGCGCAACTCCTCCACCGCAAGCTCACCCATGGCGGTGCAATCTTCGATGCAGCCGGCCGAGTGGGGGGTGATGACCACGTTCTCCAGGCGGCGGAGGGGGCTGTCGGCTGCGGGCGGTTCGGGGTCGGTCACGTCCAGAAAGGCGAAGAAGCGCCCCTTCTCCAACTCCGCGATCAGGGCAGGCTCGTCGATGAGGACGCCGCGCGCGGTGTTGATGAGCAGGGCGTCGTCCTTCATCGACGCCAGTCGCCGGGCGTCGAGCATGTGGATGGTGTCGGGCTTGGCCGGGACGTGGAGGGAGACGATGTCGGCCCGTTGCAGAAGGTCATCCAGCTCCAGCTTGACCACGCCCAAGGCCTCGACCTCCTTCTCGGAAACGAAGGGATCGTAGAGCAACACCGTGACCCGGAAGGCCCTTAGCAACTCGATCACGTGGCGGCCCACGTGGCTGGCCCCAATGATGCCCACCTGTTTGTTGACCAGCTCCCGGGCCGGCCACCAGGGAGACTCCCGCCAGCCGCCGGCGCGGATGTGTTCGCCCAGGGGCCAGACCCGCTTCATGCCCACGATCATCAGGCCCAGGGTGGTCTCGGCCACGTCGATGGCCAGGCGCACGCCCGCGCTGGTGACCCGGATGTTGCGCGCCCACAGTTCATCGGAGACGAAGCGCTTGACGCTGCCGCCCATGTGGGCCATGGCCTTCAGCCGGGGGGCCGCGGCCAGCACGTCCCCGTCCAGCCGGGCCACGCCCCAGCTTGTGATGCAGGCGTCGGCTGGCGGCAGCAGCGCGATCAGCGCCTCCTTGTCCGCAGGCTCGCCGCCCGGGTGCTCGATGATCTCCGCAAACGACGCCAGCGCGGACCAGGCCGCCTCGCTCATCATGCGCTGATAGTGATTCTTCCCAATCGTAACCGCCACAACCGCTCGCGTCATCCGACCCCCAGAAAAAATTAAAAATTGAAGATTAAAGATTGAAGATTGACCGTCGCCACCGACAATTGATCATTCACCATTCACCATTCACAATTCACAATTAACCATTTCCTACCCCTTGACCGCGCCGCTGGTAATCCCCTCCACGAACTGTTTTTGGGTGAAGACGAAGAGGATCAAAATGGGCACGATCACAAAGACCGACCCGGCCATGAGCAGATTCCAGCGGTTGCCGCCCTCTTGGGTGTCCTTGAGATAGGCCAGGCCGATGGGCAAGGTGCGCATGGCCACCGTGTTGGTGACAATCAACGGCCACAGGTAATCGTTCCAGCGGCCCACGAAGGAGACCAGCGCCACCGCGGCCAGCAGGGGCCGGGTCATGGGGGTGACGATGCGCAATAGCGTCTGGGTGTGGGTGGCGCCATCCACCTTGGCCGCGTCCATCAGTTCCATGGGCAGGGTCTTGAAGCCCTGGTAGAGGACGAAGACGGGGAACGCGTGCGCGGCCGGGGGGATGATCAGCGCCCAGTAGGTGTTGACCCAGCCCAGTTTCTTGAGCAGCAAATAATTGGGCACCAGCTTCATCTCAATCGGGATCATCATGGTGGACAGGACGGCGAGAAAGAGCAGGTCCTTCTTGGGAAAGTCGATGAAGACGAAGGCGTAGGCCATGAAAAGGGCGAAGATCACCTGGAGCAGGGTGGTGGCCACGCCGGTGACGATGCTGTTGATGTAGAAGCGGTCGAAGGGGGCCGCATTCCACGCCTCCACATAGTTCTCCAGGCGGATATCCTGGGGCAGGAAGTGGGGGGGATAGATGATGATTTCATTGAGCGGCTTGATAGAGGTGATCAGCATCCAAAAGAAAGGCATGCCCAGTACGATGGCGATCAGGGTGAGCAGTGCGAAGGGCCATGCCGTCTCCACGCCGCTGCGCCAGTTGTAACGCAGATTATGCCAAAAGCCTGAACCCATGCCTTACTCCTCGTAATCAACCCAACGTTTGGAATACTTCAACTGGAACAAGGTCACGGCCATGACGCCGATGAAGAAAATGATGGCGAAAGCGGAGGCGTAGCCTGCCCGGAAATTACGAAAGGCGAGCTGGTAGAGATGGTAGGCGTAGGTCGAGGAGGAGGGATAGACCGGCCCGCCCTCGGTCATGATCGCCACCAGATCGAAGACCTTGGTCGCCTGGATGAAGCCGCTGACCATGAGAAAAAAGATCACCGGAGCCATGAGCGGCACGGTGATATGGCGCAAAATAGCGAAGGGCTTGGCCCCATCCACCCGCGCGGCTTCGTAGTATTCCTGGTTGATGCCCTGAAGTCCGGCCAGGAAGAAGACCGAAGCGAAGCCGATCTCCTTCCAGATGCCCACGATGATGATGGCCCAGATGGCCAGCGTGGTGCTGGCCAGGAAACGGGGACCCTGGATGCTGAGAAAATTGTAGACGTGACTGAGGGGACCCAGCTTGGGATCCA
>Ga0114931_10011094_pt1 | contig 10677 bp, 8 predicted proteins | sample 2SBtaG_FD_89579 | JGI IMG/M metagenome (GOLD analysis project Ga0114931, IMG submission 89579) | Deep subsurface microbial communities from Kolumbo volcano to uncover new lineages of life (NeLLi) - 2SBTROV14_V59a metaG | ecosystem: Environmental > Aquatic > Marine > Volcanic | place: Kolumbo...
CGAGAGGACGAGGTGGCCCAGGCGCCAGCCACCGCGCGTGGCCTCGCCCGCGGCCGCTCCCGCCGCCACGTAGAAAAGCAGCGGCGGCACCACCGCCAGGTTGCCGAGGCAGTAGTCGCGCCAGCGCACGCCGCTCGCCCCGAGGGCGTAGCTGAGGGTGCCAAAGGGCATCACCGGCGACAGGCGCAGGAGGGCCACCGCCCGCCAGCCGCCGGCGAGGAGGGCCGCGTCGAGTCGCCGCGCCCGCCGGGAGCGGGCGAGCCACCGGGCCACCACGCCGCGCAGGAGGGTACGAGCGAGGCCGAACGGGAGGAGCGCCCCGAGCCACAGACCCAGGGTGCATACCGCGCTCCCCGCCACCATCCCGTAGGTGGCACCGGCGGCCGCCACCACCAGGGAGGCGGGGGGCAGGTTGGTGGCACAGGAGAGGATCAACAGACCCACCACCGCGGGCCAGCTCCACGGCCTCGCCGCCATGGCGACGAGCCCCTGGTGGTGGCGCAAGACAAGGAGGAGGCCAGTCGCTACCATCGCTGCCGCCACCCCCTGCGCCACCCTGCGTACCGTCATCGCCGTCCCCCGCCGCTCATCGTTCCACGGTACGGCGCACCCCACGGTGGTGCCACACCGGTGGGTGAGATGAGCCCTCCATGATTCGACCCCGCCTGACCACCCGTCGCCTGGGTGCGGCGATCGCCGTCATCACGGCGGCGGTCTACCTGCCGGTCCTGGCGAACCACTTCGTCGTTTGGGACGACGGCCTCTACATCGTCGACAACCCCCACATCCGTTCCCTCAACTGGAGCAGCCTCGAATGGATGCTCACCACCTTCCGGGCGTCCAACTACCACCCCCTCACCTGGCTTAGCCACGCGATCGACATCCAGCTCTGGGGTCTGAACCCGGCGGGCCACCACCTCACCAACCTCCTCCTTCACGCCGCCAACACCGGCCTCGTGTTCCTCGTCGCGCACTCCCTGATCCTCCTCGGGATGGGCGTGGAGCGACGCACCCCCCGGACGGCCGACCCCGCCCTCCTGCCGGCGGCGGTCACCGCCCTCCTCTTTGGCCTCCACCCACTACATGTGGAGTCGGTGGCGTGGGCGGCGGAGCGCAAGGACGTTCTCTGTGCCCTCTTCTACCTCCTCGCCCTCCGCGCCTACCTGAGCTACGCAACACCCTCCCCCGAGGGGCGGCGCGGCCGCGCCTACGGTGCCGCCCTCCTCCTCTTCGCCTTGGCCCTGCTCGCCAAGCCTATGGCGATCACCCTCCCGGTCGTCCTCCTGTTGCTCGACCTCTTCCCCTTACGCCGCCTGGCGCAGGTGGGATGGAGACGGTTGATCGTTGAAAAGCTACCGCTCTTTCTCCTTGCCGCCGCCGCCGCGGTGGTCACCGTGGCCGCGGCCGCCTCGCGTCGCGCCATGACGCGCACCTACGAGACGAGCCTCGCATCGCGCGCGATCGATGCGGCAGAGGAGATCTTCTTTTACCTGGGCAAGATGGTGTGGCCGATTCGCCTCTCGCCCATGTACGAGGCCCCGCTCCACCCACACCCGTGGCTCGCGGCCAGCGCCGTCGTCGCCGTGGTGGCCATGACGGCTGCGGCGATCTTCCTGTGGCGCCGGGACCACCGCGCATTGCTCGCCACCTGGGGCTACTACGTGATCACCCTCTTGCCCGTGCTTGGCATCGTTGCCGTAGGGTGGCAGTGGGCGGCGGATCGCTACACCTACCTGCCGAGCCTCGCCCCCTTCCTCCTCGTCGGCCTGGGGGTGGATTGGGCCTGGCGTGCCGTCGCCCACCGTTCCCTTGGACAACGGTCGTTGGCCGGTGGGCTGGCCGCCCTTCTCGTAATCGCCCTCGCCGGGCTCACGGTCCGCCAGATCCGCGTGTGGCGAGACGAGGAGACCCTGTGGCGCCACGCGGTGGAGGTGGCTCCCGACAATGCCGACTTCGCCCGTCTCCATCTCTACCTCCTCTACAAGAAGAAGAGGCACAACCAGGCGATGGAGCAGGCCTACCGCTCCATGCGGCCCGGCCACGCGATCCAGATGGCGCTGACGGGTGAGATGGGGCGTACCTTGGCCAAGGAGGGACGCCTCTCGGAGGCGACGGCGACCCTCCGCCAAGCCCTCCGGTACCAGCCAAAGTCGGTGCGTCTGCGTATCGACCTCGGCCACGTCTACCTCTTGCAGCGAAATATCACGGCGGCAGAGGCGATACTCCAGAAGGCGATTCAGCTCGATCCCAAACAGGCGCGCGCCCACACCCTCCTTGGGGAGGCCTATGCCATGGCCGGTAACAACGAGGCCGCGGTGCAGGCGCTCACCGAGGCGATCCGCCTCGATCCACAGGGAGAGCCCACCGCCTACACCACCCTCGCGATCGTTGATCGTCGCCTCGGGAAAATCGACGCCGCCGTCGAGGTCTACCGACGCGCCCTCTCCCTGCCTCACCCGTCGCCGCGCATCGCCTTGCGCCTGAGCCACCTCCTTTACCAACAAGGCGACCTCGCCAGTGCTCGCCGCTACGCCGACCTCGCCAGCGCCCAGGGTGTCGCCATCCCCGAGGCTTACCGGCGCGCCCTCTCCCACGGCGACTCGCCGTGACCACGCATCCCCTCCGCGAGGGACGGCTGAACGACGCGACACCTGCCGTGCCGCACCTCCGCTACCATCCCCCCTCCTCCGGGTCGATCCATTCGCCGCCGAAGCGACACCCCTTACATGGCGTGGCAGGCAAAGCAGAGGTGGCTACCACGATTATCCATCACTAGCTTGTTCGGCGCTGGAGAGAAGGGATTGTGGCACGACGGGCAACCGACCCGGCCGCCGAGAAGGCGGACTCGCGGGTCGCCCGCGGGCTGCCACGACAACTTGCGCCCCGAACGGTCGCTGCGTTGCACCAGCTCCACACCGATGGGATGGCTGGTCCCCACCCCTCCGAGTGACCAGCCGAGGCTCGCCCGCCGCACTCCCTCACCGCCGATCATCGGGTGGATGCCATCGTGACAGCCGAGGCAGTCGAGGGAGCGACGGTCGACCCCACGCGAATCCACGATGCGTGACCGGTGGTCGAAGGTGTGGGCGAAGGGGAGGTTGCCCCGGTGGTTCATCACCGGCTCGAAGCTGTGGCAACTCTGGCAGAGTGCCCGGACAGTGGCCCGCCTGAGGGAGCGAAGACCATCGCCCGTGGGCTGGATGTCGCCGTGGTCTCGGTGGCAGGTAAAGCAGCTGACCCTGCCCTTCTCGTCCAAGGGGAGGTCGGCAGGCACCGCCATGGATGGAACCATCCCGATCGGGTGCGAGGCGATTCGCTCGTCCGGATGGCACTCGGTACAAGCGAGGCTCTCTCCCCGCCACCCGACGCCGTCATAGCTCGCGGCATCGACGCGCGCGGCGACTGCGAGCAGGAGCCAGGCTGCGGCCAGCGCGAGCCGGCGCAGAAATCGAGCGTGGGCATGCTGGAATCGGCCTCGTCGCCACATGATCGTCCCCTAGAAGCGGGACGAGCAACCGCGCCGGCCCCGATGGGGAGTCGATCGGTACCCCTGTGACGAAAACGAACGGTTGCCTCACTCGCTGCCCATGTTTCCCGAAGGTGAACGACATGACCCAGAAACCAGCCATGAAGGGGGGCCGGTGGTGACCGGAGGCACCTCAAGAACCACCCATATCACTCCGAGAAGAGCCATATACAACTAAGCCGACGGGTTGGCCGGCATGGAGAAATTCATGAGAGACGCGCTGTTCCCCTGTAGGGCTCTCCTCGTATTCCTGCTCACCCTTCCCGCCACCGCCGTCGGCTACACCGGGTACGGCACCCCCTTCACCGGTGACCGTGGAATGGCACTCGGCATGTACATTCCCGATACCGACAGCTTCATCCTTCAGGGTGTCGAGGTGACCCTCGACCTCTTCTACTACCCGGTGGATTCGGACACCACGGGCACCGGGGAGTTCTACGTCACTCTCACTCACGGAGACACCACCGTGCCCCTCGTGGATCTGCGTCGCGATACCGAGATCGAGAACGACGCCACCCTCGACCGGAATGTCCCGATGGCCCACCTCGGCGGTAGCTACACGCTTGCCGACGACGCGAGCGATGAGGTGCTCCGCACCCTCTCCGCCACCAACGCGGGAGAAAGCCTTCCGGACGGTGCCTACCTGCCGGTGCAGACCCTGGATGAAGGCGGATTCGCGGGCGAACGCGCCAACGACATGTGGACACTCCGAATCACCGGAACGACCGGCTGGAAGGGCTCCCTCAGCACGTGGAAGGTCCATCTCATCCCGGCCACCCCGGCCACGGCGCCAGAGCCCACCTCGCTGCTCTTGGTGGGTACCGTCGCTTTGGGCCTCCTTGCGCGCCGCCGCAGCGGCTGAGACATCGGCAAAGCACGCGGGCTACGCGCCGCCTGCGAAGCGGTCACTTGATGGCGGCAGGAGCCTCACCCGCAACCGGTTTGAGGCTTGGGAGCAGATATTCCACCTTCGCCTTCGAACGAAGCTCTTTACGCAACTGGGTGACGCGATCCGCCGCCCACCGTGTTTGAAGCTGCTTGCGCAAGCTCTTATGTAGCTTGGCAAAGGGAACCTGTTTCGCCGGAAGGAAGCGATCTACCTTGAAGACGAAGTATCCCTTCAACGTCCTGACCGGACGCGACACCCGGCCCGCCGGCAAGCTCCACACAACCTTGTCGAGCTTCGGAGAGAGCCGCCCTTTGTGGAGCGTTCCCAGTAGGCCACCTGCCTCTTTCTCCTTTTCTGGAGCGTCGGAGACGAGGCGAACTACGTCGGCGAAGGGCTCACCCGACTCGATACGGGTAAAGGCATCGTCGGCCTTCTTCTTGGCATCCGCCCAAACCTTCTCATTGCGGCCCAGAATCGGGACCGTAATCATGATCTCTCGTACCACCGCACGTTTCGGCTCACGAAACTTCTCGAGGTGCGTCTCATAGTAGTGACGGGCCTCCTCGTCAGTAACTTTACGATTCGGGTCTGCCACCAAATCCTCGATCTTTGTAATGAGCGCGCGTCGCTTCAGCTCAGCCTTGACATCGTCGACCGTAAAATTAAAACCCTTCAATTGTTTGTAAAAATCCTTCTTATTTGGATATCGCTTGATCACATGTTTGAGTCGCTTCTCGATCTCTCGGTTGGAAACCTTCAATTGACGCCGCAACGCCTCTTGATACTCGAGCTCTTGAACGATCACCTTCTCTAGCGCCTGACGTAGCAAGACCTTTTGCTTTTCCGCGGAAACGTGACCGTGATAGCTGGACCACGGCAGAAGCTTGTTCATCTCCTCTTGCACCTGGCCCGCATGGATATCGTGTCCATCGACCCGGCAGACAACCTTTTGCCGGAGATCCGGCTGCGGAGCGGCCTCCTCTGCCACGACCGGGATCGCCAGCCCGACCGTGAGCCACACCATGAGTACACGAAACATCCAGGGTTGTGTCATGAAAGAAAACTCCATCACCAAAAATCGTATTCAACCGCACAGCGACACGCTGCCACTCGGATCGCCCATACATCGGCGAGCCCCGCTTGATAGCACAATGCGCAGGAGGGTTCCATGTACGGTGGGAAAATGACCATCGTCTACGGCGCCACCGGAACCTCTCCGAGAGCACATCCGATCACCTGTCGGATTTGATAGCAAGCTCGGTGCCACGTAGCGGCGCCCCGCCGTGCCACCATCGATTGCTTCTCCCATAGGGGGTTGTGCTTCGCCACGGTTCCGGCCATGCCAGCGATCTGCGCCGATTGGCGCACCGCCTGTGCCCTTTCACCCATCAAACGCCTCCCTATCGGATGCCTCCCCGATCGTGTGGGAGAAAGGAGTACGGCGTGGTGTTCTCGGCTACTCGGAGGTTGGCCCCGGCCTCGTGAACGCCTTGCGGTAGTCGTGGCAAGGCATGCGGTAGGAGCCATGGTGGTGGCCAACATGGGCGCTGCACGTGCCGTCGTCCGTGGGAGTCTCCCGTCCGGGTTGCGGGGGGGATAAGGTGGGGACGCCGAGGGCGAAGCAGCTGGTGGAGTCGTCGAAGTCCGCGTCCCACACCCATGCGTCGAGGGATAGTACCGTCACCCCCCTCACCACCACCGCTGCCGCCAGTCACCCGGGCCACGCCTATAGCCCAGCCTTCCCGGGAGGTTCGAGACCCCCTCTAGAGAGGCGCGGCTGCCCCACCGGCGGCCGTCAAGGCCTTATTCCAGTGGGGTTACGCCGCGTGCCACGCCCGCGCCAGTCGACTGTGCCCTTCGCGCACCGCAAAAAGGCCCCCCTGCCCGGTGGCAGGGGGGCCTTCCTCTGGCGCCGTTACAGGCGTCGTCGATCCTGCTCCCTCATCGTCCCGCGCCTAGTGCCCTTCCTCGTGGTGGTGGTGGTGCCGCTGCAGTCGTAGGCGATCCCGTTGTTTCATCATCCCTCGTTTCGTCATCCTCCTCCGGGTGTTGCCGTTGCAGTCGTCATCGATCCCGTTGCCCAGGATCTCGGTGGCACCCGGGTTGATCGCCGGATCGTTGTCGTCGCAATCGGTGTGGGCGCCGTGCGGACAGCTTCGATCGCCCGGGGCGCCATAGCCGTCCCCGTCGTTATCGATGCAGTTACCCCCGGTGCCACCACCGGCGCAGCTCGCCCCCTGGTCAATCCACTGGACGATGAGATCGGCTTCGGCTTGGGTGAGACCCGTTGTCTCGGAAGGCATCTTGGCGCCACACGCCGGAGCGATTCCATCCGGGGTTACCTTATCGATCAGATAGCTCGTAGCAGAGCTGTTGGGGACCACCAGGGTCTTGCCGGCACAGCTCGCGGGCATCCCCACGAGGTTGGAGCAGGAGTGGCGGGCTCTCAGATTCGGTGGGTTGTGCTTGCCATGATGGCAGCGGACGCACTTTGCGGAGAAGATCGGCTGAATCTGGACCCAGTAGTTGATCGGCACGGTGCACGCAGGATCGACACCATCACAGTCCTCGTCGATGCCGTTGCCACAAATCTCCGTGGCCCCCGGGTGAATCCCCGGGTCGTTGTCGTTGCAGTCACCGGCACACCCCGTTACCCCGTCGCCGTCCCCGTCGAGCTCGTTGCTCGGTACGGTGCCGTCGCAGTCGTTGTCCACCCCGTCACACAGCTCTGGCGCCCCTGGGTAAACCGTCGGGTCGTTGTCGTTGCAGTCACCGGCGCAGGCCGGCACCCCGTCGCCATCCAGGTCGTAGTCGTCCTGGGGCCGAACGCCGTCGCAGTTCGTGTCCTTGCCGTCGCACACCTCGGTGGCACCGGGGTAGACGTTCGGATCGTTGTCGTCACAGTCGACGGCACCACACACCCCACCCAGGGTGGAGTAACCGTCGCCATCCTGATCCGCCGCCACGCAGGAGACACAGGTGGGATCGCCGGCGCAGGCCGGCTCGGAGCAGTCCACCTGGCCGTTGCAGTTGTTGTCGACGCCATCCGTGCAGACCTCCACCGCGCCGGGGTAGATGGCGCTGTTGCTGTCGTCGCAGTCGTCCCCACCGCACGCCGCATCCAGGTAACCGTCGCCGTCCCGATCGTCACAGTTGCACAGCGCCTCGTCTACGACGCCGTTGCAGTTGTTGTCCTTCCCGTCGCCGCACACCTCGGTGGCGCCTGGGTAGGAGGTCGGGTCGGTGTCGTTGCAGTCTGGCGGGTTATCACACGCACGTACCCCGTCGCCGTCCAGGTCGCGCTCGTCGATCGGGATCGTGTTGTCGCAGTTGTTGTCCACGCCGTCACACAGCTCCGGCGCCCCCGGGTAGATCGTCGGGTCGGTGTCGTTGCAGTCCCCAGCACAGCCTGGCACGCCGTCGCCGTCACGGTCGTAGTCGGTCTGGGTCCGAATACCGTCACAGTTGGTGTCCTTGCCGTCACACACCTCGGCGGCACCGGGGTGAACGGTGGGGTCGTTGTCGTCACAGTCGACGGGTCCACACACCCCGCCAAGGGTGGAGTAGCCGTCGCCGTCCTGATCCGCGGTGGTACAGGAGACACAGGTGGGGTCGGTCGTGCAGGTCGCCTCGGAGCAGTCCACCTGGCCGTTGCAGTTGTTGTCCACACCATCCGTGCACATCTCCGCGGCGCCCGGGTAGATGGCGCTGTTGCTATCGTCGCAGTCGTCCCCGCCGCACGCCGCGTCCGAGTGTCCATCGCCGTCCCGGTCGGGGCAGACACACCCCACCTCGTCCACGCTACCGTTGCAGTTGTTGTCCTTCCCATCGCCGCACACCTCGGTGGCGCCTGGGTACGAGGTCGCGTCGGTGTCGTTACAATCCGGCGGGTTATCACACGCACGTACCCCGTCGCCGTCCAGGTCGCGCTCGTCGATCGGGATCGTGTTGTCGCAGTTGTTGTCCTTGCCGTCACACAGCTCCAGCGCCCCCGGGTAGATCGTCGGGTCGGTGTCGTTGCAGTCCCCAGCACAGCCTGGCACGCCGTCGCCGTCGCGGTCGTAGTCGGTCTGCCAGCGGACGCCATCGCAGTTGGTGTCTTTACCGTCACACACCTCGGTGGCCCCAGGGTGGACGTTCGGATCGGTGTCGTCACAGTCGACCAGGCCACACACTCCACCGAGGGTGGAGTAGCCGTCGCCGTCCTGATCCGCCGCCGCGCAGGAGAGACAGGTGGCGTCACTGGCGCATGCCGCCTCGGAGCAGTCCACCTGGCCGTTGCAGTTGTTGTCCACGCCGTCCGTACACACCTCCGGGGCACCCGGGTAGATGGCGCCATTGCTGTCGTCGCAGTCATCCCCACCGCACGCCGCGTCGGTGTGACCGTCGCCATCCCGGTCGGGGCAGGTGCACGGCGTCTCGTCCACAACACCGTCGCAGTTGTTGTCCTTCCCGTCGGCGCACAGCTCGGCGGCACCTGGGTACGAGGTCGCATCGCTGTCGTTGCAGTCCGGCGGATTATCACAGAGGCGCACCCCGTCGCCGTCCAGGTCGCGCTCGTCGAGCGGAATCGTGTTGTCGCAGTTGTTGTCCACCCCGTCACACAACTCCGGCGCCCCCGGGTAGACCGCCGGGTCGTTGTCGTTGCAGTCGCCGGCGCAGCCAGGCACACCGTCGCCGTCGCGGTCGTAGTCGGTTTGCCAGCGAACCCCGTCACAATTCGTGTCCTTGCCGTCGCACACCTCTACGGCGCCGGGGTGAACGTTGGGATCGGTGTCGTCGCAGTCGGTCCCGCCACAGGCAATGTCCGTGTAGCCGTCGCCGTCGGCATCGGGACAGGTCTGCGCCTGGACCGCGGAGGGTAGGGTCACCACACAGAGGGTGACGAAGAGCAAGAAAAGGACATTCTTGGTGGCCGACATGGACTTCCCTCCTGAACAAAACCTGCGAAATGCATGGAATGTCGTGCGCGAACGCTCGACGACTTTCCGTCCATTCCTGCAATTCCCAGGCCAGAAGGGGTGAAATGGGCACTGGGGAGCGGTAAGGGCCATCCGCAGGGTCAACAATCCTATCCCCCCAACAACTTCCCACGCCCCAGGACTGCTTCGACGCCCACGTCGCCGCCGGTACGAATCCGACCGGTGGGTGATCTCACCCACACGACTGCGCCAATTCGCGCAGTTTCTGGGACACAACCCGTACGCGGGGAGGCAGATCGTCGACACCTCCGCCACGAAAAAGGCCCCCCTGCCAGTCGGCAAGGGGGCCTCCCTCGTAGCGCGGTGGGGTGTCTACGGCGTCGCGTTTTGCTGGTACTCGCTGGTCGGGCCCGGCTTCATGAACGCCCTGTTGTGGTCGTGGCAGAGCATGCAGTAGGCGCCGTCGTGGTGGCCTACGTAGTTGCCGCCGGCGTCGAAGTCACCCGGCGCCATGCCGTCGTGGCGGTGGTGATTCGTGAGGGTGTGACACGTCTCACAGATGTTCTCATCGTGCGGCGGGCCGTCGGCGAAGGAGCCCGGACCGGAGCGAGAGGTTAGCGAGATGATGCTCCCGGGCACCGCACTACCCGTGTTGATCTCACGAATCAGCTTCTTGTTTGGCCCCGCTCCCTGGAACATCGGGTCGTGGCAGTCGATGCACTTGAAGTCGTAGGTGTACTTGCCCGAGGCGTAGGGGTTCTGCGCCGGATCCGAGGAGTGGGCATCGCGTGCGCCGTGGCACTGCTTGCACTGGCTGTTCGGGATCGACGCGCTGTAGTTGATCGTCCCATCCGCATCCTGGACGTGACAGAACTGGCAGTTGGCGAGGAAGAACGGCGTGTTGTGCGGTGGCTGCGGCTTTCCACCCGTCGGTTTGAAACCGTCACTGTGGTGGTGACAGGTGACACACGACTGGCCGTCGTGGTGGCCCACGTAGTTGCCGCTGGAGTCGAGGTCACCCGGTGCATCCCCGGTGCGGCGATGGTGGTTGGTACGGGTATGGCACGTCTCGCAGATGTTCTCCTCGTGCGGCGGACCGTCGGCGAAGGAGCCATCGCCCGTAGGCGAGATGAAGCGGACGATGTTCGCCCACGCCTCACCGGTAACCTGGTTGGTGTAACAAATATCGTACTTGATGAGCTTCCCATATTGGGTTGCGTAACGCCGGTTCTGCTCCTGCTTGTGCGGGTTGTGGCAGTTAACACAGTCCACCGACCAATCACCGTACTTATTGTCACCAATGATTGCCGCCGAGTGGGTTAGAACATTAGGTGCCGAAC
>Ga0114931_10011095_pt1 | contig 10677 bp, 10 predicted proteins | sample 2SBtaG_FD_89579 | JGI IMG/M metagenome (GOLD analysis project Ga0114931, IMG submission 89579) | Deep subsurface microbial communities from Kolumbo volcano to uncover new lineages of life (NeLLi) - 2SBTROV14_V59a metaG | ecosystem: Environmental > Aquatic > Marine > Volcanic | place: Kolumbo...
GATCCCGGAAATTTCCGGCGATTGCAAAAGGACCATTACGCCCTGGTCGCCGATAAAATTCTTTCCCAGGTCGTTCAATTTTCCGGAGCGGTTCAAATGTTTGAATTTCTGTTTGAGATTGAACCGCAGCCACGCGGTTTTGGCAGCCTTGCCTAACGGGTTGTATGCCAGGCCCAGGTTTTACAGACGGCTCAGTTTGTTGGTGCGAAGCAGGCGGATGGCCCCTGGGCCTCGGATGCGGTTGTAGTTGAGGTTCAGTTCAACCAATCGGGGCAAGGATTCGGATTCGGCAAAGGCTTCGGCGCCGGCATCATTGATTTGGTTGCGATACAAATTCAGAATTTCCAGATTGGCCAGCGTTTTGGATTGGGACAGGTAGCGGGCGCCGGCTTCGGTTATCGCGTTGTTTTCCAGGGAAAGAGAGGTGAGGTTTTTCAAATTGGGCGATTCGGCGATGGCGCGTGCGCCTTCATCGCCTACGCCACTCTTGTAGATCACCAGCCCGGTTACGTTTTTGAGCAGAGGCGAATCGGCTAGAAATTTGGTTCCCCGGTCCCCCAGGGGTTTTTCATTGATACGCAAAGTTTTATCGTTCCGCCGGAGTTTTTTGCGGATGTATTTTTCAATATCATCCGTACTCATGAGCGGGGCGGTGGAACCGGAAAGAATAAAAAAAGACAGCCAAAGGGCCGTCCATTGCGAGAACAACATAGGCCGGCAACTCAACCAACAGGGTGCTGAAAAATTTCCAAGAGTCTTTTCCGGTCCATTTTATTCCCTTGGCCGCTTATTTTCAATCGCCTCGAGGCGATTTTCGCACTTTCGGATTTTCTTCGCCAAGTCGGGCAGTTTGGGAAACAGGGCAACGTATTTTTTCCAGGTGGCCAAGGGAACATTGGGCGAGCCTCCATGAACCTCACCGCTTTTGATATCGCGGAGCACTCCGGCTCTTATCGTAACGATTGCCCGGTCGCCAATATTTGTATGATCGGTCAAACCCACTTGTCCGGCCAGAGTCACATGCCGGCCCAGGGTGCAGCTTCCGGACAAGCCGACTTGCGCGACAATTATGGAGTGTTCGCCGATGACGCAATTGTGGGCGATCTGCACCATGTTGTCGATTTTGACTCCTTCCTTGATGCGGGTGGTTCCCAGGGTGGCCCGGTCGATACAGGAGTTCGCGCCGATTTCCACGTGGTCCTCGATAACGACCCGGCCGATCTGGTTGATCTTGACATGGTGCCCTTTTTCGTCGGGCGTGTAACCGAAACCATCGGCGCCAATCACCGCGTTGGCATGAAGAATCACGTGATCCCCGATAACGCTGTTGCGGTACAAGGTGACGTGGGGGTGCAGGGTGGAATGGCTTCCGATACGGCAGTCGCTGGCTACGGTCACTCCGGAATACAAGACGGTGTTATCGCCGATGACGACGTTGTCGCCAATGGAAACAAAGGCGGACAAAGTGACATCTTTCCCCAGGGAAACGTTTTCTCCCATGGCGGCGCGCGGGTCGATATGGGCTTTGGGGCGGGGTTCGGGATAAAACTCGGCCAGCAGTTTGGCAAAGGCCAGCTTGGGATGGGACGCAATGACCTGCACCTTGTCCGTTTCAATCGGCTCGGCGACGATGACCGCGGAAGCCTTGGAACCCAGCAATTGGCCCAGGTATTTTTTCTTGTCGAGAAAGGTGATATGCCCCTCCCCGGCGTCCTCAATGGAGCGGATGCCGGTAATGTCAACTTCACCGTTTCCCTGGACTTGCCCACCAATCAATTCAGCGATTTTTTGCACGATCATGGCGAATCCTCTAAATCTAAAAAAGTTTCCGGATTTGTTTTCCTGACATTCTCAGAATGTCGGCAGATTATAGACGGGTTAAATAATCACTTCCTTATCGATGATCTGGACGGTGCCGCCGGCAAGCTGCAATATGCGGTCCATTTTTTTTGCGAGTCTTTGGCTGTGAGTGACGATCACAAACGTTTGCCGGAACTCGTGGTTCAAGTTATGAATCAGGGCCATCAACGAATCGCTGGCCTGGGTATCCAGGTTTCCCGTAGGCTCGTCCGCCAGCAACAGTTCGGGTTGGTTCATCAATGCTCTCGCCAGGGCGACGCGCTGGCTTTCGCCGCCGGACAACTCGCCGGGTTTGTGGGTCATGCGTTCCTTAAGCCCCACCTGGTCCAACAACTCCTCGGCTCGCCGGCGCGCCGATTTTTTATCTTTGTCGCCGATCAATGAAGGGAACAGGGTATTTTCGAGAACGGTGAATTCGGGCAGCAGGTTAAAGAATTGAAATACGAAACCGACATTCGTGTTGCGAAACGTATCGAGGAATCCGTTCTTCTGGGCAAAGATATTTTGCCCGCGGAACAGGACCTGCCCTTCGGTCGGCCGGTCCAGGCCGCCCAAAATGTGCAGAAGCGTGCTTTTCCCGACGCCGGAGGCGCCGACGATGCCGAGAATTTCACCGGGATAAACCTGCATATCGACGGCATCCAAGACCCGCAGCGGTTCTTTTTGGGAACGAAAGACTTTGCGGACGCCCACGGTTTCGATGAGGGGGGCCTGGTTGTCCGATGGCTGGGAATCATTCATAGCGGAGTCCATCGACGGGGTCCTGGCGCGACGCTCTCCATGCCGGATAAAGCGATGCGGTAAAACATATGGCGATCGAAAAGACAATGATCAGAAAAGAGTCCATGTACTGAATTTCCGCGGGAAGCTGGTTCAGGTAATACACGTCACGGGGAAAAATATCGATGCCCGAAATGTTTTCGACCAGCGCGACAATCTCATTCAAGTTCGGCACGACGGTAAAACCGCCGATACAGCCGAGAACGGTGCCGGCAATGCCGATAATCAATCCCTGCATACTGAAAATTTTCATGATGCTTTTGCGGGAGGCGCCCATGGCCATCAGGATGGAGATGTCCTTGTTTTTTTCCATGACCACCATGAACAGGGTGCTGATGATGTTGAACGCCGCCACGAGAATGATCAGGATCAGAATGATGAACATGACGATTTTTTCCATTTTCAGCGCGGAAAACAGATTTTTGTTCAAGCGTTTCCAATCGCGCGCCTGGTAGGGAAACCCGAGTTTTTCCTGAATAGTATGTGCTGTCTCGTCGGCGCGGTCAATATGCTTGACCCGGATTTCGATTCCCGATGCCTGGTTCTTCATGGCAAAGAATTTTTGCGCGGCCGCCAGGGAAATGAATGCCAGGTTGGAATCGTATTCGTACATGCCCGAATCGAAAATTCCGGCGACGACGAAGATTTTCATCCGCGGAATCAGGCCCAGCGGCGTCATGCGGCCCACCGGGGAGACCATGGAAACCGCGTCTCCCTTGACGGCGCCGAGCGAACGCGCCAGTTCCTGGCCCAGGATAATGCCGTCGTGCCGGACGCCATTCGTTGCCGAGTTTCCGGCCGGTTTTTCCAGCACCGTCAAATCGCCCTCGACCAGGTTGCGGCCGAGATCGGAAACCGATGCCTCGCGTTTCGGGTCGATACCGCGGACCACGACGCCGGCGATGCGGTCGCGCCGGTTCAGCATCACCTGACTCAAAATGAACGGCGCGGCGGCGGTCACGTCGGCCACCGTTTCGACTTCCCGGATCACGTTGTCGTAATCGCGGAGGCCGCCGCCGTCGAAGCTGGTGATGACCACGTGGCTGTTGGCTCCCAGAATCTTGTCGCGCAAATCCTTGCCGAACCCCGACATGACCGCGATGACGATGATCAGGGCCATGACGCCGACCGCCACCCCGGCAACGGAAATCCAGGTGATCAGGGAGATGAATTTCCGCCTCCGGCGGGCGCGCAAGTGACGCAAGCTGACAAACAGTTCGTAAGACAAAGTAATCTGGCGGCTAAGGGTTAACGGTCAAGGGATTCATGGCTCGCCTCACCTTCACTCCTTTTTCAGCAGGGGGAAGAGGATGACGTCGCGGATGGACTGGCGGTCGGTGAACAGCATGGTCAGGCGGTCGATGCCGATGCCCTCGCCGGCTGTCGGTGGCATCCCGTATTCCAGGGCGCGGATGAAGTCCAGGTCCATCCAATGCGCTTCGTCGTCGCCGGAAGTGCGTTGCGCCACCTGCTCTTCAAAGCGCCGCTTTTGGTCGATGGGGTCGTTCAACTCCGTATAGGCGTTGGCGATTTCCCGGCGGCCGATGAACAGTTCAAACCGTTCCACCAGTTCCGGATCGTCTTCCTTCTTTTTAGATAGAGGGGAAAGCTCCAGCGGATAGTCCACGATGAAGGTGGGTTGAATCAACTTGGGTTCGACGAAATGATCGAACAGTTTTCCCAACACCTTGGCGTGGGTGTCTTTTTTCTCCAACGGCACCTTGTGTTGCAGGGCAAAATTTACGGCCGTTCCCGGTTCGGCGACGGTCTCCGCCGGTATGCCGCCGATTTCGGTGAGCGACTCTTTAAAAGTATGGCGGGCGAACGGCTGGGAAAAATCGAGAGTGTCCCGATGCTCGACGCCCCCAACAATCGACGTGCAGGAAAAGCTAAGCGTACCGAACACCGTCTGGCCGATATAGCGGAACAACTCTTCCGTCAACGCCATCAAGTCATTGTAATCGGCGTAGGCGGTGTAAAACTCCAGCATGGTGAATTCCGGATTGTGGGAGGTGGAAATTCCCTCGTTGCGGAAACTGCGGTTGATTTCATACACTCGTTCCATACCGCCGACCACCAGCCGTTTCAGGTAAAGCTCCGGCGCCACCCGCAGGTAAAGGTCCATGTCCAGGGCGTTATGGTGAGTCTTGAAGGGCTTTGCGGTGGCGCCTCCCGGGATGGCTTGCATCATGGGCGTTTCCACTTCAAGATAATTTCTTTGGTTCAGGAAGTCGCGCAGGGCTTGCACGATTTTGCTTCGATGGACGAAGACTTGCCGGGCCTCCGGATTGACGATCAGGTCCACATACCGCCGGCGGTAGCGCAGCTCCACGTCTTTAAGGCCGTGCCACTTTTCCGGCAGGGACAGCAGGGATTTGCTGAGCAAGGTTGCCTTGTCAACGAAAAGGGTGAGTTCCCCGGTTTTGGTTTTGGAGAGTTTCCCCTGCGCGCCGATGAAGTCGCCGATGTCGAATTTGGCAAACAGTTCATAGGCTTCGGCGCCGACGGTGTCTTTTTTCAGATAAAGCTGAAGCTGCCCGGAGCCGTCCTTGATGTGGCAAAAGGTGGACTTGCCGTGTTTGCGGCGCGTCATGATGCGGCCCGCCAGGGTGAACGTCAAATGTTCTTCTTCCAGGTCTTCTTTGGAATGATCGGCGTACTTGCCGGCCAGGTTGCCGATGTTCCCGGAAACCTTGAACCGGTTGATGTAGGGATTGATCCCCTTGGCGATGAACTCATCGACTTTGTCGCGGCGGAGTTTGAAGAGGCTGCTGGAATCTTCCATGAGGATAAGAAAAATTAACGTTTCACGAATTGCCGGATATTTTGGCTGGCGAAAACGGCAGGTTATGGGATCGGCTTCACCTGAATACGTTCGATATGTTCCGCCTTCCCGGAGCGCGGGTCGACTTTAACCAGCGCCGCGTTGAGTTGCGCCTCGCCGCTTGCGGTTTCAAAGCGCTTGGGCAGGCGGGTGATGAACCGGCTGATCGCCGTTTCGGTTTTAATGCCGATGACGGAGTTCATGGGGCCGGTCATTCCGGCATCGGTCAAATAAGCCGTTCCCCGGGGAAGAATTTTTTCATCGGCGGTTTGCACGTGGGTGTGCGTACCCACTACGGCGCTGACCCTGCCATCCAGATACCATCCGATGGCGGTTTTCTCCGAGGTCACCTCCGCGTGGAAATCGACGAAGATGATATTGGTTTTTTGCTTCAATTTTTTGATTTCCTCATCGGCTTTCTTGAAGGGACAGTCGATGGAATCGATAAACACTCTGCCCATCAGGTTTAACACGCCCACCATGACTTCCTTGCCGGCGTTTGCCAGGAAACTGCCCGTTCCGGGAGATTCGGGCGGATAATTGGCAGGCCGCAGAACCCGGGCTTCACGGGTAAGGTAGGGGAGAATTTCGCGTTTGTCAAAAATGTGATTGCCGGAAGTCAGCACGTCGAGTCCCAGGTCGAACAGGTCCTCGGCGACATCGGGCGTCAGGCCGAAGCCTCCAGCGGCGTTTTCCGCGTTTCCGATGCAGAGGTCAACGTCATGTTGTTCGCGCAATCCAGCCAATGCGCCGGCCACGGCGCGCCGGCCGGGTTTGCCGACAATATCTCCCACAAAAAGAATATTCATCTCAACCGGCTTATCGGGCGTATTCCGTGTGCCGTGTCTCCCTGAGGACCGTGATCCTGATTTCGCCGGGGTAAGTCACTTCTTTTTCGATTCGTTTGGCGATGTCCCGGGCGAGCAGTTTGGATTCATCGTCATTGATTCCGTCGGGTGCGACGATAATGCGAACCTCCCTGCCGGCCTGGATGGCATAGGTTTTTTGTACGCCTTTAAACGAATCGCCGATTTCTTCGAGCTGTGTCATGCGCTTGACATAGGTTTCCAGCATTTCCCTTCGGGCGCCGGGCCGGGAAGCGGAGATGGTATCGCCGGCACACACCAGAACGGCATAAAGGGATTCCGGTTCCACGTCTTCGTGATGCGCGGCAATGGCGTTGACCACGTATTTGTGTTCTTTATACCGTTTGGCGATTTCGACGCCAAGTTGCGTGTGGGTGCCATCGGTCTGATGATCCACGGCCTTGCCGATATCGTGCAACAACCCCGCGCGCTTGGCAAGCTTGACGTCGAGTCCCAGCTCGGCGGCCATAACGCCGCAGACGATGGCGACTTCCTTGACATGTTCCAACACGTTTTGGGTATAGCTGGTGCGGAATTCCAGGCGCCCCAGGAGTTTGACGATTTCGGGGTTCAGGTCGTTGATCCCCATGTCCATGGCGGCTTGTTCGCCGGCTTCCCGAATGTGGGTTTGCAGCTCTTTTTTGCATTTTGCGACCACTTCCTCGATCCGGCCGGGATGGATTCGTCCATCCGTGGTCAGTTTTGTCAGGGCGCGCCGCGCCACCTCCCGGCGAATGGGGTCGAATCCGGAGAGGACGACGGCCCCCGGCGTATCGTCGATGATCAGGTCAATGCCGGTGCTGTGCTCAAGCGCCCGAATATTGCGGCCTTCCCTGCCGATGATGCGGCCCTTGATATCGTCGGTCGGCAGTTCGACCACGGAAATGGTGCTTTCCGCCACGTGGTCGGAAGCCACCCGTTGAACGGCAATGGAAATAATTCTGCGCGCCTCCTCCTCGGCGTGGTTCCTGGCTTTTTCTTCAATCCGCCTCACCTCTTTGGCCGCATCCATGCGGGCTTCGTCCATGACGTTTTCCTTGATCTCTTCCTTTGCCTGGGCGACGGTATAGGAACTGATAGCTTCAAGCTTGTTCAATTCTTCCTGAATCAGATTTTCGTATTTTGATTGCGATTGGCGTATTGCTTCCTTTTCCTGAGCGATTTCCTGTTTTGTCTTGTCCAGGCCTCTTTTGGCTTGGCGGTTTTCCTCCTGGGTTTTTCTCAGGTCGATTTCCTTTTTTTGAAGATCGGTCTCGAGCTTTTTCAATTCCATTTGCTGGGCGCGGCTTTCTTTTTCCATAGCCGTCTTGGCCTGCAAGCGCATCTCCTGAGCTTCGATCTCGGCGGATTTTTTAAGGGTCAAGGCTTCTTTATCCGCTTCCTGAACAATTTTTTTGCTCAAGTCCTCCGCTTCCTTGATCTGGAATTCCGCGAAAATTTTCCGCAGGTAATAACCGATGAGGTAACCAATCGCCAGGGCGACAAAGACCGCGACGATCAAGGTGAAAAAGTTAACCTTAATCGTAAAGAAAATATGCATTTTTTAATCTCTCCAATTTGAAACGCCGGTTGCCGAATGTAGCGGTTCAGCAGACGATCGTTTTTTTCTCGGTGATAATCTTTTGCACTTTGACATCATGCGGCGCCAGGGGGATCGATTCTATGACCTGAAAATCAAAGGCCACCCCGGCGGTGACCGCGTGCGGAGGAAGTTTTTTTAGAAGCCGGTCGTAATATCCGCCTCCAAAACCTACGCGGCCCCCCTGTAGATCAAATATCAACCCCGGCACCACGGCAAAGTCGATCTGCGACGGAGACACGAAATGGCGGTACGGTTCGCCGGGTTCGCGGATGCCATACGCTCCCGCTGCAAACTCGATATCCAATCCCGGCAATTCCGTGACCCGCAACCCATGAGATGGGCTGTCGACGATAGGTACATAGACTTTTTTCCCCAGTTCAAGGGATCGTTCGATCATCTCGTCGGTTTGCACTTCTTTTTCCAAAGACAAATAGAACAAAATATGCTGCGATGCCATAAACTCCTTGACGGAGTAAAGATTGCCGGCAATTTTGCGGCTGCCTTGGGTTACGGCGATTGCATCGAGAGCCGCGCGCTTCCGGGCAAATTCATTCCTGAGCCGGGATTTTAATAAAGTCACTTGTAATGGGCTGCCCCGCCAGCAAACCGAGCCACAAAATCATTTTCCGTGAAGACCCGTGGGATCGGGGAAACGTACCCGAAAAATAACGACTAACCAATCCGGTGACGATGGGCAGGAAAACGAGTCAGGCTTTAAAACTTAACCTACCGGTGTAAAAACCGGCGGGACGGTCCTCCGGAGGTTTGCGCAAAGAGAACCTAAAGCCAAGTCGATGAGGGGTGAAAGGAAATGGTTTGTAAAAGTTTGATTTGCGGTTTCTGTTCCCGGCAGGAAAAAAACCTTGTCGGAACGGGTGAAACCCTTATGGACACAAACGAAACCGCAGCCTCTGTTTCGCTTGGAAAGCACCAATATCAGACTTTGCATGAAATTTCCCGCAACCGCGAGAATCCATTGCATACATGACCCCACCGTTACTCCCCAACGGTTTGGTACAGCAAGTGTCGACCGTTTCATACCCATGGACACCTTTTAGACGATTCAGATCCCGGAAAAGCCTCCCCGTTGTGCCGATACCAAAAATCCTTTTTTGAACCTGTCGAAAGCAAGTGGGACATCCGAAGGCTGCTTCAGGCTTCCTTGTGTCGCTGACCAAGGCTTGCTCACCACAACCGATCGTCAACCCCTTTAATTTAGTGTTGGTCCAAAAAACGTCACTTTTGTACGCACACAACAGGGAAGTTCAGACTTCTACCTTAATTCGCCTCATCCTAACACAAAGAATACGGTCTCTCAAGGTTTATCTGGATTTTGCAAGGGCTTTACTTTCAAGGCCTTTTATCTCTTTGGCCAGTATTTTGACCAGGCGCTCGGACTTTTGGTCAATCTCTTTCTGCAGGAGGCCCGTGGCCTTTTTCAACTCAAGAAGTTCCAACGCAATATTGAGAGCAGCCAAAACACCCAGGTCCATAGTGGATGGACTGGCCTTGGCTTTGGCCAGTTCCTTCATTTTAGCATCGACAAGAGCGGCGACTTCCTGCGGGTCAACGGCGCTCGAGCTATTCTTGATGTTGTACACGCGGCCGTAAATTTTAACTTGGGTGCGGTTGGGCATAAGCGCCTCAGATAAAATCCATTTGTTCAAGGTTGTTTAAAATATCTTTTATTTTTGCGCGGATGGCGGTTTTATCCGATTGCATTTTTTTGTTGGCGTTTTCCAGAAAGGTCAGTTTTCTTAAGCTGTCATTGGCCTTTTCGTATTTGGAGACGGTGGATTTTATTTCATTTTGCAAACGGTTGACCTCGCCGGCCAGGCGGTTTTTTTCCGCTTGCAGTTTGTGGATTTCGGCCACGTAATCGGTGAGCAAATTTTCCAATTTTTCAAATTTTTTCAAAGACATGCGGGAATCGTACCACCCGCGCCGCGGAGTGTCAAGAATGGCGCGGTCAGCCGTTCACCCGGCAGGGCATTCGTGGTAGAATCCGTCAAAACGGACTTCCGGAAAACCGATGAAAACAGCGACAATAATTCACGGCGACTGCGGCCAAAAGCTGAAAGACCTGGAAAGCGACTCGATCGATTTGATCTTCACCTCGCCGCCCTATGCCGACCAGCGCAAGAAAACCTATGGCGGCGTCCATCCCGACAAATACGTCGAATGGTTTCTGCCCATCTCGGAGGAATTGCTCCGGGTGCTGAAACCCACGGGAACGTTCGTTCTGAATATCAAGGAGCGCGTCGTCAGCGGCGAGCGGCACACTTATATTTTGGAACTCATTCTCGCCATGAAAAGGCAAGGCTGGCTGTGGACGGAGGAATTCATCTGGCACAAAAAAAACTGCTACCCCGGCAAATGGCCCAACCGGTTCCGCGATTCCTGGGAGCGCCTGCTTCAGTTCAACAAAAACAAAAAATTTAAAATGTTTCAGGAAGCCGTCATGGTCCCCATGGGAGACTGGGCGGAGAGCCGGTTAAAAAATTTAAGCGAAACCGACAAGGCCCGCGACGAGTCCCGGGTGGGAAGCGGCTTCGGCAAAAACATTTCCAACTGGCTGAAACGCGACCGGGCATACCCGACCAACGTCCTGCACATGGCGACGGAGTGCGGCAACAAAAATCATAGCGCCGCCTTTCCGGAAGCGCTTCCCGAATGGTTCATCAAACTGTTCACCGAGGAAAACGACTTGGTCCTGGACCCCTTCATGGGTTCCGGCGCCACCCTCAAGGCCGCCCAGCGCCTGC
>Ga0114931_10011096_pt1 | contig 10677 bp, 11 predicted proteins | sample 2SBtaG_FD_89579 | JGI IMG/M metagenome (GOLD analysis project Ga0114931, IMG submission 89579) | Deep subsurface microbial communities from Kolumbo volcano to uncover new lineages of life (NeLLi) - 2SBTROV14_V59a metaG | ecosystem: Environmental > Aquatic > Marine > Volcanic | place: Kolumbo...
GTCGCAGCCAGCCCACGTTGTCGGCCAATTCCGGCGGAAGTTCGGTCCGTTCGCCCGTGATGCCGGTCACCGAGACATAGTACAAAAAGCCGGACGATTGTTCGGCGATTCGCAGTGCCCGTTCGCGCGACGTTGTGGGTGTGACAAGTTGGATTAAGCTGAAGTCGCGTTTTCGACAGATTTTGGCCAAGGGTCCGGCCTCTTCAACGAGCAAATCGGGCACGATGGCACCGCTGACCCCCGCGGCTTGCGCGGCGTCGACATAGGCCTCCAATCCGCGACGGTACACGATGGCGTAGCTCACCATGGTGACCATGGGCATCACAATCTCATTCGAGACGCGATGCAGCATCTCCAAGGTGCTCTCAAGCGTCACGTTTCCCGAGAGGGCCCGGGCGTATGAGTCTTGAATCACCGGCCCGTCGGCGATGGGATCGCTGTAAGGAATGCCGACTTCCGCCAAGTGGCATCCGCTGTTGGCAAACGCGTGAAGGATGTCGGAGGTGAATTGCACATCGGGATCGCCGGCGGTCACAAACGGCATGAATGCCTTCTGCTGGCGCGAGCGCAATTCGCGAAAGAGATGATCGATGGCGGACATAAGATAAAGTCGACGGCTCCTTGGTGTTGATGGTGTTTTCGCCCGTTTGGGTCACCGTGAGTTGGGATTTGGATTGGTTGTCGTTAGCAAGGCGCGAAGTGGCTTCCCGCCGCAAAGGTCGATCGCTCTGGCGCCAATCTCGAAGGAATGGAGAGAGGCTGTTCCACGGGTTGAGGCGGTGGTCCGACCACCCTTGAATTGCGGCCCCGGCGGGATCGGCGCTCGGGTCGCACCTCCGCGTTGCCCGATTTCCCCCCCGGCCATCGTCGGTTGTAATGCGCCAGTATTCATTAGGCAACCTTCACAGGGCTTGACGGGGCTGCTATCGGTGAACGGGTGTTTCTTCAAGCTGGCAGTCTCGTTCGGCGAAGAGCACTCTTCGCAGGCCCGCCAGCTTATTGGCGCGTGCCACATGGCCAATGGCTCTAGGAAGGCGAAGGCGAGAGCCCTCCAGGCGGACGCGAAAGGATGGCAATCGAGAATCGCTCGCTTCTCCGACGCTTCGAGCCATCAATCGCCGCTCCAGGTCGCGGAATCCATGATCGTGAACCTTCCCGTTCCGTGCGCGGTGTCATTTCGGAGGGCCGATTCTCCCCTTTCGCGTGACGTGGCTCACCGCCTCACGGTACAATCGAACCTTCCGTTCGGGCCCCCCTTGGGTCGATCGTGCCCCGACACTTCCGTTCACTCTCGACAAAGTGAGTCCCCATGTCCCACTTCGCACTACTGCTGGTCGCCGTCACTGCCCTGCCGGAGGCCGGGACATTGATCACGTATCAAGGTCATGTCGCACCGCTGAACGAAGACCACTTGGTGGGCGATGCGGAGAAAACGTTCGACCTGACGGTGCTGATTTCCGGCAGCGACGAACAATCGCTGAGCTGCCTGTGGCTAATCGACGAACGGGGTCGGGGGGCTTGGCCGTGGCTCGAACGGTTCGGCCGCGTGACGTTCGACGCCAAGAGCCACAAGCCATCCGCGGGGTTGGGGCCATCGTTGCTATACGACTGGGGCGAGAACCAAAGCGTGATCGAACTCGCGCCACTGTTGCTGGCCGCGCCAGAGCCGCTGGCCAAGGGAACAACCTGGAAGGCCGAGAACTTGGCGTTCCACGTCACGCAGTCCGATACCGTGGACGACCGACCGGTTTGGAACGTCGCGGTCAACAACAACTACGGCTGGAAATACGATCTGGCCAGTGAGCAGTCGTCGGGCCTTTTACTCAACCTGCGGCAACGTGTCTTCATGGGGCGCGGAGACGAATACGAATTGCGACTGCGAACCTTGGGTACCGAGCAACTTGCGACTGATGCCTTTGAAAAGACTCGCGATGGCTTCAACGCCGTCTTGGCGTTTCGAGAACAACTCGGCCGCGATCCACGCACGCAGCACGACCGCTGGACATCCGCTTCACTCGCGCGACTCAAAGCCCTTGTCCCTCTACTCGAAGAAGAGACCGCGTCCACCGTGCTTGCCTCACTCGTGCGAACGGCCAAACAATCGCTAACCTCTCAGAACCGGCAAGCCGACCTGATTGCCGAACTTGCGAAGAAACAACTTGGCCGAGCGGTCGACGACTTTAGCATCGTCGATCTCGATCACCAGAAACACACGGCCGAACAGCTCGAAGGAATGGTCACGGTGCTTCACTTTTGGCGATATCGCGACCGTCCGCTTAAGGAACCCTATGGCCAAGTGGGCTATCTCGATTTCCTCCACGAACAACACCGCGACCAAGGACTCAAGGTTTACGGGGTTGCCGTCGACGGTCGTTTTAACGATGCCGCAAGCCGTGGAGCGGCCGTGCGAAGTGTTCGCAAACTTCGAGAATTCATGCACCTCGGCTATCCCATTCTATTGGACGGCGGTGAACTCATCCGTCAGTTTGGCGACCCGCGCCTGATCGGCGCGGAACTACCGCTGTACGTCGTCATCGGGCGCGACGGCCACGTCTTGCATTACCACGTCGGGATGCACACCGTCGAACGTGACCGTGGGCTAAGCGAACTCGACGGCATCGTCGTCGAAGCGCTATCACGAAAGACGCGCTGAGCCAATTGATCGAACTCCGTGAAAAAACGCCGCGCAACGCGTTCCCGACACGTTTTGGGAGAGGCTCCTACAGCGATCGGGTGATTGCGAGAACCTGTTCCAACACGTGGCCGTTGGTGGCGATTCCTTCGCCGTTGTGAATGGTGGGTTCGCCCTTCCAATCGGTGAAAGTGCCACCAGCTTCTTCGATGATCGGCTGTAGCGCCGCGGCGTCCCATACATTCATCACCGCGTCAATCATCACCTCGGCTCGACCGGTGGCGACAAGCAGATAGCCATAACAATCGCCCCACGTGCGAGTGAGCTGCGTAGCTTCAATAAGTTGTTGAAACGCTTCGCCGCGCCCCATCGTCGAGAACGATGCGACCGACGTAACACAGAACAGACTCGCTTCGAGTTGTGTCGTCCGAGAAACGTTGGCCCGCCGCGGCGCATCATCGCCCCGGACATACCAAGCCCCTTTGCCGACCGAAGCGTAGAGGTATTCGCCCAGGCCCGGAAAAACCAGCACGCCCACGACACACCGCCCCTGGAATTCGACGCCGACCATCGTGCCGTACAGCGGAACACCATGGATGAACGATTTGGTCCCGTCGATCGGATCCACAATCCAGCGATAGGGCGAACTGCCCGCGACGTTGTCAAACTCCTCGCCAACGATCGCGTCGTTGGGAAAAGCTTTTTGAATTCGGGATCGCAAGAGTTGCTCCGACTCGCGATCGGCGACCGTCACGGGCGATGCATCGGCCTTGAGTTCGACTTCAAAATTGTCTCGACCAAAGTAACCCAACGTAACGTCGCCAGCGGCACGCCCCGCCTCGATGGCCACCGCCAAACGGCTTTGCACATCCTCGGGATTCGGTTCCATCGACACTTCCGGTGAGGGACGAAGGTTTGGACGAACCCGCCACCCCCAAGGTGGGCGATTGGCATGTAGCGATGCCTCGTCACGACGATTCCCCCAAGGTAACCACGCGAGTGATGCTTTCCAAGGCGCCCTCTCAAGACCGGCCTTAGGCAACAAACTCCGAGGCAGACGGCGGAACTTCCAACTCTTCCGTCGCGACTGGTAGCGGATTCCCAATCTCGCTCTTCATGGTAAGGTCGGAAAGCCGGACACTGGCCAAGCGACTTCGAGTGTCCTCGCTCAGCGAGTGCATCGCTTCACGCAGTCCGAGGGAAATTGGCTCGCAGTCGTCAAGCTCGAACGAAACCACACCGTCGATTGCCTCGAAAACTTCGAGCAACGAGACGTCGCTCGCAGGCCGGTTCAGTGAGTAGCCGCCTTCGACACCTCGGGTCGAAACCAGGATCCCGTGATTGACCAAACCGCGGAGAATCTGGAGCAAGAACCGCTCGGGCATCCGCCCCTGCTCGGCCAATTCTCGGCACGGAACAGGCCGCCCCGGGACTGCTTCAGCCAACAACGCCACCCCTTTGACCGCATAACTTAATGTTCGCGATAGCTTCATCGATTCATGCCTCCATAAATGGCCGCAACCTCCTTGCGCGGCAATTCGATTTGAAACCCGGAAGCAGCCTCACCGCCGCTGAATCGTGTCGTGGGCGGCCGCCACTCCCATCCACTAGTGAAGTAGTGCATTTTACGTGCCACTGACGGAGATTAAGGTCTCGGAGGGCTGACGAATTCACGAGGCGCAACATCCTTGACGCCACGGTGTTGCGTGTTGGACGGAAGCAACGAAATCGAGGACAAGAAGAACTGGGGCGATCATGTGCGTCAGGGTCACACACAAGCACGGTTGCTATTCGACCATGTCGCTACTCTCCGAAGCATCGGACGTCTGACTCGCGGAACGAAGGTCCTCGGAAGAGGATTCGGGCCCATCGTTCGAGTCTTCAATGAGCTGCCCCAACCGAATCGCGGCCAGCCGCTGACGCGATTCTTCAGCCACATCCGACAGTGCCCGTTCCAGGGCTTCCCTGGCCTTCTGGGAGAGTTTCTTAGCCGAGGGAAGGCTCGACCGAAGAGGGCCGTCGACCGCCTCAATGATCTCCAGCAGTGAGATGTCGTTTGGATCTCGATCGAGCGTATATCCACCTTCGACCCCACGCGTGGACCGCAGGATGCCATGCGTAACCAAGCTTCGCAAGATTTGTAGCAAGAACCGCTCGGGCATCTCGCCTTCCGCGGCCAGACGGCTGCAAGGCACCGGTGTCGTGGATTTGCCCTCCGCAAGTTGTAACGTCGCCTGAATTGCGTAGCTGACTGTCCGGGATAACTTCAATGACTCGCCTCAATCGTGCTGGAACACCCCCCAATAAATGGGGTTCTTAATGTAGACGTAAGTGTCTGTCACCCAAGCAAGCCAACATTAGCTGCCTGGTGAGAGAGCCTGATTCGTTTGTATGAAACGTAGCAGACAGGCATGGTTTGTCAAATTAACCAATCAGCAAACCACCCAGAACCCCCAAAGATAAAGGAGAGATATTAGAGTCTGGATGACACATCACGATCGAACAGGCTGTTGGGCCGTTTCTTTGCTCTTTCCAGCCACCTCACTACGCAAGGCGTGCCACATCAACAGAGCCGCCCCACAGACCAGAAGACTATCGGCGATGTTGAATAGGGGGAAATCAAACGAGATGCTTTGAATTTGAAAGTGGATCCAATCGCGAACCGCGTAAACCGGCTGTCCAATCCGGCTAGGTTGGCCGAGAGGACCATATTGCCACAACAGCCCATGAAATCCGAGGCGGTCATAGAGATTGCCGAGGATTCCCCCGACGACGCCCCCCAGGGCAATGGTTAACAGCCAATCTTCAGCGGCCCCGAACACGAACAGCCAACAGACAATACCCGTTAGCGCGACCATTCCCAGAATGCTCAACGGGAAGCTGAATCCCTGGCCAACGCCAAACAGCCCCCCCTCGTTCAGGGTTGTCTCCAGGACGAGCACATGTCCGACAACCTGGATCGAGCGTCCACCGCTCAATGTCTCGAAGGCCCAATGCTTCGTCGCCAAATCGGCGGTGACGCCCACGACGGCAATCGACAGAAAGACGAGAAATCGATTGATCGGGAGCGCCTTCATGGCCAGAACCTTCGGCGAGCAGCGTCCGGAATCGGTCGCCATGCGTAGAACCGCAATTCAAACAAACTATCGTTCAAGCGCGCCGGCACAGTTCACACACAACGAAGTGTAGGGGATCGCGTTTAGTCGGGTTTTCGGAATCCGGGTTCCACACTCTTCGCAAGTGTCATAGGTACCATCTTCGATCCGCTCCAGAGCGATCTCGATTGCACCAAGGGTCCCTTCTTCGGTTTCCATCAAGCTGAGCGTGAACTCCTGCTCATAGTTGTCGCTGCCAAGGTCGGCCATGTGGATCGGCATACTCGATGGTTCGCCGCTTCCTTCGACACGGTTCTTGTTGAGCGCCGTGTCGGCCATTTGCGTCACATCGCCCCGCAAGCGAGCCCGAAGTGCGACAAGACGCTGCTTGTAAACCTTCATCTCAGCTTTTTTCATGACACATTCTCCAACAACCACTTCAATGTGGCCCCACTTACCCCAAAGGTGTACGAATCATCGATTGTAGATAGGGGTAAAATTTGTGTCAAACCGCCCAATCGGGGCCGACATTTCGATTACAACCACCGCCAAGACTCCTTGAAACTCTGCTAGCAATGCATCTCCGTTCGACCATGCCAAGGAAGTTTATCCTAGCCGTCCATCGAGCGAAGGGGGGAAGAAAACGAGAGCATGGAAAGGAGTTTGCCGGAAATACCTCTATCGAATGGCCAAGGGCTCTGGCGTACTCCAGACGGCTCAGTGGTTGGAATCACCACAATTTTTCACCCTCTCCGGCGTCAAGTGAGCGTAGGCGAAGGTCGAATTTTAAGAAATTGCTCGAAGGCTTGTGGGGCTTGTTTCGCGTTAACCCACGATTGGCTTGAAGGACATCAAATCCCCACGTAGACTAGTGCTAGCCTCGTCAACCCATCTTCGGTTTCGTTCTCGGAGCACCTAGCCATTTCCGTAGTAGCGAAGACCGATGTGGCCTTCCAACAATGTGTTTCGTCGGTCTGCGGAGCCACGTACGGCATCGACGAAGCCCTGGTTGCCTGTCGGTCGTGCGGTAGTTTGTTGGATGTCACGTATGACTGGCAGCGAGTCGGTCCGCCAGAATCGTTGACTTATTTTGAACAGAAGTGGTCGCGGCGTCTCGACCCGATTTGCTTCAGTGGCATCTGGCGATTTCACGAATTGCTCCCCTTCGCTCCCGCCGATCAACTAGTCACCATCGGCGAGGGACAGACGTTGCTACACGCATCCGATGGCGTTGCCAAGTACGTGGGGCTCAATGCCAGCGGTTTGCACCTGCAATACGAGGGCATGAATCCCTCGGGTAGCTTCAAAGACAACGGAATGGCCGCGGCGTTCACCCACGCAAGGATGATTGGTGCCCAACGTGCGGCGTGTGCCTCGACCGGCAACACCAGTGCATCGTTGGCGCTGTATTGTTCGGTAACCAAGCTCATGCGAGCGATCATTTTCGTGGGTTCGGGAAAAATCTCCTACGGCAAACTCTCCCAGGCGCTGGACTATGGCGCGCTGACCGTTCAAATCGCCGGCGACTTCGACGATGCCATGGACCGCGTAAAAGAGGTCTCCCGCGACTTGGGAATCTATCTGGTCAACAGCGTGAATCCGTTCCGCTTGGAAGGCCAGAAGACCATCATGCTGCGGGTGCTCGAGGCCCTCCATTGGAATCCACCCGACTGGATCGTGGTACCCGGGGGGAATCTCGGCAACTCCAGCGCCTTCGGTAAGGCGTTTGCCGAATTAAAACACCTCGGCTTGCTCGACTGCGTGCCACGATTGGCAATCATCAATGCCGCTGGAGCGAACACTCTCGACCAGCTCTACCAACATCGTGGTCTGCGATGGAACGACGGCGCGCCGGATATGTCGATTGCCAACAATTACTACGACGAACTTGACGCACGCAACCAACGCGCCGACACCATCGCCAGCGCGATCGAGATCAATCGGCCCGTGAATCTCGTCAAGGCACTGCGGGCATTGGATGTTTGCGACGGCGTCGTTCGTGAGGTTTCCGATCAAGAAATTCTCGATGCCAAGGCCCAAGTTGGCGCCAACGGCTTGGGGTGTGAGCCAGCCAGCGCCGCGAGCGTGGCTGGCGCGAAACTTCTTCGCGATCAAGGAGTCATCGCCCCCAGCGACCGCGTGGTTTGTATTCTCACGGGTCACCAACTCAAAGACCCTACCGCGACGGTCGCCTATCACACGACCGATCAAGAGATGTTCAACAAGGTGCTCGGAGCCCGTGGCGTGAAACGTGCCTCGTTTGCCAATCGAGCCGTGGCCGTCTCGAACGACCTGGATGAAATCAAACAAGCGATCCGGCTTTATAGCTGAGACGTTTCTTTCCCTGAAATCTCCCGCTTGTTAACAAGTGAGAAAATGGGTGGCCCAAACGATTGACGTTTGCCTACTTCCAAAGATGGTCGCTCCCAAGCGGCTCGTTGGGCATACGGTTGTTGTCATTGATGTCCTTCGGGCCACGACAACGATCGCTCACGCTTTGGCGGCGGGTGCGTGTAAGGTTATCCCGTGTCTAGAAGTTGACGAAGCTCGTCGCCGGGCAGAGAAAATCGGCCGGGCGAACGTCGTTCTAGGCGGCGAGCGTGGCGGGATGCTGATTGAAGGTTTCGATTTGGGCAACTCGCCACGAGCTTACACCACGGACTCCGTCGGTGGACGGACGGTTGTGTTCACCACGACCAATGGCACCGCGGCTCTCTTACACTGCCAGGGGGCCGAGAAGATTGTCCTTGGAGCCCTGGTAAACCTCTCGGCGGTTGTCGAAGCGGTTAGCTCCGCCGAGAGGCTAACGATCGTCTGTGCCGGTACCCTGGGTTGCATCACCCGAGAAGACATATTCGCCGCCGGGGCGATCGTCGAACGCCTCGCCAATCGGCCCGATCGCTCGTTCAAGCTATCCCCCACGGCATTGATCTCCCGCGCCACATGGCAAAGTATCGCATCGAAAGCCGGTGGTCGCGTCAACGCCGTGGGATCCGACCTGGAAGCAATCGTGGCGGCGATGCGGGAAAGTCGCGGCGGGCGAGATCTGGTCCGTCTTGGTCTGGACCGCGACATCGTCGACGCCGCCAGAGTCGATCGGCTCGACTGTCTACCGTGCCACGACCCGGTAAGGGGTGTTCTTGAGTGTCCGTGAGGTGCCAGTTGTTCGTGCCCTTGGGTTCCCGCTCCACGTCTCCCCAGGCACGATCATCATGCACCACGGCTTGCCCAAGCGGTCGTGGCTCGATAAACTTAAATGCTTGTCATGTCCCCCGTCCAATGGAGGGGGGGCGTGAAATCAATCGCAACGAACTGCCGGGGGCGAAGATTTGTCTCCGGAAGAATGTGGCATATTTGCCAGGGCGTGGAGTCGGATCATGAAAGCGGATATTCACCCCAAGTATTACGAAACCGACGTCAAGTGCGGCTGCGGGAACACCTTTAAGACCCGCAGCACGCAGGAGAAATTAAACGTCGATATCTGCAACGCCTGCCACCCCTTCTACACGGGCAAGTTGAAGTTCGTGGATTCGGCGGGCCGCATCGAGAAGTTCAAGAGCAAGTTTGCCGGCGGTACCTACGCCAGTCTGAAACGCGCGAAAAAAGCTGCCGCGGCAAACGACGAATAGCTTCGCCTGAAGCGCCCCCCGTCTTCTCTTGCGTCTTGTGAACCACGAGGAGCTTCAAGGGTCGCTGTCCTCCGCGGGCGTCTCCTTGCAATTTGACACCCGTTTGGGTGCCGTTGTGAGGGAAATATCATGCGAAAGCAACTCGACGAAACACTCGCCCGCTTCGAAGAACTCGAATCGCAGCTCAACGATCCAGAAGTTTTGGCCAACGGTGCGCGCATCGCTGCCGTGGCCCGAGAACATGGAACGTTGGCGAAACTCGCTACCAAGTACCGACGCTTCAAGCTGCTTAATTCGCAAATCGCCGAAGCCATGGAAATGGTCGCCGGCGCCGATGCGGACATGCGTGAATTGGCCGAGGCTGAATTGCCGGAGTTGCGCGAGGAACGAGAAAAATTGTGGGACGAGTTGCTCGACATGACCATTGGCGGAGAAGACGCCAATCGAACGCGAATCGTGTTGGAAATGCGTGCCGGTACTGGTGGCGACGAGGCGGCGCTGTTCGCCCGCGATCTGTACGAGATGTATAAGAAGCTTGCCGAAACCCACAAATGGAAAGTTGAGATCCTCGACAACTCTCCGACCGAGCTGGGCGGGTTCAAGGAAATGATCCTTGGCATCTCCGGAGAAGATGTTTACCGCCGGTTACAATTTGAAAGTGGCGGACATCGCGTGCAACGTGTTCCGGAGACGGAAACCAAGGGCCGAATTCATACTTCCGCGGCGACCGTCGCGGTGATGCCCGAGCCGGAAGATGTTGAGATTGATTTGAAAGACGATGACTATCGGCTCGATCTCTTCTGTGCTAGCGGCCCCGGGGGCCAGCACGTCAACAAGACGACCTCGGCGGTCCGGCTTACTCACTTCGATACAGGCATTGTTGTAAGTTGCCAGGACGAAAAGAGCCAGCACAAGAACAAGGCCAAGGCGATGCGCGTCTTGAAAACACGGCTCTACGAACACTATCGTCAACTCGAAGCCCAGAAGCGGTCCGACGAACGCCGCACCAAAGTGGGGTCTGGTGATCGCAGCCAGCGGATCCGCACGTATAATTTCCCCGAGAACCGCATCACCGATCATCGTATTAACCTCACTCTGTATAAACTCGACAGCATCCTGGCTGGCGATTTGGACCCCGTGATCGACGCCTTGATCGAGCACTAGCGACAGCAGCAGAGAGACGATATGGGCACGGTCGACTAACCAGAACCAACGGGCGGATAAGCAAGATCGCCGAGAGCGCCTCAACTGCCGGGCGACACGCGATGGACTCCACCGCAACCGATGCGTGGACGATCGGTCGACTGCTACAGTGGACGAC
>Ga0114931_10011097_pt1 | contig 10676 bp, 11 predicted proteins | sample 2SBtaG_FD_89579 | JGI IMG/M metagenome (GOLD analysis project Ga0114931, IMG submission 89579) | Deep subsurface microbial communities from Kolumbo volcano to uncover new lineages of life (NeLLi) - 2SBTROV14_V59a metaG | ecosystem: Environmental > Aquatic > Marine > Volcanic | place: Kolumbo...
AAGCCGGTGGATGCGTTGCGGTATGAATGAAGACCATTTTTAGTTATCTATAAATTGCGTACTGTAGTCCTCGTGCGCCTGTTCAAATTCCCGCATGCGGCCAATATCTATCCAATATTCATGGATGGGAAAACTGCTCACTGATTCTTTGTTGTCGAGAAGTGTGTTAATCAAACTTGGCATATCAAAATATACATCGGCGGGGATATTTTCTAGTGTTTCTGGTTCGAGCACGTAAATACCTGCATTAACGCTAAATCGCTGGGTTGGTTTTTCCACCATGCTGACAACTTCATGTCCTTCCAGGTTGATCACGCCATATGGAATTTGATGAGTATATTCACGAGTGCACATCGTTGCGCTGGCGGACTGCTTTTGGTGAAAATGTAGCAAACGTACGAAATCAACTTTTGTCAAAAGGTCGCTATTCATTACGAAGAAAGGCGCGCCAGGTTTATTTGGTAACAGGCTAAGAGCGCCAGCTGTACCCATGCGTTTGTGTTCTTCTATGTACTGAATTTCAACGTTCCAGCGACTGCCATCACCAAAATAATTCTTAATCATTTCACCTTTGTAGTTGATACAAAGATAAATGTTATAGAAGCCATGATCGGCAAAGTTCTCTATAATGGTTTCAAGAATGGGTTTTGATCCTACCTCCAGTAACGGCTTGGGTTGTGATTGGGTTAAAGGGTGTAGGCGCGTGCCTAATCCTCCTGCCATTAAGATCACAGGATTATCGCGTTTTGGCTCTTTTGGCAGTTCATAACGGGCAAGGCCGAAGACACAACCATTGGAGTCAAGTAAAGGTAAATGGCGAAGCGTGTGGCGCCGCATGGTGCGCTGCCACAGTGATTTGTCTTCATCCTGCAAACCTGTAATCGGGCTGTCATTCATTAAAGATGAAATGGGTGTATTGAGCCCATTACCGCGTAATAATGCGCGACGGATATCGCCATCTGTCACTGTTCCTGAAAGGTGGCACCCATCATCAACGACCAAAGCAATTTGCATGTTACCCTCAGATATCACCATTAATACATCTTTCATAGTGGCATTTGATTTGATGGCAATTTTTTCCCAGTCGCTGAGATATCCAGTGGTTTTCGTCATGGCTTATACAGGAGCTCCTGCTTTATCAGATCTCCAGGTAAGACCTGCATTGACATATGCAGTAGCTATGTCCCAGTCGAGTGGGTTATCAATATCATGACTTTGTACTTGGTCCATAATGATTGGTTTGGTACTTTGTGGAAAGAATGTTTTATGCTTTTTTAAACTAGCAACGTTAATTCCATACATTGCACCATTCGGTGTGTAGAGTGTGGGGACTTCTTGACGACGAGTGATGAGTTCAGCTTCCTTATCAACCGGCGTCAAATTATGTAGCTTGTCGGTTCGAAATAGGGTTCTTAGATTTCTATGGATTAGCTTTACGCCGGTCACTGCATCGGTAGTACCTTCCTGTAACAGAGAGTATGCTTCGTGAATGATATGGGGTGGTCGAAATGGAGAAGTCGGTTGAAGGACTATGACATATTCAGCAAAAAAATTTCGCTCGTTCTCGAACCATTCTATAGCATGATTGACAACATCGATGCCGCTGGAAATATCGGTTGCGAGTTCTGTTGGCCGTATAAAGGGTATCTCTAAACCAAGACCATCACCAATTGCTGCTATTTCCTGGTCATCGGTACTGAGTACACATTGGTAATCTTTTACTCCTGAAAGAGCAATTGCATCAGTTGTCCATTTTAATAAGGGATAGCTACCTAGAATTTTAGTATTTTTTCCAGGTAAACCTTTTGATCCACCGCGTGCAGGAATAATGATTAATAGATTGCTGGTATTCATATGGATTAGTGGATCTTTGATGTGGTGTTAGCCACTCGAATGTTGTCTTTATTCTTAATCGATAAAGTGTCAACCGGGTCTTTAAAAATAGTGGAGGGTTTGTTATCTGGAATATTGTGATTCTTTCGCCAGTATTTTTCGTATTCTGCTATGCGCTTATAGTCAAAGTTCATCATTAATTCGCGCAGTCCCAATAATTCAACCGCATTAAAATTATGAGAAATAACAGCAGTAATTCGTGTGGCATCACCTAGGTCTAGAATATATTTTTCCAAATCACCATCATATTGTTCTTCGATCCAACTCCTATATACAGTGAACCATTCAGAGCCAGGATAGGGTGTGGCAAAAAAAGGTTTAACGACAATGCCCAGTTTTTTCCACGCTTTCATGTTGTCGTAAATAGCCTGGAAGTCTTCATTTGGGAATCCAATGATTTGATTGGGGATCGGGCGTATGCCAGACTCCAGTGTCCAGAAAAAACTCCGCATATTGGTTTTTGGTGTCGCGCCTTTCCCGATAGTCTTCATGACATGCGGGGAAAATGATTCGTAGCCGTAGATCAAGTGAGAGCAGCCTGCTTCGCGCATGATTTTTAGTGTTGTTGGGTTGCAGAGCGTCGCATGGCTTGTTCCGGACCAGTGAATACCCTTGCAGTTTTTATCGTGTTCGACGCCATCCCTTATGCAACTGGGTTGTAGGCCATTCTCGATCCATAGTCGGCAGATCTCATTTAGCCAGGTACGCTTGGAGTATTGGTCCATGGTCATCAGGTTCTCATCGAGAAAGCTGACAAAATCCAGGTCGTATTTTTCGTAAGCATGTTTGACCAGGCCAACAATATATTCCGGGCTGTGGTAGCGAATGGTGCGGCTGTAATTTCCGGGTTTATCAAATTCAATTTGAATATTATTGTCGCTATCCGTTTCATAGCGCATATCACCAGCGATGCCAAGATGGTAGCAGTAACGACAGATTAACGAGCAACCAAAACTTGCATTAATGTCCAGCCGCCGCTGTGCGAGCATTCCTTCTTCCGAGAACAGCACTTGACTGTTAGGGAAGTAGACTTCTTCGAGAGGGAACAGATCCCAGGCGGGATAGGGTAAGTCGTCAAGGTTTTCGAGTAATGCCCGTTGGCCAGCGATATTTAATTCGCCATGTTTATTTCGCGTGATTGTACCGTTGATGCTATCCCAGTCGCAGAGTCCCTCATCGACTTTAGAGAGTATTTCGGGGAAGGTAATAAATGCCTCACCGATAACGCCGATATCGACTTCCGGCAAAAATCCCATCATCTCCCGTGGTATGGAGGTCAGAACTCCACCGCCCAGTACGATCAATGTGCCTGGACACGTCTTGCGCGCATGCTGGACAATGGTTTTAATCGATCCGTAAGCGGTTGTAATACCGCCGAGTGCAATAACATCCCATTCATCCGCATTGAAAACTTGCTCGAGAACTTCGGGACCCTTTCTCCAGGCATTTTCATCATAAACCTGAACTTGATGTCCATCCCTCATCGCGATAGCCGCAAGCAGCGCGATACCATATGGCACATGCCGTGGATCATCTTCTTCCCGGACAACAGGATTTATAAAAAGAACTTTGGCCATAATGATTCCATTATTGGGTTTAGGATTATGCTTGCTCAGTTGCTGTCATATGATCCACGTGATTTCTAATATATCAAGCCGACAGAAATGTAGATAAGTCTGTGAAGGTAATATTGTCGCCAAATAATATTCCACCTTCTGTGCAATTAAAGGTTTGGTTATTTGTAAAAGCAGCCATCTGTAAAAAGCATTCCCGATACCACATGTATGCCGGATCGGTGTAAAACCATTTTTTCAGGTATGGATTGAAGATGTGCATATATAATTCATCGAGCCGTTCTTCACCCGCCAGAGCCAGCGCTTCGTAATAATATTGGGTGTTGCGATAGGGGGTTTCAGCGTAGTAGCCAAAATCCATACCTGTTACCGCAATGCGTTGTTTTTTCCATACCGCATTGGCCATCATCCAGGCGGCTGAGCCTACATTTCCACCGGCATTCACACAGGGCAGGTTGTTCTCAGTTTGCAATGCGCGCGTGATACTGTTTTCCTGGTCAGGGTCGTCATACATGGGGTTCCACCAATAAACTTGCATCCCTGATTGGTGGGCTCGGGAGACGACGGTATTCGCAGACGATGATGACACCGCAATTTTTATCTGTGGGCCATATTTATTCAGTAATTCGAGAATCTCATCGTTAGTCCGCAACGCCTCGGAAAAGCTGGTATCGAGATCCTGACGTTCAAAATAATCATCCGCACGCAAGTCAGCTTCGGTTAAATTGGGGTCGCCAAACCAACGAACAATACGTTTGGGATGAGGATCCACTGTGACGACTAAGTCAGGGATGATGCCTTGACGTAGGCAGTAAAGCATTGAGCTCTCGGTAGCGATAATGGCGCCCTGATAATTAGCGGCGATAATTTGTTCTGCAACGTGTTTACGTTTTAGACTTGGTCCTGCAGCAATGATGATGGCTTTGTCGCCCATTCCTGCGGTCTCTTCTCGCAATGCCTTGAGACTCACTCCTTCTTGAATTTTGCTAAGGTTGTTGTGAGCATTCTCCAATGCGAGCGCTTGAATACGGTCACGTGTGATGTCTGACATTTGCGCGACTAATTGCATGCCAAGTGAATTGACATCGGGGCTCTCATTCATTGCTGATGTCATCGATGTGTTGGGTAGGGTGCTCATGGTTTTTACCGTTTTATGCTTACGAAGCAGATTGTATATAAGTGGCCTTTACTTTTTTTACGATTCATCCTCATCACCCCAATGCACTTCTTTTTTTGCGACAAAGGCTATGCTGCCGCCGAGTTTTTTGAGCGCCTCTCTCTCGAAACGCTGTTCGAGACTCTCTCCGGTGCTGTTGGTGTCAACCACGTCGTTTTCGGTGGTGAAGTTGCCTTTTAAAAAATCACTCATGGAGTCTGCTCCTAAATCGTGTCTGTTGATTATTTTTGCTGCGCGGGTACTCCGGCCATCAAACTGCCTGCTGGAACATCCGCGATAACAACAGCACCAGATGCAATAATCGCGCCATCAGCGACGGTAATCCCTTGGTTGATCACCGCACCTGCACCGATATGCACCGATTCACCAATCATAGAACCGCCGCACACCACTGCACCGCTGGCGATGTGGGTATGGCTGCCGATGATGCAATGATGTTCGACCAGTGCTCGACTATTGATGAGTACATTGTCACCCAACCGTGCTCCCGTATTGATGATGGCCCCGGCAAGGACTTGCAGCCCTTGACCGTAAGATACCGAGGGGCTGAGGTAGCTCGTCGGGTGAATGAGGTCAGTAAAACCGTAGCCTTCAGCGGTAAACTGATTAAAAATTGTCGCCCGTTGTTTGATTTTACCCGTTGAGCCGAGGCCGTTGATGAGACTGATTGCATCGGGTTTATGCGCTGAGAAAATTACGCTGTCATCGCCGAGAAAATCCAGCCCGGTTAATAATGAATGAGTATCGGGTGCACGAACCTCGGTGAAGGCCAGTACCGGTAGTTGTAAGTCATTCGCCAGTTCGGCTAACACCGAGGCATGACCACCGCCACCAACAAGAATCAATGGCTTATTCATTGAATAATCTCGTCAGCGTCATAATTTTGTCGGGCAGGTTGTCCCAGTGTCTCCCAGTAGTCCATCGGCGAGCGGCCGGTGCCTGGGCGTTTAATGCTGATATTATCATCCGTGAAATCTTCGCCGCGTTGAATCGTACGAGCAGCTACCAGGCTTTTGCGGGCCACTCGCATGTTGTTCAGTTCGGCTGGGCCAGGTGTTTTTTCAGGGGAACCCAGGGCCAGGGATAGATCGCGGATACCATCGATCATCATTTTCAGTTCGGTGGGTTCCAGCGAAGCAGGGTGATCGGGTCCCGGTAATTGGCGATCCAGCGTGAAGTGTTTCTCGATGACCTGCGCCCCGCGTGCCACGGCAGCCAGGGAAACATGAATCCCCAGCGTGTGATCGGAATAGCCTATCGGCAAGTCGAAGGTTTCAGACAGTGTATCCATGGCACGCAGGTTCACTTGATCCGGTGGACAGGGATACTCGCTGGTACAGTGCAGCAGGGTGATGCGTTCTTTTAGCAGCCTTCGTCCGCGTGGATGAGAAAATGCACTGTGAAATGCGGCACGTGATGGTGCGGTGTCGGCATTGATAAACCCAAAAGCAAGCACCCCAAGGGCTTCACGGATCTCATCCAGGGTTGACATGCCAGTGGAGAGAATCAATGGTTTTTCAGCCTGTGCAAGTTGTAACAGCAGTGGTCCGTTCGTGATCTCGCCGGAGCCAAGCTTGAGTCGGGGTAGGGCCAGTTCTTCAATCAGGAAACGGGCGCTGTCCGGGTCAAAGGGCGAGGATAGGAATTCGATATTTCGTTTCTTGCAATGCGCCAACAAGGCATGGTGATCATCAAAGGGCAGGGCGAGGCGTTGCAGCATGGCCAATTGGGATTCCAGATTGCCGTGTGAATTGTCCCCATTCCGAATTTGATAGTCCGCTTGAGCCGCATGACGACTGGCCAGTGCCTCAGGCTTAAAGGTTTGAAACTTGACGGCGTCTGCACCGGCTTTGGAGGCGACGTCGATCATCTCAAAGGCGCGCTGCAGGTCGCCATTATGATTCACGCCGGCCTCGGCGATGACATACACCTTGGTGAGATGATCAGTCATTACGTTCCCTTAGCAACATGAAGGCTTCGGCCGCCGGGTAACCGGACTGTGCACCGCGTAGATGGGCCTGGGCGGTGATTGCCTTGGCACTGCGCGGAAAGGGAAATTCACCACATTCACCGGGGTACATCGCCATAATCTCCAACTTACGTGCAAGTTGCTGGTGAATGTCGAAAAACACACTGGGCTGGAAAACGTGGTCTGCCGTTGTTAAAGCGAAGTCTCTTTCGGACAGGGTCTCATAACTCATTATCCGTTTGATAAAGGGATAACGAAACCACTTGCTACAGGCAGCGCACGCATCAAATACCACGCGATGATCGCTGTGCACATCACCTCGGTGCGGCAACATCACCCAGTCGGGCCGGATCTTATTGAATACACTACTCATCGACTCGATTAGTTCGCTTATGGGTAGCGTGTCCAATTCGGCGGTGGGTTTATCGAGTTGATGGACTGAGTCAAAAGCATAAGCGGCCGTGACCTTTGCAATGCAATCTATGCGTTCCTTTCGCTGTTCATCACTGTAACGATCGGTCATGCCGGTCACGATCAACCAGTTTAGGCTCGCACCTTGTTCGGCCAAGCGTAGCAAGGTGCCGCCACAGCCCAAGGTTTCGTCATCCGGATGGGGGGCGACAACGAGTACCGTATTCATGACAGTGGATCCTCAGATTTGTTGAGTAGTTTATGCCTGGGAAGGGTGCGCAAGGCGATGATAATTTTTTCGACGGAGTCTCCCTGCCCATATAGGGAAACCACCGACTGAAGTTTTTTCTGAAAATCGTCTGACAACGCCTGGGCGATACCCTGCTGAATGGCGGCCTCATTTTGTTCGACGAAAATAACATTTCCAGCGGCGAGGCGACCACGCTGCCGGGTGCCAACATTAACAGCGGCAAGAGGGATGATAGGGGCTTCGAGCAGGCCGGCGCTTGAATTACCAATTATTACCGCTGCGTGGCGCATCAGATTTGTAAATTGCTCCGAAGGCAGATTTTTGAAGAATAAAAAATTATCGCTGTCTTTCCAGTGTTCCATGGCCGCGATGATTTCACGACTTCCGGCATCGACATTGGGATAATTGACTACGGCTGGAATACCCGAGGCTGTGATTGACGACAGTACCTGTTCAAAGTGTTGGGCTGCGTCTTTCTCTTCGCCAAGAATGGGGTGATAAATCACTAATGCGTAGTTTTTCCATTCTGGTTTTCCCAAGGATTCAAGAATCTTCTGCTTGCTGATCAGTGGTGTAGCGATGAAGCGGTCGAGCGCCGGGTTACCGACAATGTGTATGCGTTCCTTAATTTCTCCCATACTCTGCAGTCGCTGCGCATGTTGCGGGTGACTCACAAAGTGAAAGGTGGATAGTTTTGAGGCTGCATGTCGGACGAGGTTGTCCACGTTGGCATCGGTGGCGTGGTCACCTCCAAAAAAGTGAACCGTGGGAATACGAAGATAAGCACCTGCAAGTGCGCCGACCATCACATCTTCACGATCGCCCGCGTAGAGAATTAAATCCGGTTGATAGGCCTCCAGGCAGGGCAAGCAACCTTGGAGAAGAATAGAGGCCGATTTGAGACGACTGGCATTAGTATTTGAGTCGATGAGCGATTCAATACGGGCGACAATGGGAATACTGTCCGCTTCTATATTTTTAACGCTGAGCCCGTAACTGGGTGAGAGGTGCGCACCACTGACAATCAGCCCGATTTCAAATTGTGGATCTTTGTGTAGCTCACGAAAGACCCCGCTAAGTAAGTCGTAATCGGAACGGATCCCGGTGAATGCCAGTATTTTTGTAGTCATTAGAATACGTCAGACATGATGAGTTGGGGTGAGAAATGAATGTCGCTATTTTGGAAGCCACGGTAGCCAAAACGATATTGGGTGCCTTCAATATAATCGGTTTGTGAATCCGTTTCTGTTGAAAATGAAACCAGTGCGGTGTAGCCGTGGTTCTCCGCATAGGACCGCAGGCCCTCGGGAATAACCGGGGTGCTTGCAAAGACCACATCCAGTGTCTCGGCGTAAGGCTTGACGATAAACAATGTCTGTTGTTCCCCCTGCAAAAGCAAGTAATCGGCACCTGGCTTAGACAGGCGCCAGAGCAACAGCTCCTTTTGATTTAAGTCGAGCATGTAATTTCTGCCGTTGGCCTGGTAACAATCACAGAATTCATCGGGGGTAATTATTTGAAACTGGTCATCGCTATCTTGCTTTATAGTTTTTATTTTTATGATTTGATAGTCGTCGTTGCATTGCCACTGCAGGCGTTTTTTGAATCCGGGTGTCGATTTACTGTTAGGAAAACCAAGCACTGCGAACAATCCATCTCGGGTTGCCTTTTCGTAGCATGCTCCTGCGAGGGTTTGGAATAGGCCGGCACGACGATGGCTGGGGTGTACCATGGTGGTCATTGAGAGAGCCACCATTTGTTGCTGTGTGTTGTTACGGTAATATTGCGGAATCATTGCGTAGTGACCGACGATCTCGTCACCGTTGTAGGCCAATTGAACATAGGCGTCCCCACAAGGATTGTTCTGGTAGGCCCAGTCCCACAGGTCAGGGTCCATTTCGTTGTCAAAACAGAGCGCAAAAAGATCGAGTATTGCAGCCCGATACTGGAGCAATGTTTGCGTATCATTAATAGCAATAATGGTGTACTCCTTATCCATTAATGACCTCAAGAATGCTTGTACCATTTTTACGCCCATAGATATCTTTTGACATTGCCTTACTCAGCAGCGGGGAGACATAAATACTTGGGTCTTCTTCATGTAGATTGTCGAGGATACGCTTAGTGGTGTCGATGCCGATTAGATCGATAATGGAGAATATGCTGGCCTCTCGACCAATGCTGTTTGTTATCTGGTCAATAGTCTCGGTGGTGTACTTATAGTTGTCGACCAACTTCAGTGTGGCGGAAATCTCTGCGAAGAGCAGAAAGTTTCCCACGTAGCCCCGATTGGGTTTCACGTCGACTTTTGTAAAATCATTTTCCGCGAGTAGGGCGACGAGACGATCTCCCTCTTTTGTGGTATGGGGCGGCGCTAGATACTCGATCAGACGAAGCATGTGTATTGGGTTGAAAAAGTGAAGCCCTCCAGCATCGGGGTGTATTTCCGCGGGCAGGTATGACGACGTGTTGGTAAAAAATCCATGCTCAGTCAGGTCATAGGGTAGCTGACCGACAACTGTTTTTTTTGTATCCAGGTTCTCTTCCAGCGTTTCAATGGTCAATGCAGCGGAGAGTGTTTCCAGGTTATCTGTGAAATGAATCTCTCCACCGGCATCGGTAAATTTCCGGCCGAGGATTCTGCGGTTGCGGTGACATTTTTTTTGTCGGCCATCCAGATCAGTGCGGTTCCATGCGGTGACCTCATATCCAAGTATGGCCAATAGGCTGGCTACCTGGCTACCCATGGTCCCGATGCCTAAGATATTAACTTTCATCATTGGCCTTTTTGGGTTGATTTAATGCTGCTTCCTGGGAAAGCGCTGCGCTACTGGGCAGGCACACCCCATACTCAAATAGTTTTTCAGTTTGCGGCAGTGACATATGTGGGCTCTTAGAATACATGGGTAGCTGGTGCAGGGGAGTCCAGAAGGGCCGCAATAAAATGTCTTCTGCATGTGCTGCCGCCAACAAATGATCACGTTCTGCGCTATTGGGTAATATCAACAGATTGAGCCAGTAATTACTCTGGCAGTCCTTGGCTTCTGTGTGCAGATGCACCTCATCAAGTCCGGCAAACGCGATAGCGTAGTTTTCCGCCAGCCGGCGTTTTTGTGTGAGACGTTCCGGTAGCTGTGCCAGCTGGGCACAACCAAGCGCGGCATTGAGATTGGGCAGGCGGTAATTAAATCCCACCGCGTCATGATCAAAGGACCAGGCGTGGGATAGTTTGGCGGTCGTGGTAATGTGTTTCGCGCGTTGGGCCAAGGCGGGATCACCGGTGAGCACCGCGCCACCGCCCCCACTGGTAATAATCTTGTTGCCATTGAAACTCAGTGCGGACAGATGTCCCCAGCTACCGGTGTGTTGTTCACTACGCCAGGATCCGAGGGATTCGGCGGC
>Ga0114931_10011098_pt1 | contig 10676 bp, 5 predicted proteins | sample 2SBtaG_FD_89579 | JGI IMG/M metagenome (GOLD analysis project Ga0114931, IMG submission 89579) | Deep subsurface microbial communities from Kolumbo volcano to uncover new lineages of life (NeLLi) - 2SBTROV14_V59a metaG | ecosystem: Environmental > Aquatic > Marine > Volcanic | place: Kolumbo...
GCGGCAGGCTCTGATTGAAGGCGGCATGTTGCGCTTACGTCCGATTTTGATGACCGCGCTCACAACCTTGTTGGGTCTTTCGCCACTTCTGCTTGCGACTGGTATTGGCAGTGAGGTGCAACGTCCCCTCGCGGCAGTGGATATCGGTGGACTATTTACGACCATTATTTCGACCTTGCTACTCCTGCCCGTGTTGTATGGCTGGTTTGAGGAAGAACCTGGCGAGGCGGCCGTTATGTAATTCACAGAATCAGTGGAAGGGAGTCTCTTTAAAAAGATTTCCTACTTTTACATAATTTAATCTTTGGAGAAAAAATCATGAAAGAAGTAAAGGCTATTGTACAACCTTTTATGCTCAGTAAAGTTGTTGATGCACTACGTCGTGTTGAAGACCTTCCCGGCATGACAGTGGATACAGGTGTACAGGGATTTGGGCGCAACCAGGCGGCCGCGGCAGATCATAGAATTACCCTGGATGAAATCGAATATGCCAAAAAGGCTAAGCTTGAAATGGTTGTGCCGGATAATCTGGTTGACGAAGTGGTGCAAACGATCCTCAAGTATGGACATACGGGGCGTCCGGGCGACGGCAAAATCTTTGTTATTGATGTTGCCGAGGCCTACCGAATTCGCACAGGTGAAAATTGCGAACAGGATATTTAATATCGCCAGGAAATATGTGGCGCTGACATCAGAACACTTTGTTTGTCTATGATGTACGTTTTCCGCTGCTTTTACGGTAAAATCCCTGAAGAAGTTTTACGATGTCCCGAGGTCAGCGACTTTCTTTGGTAAAATTCACACCGGAAAGTCGGAGTTGCAACTAATCGGAGTTACAGGGTTGCAGTTATCCTGACTTTCTACTCGTCAAAACTCTGCTTGGTACACGTTGATAGCTGCCGGAATGATTGCTGATGGGTCGAAAGATAGTGACTTTAAGTGTTTTAAGGAGTCACGTCCGTGTTCACCCAAAAGAATCTCTGTCGGTTGAAGATCATTTTGTCTAAAACCAAAGAAGAAAGGAGATCCGATGATCAACAGAATCATTGAAATCGCGTTACGGGAACGGCTCATGACTGTGCTTTTTGTACTGGTCATTCTCGCTCTCGGTTATTTTTCTTTTACAAAACTCCCAATCGATGCATTCCCGGATGTTAGTCCGGTACTGGTACAGATTTTTACCGAATCGGAAGGGTTGGCTCCCGAGGAGGTCGAGAAACTGGTCACTTACCCAATCGAGGTGGCCATGAACGGATTGCCCGGAATTACGCGCGTACAATCCATTTCTACGTTTGGTTTGTCCATCGTTTCTATTTATTTTAAAGATGATGTAGATATCTATTTCGCCCGGCAACTCGTGTTTGAAAGACTAGAGGCTGCCCGCAACGAGATCCCGGAAGGAATGGGCAATCCTGAGATGGGTCCCATCACCACCGGGCTTGGGCAAGTCTACCAGTACATCGTCGAAGGTGAAGGGTATGATTTGATGCAACTTCGCACGATACAGGATTGGATAGTGAAGTTTCAACTGCGCACGGTTCCCGGTGTCACCTATGTCCTGAGTTTCGGCGGCAATGTGAGGCAGTATCAAATTCAAGTGGACCCACACGAGCTGCTTAACTACAACATCACGCTAGATGAATTGCTTGAAGCGGTGAAGGCCTATAACGTCAATGCCGGCGGCAGTTACATTGAGAAAGGTGCCGAAGAGTATCTGGTAAGAGGACTCGGTTGGGTTGAATCGCTGCAGGATATTGAAAAGATCAAAATTTCAATGCACAATGGCGTTCCTGTATATGTTCAGGATGTGGCAACGGTGATATTTGGTCCTGAAATTCGCCGTGGCCTGGTAACCAGAAATGGTGAGGGAGAGGTGGTCAGCGGCATCGTTCTGAAGCTTATTGCAACTAACACCTCACAAGTTATTGACGCTGTCAAAAAAAAGGTGGAAGAAATCAATAAACGGCTACCGGAAGGGGTGGAAGTACGACCTTTTTATGACCAGGCCGATCTTGTTGCAAAAGCCATCGGCACCGTCACAGACGCCTTGTTGGAGAGTGGTGTGCTGGTCATCGTGGTCCTTCTGCTTTTCCTCGGTAACTTCCGTAGCGCTCTGATTGTGACGCTGACGTTGCCGCTTTCGCTGCTTATCGCTTTTATCCTGATGAATCTGCTCGACATGTCCGCGAATCTTATGTCTTTGGGAGGGTTGGCCATCGGCATCGGCATGATGGTAGACGGCTCGGTGGTCATGGTGGAAAATATCTACCGGCATTTGTCCGAAAGGAATGTTTCGGACCCTGAGACCAAGCCTCTGCACGTTATCCTCCTGGCTGCACGCGAGGTCGGCAGACCTATCGTGTTTGCCATTTCTATCATCATCATCGTCTTTCTGCCCCTTTTCACATTACAGGAAGTGGAAGGAAAACTATTTTCGCCCATGGCCTACACCATTAGCTTTGCCATGGCCGGCTCCCTGATTATTGCGTTGACCGTTGTTCCGGTGTTTTGTAGTTTTCTACTCACAAAGGGTGTGAAGGAAAAAGACAACTTCATTCTGCGGGGAATCAAGAAAGTATATCGACCCCTGTTAGAAAAGACCGTCGGGCACCGCGGCATGACGGTCACGATTGCACTGGTTTTACTGGCGCTCAGTCTGGGGTTGTTCCCGTTTCTTGGCAGCGAATTTGTGCCCATTCTGGACGAGGGCTCCATCCTGGTGCGCGTAGCAGCGCCGCCCAGTACATCGCTCGCCGAAACACAGGTCGTATCGCAGGAGATAGAAAAGGCACTGTTGAAATTTCCTGAGGTTAAAAATGTTATTTCCAAAGTTGGCCGAGCGGAATTAGGGGGTGATCCGGAGCCGGTAAACAATTCCGAAATATTTCTCGAAATCACACCCTATGAAGAGTGGAAGACGGCTAAAAACAAAGACGAGTTGATCGCAAAGTTGGAAAAGGAGCTGTCCCAGTTTCCCGGGTTACTTTTGAACTTCTCACAACCCATTGCCATGCGGGTCGATGAGTTGATCAGCGGCGTACGCGCACAAATCGCAATCAAACTTTTTGGTGACGATATGGACGTGCTTTTAGACAAGGGCAACCAGATATCTGCCATCGTTCGGAATGTCTCCGGGGCAGCGGACGTACAAGTCGAACAGGTATCGGGACAGCCGTATGTACAGATCAAAATCGACCGCCGGAAGATTGCTCGCTACGGCATCAATGTCGGTGAGGTGCAAGACGTGGTTCGCTCTCTCATTGGAGGTACCACAGCGGGCCAGGTATTCGAGGGGCAACAGCGATACGATATTTTCGTACGCCTGCAAAAACCTTTTCGTAAAGACATCGAAGCTATAAAGAATATATTGGTGAGCGCTCCCGGTGGCCGGAATCTGCCCCTGTCTCAGTTAGCGTCGGTCGAGTCGATCATCGGACCAAAACAGATCAGCCGTGAAGCCAACCAGCGCCGTCTGGTGATCCAGCTCAATGTGCGGGGACGGGATATGGGAGGCTTTGTGGAAGAGGCCCGCAGACGCGTGGAAGAGCGTGTTGATTTCCCCCCGGGGTATTTTGTCACCTGGGGTGGACAGTTTGAAAATCAGCAACGCGCCATGCGCCGTCTTGCCGTCATCGTACCGCTTACCATCAGTCTTATCTTTTTGATACTTTTTCTGACATTCGATTCCGGCAAACAGGCTTTCATGATCATTTTGAATGTACCATTTGCAATGATCGGCGGGATCGTGGCGCTGTTTCTGTCGGGGCAATATTTAAGCGTTCCGGCTTCGGTAGGATTTATTGCTCTGTTCGGCGTTGCCGTGCTCAATGGAGTGGTTCTGGTCTCTTATATCAATCAACTGCGCATGGAAGGACACAGCCTGCAGGATGCCGTGGTAAATGGTGCCATGTTGCGCTTGCGGCCGGTGTTGATGACAGCGTTGGTTGCGAGCCTGGGACTGGTACCGCTGCTGCTTTCAACCGGTACCGGCTCGGAGGTGCAGCGCCCGTTGGCAACGGTCGTTATTGGCGGACTGGTTACGTCCACGTTACTCACATTGTTTGTCCTACCTGCAATTTACGGCTGGTTTGAGAAAGAAAGAGCTGTGGTGGAAATTTAACATGACCACAGTAATGGAAACTAAGAATACGAATTTTGCGGCTTTGAATGATTTGTCAAACAAATGTTATCAAGGAGTGTAGTCCATGGAAAAAACCATGCAGTTAGAAATACCGGTTTTACTTCCCGAGGTTGAAGATGAGAAAGACCAGTGTGTGCAACGGTTGCTCGAGCAAATCAGCAGTCACCGCGGGATAGAAAAGGCTCACGTAGACCGTAAGAATGATCATGCATACTTTTGTTTGCATTATGATCAGAATCTGGTGTCTTTCGTACAACTGCAACGCTTGGCCGAAAGGGCCGGGGCTAAGGTGAGCAAACTTTATCGGCATGAAACGCTAAATATTACCAATATGGATTGCTCAGATTGTGCAACCAGTATTGAGCATATTCTTGGTCGCATCGATGGAATTCTCGCGGTTTCGGTGAACTACGCCGCTGAAAAACTGCGCATTGAGTATTACACGGAACTCATCAGCCACAAAGATGTCATCAGGCACATCACGTCTCTTGGCTACAGAGTTGATGAGGAGAAGAAAATTGGCTGGCTTCAAAAAAACAAGGAGCTCGTGCTGGCCCTGCTTTCCGGGGTTTTTCTGTCTGCGGGATTCTTCGGGGACACGCTTTTCAACCTGCCATCTCGCTATGCCATAGCCTTGTACATACTCGCATACGCAGCAGGCGGATTTGACATCACCCGCCACAGTCTTAAGGCCGTTCGGCACCTGCACTTTGATATCGATTTTTTAATGATCGTGGCCGCTATTGGAGCAATAATTGTGGGTGAATGGCCCGAAGGTGCATTCCTGCTCTTTCTATTCAGTTTGGGGCATGCATTAGAACACTACGCTACCGGTCGTGCCCGGCGTGCTATCCGGGCGCTGGGAGAAATTACTCCGAAGACAGCCAGAGTACTCCGCCATGGCGAGGAGCAGGAATTGCCTGTAGAAAAGGTGGAACGCGGCGATCTCGTGATCGTCAGAATCGGTGAGCGCGTTCCGGTGGACGGAGTCATCAAAGAAGGGCAATCCGCTATTGACCAGAGTCCGATTACCGGCGAGAGTATTCCGGTAGAAAAGCAGGAAGGCGATGACGTGTTCGCCGGCAGCGTCAATGGTGACGGCGCTTTGAAGATCGAGGTGACCAGGCTGGCAAAGGACACCACGCTGGCCCGCGTCATGGAGATGGTGGAAGAAGCGCAGACACAAAAATCACCGACACAGCGGTTTAGTGAAAAGTTTGAAGGGCGGTTTGTTCCCGTCATTCTGATTGCGGTGGTGGCCATGATCTTCGTGCCGCCACTCGTCGGCTGGTTAAGCTGGAAGGTCGCGTTTCTGCGGGCCATGGCCATGCTGGTGGCGGCCTCACCCTGTGCGCTGGCCATCGCCACACCTTCAGCAGTTCTGTCCGGGATCGCCCGGGCGGCGCGAAACGGCGTGCTCATTAAAGGCGGTGTACACCTGGAAAGTCTCGGCGCCCTTCACGCTATCGCCTTCGATAAAACCGGCACGATTACGCGCGGAGACCACACGGTGACGGATATTGTAACTTGGCATAACACTACCGAGAATCAACTGCTCCAAGTGGCGGCTGCGGTAGAAAGCCGCTCCGGTCACCCGCTTGCGCAAGCCATCGTTAAAGAGGTTGAGAACAGGGAAATCGACTATCCGGAAGCGGAGGAGACGGAATCCATCACTGGCAGGGGTGTAAAGGCGCAGGTGAACGGCGAAACCGTCCATATCGGCAACTTGAAGCTTTTTATGGAACACGATGCGCAAGTGCCGGACAAAGTGGCCCTTGAAGTCGATAAACTGGAAGCAGACGGAAAAACCACCATGATTGTTCGGCAAGGCAGCCGTTACCTCGGTATCATAGCGCTGTCTGACCAGCCGCGTGCGGAAGCAAAAACCATGCTTGCAGAGCTCAAGAAAATCGATATCAAATCGTTGATCATGCTCACCGACGATAATGAGCGAGTGGCCGCAGCCGTCGCAGAGAAAGTCGGACTAACCGATTACAAGGCGAATTTATTGCCGGAAGACAAGGTTTTGATGATCCGGGAACTTCAGGAAAAAAGCGGCCAGGTAGCCATGGTAGGTGACGGCGTGAACGACGCTCCTGCGATGAAAAGTTCTGCTGTAGGCATCGCAATGGGCGCTGGCGGAACCGATGTAGCGTTGGAAACCGCAGACATTGCCCTCATGGCCGACGATCTGTCAAAGCTGCCATTTGCCGTTTCCCTCAGTCGCCAGGCACGGCGTATCATCAGGCAAAACCTTGTCATCTCTATGGGTGTGATCGCTTTTCTTTTGCCTTCGGTTTTGTTTGGACTGGCGGGAATTGGCATCGCAATTGTCTTTCATGAAGGCAGTACCATTGCGGTCGTCGCTAATGCTCTGCGATTATTGCGGTTTACGACTAAAGATCATCAGATTCTTAATCCTGAAAAAGGTGAATAACAAAATATGAAAATAAGTATTCATCAAAAACAGTATTATTTTCTCAATTTCGAGAATTAATCAGCGGCTATTGGGGACTAATAGTCTCGTATAGCATGTCCGCGAGAGTTCTAACCTCTATGTTTTTAAAGACTTCGTTAGCTCTCCAAAATAATGTCAAAAAACCACTTGTTTTTTTAATATTATTTTTGTTTTATAGTTAAATCAATGTTATTGCAACCCAATCACTTTTCACTAAAGGGTGGTAGCTTGCCATGGAAATCTTATATAATTTTGAGAAAAACGGAATCAAGCACAGTGCTGTGTTCCATTTGATGACCATGCACAACTTGCTGGCCACCAACGGCCATGCCGGAATAACGAACACAAAATTAACCTGAAAACGAAAATAATTATGCACAATTATCTAGAATACGAGCGATTTCGATGACATCTGATAATATCAAATCTAAGCTGCTGTTTAGCATAACTCTTGTACCGCTGGCAGTTGCTATTATCTTATTATTTAAACCGTTGAACCAAACGGATGGTACGAGCGTTGGTGTAGATACACTACAAGACAAAACTGAAGAGTCCGCCGCCATCGAGGGTGAGCGTTTGATTTTCCTGTTGCAGTATATCAGTGCTGACTATGGCGGTGCCGTACAGGAGCAAAAGGTGGTGAATCAAACCGAATACGCTGAATTGTTGGATTTTAGTGGTACGGCCATCGATTGGTATGTCAACCTTCGTCCTGATATTGAAACAAGTCAAAATCTTCTAAGATTGCAAAAATTCCGGGAGGCCGTTCAACGAAAAGAAAAATGGTCGTCAGTCAGTACGTTGTCCAGCGAATTAAGCAAACAACTTGCTGCCGAATTTAATATTATTCGATACCCCGCTTCCACACCTGACCAGATGGAAGGAAAATATTATTATGGTATTGCCTGTGCGCAATGTCATGGTGCTAACGGTGACGGCCGCGGTCGGTCAGCTAAACAACAAGACCCCTCTCCGACCAATTTTCAAGATTCTGCATTCATGAACAAAACGACACCAAATCAATTTTTTAATGCCATGACATTCGGTGTGGAAAATACAGCCATGCCTTCTTTTCAGGAAGCGTTCAATGAACAGCAACGCTGGGATATCGCTTTTTACCTGACGACCCTGCGCGGCGATTTTGCACCGAAAAAACCACCCGCCCACATGGCGGTTTCTATACAAGATTTATCCGCCCATTCAAATGAAGATTTGCTGGCAATGCTCAAGACCGATGGCAACTTGAAGGTGACGTCAGCTTTGGATGACTCAGTTCTGGCAGGCTGGGTCGATTATTTGCGTCTCTCTCCTCCTGAGACAACGCCGCAGGAACACCTGCTCATTGCGCAGAAAAAGTTGAGCAAAAGTTTAAGTGCTTATATGGATCGCAAACCTCAGCAAGCTCTATCTCTGTCCATCAATGCGTATTTGGATGGCTTCGATCCAGTGGAGCCGCTTTTATTGGGAAAAAACAAGTCTCTTGTTACCCGCGTTGAAAGCAAGTTCAGTCGCTACTGCGATGCAATAAGAACCGGGCAGACTGTGGCGGTGGTTCGGCAACGTTACCAAAGCTTGAATGAAACATTGTCCGGTCTGTCAGATGATTTGGAGCCGTCAAGGGCGCAATGGCAATTTGCACTGTTACAGTCAACCGCTATCATCGTACGGGAAGGGATTGAAGCAGCGCTGCTCATTGCTTTAATGATCACCTCTCTCGTTTCTGCCGGGTACGACCATCTGAGAAAATATGTTGTATCCGGCGTGGCCCTCGGCCTGGCGGCGGGTATTGTGCTGTGGTTAATCTCCGAGGTTTTCTTCGCAATTTCACCATTAGAGCAGGAAACCATGGAGGGGTTTGCATCTCTTCTGGCTGCCGCCGTGTTGTTTTCGGTGAGCTTCTGGATCATCCACAAAGTGGACCTGGAGCACTGGAAATCGTACATTCGTTCAAAAGCAGTGCAGGCCATCGGTACCGGCAGCGGTTTTGCACTTGCATTTGCTGCTTTCCTGGCGGTTTTTAGAGAGGCTTTTGAAACGGTTTTGTTTTATGAGGTGTTATGGCTAAAAAGTACAGGCGCTCAATCGGCTGTTATAGCGGGTTTCATTTTGGGTGCAATTGCACTGAGTATCGTTGTTGTGGTAATTTTCAAAATCGGTTTGAAGTTTCCGCTTAAACCGTTCTTCACTGTCACAGGCGTCCTTCTTGGGCTGCTGGCGTTTGTTTTTACAGGTTATGGCGTCAGAGAACTTCAGAACGCCGGGTTGTTAGGAGAAACTGTTTTTTCATGGGATATCAGGGTATCCTGGTTGGAAATTCATCCTACTCTGGAAGGATTTTTATTGCAATCTGGGATTTTGTTGTCATTTCTGCTTGGCTGGTTCAGCGTTCTGTTCCAAAAGTTTAACATGACCAAGCGTGCACAAAGTGCGGCGCCATCGAACGAACGCCTAAGCGGAGCAGGCATTCGGAAATCGGAGATAGATTGTGCATCGGAGTAAGTCCTCCTGTTTTTGGGGAACGTTACTTTACTGTATCAGTTAAAACAAGTTGATTGCCAAAACTGCGAAATAACGAGTTTCGAGGGACGCAGGTAATATTAAAATATCGACATGATTTCACAAAAGAAACCGCTTTATTACCCGGTTGTTGCTATTTTTTTCGTTGTCATAACAGCAATCGTATGGCTTGGTTTTAACACATTGAAAAATCGGCACAGGGAAGAGCAACTCATGACCCGGCAACTGAAAGCGCTGGGTAACGCCGTGATGCAGGCGGTGGAATCCAGCGTCGGTGTCGGCATGATGGGCATGTCCTGGCAGCGGGAACAGTTGCAAAATCTGTTTGAAGAAGTGCATCAGCAGCATGATATCGAATACATTTACTTGGTGGATCGAACCGGGCGCATTGTGGTCAGCGGTCAAGCCGGAGAGACCGAAACCGTGTTGCCCGGACCGCCTATTGTCTTTGCTTCACTGCGCACTGACAGAGTGGCGTCGGGAGTGGTGCAGCGTGCCGGAAAGAATCAGGCGTTTGAAATCCGTAAGCGCTTCGCTCTTAGTACCAGTAGCCACATGCGTATGATGCAGCGCATGATGGGCGGTATGGGTATGATGTACGGTCCCGATTCGTCGGATTACGCGTTTATTCTCGGCCTGTCGATGACCGACTACGAGAACGCGCGGCGGGAGGACACACGCCGGGCTGTGGGCTCCGCCGGCATCCTGGCTATCATCGCGCTCTCCTCCACATTCTTTGCCGCTGTGATTCAAAAATATTACGCAGCCAACAGAGCGTTGAAAGACGCAGAATCCTTCACCCGTCATGTCATCGAAGGAATGGGACACGGGCTCATTGCGCTCAATCAACAGGGAAATATTGAGACGATTAACCGCAAAGCCTGTGAGTTGCTGCGGCTTGACGAGTCCGATGCCCTGGAGTGTCCGTTCATTGACGTTATGGCGCACGTACAGTGTTCCATCGATAAGCAAGACCTGCGGCAAAAAGAGTGGCGGGAAAAGAAAGTCAGGTGTATTCTGAAAGACCACCAAACCCGTTCGCTGAGCCTGACGACCAGCCATATTCGCGGCGAAGAGGATGAGCCGCTGGGGACGGTAATTCTGATGCGGGACTTACACGAGATAGAGGCACTGCAGGAAAAACTCAAGCGCTCGGAACGGCTGGCGAGCCTGGGGCAAATGGCCGCCGGAATCGCCCACGAAGTACGCAACCCACTCGGCTCAATCAAAGGGCTGGCGCAATATTTTGCCCGCAAATTCGAAAATCAACCGGAGGAGAAAAAATACGCTGAAACAATCATTGGGGAGAGCGATCGCCTGAATCGCGTTGTCCGCGATCTGCTGGATTTTGCCCGACCGCAAGAACCCGAATATCAGATTTGTTCAAATCTGGACATTATCGACCACGCCCTGGCGTTAGTGCAGGCTGATCTTCAGGCGAAACAGATCACGTTTACCCGCCACTGTGATAACAAAGTATCGTCTTTGAAAGCCGACCCGGACCTGTTGGCACAGGCGCTGATGAATCTTTTTCTCAACGCGGTCGAGGCCATGGATGCA
>Ga0114931_10011099_pt1 | contig 10674 bp, 9 predicted proteins | sample 2SBtaG_FD_89579 | JGI IMG/M metagenome (GOLD analysis project Ga0114931, IMG submission 89579) | Deep subsurface microbial communities from Kolumbo volcano to uncover new lineages of life (NeLLi) - 2SBTROV14_V59a metaG | ecosystem: Environmental > Aquatic > Marine > Volcanic | place: Kolumbo...
CGGATGGAGATCCTGCGCCTCTTCCCCTTCGCCCAGTGTGAGATCGAAGGGCGCAGCGCCCCTTTTCTCGACGCACTCTTCGAGGGGCGCTTCAAGGCACGACGGGGCGAGCGGCTCGGGCGACGGCTCGCCGAGCGGGTCGTGGCGGGCGGGTATCCTGCGGCACTCGTCCGGAGTACCCCGCGGCGGCGGGCCGTCTGGTACCGCGACTATGTCGAGACGATGGTGCAGCGCGACGTGCGCAGCCTGGCCCGCATCGCCTCGCTCGACGCGCTCCCCCGCCTGCTGGCACTGGCCGCCGGCCAAACCGCGCGCTTGCTCAACGTGGCCGACCTGGCCGGCCCGTTCCAGCTTAGCCGCCCGACCATCCGCGACTACGTCACGCTGCTGGAGCAGGTCTTCCTGATCGAGGAGCTGACCCCCTGGCACACGAACCGCCTCAGCCGCCTGGTGAAGACACCCAAGCTGCACACAGGCGACACCGGGCTCGCCGCGGCACTGCTGGGGCTGGACGCCGAAGCGCTCTACGAAGAGCGCGAGACCTACGGGCAGCTCCTCGAGACCTTCGTCTACGGGGAGCTGCGCCGCCTGGCGAGCGGCTTTGATGACGAGATCCGCTTCCACCATTTTCGCGACAAGGACGGCTACGAGGTGGACGTGGTGCTCGAGCGCGCCGGACGCAAGCTCGCGGGGATCGAAGTCAAGGCGTCCTCCACCGTCACCGCCGCCGACTTCCGCGGCCTGCGCAAGCTGGCCGGCGCGGCGGGCAAGCGTTTCACCACCGGCGTGGTGTTCTACGACGGCGAGACCAGCGCGGGCTTCGGAGACAACCTGTACGCGGTCCCGATCCGCGCCCTCTGGGAGAAGACAGCATGAGCCAACGATTCGACAAGCTGGTTTCGCTCCTGCGCGAGCTCTTCCAGCTCGACCAGCCCGACCTCGACTTCGGCTTCTACCGCGTCATCCACGGCGAGTGCGCGAAGGCGGATGGAAAACCGAGACCACGGCTTTACCCGTGATGACATGAGGGGACGGCGGGGGCCTGGAAGGCCGGGGCTCACCACAGAGGACACGGAGAACGGCAGCGGACAAACCGCCTATGCTTCGTGGAACAGATTTCTCGCACCAAGACGCCAAGACGCCAAGACGCAAAGGGAGGAAGCGGGAGGGGGGGGCGTCCAACGGAGGGGAGCCGAGAGCGTGTGCCGAGTGGGATCTCAACGCAGAGCCGCAGAGGGGCAGAGACGCAGAGGGGAGGGAGGCGGGGGAGTGGCTTCGTTGGTGGTGGACCGGGAGAGGGCAAGGCCTGGAAGGAAACTGCCCAACGCAAAGGCGCGAAGACGCTAGGGCGCAATGGGGAGTCGGCCGGGCGGTCGGTGTCGAAGGCGGCCCGGGGAGAGTGGGCGCGCGGGTGGGGGTTCAACGCAGAGACGCAGAGGCGCAGAGAAGGAGGGTTGAGGGGTCGGTGTCGTTGGCGGTGAACCGGGATCTACGGCTGCCTTGAAGGCGGGTTCACCGCGAACGAAGGCAAATGGAGGACTGGGAGGGTGGTGTCGCTGGTGACGGGGGCAGACAGCTTTTTGGACAGGATGAACAGGGGTTACAGGATGAGGTGGCGTGTGGATAGAGCGGATTCGCAATCCGTTAATCCTATAAATCATGTCCAACGTATTTGTCGTTATGTTTGGCTCTATTGCAACGTTGATGTGCCTGTCGGAAGTGAACATGATCTGGTATTTGGCCATTTTGGCATCTTGGGAGACTGACCCTGATTTTCGGGTTTTTGTGGTGATTACCGGCCATCGTGGCCTCCGAGACCCGACGTCCATCTCCCCGCGACGCCCGACTCACGGTCTTCGAGGAGGGGTCGCATCGGGCCGTTTGACGCCAAGAGTATAAGACAAATGCCTGACCAAGGTGCTGCTGTGTTGTGGGATTAGTTGTTAGAAAGAAGTAATTAGTATGTTGGGATTAGTTGTTAGAAAAAAGTAAATAGTGTGTGTGGTTATATTTTGATGATAAGTGAATTGAAAAATGAGTCTAGTGGTTGCACGATCTGTATGCCATAGGCTTGACGGAAAGGGTGGCGCGAGCTATGGTTGCTCATCCCAAACGAGCCCCGATGGGCACATCGCTAGGAGTCAAGATGGACACGCCTTGCCGCAGTAGCGCTGCTTCTTCAGTGGTTGCCGAGGTTCGTCTCGGCAAGCTCATGGCCGAGGGCCGGGTACTATTCCGGAAGGGCTGCTTCACCGAGTTAGTGGCATCCTTACCCGACCCGGGCCACTTCAGCGCCCCTCTCTTTCCGGCACGCAACCTCGCGACGGCAGCCTACGTTCGGCGGCTAGCGACCTTCTACGGAGCGTGGGACAAACTCGATTACCCCTCTGCCGCCAGCCACTCCATGTTTGGTCCCGCGCCTCCGGGCGCTGGTGACTGGGCAAAGCTTGCTCCCACATCAGAGACGGTGGCTTGGGTCCGTACCCTCGCCACCCAAGAACCGCTGGATTCGAAAAGGCGCATCCAGCATATGCGCGACTTGCTGGTCGATCTCCTCGCTTGCGGAGAGCGTCGCCTTGCACAGAGGGATTTCTCGGCTGTTGTACAGATGGGTTATGCGGTGCTGGAGAAAATCGTGCGGGTACGGCTCCTTCTCCGTGATCTGGAGGGGATCAGCGGTCTGGAAGATGGGCTGTGTAGCCTGGAACGACTGCGGGATCCCCTTGCTCGCCCTCTGCGGGATCTGCGCCTGAGGATCTTCCGGCGACGCAACTTGCTAGTGACGAATCATGGCACGAAGACGGTCGGCACCGGGGACCAGGAGATGTTGGCGGACGGGTACCGTTTCTTGGAGAGACAGGTCATCGCCGACGGGGGGGACGAGGTGCAGCGGTCGCTGTGGGTGGCACGGGCGCCACAGCGTGTCGTCGAGAAACTCCCGCCAGACCGTCGAGAGGCAAGGGTGACCTTCATCAACCGAACTGCCTGCCATGGCTCTACGCCCCGGAAGATTGAATGTTTCTTGAACTAAGCAGGCATGGAGAGGAGAACAAGCGATGTCCATCATCAATCTCGATCCCAAAGAGGTTACCGCCCTATGGGAGGCGTCCTTGGAGGACTGGCCCCGATGCTATGAGCGCCTTATGGACAGGCTCATCGACGCCTTCCGAAGTGACCCACAGGCGCGTCCGGTGTGTATCTGCGAGGAAGAGATGATCTGTTGTCTACAGTGTCCTGAGGAGAGTCCGAAATTTCTTGAGTTGCGCTTCTTTGACGAGCAGTTGACCGAGAAGAAGCGTGGATATGACGAGCTCTACTCCCGGTTCTTTTCCGAACACTACTACGGCTCCGATTGGTAGGACGACTGATGCCTCTAGGATTGTTAATAATGGGAGATTTAAAAAGTGGATAACTGTGATGGTCAAATTTTGCACCGCCATCGTGTCGAAGAGTCTTTAGATATGAACGATTTCATTGATCGATCTCGGGAAAGCAGGCTTCAGGCATACGAAGCCTCGCCTGGCGATATCCGGGAACATTTCGCCATCGAACAGGTTGTTCTTGCCGGTGGATATGGCTACCGGCAGGTATTGGAGCTTGTGCAGAACGGCGCCGATGCCATTCTTGAAGCTCATGAGTTTGGTGCCAGCCAGGATGATCGGCCCCGGATCGAGGTTCTGCTGGACGGCTCATGCCTCTATGCGGCGAACACGGGTGCGCCGTTCAGCAAGGAAGGCATTGACGCGTTGTTGCGTTCCCACTCGTCGCCGAAGCGGGGCAATCAGATCGGACGATTCGGGCTTGGGTTCAAGTCATTGCTGCGTCTGAGTGGAAAGATCGACATTACCAGCGGACAAGCTGCCTTCGGGTTCGACCCTGAGAGATGCCGCAGTGAGTTGAAAAATCGGTTCAAGGTGCGAGATGCGCCTGGGCTGCGCTTGGCGTGGCCTCTGGAAGAGGGTAGTGCTGGCCATCTCCGCAGGCGATTTCTGTGGGCAACAACCGTAGTTTTCTGCGAGATCAGGGCCGAGAGCTTCCACGACAATTTGCGCAAAGAGATTGAGGGGTTCCCTGCCGAGTTCCTCCTTTTCCTCCCGGTGCCAGTCAGCCTGACCCTTGATACCAGCGGCGATGGAGCCTCGAAGCGTGAACTGCACCGCTATGCCGAAGGCGAAGACGTGGTGTTGCGTGACGGGACAGCGAAGTCATCCTCTCGCTGGAGAGTGGTGGAGAGCCAGGTGTCGATCACGGATCAACGCGCGAAGGACGACGCAACGCATGTCCATACCCGCGATGTGGTGCCTCTAGCTTGGGCGATGCCCATCGAAGGCAAGCGCGAGGAAGCGGGCCGTTTCTGGGCGTTCTTTCCGACCCAGACACCGACTTACCTGCCAGGCATCCTCAACGCCCCGTGGAAGTTGAACAGCGACCGCAACGCCGTCATTTCCGGAGAGTGGAATACGGCGTTGATGGAGGAAGCCGCTAACCTCATTGCCGATGCACTTCCGCAACTCAGAACCGATGACGATCCTGGCCGGGCGTTGGACGCGTTTCCACGCCAGCTGGAGCGAAGGGACGAGGACGCAGCGCCGCTCATAGAGGCGCTCTGGAAAAGGCTAGAGGCGGCCGCCGTGATTCCCGATGCCACAGGTCGCCTCCGTCAGGCGAACGAGCTGTGGCGGCACCCGAGGGATAACGCCGAGCTCACGAAAAAGTGGTTGGTCCTTGCCAGTGAGCAGGAACGCGGCTGGATGGTTCACCCATCCTGCCTCGAAGGACAGCGTAGCAGTCGGCTCAAGGCTCTGGCGGAAAGACTAAAGCCGGAAGACTCAGCAACGCCTTCCTGTCCGAACCTGCGCAAGCGTGAGGCGGAGGATTGGTTCGCAGCGGTGGCCTCGGCCGAAACCGCTCGAGCCATCGAAGTGCTCAAGCTTGCCGAGGCATACGAGAAGGAGTGCAAGTCCGGCGAATGGGGATCAATTCGACCGATGTTGGCTATTGTTCCTTGTGGCGACGGCAACTTGCTGACGCCGGGCGAGGCCGTCTTCGCGCCGGAGGGCGCACACATTCCAGACGGGCGCCATCCGGTTGCAATGGAGTTGTGCGACAACCCTGAGGTCAAACGGATTCTCACGGACGTGCTGAAGGTCAAGCCTCTGGATGACAACGTTTGGAGCCAAGTGCTGGTCGAGGCGCTGAAGAACGTGCCACAGAATCCACTCGAAGCAATGGCGCAGGGATGGGAAGCCTTCTGGTCGCGGCTCAGGCAGTCGCCGGGCACGGTGCGAGATCAGTTCTTGCGGTCCTATTCACGGCAGATTCGTGTTCGCCGGTGTGATGGTACCTGGGTTGTTGGTGATGAAGCGCTGTTTCCGGGCGAGCTGATCTGCAGGAATGATGCTTCCTCTAATCGAAACCTGCTCGTCGACGAAACTATGCACGGCGGTGACCGCGGTGCTCTGGTCGTTCTCGGTGTGACCGAATGCCCCGATGGGGATGTAAAGCTGTCTTCTTATAGCACCGTTAGCGAATGGCTTGAGGCCTGTCGGTCTCGGTATAGGGATGCTTATGACAATTCGGCCTCACGGCATTACCTTGAGCCTGTCGACTTATCCATGCCGCGTGGCTTTGTATTTCTGTTAAATCCAAGTCTGATTGGCAAGCCGAATGCGCGCTTGACGAAGCGATTCCTTGAGCGACTCGTGTCTGGAGATTTTGCAGGCAGTGTACCAATCGGGCACTGCACGAGGAGGGAGTATCCGGAGATCGAAGTGCCGCATCCGCTTTCGTGGCTCGTCCTGCGGCACGGAACGATAGAAGTTGGTAACGAAACTGTTCGGCTGGCATCCGTAATGGCGAGGCGTAGCGAGTTCGCGCTCACAAGTTGGTGTGAATGGCCCGGATTGGCCCCCGCGCTCGACAGTCTCCAAAACGCTTTCCCTCAGGTTGCTGCGTCATCAGAAGATGAAATCCACTGTCTATGGCACTCGCTTATTCTCGCACTTGCCACGCCTGAGTCCGTCGCCAACGACACGCTGACCGATCTCTGGGCGGCTGCCGCAAAGGATGGCTTCGTCCCTGAAAGTGTGCCTTCATCGCAAGGCGCTGTGGCCCTCGCCGAGGTCTACGTTACGAGTTCGCCAGACCTGGCGCGGCGCGCGCGGTCTCAGGGCCATGTCGCAGTCACCCTCGACGCTGACGCCCTGTCGTTGTGGCTAGAGAAGGGAGCGCGAGACGTGGCGGGGTTGATGCAACCGGAGTGGGAAGAAGCGACCGGTCCGGAAGGGCTTCTGGACGCGACCATGCCAGAGGTGGCCAATGTGCTTCGTCCCGACGTCAACAAGACCGCTCGCTGTCAACCGGTAGCAGGCCTGAGGTTGCTGGTCGGGGGCGACGGGAGCGACGTTCCATGCCTGATGTGGAAGAACATGCTGCTTGTTGATATGGCGCAGCTCGCTTTTCTGTCGCGAGCCGAACGGCTTCGCCATCTGCTGGCCGAGTTGGCAGGAGGCGGATGGTTGCAGCACAGCGCGGACGAGGCCCTGCGCATCCTTGGCGATGCCAAGGTGGACGAATTGCGTGCACACGTGGCAGAAGCCTCTGGGCTGGCGGAGCGATTGCTGCGGGCAGTCGGCAGCCGGGAAGAACCATTGCGGGAGGCGCTCGGCAAGGTCGGGGCTATGGGCTTTCTTCAAGGCGTAGAACCGTTACAGCTTGCCGAATTGGTGTTGACTCAACTCGGCCCTGCGACGCTTTCTGCCCTCAGGGAAACGTTGAAACAGGAGGGCTTGAAGCCTCCGGCCCGCTGGACCACCGCAGAAGCACGCACTTTCGTCGCGAGCATGGGTTTCCCTAATGAGTTCGCCGCGTCCCCCAAATCCAGCCGCGAACCGGAGGAGTCCATCAGCGGTCCCATCGAATTGCCTCCGCTCCACGACTTCCAAGAGGAAGTGCTGGATGGAATACGAACGCTGATTGCCAGCGGAACAACTCGTCGCCGCGCGGTCGTCAGTCTCCCCACCGGTGGCGGCAAGACCCGTGTGACGGTTGAGGCTGCTGTCCTGAATGTCCTCAAACCGGAAGGTGCCCAGCGCAGCGTCATCTGGGTGGCCCAGACTGACGAACTCTGCGAGCAGGCCGTGCAGGCCTTTCGTCAGGTCTGGCTTAATCTTGGCGCAAAAGGAACAGACCTGCGCATCGTTCGCTTGTGGGGCGGCAATCCCAATCCGGCGATTCAAGAGCCGGACAAACCGGTCGTGATGGTTGCCTCTATTCAAACACTCAACAGCCGCATGGGCGCCGACGGCCTGGCTGGACTGCGAAACCCGGGGTTGGTTGTGGTGGATGAGTGCCATCATGCCATCACGCGGAGCTACACTAACCTTTTGCGTTTTCTTGACGCAGAAGCTCCAAAACCGGGTGCGCCTGCGAAAGATGAACCGCCGATTCTCGGACTCAGCGCCACTCCATTCCGGACGGACGATGAAGAAAGTAGGAGGCTGGCTCGCCGCTTCGACAGCCGATGGCTGCCCCCCGATCAGGAAGACCTCCATAGCCGACTTCGTGATCAAGGTGTCTTGGCATACGTAGATAATGAGGCATTGGAGAGCGGCATCGACCTGACGCCTAAAGAAAATGAACGGCTTTCCAAGATTCCTGAGCCGTGGGATGGGCTTGACTTCGAGAATCTAGTTGAATCTATCAACCAACGACTGGCTGGTAGTGAGCAACGCAACGAAAGACTTGTGAACCGTATCAAGGAAGCAGAGGAAGGTTCCATCCTGTTCTTTTCCAACTCCGTTTTGCATGGCCAGGAAATGGCAGCTCGACTGAATCTTGAAGGTGTTTCGTCAGCCGCAATCAGTGGAGATACTCCAACCACAGCGCGGCGTTATTTCCTGTCCAGATTCCAGCGTGGAGAAATCCGCGTTCTTTGCAATCACACAGTTTTGAGCACCGGTTTCGACGCGCCACAAATAGACATGGTGCTTATTTCCCGCGCCGTCTTTAGCCCCGCCCGCTACATGCAAATGGTGGGGCGTGGGTTGCGTGGCGAGAAAAACGGTGGAAAGGCAAGATGTAGAATCGTGACCGTATTGGACAACCTGGGACGCTTTCAAGACCGGCATCCCTATCATTATTGCCAGGGGTTTTTCGATGAGAACACAATGAGATCGGGCTCGGCATAGCCTCCCCTTGGTTGAGTAGCCTCGGGGTCAGATTTGTACTTTGTAGTCTCGGCATCACTCGAAGACCGTGGGCCGGGTGTGGTGGGGGGATGGTTGTGGGGTCGCAGGGGCCAGGGGCCGGGTCGGGGTTCCAAGATGGCAACTTGGCCAACGACCCGCGCGGTGGACCCGCCTTCAAGGCAGCCGTGGATTCTGGCTCACCGCAAACGACACCGATCCCTCAATCCCCATTCTCTGCGCCTCCGCCCCTCCGCGACTCTGAGTTGACCCCCCACCCGCGCACCCACCCTCCCCGCGCTGCGTTGGACACCGCCCTTGTGGCCGACTCCCCTTTGCGCCTTCGCACCCTTGCGTCTTTGCGTTGAGCGGTTGCCTTCCAGGCCGCGCAGTCTCTCGGTCCGCCACAAACGACACCCCTCCCCCTGTTTACCCCCCCCTCCTCTGCGCCCTCTGCGGTGAAAATCGCCTTCCAGGCCCTCGCCGTGCCCCCGGCCACCGCCGGAGACACCAACTCCCCGCTCGACCTCCCCCTCGCCCCTGCTGTTGCAGTTCTTTGCGTCTTTGCGTGAGAAATCAGTTCAACGAAGCATGGGCGGTTTATCCGCTGCCGTTCTCTGTGTCCTCTTGTGCCTCTGTGGTGAACCCTGCCTTCAAGGCCACGGCCATCGCTGAGCCCACTGCCCGTGACGCCGCCTCCCTGGTTATCCCCCCCTCTGCGCCTCCGCCCCTCCGCAACTCTGCGTTGAACCCATACCCGTGCACCCACCCTCTCCCCCGCCGCGTTGGACGCCTGACCGGCTGGCCCGACTCCCCCTGCGTGGTCTTCGTGGTCTTCGTGGTTTTGCCCCGAGGGATGAGCCGACGATTATGGTCTACCGGGCCGGCCGGTGGCTGCCAGGATTCTATGCGTCCGCGGTTGCCTCCCGACCCGGTGCACCCCGTTCGGCAAGCTCCTTCAGCATCGTGGCGATCCGCGTCCGGATCTCCTCCATCAGCGCGTCGTTGTCACGGGTGGCACCGGACTCGGGTGCAACCTCGATCGCCTCTCCGACCTGGATCGCGGCAGACATGGGGCGGTGGACGGTGGCCCGATCGGTGAGGTCCTCCTCGAACCGCTCGACGGTCTCCAGCTTCCGTTCCGGCGCACCGGTTTTGAAGATATAGCCGGGCGAGTAGTGGGACATCTGCTGGGCGAGGTAGAGGTCGGCGAGCTGTCGCCACCGCCGGCCGCGCTCCGCGGCGCTCGTCTCTCCCTCGATCATTCCGGGCAGGATGCGGCTGCGGAGCCGCTTGACCCGGGCGACGACATCTTGGGTCGTCGGTTTCTTGCTGTTGAGCCACTCCGCCTCGATCGGTTCGAGGATCGCCTCGATGGTGCGCGCAAGGCGCGGTCGCAGGCCGCCGGCCTGGGGTTCGCCGAGGTACTCGATCTCCTTCAGCGCCATGAGGGCGGAGCCGAGCTTGACGATCCGTTGGTCGAGGGCGAGATGGTCCTGGGGCGCCCATGAGAGGCGCTGCTCGATCCGTGACAGGACCGGGGTGAGCGCCGCTTCGATGTCGCCGTGAAAGAAGTAGCGGATCGCCACCGGGTGGATGACGATCCGTTTCTCCGGATGCTCTCTCGCCATCCGCTTTGCCGCCTTGCGAATGATGAAGGTGGTGCCTTCCATGAAGGTTTCGAGCCGGTCATTGGCGCGGGTGACGACTCCCTCGGGGAAGATCACCAGGGGCCGGGTGGCCTGGCTCAAGATCTCGACGGCGGCCTTCAGCGCCTGCTTGTCGATGCCTTCCCGATAGATCGAGAAGGCGCCGGCCCGGCGCAGATACCAGGCGGTAAACCGACTCTGCTTGAAGAGGTGCCAGCTCGCGATGATGAACAGCAGGGTCGACGCCTTGCGCGCCAGACGTCCGAGGATCAGCGGGTCGGAGGGACGGCAGTGGTTCGGGGTGAGCAAGATCCCGTGGCCGGCCCGCAAGGAGGCGCGCAGGTGGTCGACTCCGAAACACCGCACCGACTCGACGCCGTACCTACGCCGCAACCGCCACGGGACCAGCTCCCGAAAGAGGGTCGGCCAGACCGTCCCCTGGTAGGGCGGCACGAACCGGTATCGCTCTTCGATGATGACCCGATCCATGGCGACTTACCTATTTAGCGACGGGCTCGCTTCCGCTGGACTGGGGCCGCGCGGCCGCGGTGGCGTGAAGAGCGCTACCCGTTGACCATCCGCCGGGGCTGGCCGGTGACCTCGATGACCGATTGCCAGAGGGTGGAGTCGGGGTCGATCTGGTTGCGGCGGGAGGTGACCGCGGCGATGGGGACGTGGGTGAAGATGTTGTTCCACTTGCCGACCGCCATGTTCGTCTTGCCGGCCATGGCGGCGTGGACCGCGTTCACCCCCAAGAGGGTGCAGTAGATGGAGTCGGAGGCGTTCGCCTTGGTGGCGCGGATGATGTAGCTCGGGTCGATGTACTTGAGGTTTACCTC
>Ga0114931_10011100_pt1 | contig 10674 bp, 10 predicted proteins | sample 2SBtaG_FD_89579 | JGI IMG/M metagenome (GOLD analysis project Ga0114931, IMG submission 89579) | Deep subsurface microbial communities from Kolumbo volcano to uncover new lineages of life (NeLLi) - 2SBTROV14_V59a metaG | ecosystem: Environmental > Aquatic > Marine > Volcanic | place: Kolumbo...
ATCAGTACTAGCATAAATAACGTTTGATTGTAAAAAGGGGAAACTTAAAATTATAAGTGTTAGTATAACTACTTGTTTCACTAAATGTATTTTATATATTTTTGGGTTATATGCAAAGTGAATTTAAACATCACTTTGTTTTAAGGTAATCTTTTTTTCTTATGCTATTATCTCTTCTTCTACCTTAGTTTCGGCTACTGTTGCTACCTTGTCTCCACTTTTTAGATTTATAACCTTTACTCCCGATGTGCTTCGACCTAAAACACTTATTTGTTTAGTTTTAATTTTTATAACTTGTCCATGCTTACTAACAATTAGTATGTCGTTTGTTTTGTCAGATAATATTCTGGCCTCAGCTACTATTCCAGTTTTTTTATTTATGTTATATGTTTTTATTCCTGACCCGCTTCTTTTTTGAACTTTATATCCTTTTATCTTTGTTCTTTTTCCATATCCATTTTCTGATATGGTTAGTACCATATAATCTTTGTCTTTTTCTGTTATTCCAATTCCTACAACTTTATCATCTTGTTTTTTCAGTGTTATTCCTTTAACACCAGATGCACTTCGACCCATTGGTCTAACATCTTTTTCACTAAATCTAATGCTTTGCCCTTGTCTTGTAAATATCATTATTTCATTATCACCTTTAGTTAGTTTTACCCACCCAAGTTCATCTCCATTTTTTAGCTTAATTGCAATAATTCCACTGTTTCTGATATTTTGAAATTCATCTACGCTAGTTTTTTTTATTATTCCGTTTGTAGTTGCAAGAACAAGATATTTTTTATTGCTTTCTTTATTCATATTAATTACACCACTTATGCTTTCATTTGGAGTAATATCAATTAAATTAATAACGGGAGTTCCCTTTGCTGTTCTACTTGTTTCTGGTATCCCATGCTTTTATAGAGTAAACTTTACCTTTATTATTAAAAAGCAATACTTTATCGTGAGTTGAACATGTAAACATTTTATCTATCTGGTCTTCTTCTTTCATCTCTGAACCTCTTACACCCTTACCGCCTCTTCCTTGTACTTTATATGTTCCTACTTTTACTCTTTTTAAGTATCCGCTTTTTGTAATTGACACTATGCACTGCTCATCTGCCACAAAGTCTTCTTCTGAAAACTGGCCTATTTTACTTTTTATTACTTTGGTTTTTCGCACGTCACCAAACTCATTTTTTAATAATAGTAATTCTCTTTTTACCTCTTTTAATATGTATTCTGGTTTTGATAGTAACCTTTTAAAGTTATTAATTGTGGTTTTTATCTTTTTAAGCTCATCTTCTAGCTTTTGTCGCTCTAAAGCTGCTAATTTTCTAAGTTGCATTTCAAGTATTGCTTCTGCTTGAAACACTGAAAATCCAAATTTTTCGACTAAGTTATTTTTGGCATCATCTGATGATTTGCTTGCTCTTATTGTGCTTATAACTTGATCTATAATATCAAGTGCTTTTTTAAGTCCTTCTAAAATATGTTCTCTTTCTCTTGCTTGTTTAGTAAATATATTGTTCTTCTTATTATTATGTCTCTTCTGTGTTTAACAAATTCTTCTAAAATTGTTTTTAGTGTTAAAACTTTTGGTTCGTTATTAACTAAACCAACAATGTTTGCATTAAATGCTGTTTGTAAATCAGTATGTTTGTATAGATAGTTTAAGATTTTTTGTGGTCTTGCTGTTTTACTAATTTCAACTACTACCCTTATTCCTTCTCGATCTGATTCATCTCGTAAATCGGTAATTCCTTGAACTTTTTTATCTTTTACAAGTGTTGCTATTTTTTCAACTAAATTTGCTTTGTTAACTTGAAATGGAATTTCTGTTGCAATTAGTTGATATTTACCATTTTTTTGTTCTTCAATATTAACTTTTGCTCTTTGAATTATTCTTCCCTTTCCTGTTGAGTACATTCGTTTTGTTTCTGATATATCGTATATAGTGCATTTTGTTGGAAAATCTGGTCCTTTAATAAATTGTATTAGCTCATCTACTCCAACTTCTGGTGCTTCTATAGCAAACTGTGCTGATTTGTATAAATCAACTGACTCTACTAAACTTTCTATTCTTGCATTTTCATCAAGTTGTTGTATTACAATAGGTATCTCTATTTGTTCAGGGATTTTAGTTTTTAGATTATCTATTAGGTAACAAGTTCCATCTATTAGTTCTGATAAATTATGAGGAGGAACTTGTGTTGCCATTCCAACTGCTATTCCGGTTGTGCCATTTAAAAGAAAGTTTGGCAAAAGCGATGGCATAACCGAGGGTTCTTTAAATTCTGCAGAGTAATTATCATTAAAATCAATTGTTGCACTTTGTATATCTTGATATAAATATTTTGTTATTTTTTATAGTCTTGCCTCAGTATACCTATACGCCGCAGGTGGATCACCGTCTATCGAGCCAAAGTTTCCTTGTCCGTCTATAAGTGGGTATCTCATTGAAAAGTCTTGTGCCATTCTAACCATTGCATCGTATATAGACATATCACCGTGCGGGTGATATTTTTTCATAACTTCTCCTATTGTTGCTGCTGATTTTGAGTATCTATTTTCATGCGTTGTATTGGTGTCATACATTGCATAAATTATTCTTCTTTGAACTGGTTTTAATCCATCGCGAACATCTGGAATTGCACGTGAAACAATAACACTCATTGCATAGTCTAAGTACGCTTTTTCCATATCACTTGAGATGGGAACTCGTGTTACACCTTTTGGTAACTCTGGTTGTTTATCTTCTATTTGTGTTATTTCTTCTTCTGGCATGTTTATTTATTAAATTTGTTTTTATAGTCTGCTAAAACTTTTTCTACAAATTTCGTTGCTTCTGTTTTTCCTACTATTTCGGGTATTTTTACTGTACCAGGACCAGTTTGTGCATATTTATAAATCTCAAAAAATGTTTTGGTATCTTTCATTACCCATTCTGGAAAATCTGTTATATCTTGTACATAATTGTATCTTGGGTCTTTGCTATTAACTGTTACTATTTTAAAGTCTTCTTCGTTGTTATCTATCATCTTTACAAGACCTACTACCCTAGCATGAACTAAACTTCCTGCTAAGAGTGGGTATGTAGAAAATACTAAGGCGTCAGCTGGATCATTATCAGGAGTGTTCCAACTTTGGGGAACATCTGCATAATTAAATGGAAATGCAGTTGGACCGTATAATACTCTATCACATTCTAGTACCCCATACTCTTGATTAAGTTCGTATTTATTAAATTCTCCTTTAGATATTTCTATAATTACATCTAATACCTCTGGTGCTTTCTCTTGTTTTATTTTATGAAATATTGATTCGTTCATATTTTTATTAAAATTTTATACATCAAGATCTGCCTGTTTTGCGTGTGATTGAATAAATTTTCTACGTGGCAAAACTTCATCACCCATAAGTGTTGTAAATACACTATCGGCATGTTCGGCATCATCAATTGCAATTTGGTTTAGTACTCTAGTTTCTGGATTCATTGTAGTATCCCATAATTCATCTGCGTTCATCTCTCCTAGTCCTTTAAATCTTTGTACCACTAATTTTGGGTTTTCTTTTAGAAATTTATTTTTTTCATCATCTGAAAATAAATAGTTCTTTTTTCCTTTTATGGTAGCTTTGTATAAAGGTGGTACTGCAACATATAAATATCCGTGCTCTATTATTGGTTTAAGGTGTCTAAAGAAAAATGTTAGATATAATGTTCTTATATGGCTTCCGTCTACATCTGCATCTGTCATAATTATTAGGTTATGATATCTAAGTTTTGATATATCAAATTCTTCACCTACCCCACTACCTAGTGCAATAATTAGTGTTTTTAATTTATCTGATTTAATAACTTTGTCTATTCTTGCTCTTTCTGTATTTAGTATTTTTCCAAATAGTGGGAGTATAGCTTGGTTTTTTCTATTTCTCCCTTGTTTAGCTGGACCTGCCGCACTATCTCCCTCTACAATATATAGTTCTGATTCTGCTGGGTCTTTTGATTGGCAATCTGCAAGTTTACCTGGTAGTGCTCCTCCTTCAAATGCTCCTTTTCTAATTACAGATTCACGTGCTGCACGTGCTGCAAGTCTGGCTTTTGCTGCTAAAAGGTTTTTAGAGATTAAATTTATTGCATCTTTAGGATTTTCTAATAAATAGTTATCAAGTGCTTCGCTAAATACTGTTTCTACTGCTTGTCTTGCTTCTGCATTTCCTAGTTTTGATTTTGTTTGTCCTTCAAATTGTAAAATATCAGAATCAAGTTTTACTGATATAATTGCAGTTAGTCCTTCTCTTATGTCATCTCCAGTAAGTTTTGGATCTTTATCTTTTAAAATATTTTGTTCAGATGCATACTTATTAATACTTTTTGTTAGTGCACTTCTAAAACCAGTTAAATGAGAACCACCCTCTGGAGTTTCGATGTTGTTAGCAAAACTTAGCTCTGAAATGTTATAGCTGTCGTTATATTGAAATGAAACTTCTACTTCTATATTTTCATAAGTTTTTTTTACATAAAATGGAGTATTTAAAACTTCTTTATTTCTATTTAAAGATTGAACAAATGATTTTATCCCTCCTTCAAAATAGTAGTTAAATTTTTGTGATTTTTCGGGGTCAGTATATTCGTCAATTATTCTAAAAAACAGTCCTGCATTTAAGTATGCATACTCTTTAAATTGTTCCTTCAGTTTTTGTATCCCAAATTCCATGCCACCTTTAAATATGGTTGGATCTGGTTTAAAACTAGTAAGAGTTCCAGTTGTGGTTTTTTCAAAGTCTTTAATATTTACATGGTTTAAATTTTGTGCTGATGGAGAATATTTTTCTCCTTTTAATAGTTTTGTTGTTGCTATACCTTGTTTGTATTCTTGGTGATAAAATGTATCTCTTTTTACATAAACTGAAGTAAAAGAAGATAAAGCATTAACAACTGAGGCACCAACTCCATGTAGTCCACCAGAAACTTTATATCCTCCCCCACCAAATTTCCCTCCAGCATGTAATTTTGTCATTACAAGCTCTAATGCTGAAATTTTATATTTAGGATTATTATCAGTTGGAATTCCTCTTCCGTTATCCCAAACAGTAACTGCTCCATCTTTGTGAAAAATAATTGTAATAGTGGTTGCAAATCCGGCAAGTGCCTCGTCAACAGAATTATTAACTACCTCTATAACAAGGTGGTTTAAACCTGTTTGATCAGTAGAGCCTATATACATTCCTGGTCTTTTTCTAACTGGTTCTAATCCTTCTAAAACCTGTATTTGTTCGCTATTGTAATTATTTGTACTCATAGTGTTTTGAACAAATAAAATAGTATCATAGTAAGTGGTTATTGCAAATGCCAAGATTTCTAACCCTATTACATAAGACCTAATAATTAGCACTTTATATTTATGGAGTACGGAAGTTGTGGACTAGATTTATAAATGCCACACACTTCCTCATTCTCGCCAAACGAATATTATGCCTTTTTTAAAGGCAACTTTAATGTTTGGCTCCGAAAGCCTCCAAAATACAAAGTTCTCATTATTATTGACAGGTTATGTACTGTTTATTTTTAAATCAAGTATTAATTTGTAAAGGGCAATTTTTATACTAACATTTGTTGTTTCAATATCCTCTTTAATTTTTTGTAAAACCTGAAAATAATGTGGCTTATTTCCAGATGACAAACTAGTTAATTGCTGTTCCAAATTATCAATAATTTCTATTGCCTCTTTTCTACCCTCTATATCTTTTGAAACATTTTCGACTAAATCAAGCGAATATTTTACGTCGTTATTTATAATTTCTTGTAAATTAAGCTTAAACTTACTGTCATTAAGTATATTTTCTTTTTCAAATTTAATAATTTTACACCTAGATACTACAGTATCAAGAAGAGATTTAATAGAATTAGTTATAAGCACTATAGTTGCATATTCTGGTGGTTCTTCTAAGGTTTTAAGCAAGGTATTTTGCGAATCAACACCTAAATACTCAGCATTTTTAATTATTACTAATTTTATTTTTTCTTGATAAGGTTTAATACTTATCCACTCTCTAAGCTTTTTGGTTTCATCTATTGGGATTTTCGTTTTGCCCTTTGGGGTTTCTACTATTTTTATATCTGGGTTATTTAAAATATTTTTAATTTTAAGATAATTTAAGATATTTTCAATAGCCTTATTTGTATTATCAGTTTCAATAATGTTAGAGCTGTAAAGTTGCATAATAATAGATTAGCATTTTAGTTAAAAAAATTCGATTAAATTTCACTATCACCCCCGAGGTGATGGTGGGTTGGATAATATCAACACAAATTGTTGAAATTTTGCTTTCTTTAGTCAATAATAAATTCAATGCCTGATAATGATAAAAATATCCCAGATGTTAATAAAGCAACTACTATTGAAGATATTCTGTTTTCTACAGGGCTTATTGATGAAAACCAGGTTTCTGCAATTAAATTTGAGAGTGTTAATACTGGTAAATCTACCGAAGATATAATTAAAGACAAAAAAATAGTAGACGAAAATGACTTAATTAAGGCAAAAGGGCAGCTTTATAAAATACCTTATGTAGATTTAGACGATGAAACTTTAAATGCTAAAGCTTTAGAAACGGTTCCAGAGGCTGTTGCTAAAAAACTCCATCTTTTTCCTTTTAAGGTTGATGCTAATTCTATTAGTTTAGCAATGGCTGATCCTTTAGATTTACAATCTATAGAATTTATTGAGAGAAAATCTGGAAAAAAGGTTACCCCATATATTTCAACAGCCACATCTATTGATAAAGCAGTTTTTAATCAGTATGGAAAATCTATTTCTACAGAGGTTTCTGCAGCACTTCAAGATGTTGTTGGTATAACAGAAATTAAAGAAGAAGGTGTTGGAGATATACAAAAAGAAGAAAAAAATCTAAAAGATGCACCGGTTGCTCGTATTGTTAATACCATAATGGAATATTCTGCTAAATCTGGAGCTTCTGATATTCATATCGAGGCTGAAGAAGATAAATCTAGAGTTAGATACAGAATTGATGGGATTTTACGGGAAAAACTAACATTACCTAAAAAAGTTCATAATTCTTTAGTTGCTAGAATAAAAATAATGGCAAATCTTAAGATTGATGAAAGAAGATTACCACAAGATGGAAGAATAAAAATTAAAGTTGGAGATGAAGAGATTGACCTTCGAGTTTCAACTCTTCCTACTGCCTTTGGTGAAAAAGTAGTTATTAGGTTACTTAGAAATACAGGTACAAGTTTGAAATTGAAAGATTTAGGACTAAGAGGTGTTTCACTTAAAAGGCTTGAAGAAGCATTATTAAAACCTTATGGAATTATTTTAGTTACAGGGCCTACTGGCTCTGGTAAAACTGTAACTTTAGCAACTTGTTTAAGACGCCTTAACACTTCTAGAGTAAATATTATTACTTTAGAGGATCCTGTTGAAATACGTATAGCAGGTGTTAATCAGGTTCAAATTAATAATGCAGCAGGACTTACCTTTGCATCAGGTTTAAGATCAATTTTAAGGCAAGATCCTAATATTATAATGGTAGGAGAGATTAGGGATAATGAAACTGCCTCTTTGGCAATTAATGCTGCATTAACAGGACATAGCGTGCTTTCTACTCTTCATACTAACTCTGCAGCAGGTGCTGTTCCGCGAATGTTAGATATGAAAGTTGAACCATTTTTATTAGCTTCTACATTAAATGTGTCTATGGCACAAAGGTTAGTTAGAAAAATTTGTACATCTTGCAAGGAAGAGTATAAAGCACCAGAGGCAATGGCAGCTCAAATTAGAGATGTTTTAAAAGATAAAAAAGGAGAAGCAGTACCTAAAGAGGTTACCGAAAATGGTGAAATTACTTTATATAGAGGTAAAGGGTGTGAGGTTTGTGGTTCTAGTGGATATAAAGGCAGAACGGGAATATACGAGGTAATGGAAATTACAGAGACAATAGTAGAGTTAATGCTTGCTAACAAATCTTCCGGTGAAATTGAGCGAAAAGGGATAGAAGAGGGAATGGTTACACTTATGCAAGATGGAGTTTTAAAAGCCTTAGAAGGACTAACAACAATAGAAGAGGTACTTAGAGTTGCAAGAGAATAAATTTTTGTACTAAAAGGTGCTAGTTTGTGCTAATAAATAAAATTATACTAGATACTAAATACCAGATGTTGTATACTAACATTAACTGCCTATGAACTATACAATTAATGACCTTTTAGATAAGGTAATTGGACAAAAAGCATCAGATTTACATATACTGTTTAATGTGCCTCCAATGATGAAGATTTCCGATAAACTGGTGCCTATTGAAGGAACAAGCAAGTTAATGGCAGAAGAAGTTGAAACTTTAATTTATGCACTAATTAATGATACTCAAAAAACTATTTTACTTAAAGAAAAAGAGCTAGATTTTTCTTTTTCCTACAAATCAATTGGACGCTTTCGTGCTAATGCTTTTTATCAAAGAGGAACGTTATCACTAGCATTAAGATTAATTCCATTTAAAATACCTAGCTTAGAAGAACTTCATCTTCCAAATATTTTGACAGAGTTTAATGATTTGCCACAAGGCTTGGTATTAGTAACTGGTCCTACTGGGCATGGAAAATCTACAACAATAGCTTCGATGCTAGAAGATATGAATATAAAATATAAAAGAAACATTATTACAATAGAAGATCCAATTGAATATATTTTTCAACACAAAAATTCGATAATACAGCAAAGAGAAATGTTTCAAGATACAATGAGCTGGGAAAAAGCTTTAAAGTCAGTTTTGCGAGAAGATCCTGATGTAGTTATGGTTGGTGAGATGCGAGATTTTGCAACAATTTCAGCAACGTTAACAGTTGCAGAAACTGGTCACCTTGTTTATGCAACACTTCATACAAATTCGGCTGCACAAACAATTGATAGAATAATAGACGTTTTCCCAGAACACCAACAAGCACAGGTTAGAACACAACTTTCTGTTGTTGTGGAAGGGGTTATTTCACAAAGATTAGTAGTTGGGAAAGATGGTGGGCGCTATCCCGCTCTTGAAATTTTAAGAGGAAGTTCTGCAGTTCGGAATTTAATTCGAGAAAACAAAACACATCAACTTGATAACGTTATTTCAACTAGCTCTGATATGGGTATGATTTCACTGGAGCGCTCTCTTGCCAAGCTTGTAGATTCTGATTTGGTGTCATACGAAGAGGCTCAACTTCATACATTAAAACCAGCGGAACTTGCAAGGCTTATATCTAAAAAATAACTATGAAATTTAAATATTTAGCAAGAACACAAGAAGGAAAAGTTCAAAGTGGAAGTGTTGAATCTAATGGTCAGAGATCGGCAGCGGCACTTATTAAAGCTCAAAACTTAATACTAATTTCACTTGATGAAGATAAAGGTGGATTTTCACTTGATTCTTTACTTGCAGGGTTAAAAAGTGTTTCTTCTAATGATGTAGTTAATTTTACAAGGCAGCTTGCAACAATGATTTCTGCTGGTCTTTCACTTAGTGAATCGTTAAATATTTTAAAACAGCAAATTGCAAACGGTCAATTTAAAACAATTATTCAGTCTGTACAAGCTGATGTAAGTGGAGGGAACTCTTTTTCTAATGCTTTATCAATGTATCCAGATGTTTTTGATTCAACTTATGTGTCACTTTTAATGGCAGGAGAGGCATCTGGTAATCTTGATGATATTTTAATTAGACTTGCAGATAAGCTTGAAAAGTCTAGATCATTTAAATCAAAACTAAAAGGGGCAATGATTTATCCTATAATTGTTGTTATTGCTATGGTTGGGGTTATGATTGTTATGGTTGTTTTTGTAATTCCGAAATTAACTGATATGTATGAATCTTTACAAATTGAACTACCCCTTCCAACTCAGATTTTGATATGGATTTCAAATGTTGTAATTAACTACTGGATATTTATGGTAATAGGAATAACAGCTATTATAGTTGCATTTTCATACTTTAAACGAACTGTAACTGGTAAATATACGTTAAATAAAGTTGCGCTAAAAGTTCCTATATTTTCAAAAATTACCAAGCTTGGAATATATACAGAATTTACAAGAACACTTTCGTTACTGTTAAGATCTGGTGTTAGTATAGTAGATGCTTTACAAATTGTGGGTAACTCTTTAGGTAATGTATATTTTCAAGAAGAGGTATTTGAAGCAAGTCGCAAGGTAGAAAAAGGTATTCCACTTAGTGAACCTATTATAGCATCAGAGTATTTTCCTCCTATTGTAGGTCAGATGATAGCAGTTGGTGAGCGAACTGGAAAAATAGACGAAGTATTACTTAAAACTTCAGCATACTTTGAATCAGAGGCAGATCAGGCGGTAAAAAACTTATCAGCTGCACTTGAACCTATAATAATGGTATTATTAGGTTTTATGGTAGGTGTGTTGATATTATCTGTAATAACACCTATTTATAAACTTACAAGTAGCTTTTAAAATATGAAAACCTGCCAAGTCTTAACTCAGTTATATATTTTTACTAAACCTAGGATTAATTTCCCCCAAGCAAATAATGCTGAGGGGTATTTTCGAAAGGAGGTGAAAATATAATGTTACAAAATAAAAAGGATTTACTCTGATCGAACTTTTGATCGTAATTGTTATTATTGGTATTTTAGCTGTAGCAGTTTTATCAGCTATTAAC
>Ga0114931_10011101_pt1 | contig 10674 bp, 7 predicted proteins | sample 2SBtaG_FD_89579 | JGI IMG/M metagenome (GOLD analysis project Ga0114931, IMG submission 89579) | Deep subsurface microbial communities from Kolumbo volcano to uncover new lineages of life (NeLLi) - 2SBTROV14_V59a metaG | ecosystem: Environmental > Aquatic > Marine > Volcanic | place: Kolumbo...
CATCGATCGATTCGCGTAAGCTCATAAATCTGATCGATCGACATACCGCTTTTCATCGCGTAACGAAGATACCAGATTCGTTCCGGACAAGGCCGCGAGAGCCGGGCACGTAGCTCATTCTCATCTGGCTGCTCGGCAGTCCCCCACAAGTCACTCCCATCGCAGCCAAAACCAAAACTGCCCACCTCCAGCCCTCGTAAGGCTTTTTGAAACGACTCCTTAAAAGTACTGCCAATGGCCATCGTTTCGCCGACACTTTTCATCTGGGTAGTAAGCGTGTCGTCCGCCTCGGGGAATTTTTCAAAGGCGAATCGGGGCACTTTGGTCACGACGTAGTCAATCGTTGGCTCAAAGCAAGCAGTTGTCTCCCGCGTGATGTCGTTGGGAAGTTCATGGAGCCGATAGCCTATCGCTAATTTCGCTGCAATCTTGGCGATTGGGAAACCGGTCGCTTTGCTGGCCAACGCACTGGAACGGCTGACACGCGGGTTCATCTCAATGACAATCATCCGGCCCGTGTCAGGATGCGTTGCGAATTGGATATTCGATCCACCTGTCTCGACTCCAATCTCTCGAATCACGGCCAGACTGGCATCCCGCATTCGCTGATATTCCTTATCCGAAAGTGTTTGTGCCGGAGCCACGGTAATGGAGTCGCCCGTATGGACTCCCATGGGATCGAAATTTTCAATCGCGCAGATGATTACGACATTGTCGTCGGCATCACGCATAACCTCCATTTCGTATTCTTTCCAACCAAGAATTGACTCCTCGACCAGCACTTCATGGGTCGGAGACTGATCGAACCCGCGTAGCACCATCTCGTCGAACTCCTGCCGATTGTAAGCAATCGAAGACCCACTGCCTCCCATCGTAAAGCTGGGACGAACCACCACCGGTAACCCGATTTCCTCGAGCAACGCCCGGGCTGCCTCCAGCGTAGTGACCGCCAGACCGCGGCAAACTTCCAGCCCAATATGGGCCATTGCCTGCTTGAAACGTTGCCGACTCTCCGCCTTATCGATGGCATCCGCATTCGCGCCAATCATTTCGACGCCATACTTCTCGAGTATGCCATTCGCCGCAAGATCCATTGCCACATTCAGCCCTGTCTGTCCGCCCAGAGTCGGCAGCAGTGCATGGGGACGCTCGGCTTCAATCACTTTGGCCACCACCTCCCAGGTAAGTGGCTCAATGTAGGTTCTCTCGGCCATAGCCGGGTCGGTCATGATGGTAGCCGGATTGGAATTGACCAACACGACCTCGTACCCCTCTTCACGGAGTGCCTTGCAGGCTTGGGTTCCTGAGTAGTCAAACTCGCAAGCCTGACCAATAATAATCGGTCCGGAGCCGATGAGTAGAATTTTATGAATATCGTCTCGGCGTGGCACGGCAAGTGGGGGGGTTGTGATGATGACGACGAAATGGCAATGGTAAAATCGACCTATCGTAGCCTGCCCCCCGCCCCCTGTTCAAGTGGTCCCCCCCAGCCCATGCGGAAATTACCCGTGTTATGCGGGCTACTCCCTCACATACCGCTCGGCAGCCTGCCGGGCTTTCGAGTCGCCAGCCAGATAGAGGGCTACCGGCGCGATGGTGTGAGCCCACACCTTGTGTTGTGTCAACCACAAAATCTTCTGCTGGCCAGTTGCCTGACAGCTCACACGAACCGCATCACCACGCCAATTGCGGGGGACGATAAATCGAATGGTCAGCTCATGCACTCCTTCCAGCGAGGACTGAGACGAGGCTCGCATTTTGAAAAACACACCGTGTTCCTGCCTTACGGTACCACTGGAAACCACCAGATGCTTGGGTGTCAATTGCTGCTTTTTTTCTGTAATCAATTCGCGTTGGCCAACCGATCCATTCAGTGAAGGAGTTACATGAGCCACCACCTCGCCTAGCATCACGGGTGCTTCACCTCCCAACGAGGCGCCCAGTACCTTGTTTTTCTCTGTTGTCTTGGTCCACTCGATCTGGTCGGTCAGCAAGCTTTCTAAACGCGTGGCCGGCAGAAAATCGTGCACCCGCATCAGTCCATCGCAGTCGCTTATCTCCACACGAATTTCCTTCACATCATCCAACTTGCCTGAGAGCAGGCGTACCGAAACTCTCAAGTTCATCTCAATCATCTTTTCATCCAGACCGAGCAGTCCCCTGTCCAACTCCGAAGCCATGACTTCACGGCATTCCACCGTACGCCCAAAATCGAATTCCACGACGGGGGCCGCATGGACTCTGGCTAGAGAGGAATGGCCTGTCAGAAGCAGGGCAGCAAACAACGGAGTACCCGCCACGATCCGCCCAATGGGCCCATACCGCCAAATTGGTAAGATTCCTGACATGGTTTCTTCTCCTACATTGATGAGATTAAAGCATCCATACCCACACTTGCTTACGTAAATCATCCGCAACTGGTTCCTGCCTTTTAGCAAGAACTGGAAAAGGGCACAAAAAAACTCCGTGCCATGCTTTGCATGACCGGAGTTTGCGGATGGCAGAAATCCTAGCTGGCCAAAAATTCTGCTGGCAGAGGCTCTAGTGCTTTGCTAGCAGCCAAAGTCCCGAGTGCTTCGCCATTTTCTAATAATTAAAACCATTTTCTAATAATTAAAAGCAGTCAAAGCACTAAACTCGTATTTCGGCAAGCCACAGATCGTGCTTATTGCAGAAGGAAAGGGCGTAGTAGGTTTTTCCGGGCCTAACTTTGGAACCGGTAAATTCGGATTGTGCCTGATCGTCATCGTAGGCAAACGTATGTCCAAACAGAACTTCCCCTTCATCACTGAGCAGGGTGTGGCGAACGATATAATGTTGGGGAGACATGACGTGGGCAGTAGTGATCTGGCCCTTTGCCCCATGTAAAGAGACTTTGGGAACATGCGAACCTGCTTTCCCCTGCCAGTGCCCCTGGTTGGATTTGCTGTAAACAATATTCTTTGGGAGCTGTCCCAGCAAATTGCCGACCGTTTCAACTTCCGCCGCCGCCGTATCCGCGCCTTTCGCCAAAAACAGGCTGGCAACGCCAAGAGGCAATGCGTCCTTGCCACGTTTGAGAAAATCACGTCTCGTACTCATTGGGAAACCTCGAAAATCTGTAAGAAGGTGTCAGAGAAACAGATCTCAAGTGTAACAGCCTGGCAGATAGAAAGTCAAGGAAATTCGGCTTGACCAGATTCGTCAAACATCCAGGTTTCTTACATCCAGTGCGTGCTTCTGAATGAATTCCCTGCGCGGTTCGACAATATCTCCCATGAGAATGCGGAACAGGTTATCCGCCGCGCTCGCGTCGTCCATTTTCACACACAGCAAGGTGCGATTGGCCGGGTCGAGCGTTGTCTCGCGTAATTCCTCGGCATTCATTTCACCCAAACCCTTAAAACGGGTGATTTGCAGACCTTTTTCCCCAGCAGCACGAATCGCCGCGGGCAATCCTCGTATGTCTTCAAGCCCCGTTTCACTGTCACCACGGCGAAGAATATATCGCGAGCCTTCTTCGCCAGTACGCTGCTGGGGAATGAGTGCTTCGATGTTGAATCCCAATTGCTCCAAATCGTGAAGCAAGGTGTTAATCGAACGAACTTCGTGAAGTTCAACGATACGGATTTTTGAGGATTCTCCCTCCGAATCTTCAACACGGGAACTTGGGACGCTGGTATTTTCTGTGTTGGTTGTCTTGCCAAGCTCATGACCGTCACCCGGCGCTCCTTCACCTGGACTCGCCGTATCACTACGGATCGCTTCGTTTTGGGCCGATTCGCCAAGATTCTTTTTACCAGACAATGGCTCATTCTGCCCAGTTGCGGTTCGCGCTTCAACTTGCAGCTCTCCTCCCAAGGCCTCTTCCTGCTCTGCCATAAATTGGTCGAGCTGCTCCCGGCTGGTAAACCAGTATTCCTGGCCCGATAAAAATACATGATAGACGGGCAGTTTGAGTGTCTCGGGATCTTGTCTCTCGGCGTGCCCTTTCAAACTGATGCCACGCCGTTCCAATGCGATCACCGAGTCTTCCAACGCAGCCACCGTGCGACAAAGTTTTTCCATTGCCTCACCCTCAATCAAATCTCCTTCTCTCGGGTCAAACACCGAATCGCCAAGGCCCATCTCCAAGAGCTGGTCTTTCATTTCCTCTTCGGTCTGCACGTAATAGGTGTTCTTCTTATTCCGAACTCGAAACAGGGGCGGCTGGGCCACATAAACGTGCTCATGGGCTACCAGTTCATACATTTGACGATAGAAGAATGTCAATAAAAGCGTGCGGATATGCGATCCGTCCACATCCGCGTCGGTCATGATCACGATACGCCCATAGCGGCGCTTGCTCAAATCCTGTTCCTCACCAATACCGGTACCAATCGCGGCAATCATACTCCGCACCTCCTCATTGGCCAGCACCTTATCTTCGCGCGATTTGTAGGCATTGATGATTTTACCACGGAGCGGCAGGATGGCCTGATATTCCCGCATCCGCCCCCCCTCCGCACTACCACCGGCCGAATCGCCTTCGACCAGGTAAAGTTCGCACTTATCCACATCACGGCTGGAACAATCTCTTAGTTTTCCTGGCAGCCCACCCCCGGATAAAGCTCCCTTACGTTCCCGGATCAGTTGTCTCGCCTTACGAGCACTTTCGCGTGCCTCGGCGGCCACGAGTCCCTTGCGGACAATGGCTTTGGCCGTTTTTGGATTTTCCTCAAGATATTTATTCAGGAACTCCCCAAGAATCGAATTGACAATTCCCTCAATCTCGTTATTACCAAGTTTTGTCTTGGTTTGCCCCTCAAATTGTGGATGCGGTGCCCGGACACTCAACACGGCCGTCAAGCCTTCGCGCACATCATCGCCACTGGGCACCAAATCCTTGAACATGCCCATCTTTTTTCCATAACTATTCAACGATCGGGTCAATGCCGAGCGAAAACCGGATAGATGCGTACCACCTTCCGTGGTACTGATATTGTTTACATAAGTATGAACATTTTCGGTAAATTCGCCCGAATATTGCAGGGCGATTTCCACCCGCACGCCTTCACTTTCGCCATCCACATACAACACATCAGCGTGAACCACGTCGCTTGCACGGTTCAAATACTGTACATATTCTCGAATACCATCCTCATATTGAAAAGTTTCACTTTGATCGTTGCGTGTGTCATTGAGGGTAATCTGGACTCCTCGATTAAGAAAAGCCAATTCTTGCAAACGCTTCGCCAACGTGCCGTATTTAAACTTGGTATAAGAAAATATTTGTGAATCTGGTTTGAAGGTTGTCTTCGTGCCTCGCCGGTCAGTCGTACCGACACGACGCACGTCGCTTTTACGGATACCCCGTTCGTATTCCTGGTGGTAAACATGACCATCACGACAGATTTCCACCTCACACCATTCGGACAGGAAATTGACAACCGTAACACCGACACCGTGCAAGCCTCCCGAGGTTTGGTAGGCCCCCTTGGAGAACTTTCCGCCAAATTTAAGCACCGTCATCACGCCTTCCAACGTCGATACGTCACGGTCCATCTGTTCCGAGAGTTGCTCATGCCTTTCGGCAGGAATACCGCGACCATCGTCTTCAACCGTCACGGATCCATCTCCATTGATCGTAACCAATACTTCGGTGGCAAAATTGGCCATCGCTTCATCAATCGAATTGTCGACCACTTCGTAAACCAGGTGATGCAAACCACGGGCCGTGGTGTCACCGATATACATACTAGGCCGTTCTCGCACATGTTCTAAATCGCTCAGGTGTTCCAGATCCTTCGCACCATATTCTTCGTTGGCTTCAGCCTCAAATTTTCCGTGCTGGCCACCTCGAATCGGGCCTACAGATGGATCGGTTTCGGGAGTCTCGCCGGCCGACTGATCATCTTGAATCATCTCTAACCTATTTCGTTTCTATCTCAGTACTTCCAAATTTTCACTCAGCCCCACGAGGGCCCAGGGCAATAAGCCGCCCGAGAATTGCCGTTTTTAACTGCTAGCAGATTGCCCGGGTCGGCTTCATTGGCCACTGTTGAAAATACGGCATCTTCTTTAGTTCATGTTTCCGATCCGGAAACGTAGTTTTTCAATTTTTCCTTCGGGATAGGCCTGCTGCATGGCCTGCAATAATTGTTGTTTTTGAAAAGTGAGTTCCTGCATCATCAACGAGCTGGCAACCAGCACCTCCAGGGTACCTCGCCGAACAGTACCGACGCGTGTGGACCCCCTGGAGCTTATAGAAGGAGCCGAGTCGCCGATGGCCGTCTGCCATGCTTCTTCCAGACGTCGCGCACTTGCGATTTGCGCATAGCCTCGCCGTTGCATCAGCTGAGCGACCACTTTACCTATCTTCTTAGGCTGACGCGCCCGAAACCAGCGTCCATACGAGGTGCTTCGACGGCTCATGTCGCTCAGGAAGGAATCTTCTTCTTCGGAATTCGCTCTCAATTTCATCCAGTCGCCTCTGCCTCAGTTATCGTTCTTTGGCCAAAGGCATAATGACATAGCCAAAACCATCGCTCGTGGAGCATACGACCGCACTATCCGCATCCTTGATCTCCATTGTAAATGTCTTTTCCACATCAAGAACCTTTAAGAAATCAATCATAAATCGCGGGTCGAGCGATGTGGTCAACACATCGTCATCGTAACCGATTGGTAATTCCACACGCGACTGGCCTACATCGGCCGCCCGCCCCGAAAGGACCAACATGCCATCTCCAAACGTGAAATCCACGCCTCGGCTTTCTTCGCTAGTGACAATCGCCGCTTGACGCACTGCTGCATGCAAGGGTCCCACCGCCAATTCCAAACGCAAAGGATTTTTCTGCTCGGGAAACACTTTTCTCCATTCGGGAAAACGCCCATCCAGCAAACGGGCGGAAATCGTTACCTTGGAAGTGTGCACCAGCAACTCATTCCCGACAATCACCAGCTGCACTTCCGCGTCGTTGGGAGACAACGCCCTCTCGATCAATTGCATCGCCTTGGCAGGGACAATGTTCGTCTGACCTTCCTCCGATGGTGGACCTTTTCTGATGACAGGGCCTGTCATTTTAGCAAGCCGCCTGCCATCGGTTCCAATGACGTTGATCAAGTCCTCCTCAAACTCCAGTTTCACACCTCCCAGGGTATAGCGGCTGCTCTCGTTGTCGGTGGCGAAAATCGTTCGGTGGATCAATTCTCGTAAGAGACGTGCGGAAACCTCATAAAAGTGCTCCTCGCAAAATACCGCCACGGTTGGATATTCGGCTGGGTTTTCCGTTGGCAATTGGAATTGACTCCGCTGGCCACGAATCATGATCCCCTGACTATCCGATTCCAGGTGCAACGACTCATCCGTGCTTTCCCGTACGATGGAACCGAATCGCGTTACGGAGAGAATCACACTCCCTGGTACATGAATTTCGACACCTGAAACGGCATGCCGAATGCCAACCTCTGAATCGGTAGCCATCAGTTCCACCCCTTGATCCGTCGCTTCCAATTTGACATTTTGCAAAATTGGCTTGGGACTTCTGGCAGGGGCTACTATGGCAACCGTTTGAAATGCATGAAGCAGTTGTTCACGGTTGCAGGTAATTTTCATGGGTAGGTTCCCTTTTACGCTCTTATTTTAGATTTTTTAGTAGTAACAGAAAAGACGCGTATAAGATTTGTCGATACGCCATGGAGAAACATGATAAATGGTTGCCAGGGCACAGTTTCAGGCGATCACGAGGAGGTGGAAAAAGGGTTGATAAAGGGTTGCGGGCAAGTTAGCAAGATGTTTGTATCTGGATCTAATGAAATCGATGGCCGGAGATATCATCTGGAATGGTTGCTGGAGACCGTTGAAAAACAAGGATCCGACATTTTATCCACCCACAACATTTTAACCCGCGGCAAGAATCCTTTTAAGATCTTCAATGCACTCTTGGGTCAATGAATCGGTAGAAAACATTCGTTGTATTTTACGGTTAGCGTGCATGGTTGTGGTATGATCGCGGTTGCCGAGATGGTGACCAATCTGGGCATAGCTCAAGTTGGTAAGAATTCGTGCCAGGAAGACCGTGACGCAGCGGGCATGGACAATGGCATGGCGTCGTGATTGACCACGGATCTGAGTTTGCGATACGGAAAAATACCGGGCCACAACGGCGATAATTTGGCGCATGGTGGTATGCGGTTGCAAGGGCTGGGCTTCGGGACAGGGATTTTTTACCGAGGAATTAGGAACTTGGGAATTTGGCCCGTCCGGGTGGGTTCCTGCACAGTATTGTTTATGAATATGGGGTGGTAAACCTGCATTGGGCAGTTCCAACCGAGCCAGTGCTTGAAACAATTGGGAAGCAGATCCAACAATCTGTTGAGACAGACGTCGAGCATGATCCAAATCAAGCACGTTACCGCGCCGTTCGGCGGCCAACTGAAGTATCTCAAGGCGTGCGGCTGCGCCAGGAGGCTTGATGCGAACGGTTAAACCCGCAGACAAACGATCACGCAAGCCCCCTTCCAGCGAGGCGACCATGGCTAGCGGTCGTTGCGATGTGGCCAGGACGATTCCACCGTTTGCCAGCAGTTTGTCAATCGTCAGACGTAATTTTTGTTGCATGACCCGATTGAGCCGAATTTGATGAAGCTCTTCCAAAACGAGCAGCCGTAAACGCGCCAGGGCCAACTGTAATCCGGCAAGCTTGTTTTGCTCGCGTGCTTGTTGAACCAGGCGGCCAAATTCGTTCGCTGACAGGTAGGCGACCTGCCGTGATCCGCATTCGCCCGTTTTGGGATGGAGTAAATCGGATAATTCAAGGTGTTGGAAGGTCAGTGATCGAAAAGGCTTCTGGGTGGGTGAACGTGTTTGCGCCTTTTTTGCCGGTGCAGAGCGGTTTGCCGGTGCAGAGCGGGCGGATTGGCCCACATTTTCTGACAATATGGCATGCCAATGGTTGGCGATACCGCCTGCCAGGTGTGATTTCCCGCAACCGGTGGCTCCGAGCAGTATCAACGGATTAAATTTCGAAGCAGAAAGAACCCAGGGGTTTTCCCGTTCCATTTTCTGTTTAGGAAAAATTTTATCAGCGGAAGCCACAATTGGCCGCGGAGTCGAAGACAGATGTACAGCAGGCTGTCGGCTTACGGATGGGAGATTCAGCCGGCAACCGTCTGCTAGCAGCAACGATTCCACCGCCACGACAACTAGGCGATTCTCAGGACCGGCGACAAAATAAGGCATCCGCTGGTCTGCTTCAACGGTTTTTTCCCGGCCAGCTTTCCATTGCCGTCCTGGTAGATCAATTCGAGTTACACGGTCCACCACGATGGTTCTGTCCACAGCATTATTTGTATTTGAAATTACTGGAAGTGTACCTGATTTGACCGTGCGAAGGGAGGTGCTCGGGCGATCTTTTTGGCTTTACTTGCTAAGCCACAAACGGTGGCAGACATTGAGGATGCGCTGAGTGGCCTGGTCAATTTCCATGATGGTTGTCCGAGCGCCCCAACTGAATCGAATCGATCCCTCAAGGACTTCTTGGGAGCAACCCATAGACATGAGGACCGGCGATGGAGAACTGGCACCACTGGCACATGCGGAACCGGTTGAGCAGGCAATCCCTGCCAGGTCCAGGGCCATCACCAGGGCTTGCCGGTTCAACTCGGGAAAAGCGATATTGGTGGTATGAGGTACTCTCTGGGCAGATTGGCCCAACACGATCGCAGAGGGCCAGCCAATTTTCAGGGTCGTCTCGAATCGTTTTTGTAGTGCTAAAAGATGATTTTGTCGAATCCGGGCTTCGTGGTGCCAGCACTTGAGTGCAACTTGCAGCCCGATAGCTAGGGCAACCGACTCCGTACCAGGCCGATAGCCGGCCTGCTGATGACCGCCAAACATGGTTGGTCGCAGAGGACAACCATGACGTAATAGGAGTGCCCCAACGCCTTTAGGACCATGAAATTTATGAGCAGCGAGGCTCAAGGTGCTGACTCCCAGGCCACGAAAATCTACTGGCAATTTGCCAACCACCTGGACCGCATCCGTGTGCATGGCGATTCCACGAGCAAGACACCATCTGGCCGCTTCGGCTACCGGCTGCAGGACACCCGTTTCATTGTTCGCCAGCATCAAACTTACAAGTTTTGTTTGGGGTGTAAACCACTGCTCTAGCTGGTCGAGGCGCACGGTGCCATCCTGCTGGGCTTCTAATACATGAACCTGCCAGCCTTGTTGGGCCATAAAATGGGCCGCTTCGGAAACACTTGGATGCTCCAGCGAAGAAAGAATCAGGTTGCCCCCAGTCGGAGGGGTTTTCGGCAGCAATCCGCACATGGCCAGATTATTTGCCTCGGTTCCTCCACTGGTGAATAGGATTTGATCGGCTTCCTGCCCGCCGACTTTAGCACCCAGAAGCTGGCCAACTTGTAGGCGCGCTTCCTCCAGGGCACGGCGCGCCTTTCGGCCAGGTTCATGCTGGCTTGAAGGATTGCCAACAAAATCGATCGATGCTTTACGAACAGCCTCAGCGACCACGGGCAAAATTGCAGTGGTAGCACAGTGATCGAGAAAAATAGGTTGGACCATGCCGGTATTATAAGGTTGGGAATTCCATTGCTCCATAGAAATCCGCCCGATTATGATCCGCTCCCAATTCCACGCATCCTCGAACTGGTAAGTGAAGGGAAAACCCGATGGCCACTCCATTGCGGGCA
>Ga0114931_10011102_pt1 | contig 10673 bp, 7 predicted proteins | sample 2SBtaG_FD_89579 | JGI IMG/M metagenome (GOLD analysis project Ga0114931, IMG submission 89579) | Deep subsurface microbial communities from Kolumbo volcano to uncover new lineages of life (NeLLi) - 2SBTROV14_V59a metaG | ecosystem: Environmental > Aquatic > Marine > Volcanic | place: Kolumbo...
GGGGCCGGATATGACGGCATTGGCCACACCCAGGGCCAGACTGTTGGCGAAACGATCCTGAGAGGCAACGCCCGTGGCGTCAATTTTGAGCTGCGTGACCTTTCGGGGGCTGCCCCTTTTCAATTCTGTCATGCGATTTTTTACCAGGCCGGCCCCCACGGGTGGCCGATGACTGACGGCCAAAACCTGTGAACCGGTCTGACGCAGCAGCTTATCTGGGACGCGAAAACCGCGGTCAACGGCGCCGGCCTGAAAGGCGGAAGGCGAAGCCAGGTTCAAGACTCGTTCACGCCCGGTTCTTTCGATGACGATCGGTGAATGCCGAAATGGTTGCGCCGGAACCCCGGCCTCTTCAGGACGGCCGGCAGCAATTGTCTCAGCCGACAACTGTCGTTGTGCTTGTGGCTCTCTCATTTCCTCCTGGGCCGAAGCTCCCCGTGTGCGCGTGGGCGCGCTGGCCACCTTCTGAGGCAGCTCTATCTCCGGCTCTGGCATGTCGCTCAGATCGACAAAATGAATCGTTTGTATCTTCTGCGCTGAAAATTGCAGGGGGTCGGCAAACATGAGCAAGGCAGCGAGGATACAATGTGTCAGAATCGATGCTGTGGCCGCCAGCGCGTACCTGTTTCGTTTGGTCAGAAAGAACCTCCAGGTTGATTGTTCGCTCGCGCTGTGCCGCCTGTCGTGTCGCTGCATGTGCCTTGTTTCCATCATGGTTGAATTCTCAAGAGTCGCCAACATCTTTAGAAATGCACCGATTTAACCTGTTCAGTCGCCAGCGCGATATTCACGGCGCCGGCACGTTTCACTTGTCCCAGCAAGCTTAGGATTTGTTTGTGTTTGACACTTTTGTCCGCTCGGATCACAACCAATTGCTGTTCATGGCCGGCCAGTCGTTGCTGCAGGTTGCTGACGAATGCCGCGGATGTCACATGTTCTTGGTTGAGCGAGAGATGAGACTCACCATCCAATGAAATGGTCAGATTGCCAAGCGTTCTCGCCTCGGCCGTTTCAGCCTGCGGCAGGGCTAAGTCGTCACCCATCCCTTGCATGAACGCGGGTGAGGTCACGATAAAGATGATGACCAGAATGAGCGCCAATCCAACCAGTGGTGTCATGTCGATCTTGACGATGGGTTGATTCATAGCGAACTCCTACGAACATGCAATGGGGTATTTGATTTGGATTTCACAATATAAAGCGCTGCGACGCCGCAAAGCTTAGCCTGGTCAATGACCGCGATGACGTGTTCGTGAGATACGTTGTCATCGGCTGAGAGAAGCAGATCACGACTTTCGGACGCTTGCAACTGCGACCGCAGGACCTGCTGCAAAGCACTGAAAGGCACCACTTTACCATTCACCATGACTTCGCCATCAGACTTGATATAGACGCCAGTCCTTTGTTGCAGAAATTCAGGCTCGATGAGCTTCGTTTGTCCGGAAGGGGCCGCAACCCGTAGCGCCGATTCCAGCATAAAAGGAGACGATGCCATGAACACGATGACCAACGTCAGGCAAACATCCACCAAAGAGGTCAGGTTGATTTCGGTCAAGCCTTGCTGCCGGTCTTCCATGCTACCTCCCCTGCCGTGGCATATCGCCAAGATGACCTAGCCCGTTTAGACCATCGAGCATGACGTTCACTTTCTTACTGACCGAATCAATCTCTGCCATGATCGTGTTGACACGACGCAAATAGAAGTTGTAGGCGATGACAGCTGGAATCGCGACCAGCAGACCTGCAACGGTGGTCGTCAGCGCTTCCGCGATACCGGCAGAAATAATAGACGGTCCACTCTGACCGGTCATGGCCATCGATTGAAAGGCGCGAATGATGCCGATGACCGTCCCGATGAGGCCCAACAAGGGGGCAATATTTCCAAGCGTTCCCAGGACGTTCAGATTTTTTTCCAGCTTGCCGCGTTCCTCGGTGGCGACGGCACTCATCATCTCGGCAGAACCGTTTAGCCCTTTTGCTCCATCGTGCCATTCCTCCAGTCCGGCCCGAATCACAGAAGCCAGCGCAGACATGGAGGTAGCGCAGACTGAAATGGCGGCCTCCAACCCACCTCTTGCCACGGCCTCCCGGATTTGTGTAAAGAACAGGTCGGAGTTGACCGTCATGCGTCTGAGGTAGATCCAACGCTCAAAAATAAAGGTGACAGCGATCCCTGAGCAAACCAGCAGAATGAGCAGCACCAGGCTCGACCTGAGTGTTTCAAGAAAATTTAGTTCCATCTGGCTTCTCCTTCCTTTACTGTATGATCTATTTGGCGGTCTCTGCAACCAGATCCGCAATGGCATCAATTCTTTCCAGGGCAGCGGTCGTCCAGGCTTTTTCAGACGTTGCTTGCATTAACAGTTTGTACATTGCCAAGGCTTGCTCCCAATTCTGCTCACCCTCATAGAGAGCAGCCAATTGCGAAATAGCACTCAGGCGATAGTAGTCGTCTGCCTTACCCTGCTGCATCGCTTGCTCAAAAGCCTGCCGGGCATCATCCTGGCGTTGCAACGCCAGATACGCCAGGCCAAGACGAAAGGCCGCTTCCGTAGCAACGCCATCGTCCGCACTCTTTCCTAGTGCTCGAAACATCCTGCGACTTTCCGCTGCTTGCCCTTGCAAGCCGAGAAGACGGGCCATTTCAAGTTGCACGCGTTCGGTGTCCTGCCCTTCGGTATTTTGTGCCAAATAACGTTTAAAGAGCTGCAGCGCTTGCCCGGTTTCCCCCAGCTTGTCGTAGCACCAACCGGCGTTTTGCAGCGCAGCACTGTAGTATCGACTGTCCGGGTAGTGTGAAATGAGATGTGCAAATTTTTCATTAGCCTGCTCGAAGTTTTCCAGGTTAAAGTAGCTGACTCCCAGGTCGAAAAATGCTTCGTCGGCCTGCTCACTTTCGGGAAAGTAGGTCAAGAATTGCGTAAACTCTGCCACAGCCGCCTCGTCGTTACCACTATGGTAGAAACTCTGGGCCAAGGCCAGTTGAGCGTCGACCGCATAGGAGGTACCCGGATAACGCACCACGATTTCTTTGTATGTTCGGCGGGCCTCGTCGTACTTCTTCAAATCAACGTAGTTGGCCCCGACCAACAAGCGCGCTTCCGCTGACAACATCGATTCCGGATATTGACTGACCAGGTCCAGCAAAGCCCCAACCGCCTCCTGCTGCCGACCCAACTGAAAGTAAGAGTTCTGCAGACCGGCCAGCGCGTCGTCGGCCAGATCATGGGTCGGGTAGTTGGACAAGAACTGGTGAAAAGCAGAAATCGCGGCATCATAATCGCCGGCATTAAAGTCACATTGTGCGCGCCGCAAAGCACACGTAGGCGCCAGCACGTGTCCAGAATAGTTTGTCAAGAACTTTTCGAAGGTTGTTCTGGCTTGCTCAAAATGATTGGCCCGAAAGTAGGCTTCAGCGATCTCAAACTCGGACCGGGGTGCGAAACGGGTATCAGGAAACCTGTCGACAACATCTTGCCAGGCAGCGATGGCGTCTTGCATGTAGTCCAGCCCGGCATAGCTTTGCGCGAGTCGGAAAAGTGCCTTCACGTGCATGCTGTCATCCTGGACCGGTTGCTCACTCTGCGTGAGCGCGCGATAGGCATCGATCGCCCTTTCGAAATGATGCAGGCGAAAGTGTACAGCCGCCAGCCCAAACAACGCGCGCGAATGATTGTCTCCGGAAGAATTTAGTGTGAGCTGCTCGAACATCTCCGCTGCTTGCGCCAGGTCGCCTGTCTGCACGTGGAGCCACGCTTGCCCGAGTGACGCATTCCAACTAATATCATCTTCCGCGGCACCTGCAGCCGCTTCATAATTCTGGGCCGCCAGGTCATAATTTTGCAGATAGTAAGACGTTTCAGCCAGTAATAAGTGGTTGACACGCCGCCAGTAGGAAGGATTGCCCTCCTGCAGTTGGGCCGCGTACTGCCCCGCCCGGCTCACCACTTCCATATAACGGCCAGCCAGATAGTCGCGATTTTGCAAACTTGCGAGGCTTGCGTTGTTGATCCGCCCCTGGCGATCCCCTTCCAGAATTCTCTGGAAATACGAATCAGCCTCTGCCGATGGCAGGTATTCGGTCAGGACGAAAGAAACGGTTTCACCAGATGGATCTTTAGGGTGCAGCGACAGATATTGTTTCAGCGTGATGATGCCGTCTTCGAGCCTGTTCGCCTCAAAAAGAAGGGCAGCCACACGCAGGATGCTTGCTTTTCCAAGCTGCGAATCCGGCCGGAGCGCCGCGACCTGGCGATAGAGCGCAATCGCTTCCCGTCTTTGCTCAGGCAAAAGTGTGCGCAAACATTCAGCTTGCAAGTAGTCAAATCTCAAGTCAGGCACGGTTCGTCCAGCCCGCCGCAGAGCGGTGAGAGCCGCTTCTGGCTTCCCTGCTCGTAATAAGCTTAGTCCATGCCGAAACCTCGCAGGCTGCGAAAATACCCCCTCCGGAAAGTGTGCTAGCAAGCGGTCAAATTGGTCCGCCGCAGCGCTCCAGTCGCTAACGCTGAAGAACAGGTTACCTGCCTCATACATCGCCTTTTCCGCTTTCTGCGGATAGACGTCTTCAATTTGCTTGTACATCTGCGCCGATTGTACCACTTGCCCGGCCAGACGATAAGCCCGAGCCAGCATGAAGAGGGCGCGTTCACTACTTCGGCCCTCGAGAAATCCGATCGCAGAATCAGGCTGACCTTGCACCAGCGCCTTCCGGGCCTGCAGTATGAGAATACGTTCCTCGTTTTGCGACCCAGTGAGCTGTCCGGTTTGAACCAATTCTAACAGGGAATCCGCGCGCTGCCAATCAGATGCCTGAGAAAGCATTTCGGCCAGCCCCAGTCTGGCTTCCTTGCACGTAAAAATGTTGGCGCCTTCCCGGGCGACGCTCTCAAGCACCTCGATCGCGGCCGAATTATTGCCGCTCTGTCTATACAATCGTGCTTGCCGCAACTTCGCCACATCGCTTAGGCCGCTGGGCAGGGCTGACTGGTGCAAAATCTCCTGCAACGCACCCTGTGCTTTTTGAAAATCTCCCTCGTGCGCATAGCTATCCGAGAGAAGAAACCGGGTTCTGGCGCGTAGCACCTGATCATTGGAATTATTGAGAACGGTCCGGCAAAGCGCCTGCACTTTGGCTGGCGAAGTGCCAGACCTGAATAGCGCCACGGCCTGCTGATAGAGCGGCCAGGACGAGCCAGCCATAACAGAGCCAGCGGGGAGCAAAAACATGATGGCAGAAAAAAAGATGTATTGGATTCTATGCATTGTTCTCTCTGACTAGGTGCTCAAGCAAGAACACCGTGCCTCCGGCTAGTCCTCAGTCGTTGCAATTGTGCCGTGCGGCCCGCTGGAATCAATGCTGACCAGCTTGCCGCGGCTGCTCATGAACTTTCCGCCGCTTGTGTTGACCTCGAAAACGTAGCGGAAAGAGCCATCCGGGACCAATTCCCCCGCTGCATCCCGGCCGTCCCAAACGATTTCTTCGGGTGGCGCCCCAACATTCCTAAACTGGTTTACGATCGTGCCCTGAGGTCCCAGGATCCGGAACGCCCAATCAGCGACCGCCGAACGGCTTTTTACTTTAAGATCGATCCGAGTCATATTGAATTGGCCGGCCGGGGAGAATACGCGTGGCGTTGCCTCCGCACCGACATGGAAGCCGCCAAAAGCATAATTCAAAGAAAATCGATGGCTCGACCCTAGGTCTGATGAACCGACGTTACTATAACCTAAACCCAAGTTATCGAGGCCCAGGCCCATACCAAAGGTGGCATTGTCATCGCTCAACCCAACGCGTACCGCCACCTGGTTGGCGAATCTGAATTCGGCACCCATGTGCAGCGTGGGATCTCCCCAGCCGTTGATTTTGGAATATTCGGCACTGAGCAAAAGCTGGTCGTTGAGTAGTGAGGCCGCCAAACCGGCGCCGATCTGCGTCGGGAATTCCTGCGTACTTTCTCCAGGTGTAACTTTCGGCTTAATGAGATTACGCAACACCAGACCCGCACTCAGGTAATTGGAAAGCTGACTCTTTATTCCGAGATCGACCCCGTGCCCCGTACCGCTCTGACTAAGAATGCTCTGGTTGACCAGCTTGTAATTCACGCCTACTGAGAATCGTCTGGACAGCTCGGTGGACCATGACAGGAGAAAAGCCATGTCGCGCGTGTCGAATTCACCAACCACCTCGTTAAGTGCCGTACGCTGTTCAAAACCACCCGACGACAGCGCCATGAACGCAGCCCCGAAACTGCCGAATGACTTGGTTGGAATGCTGGTCGCCAGAAAATCAAACGAAGTGTCGAGGAACAGCACGTCGTGCATGAATGAAATCTGCACCGGATTGGCTGCGGCCAGACCCGCCGGATTCCAGTAAGTGGCCGTGGCATCATTCGCGACGGCACTGAAGGCACCACCGAGACCCAGGGCGCGGGCTCCAACTCCTCGGAACAGGTAAGAGCCGGGCACGCCGGCCAGCCCTTGTTGAGCCGTGCCTGCCTGAGGCAAAAAACTCATTACGGACAAAATGAGCGAAAAAGCAAAAATGTCGGTTCGTTTCATGACGCATCTCCAAAGAATACTGCGAACTCGCGAACGGTCCTGTCCCGGTTAGCGCAAGACGACAATCTTGCGTTTCTTGTGCATGACTTCTTTACCGTTCTCGACGGCGCGGGCGACCAGAATGTAACCACCATTGCCCACCTTCTGACCCCGGTCATTGACGCCGGCCCATTCGATTGAATTCGGATGAACATTCCCTGTTCTGCCGCGGGCACCCACAAGGCCTGCTGAAATCCGCCTGGACCAAACCAGGTTGCCAAATAGATCGAAAATGCGAAGATCTACGTCCGCATCCTCGGCAAGATAGTAGTCGATACGCGTGACCGGCGACGCCATTCCAAAGGGGTTCGGGTAGTTGACGACTTCGCCATCGGCCAGATCTGATTGCGTTAAATTCACAACCACCTCAATGGTGGCTGAAACGCCACCCGCGCTTGCTTGAATCGTATTGGTTTCGGTGACACGGCCACCACCGAAAACGACCTGAGCCGCGCCTGTGCCATTCGACACCAGGGCGCTCTCGGAAAGCGTTCCGTTGCCCAGCAGAATCTCAAACAAGACCGTTTCGCCCGCGATGGCATTACCGACTCGATCCGTGAGCCTCGCCTCTATAGACGTTTCTTCCAGAGCACTTACCTCAGACTTACCCCGATTCATGGCGATGGCGGCCACCGGACCCGGCAAAACCACGAGTGGCTCTGACAATGTCGGGACGGTTCCCAGATCATCCTCGAGTCGTAATCGATAGGAGCCCGCCAGGTCGATCGACTCCGCCAGATGCTTCACACCATTCACCAGGTTAAAAGAAGGTACCGAAATCGTGGCCGCCTCAATACTCTGGTCGCTGGCAGAGACGACCACAACGCTGACGACGTGATTCGCAGTGACGACGGTTTCCCCGACGCCGTCGCGGTAGCTAAGGTCTATTTCAAATGAGTCTCCGGAAGTGACGGAGTCAGTCGACACGGCAAGAACATAGTGCAGCCCGCCCGAGAGAACCTCGACGACATTGTCGCGGGACTCCATGATTTGACTGTCACTTGCGTCGGTAGCGCGTAGCACCTGGTTGCCGCCTTGCCGCAAAGTGACTTCGAAAGTGGCAGACCCAGCCGTCAAAGCGACTTCTGCCGGTGAGATCGTTGCCTGGGTATCGGTCACAAACAGCCGCACGAGATCAGCAGGCGCGTCAGCGACTAGGTTGAAGAAGTCATCTGTCGCACTAACTTGCACCTGGAACTGTATGCCGACCGTCTGGACGACACGGGTGCCCATTTTCCCGGGACCTTCATTTGGATCCGTAGCTGTGTCTCCGGGCAGCAGCTCTTCGCCAGGCAATAGCGCGACCAGGCGTGCATACCGGCTGGCGATCACATCGACGACGTCGCTGTTTTGTGGTGCCAAATCAAAAGCGTTGAAAGGTAAAATCTGAAATTGCTGATTTCCTGCCGCGCGCAGCACGGTCTTGAAATCGGCCAGCCCGTTGTCAAGGAAAACAGTATCCGGGACGGCAGCAAAGCTGTCGCTGGCCATTACCACAAAACCGTCCTGGCTACCAGGCACGGTGTTCCAATATCGGTCGACCAATCTTACGCGTACGTCGACGGAATCACCTGCGGTTTGTGTGGCGACGCTCCCGGCAATACCAGGCATAACGCCCGGTGTGGCATTTTGGCCTGGCAGAAGCACCTGCAACGCATCCCGCGAATTGGACTTCACCCCAAATGGGTTACTTGTGCCGCTGTGTGTGTTAGGAGGTGTCACCAAATCTGCTGCAAATAGAACAACATCGCTGTCGGATTTCGTCACGGAAAGATCTCCTTCCCAAAAACCGTTGGTGAGAGACACACCCGTCGTCGAGATCGTTCCCGTGCCGGTCGATGCTGCCAGCAGGATATTGTCGCTGTAATTAGCGACCAGAGTGCCCTCGCTATTCAGGGCCTCGATGCGAACAAAGAAAGGCTCACCAGCGGTCTGCAGACTATCGACTTGAGAGAAAGCGAGACGGTCGATCAAACCAGCATCGACAAAGAAAAGACTCGATATGTAAGTCGTAAGAGTCGGATGACCAGAAACAGCCACCGTCAGTTGATTGTGCCCTTGCCGCCGAAAAGAGACGCTATAATTGGCCTGCGAGGTAGTCTGAACCAAATTATCGGGCAAGGTCGCCTCTGGGTCGCTGGCGGAAAAAGTCAACGACAGATTGCCTGCTGACGTCAAATTCCACCAGCGGTCCACGGCAAGAACCTGAATATCGAAGAACTCATCCACAAAACGGAGGGTTGGCTGGCCGGATTTTCCTGGCTGCACGCCCGGAAGGGCTTGCTCACCTGGCAGCAGGATCACCAGACTACTGACCTCACCCGGAAGAATCTCAAAGCTATTGCTCGTCCCAGCGGCAAGGCCTGTCGCTTCCTGTAGTGTCAGGGTTACGGCCGCATCGGCTTTTGTGACAGCGATATCGCCAGTCCAAATGCCGTTGGAAAACACAACGGTGCCGATGTTGAGGGTTCCAGGGCCAGTGCTGCTAGTCAACACTGCCTGCTGGTTATAGCTGGCGACGAGTAGGCCATTCTCATCAACAGCCCGCGCTGTGACTTGCATGCTGTCACCGGCAACGATAGATCCAGAGATGTTGTCAAAAACAAAATTCGTCACCGAATCCGGAATATTGACGACCAGAGTAATTTCAGAACTCGTATGTGAAGCAATATCCGTGCGATCGACATCGAAAACCGTGACCGTTTGCGACCCCAACGTGTTGAGGGTGACCGGCATATACACGATGCTCTTGAGCATCCTTTTGTTGGGGGACAAGACAGCCTGGCCATCGCTGGAAATGATACGAATTGTGTCATCGATTCTCTTGACTTGATTCCAGTAGGCGTCTGTGGCTAGCACCTGGACCTTGACTTCGTTGCCAATCTCTTGCAAGAAGGGCTCTGCCAGCCGGCCCGTCAGACTGCCAGGCAAATATTCCTCACCGGGCAGAACTGTCAGAAGTCGCGCAAATTCAGCGGGCCGGGCTGTAAACAGATTACTGGTTCCAAAATGCGGATTCTGCGCCCCATCCGTTACTTCTATCCACACATCACCTGTGACCCCGAACGTGTTGCTCTTCTTGCCTGACCTAAATAGAGAAACCGAGCCTTGCCACTCCCCATTAACCAACTGCACCGACTCGGGTTCGATGCGGCCCTGGCCATCGTCGGTTTGTTCAACCAGAAATACCAGGCCGTTGTAATCCGGGATACGATCGGCGTTTGCGTTACGGGCCGTAATGGTGACATCTGCGATAGTCTCTCCCACATTAACCTCGCCGGCAATTCCGGTAGTCGGATTGCCAATGTCGCTAATCGTGAAATGACTCAGCTCATTGACCGGCTGGGCATGGACTTTGGAATAGAACAGTATGAGAATATCAATATAAGCGAGTACCGCAAAAACAACTCGCAGAAAGCTCTTGCTTTTTGCCATGTCCTCTCCTGATGAAAATCTTGCCTGACGCCCTCGGTTTAACGTTACCGGTGCAGTGTAGCAACTAAGCGGGCGTCGTCAAACTCGGGGGCGTCTCACGCAAAGCGTATGCCACCGTGCAAACAGCACGTTGGCTGTAGTACGCTAAATATTTGAATAATTGGTGGATAGAAGATTAGCAAAGTGCGGGGTGTGGAAACAAGACGATGCGTTTGTGGGCAACCTGGCTGCAGCCAATTTGGTTCATTTGCACCACGGTGGTTGAAATCACCTGTGTGCATCCAGAGGGTTTCGGTGCGCACATTTTTCCCAAGCATCAACATTTCTTGCACACCTCCGAGTTTATTTTAAGCAAATAGCTGAGTTCGTCCTCTTCCTCGTCAAGTGCGGTAAATCTCGTTGGCCTTCCCTTCAAGCCAGGCAGCGATTTCGCCCCATTTCGAGAGTGAACTCAAGTCGATAACGCGCCTATCTGAAGAGTTGAGTCCAATTCTACCAGCCAATTCACGCAAAGCACATGCCATCAGGGCAAACCGATACTCATCATTTCTTAAAATTATATTTTTACTAAATTTATATCAGCGTAGCAGGGTGTGCAGCTGCTTTAAATATAGTAAAAATATAATTTTAAGAAATGATGA
>Ga0114931_10011103_pt1 | contig 10673 bp, 8 predicted proteins | sample 2SBtaG_FD_89579 | JGI IMG/M metagenome (GOLD analysis project Ga0114931, IMG submission 89579) | Deep subsurface microbial communities from Kolumbo volcano to uncover new lineages of life (NeLLi) - 2SBTROV14_V59a metaG | ecosystem: Environmental > Aquatic > Marine > Volcanic | place: Kolumbo...
CCGCAGGGCGCGGCGGTCGCGCCGCTCCCAGAGTTGTCGGGCATGTCGATCCGAAGCCTTGACCAGGGCGCGGAACATCTCGCCGAGCGAGAGCGTCGCGGGGCGGCTGTGCTCGAACGCGGCCTCGAACTCGTTCCGCCAGCGAAGATACGCCCGCAAGAAGCGCAAGCGGTCGAAGAGCGAACTGTTTCGGCGAAACCACTGATTGAGCTGGGCGAGGTTGCGAACGATCGCGGCGTCGCTCACCGGCACGCCGAGCTTGGCGCTCTGCAAATCCACAAACGCCGTCCGATACGTGCGCGGGGCGGTGGTCTGCACGAGGATATTGGCGGCGTGCATGTCGAGGTGTTCAAACCCGGCCTGATGGGCGCGGGCGATCATCTCGGCGAGGCGGTCCGTGAGTGCGGCGATATCACGTCGGCGGCGCGGCGCGTCTGTGTCCGAGTCGATCGCTTTCCAGAACTCGTTCAACGGCTGCGCCGGGTCGAGCGCCTCGGTCACGAGCATCGAACATGTGCGGCCGCGGGCCGTGAGCGTCTGCGTAAATCCGGCGGGTCGTACGGCGGGGATGCCCGCCTCGAGCGCGTAGATGCCGCTGCGCCATTCCGCGCGGCAAGGCGCGCCGCGCAGCATGCGCTTGAGCGCCGCGGCGAGTGAATCACCGAAGTAGTATTTGACGTAGAACAAGCGGCCCGCCAACGACGCCCGCCACACCTCGCGTGTGGAATTGCGCTTGACACGCGTCCAATCTTGGCCGTCCGGATCAGACCAGACCCCGCTCGGTGCGTCCTCGACAAAGCGGGCGAATCCGTTGCGACAGGTCCACGACAGGCCGCCGACGGTTTTCTGCTCAAAACTCGGCTCAGCGTCCGCCGCGACCCGACGAGCAGGCGCGGGTTTCGGCCTCGGCGTCGCGGTCGGTATGTCGGTTGGCTGGGTCAGGTCGAGCGTTTTCATCGGACGGCAATTGCCCTACAGCGGGTCGGTGTTGTACTTCGACGACATTCTACGCGATGCAGAGGTGTCATTGACACCCATACGGTACTATCGGACCTGCGCATTGAAAAGGCTTAGCCGCCGATTTGGCTCATCTGCCGCGTTCCGTAGCGCTGGTGTTGATCGGGCTTGAGCACGACGCAATCGACGAACGCCTGCCGCAGTCGCGCCGCGTCGAAGTTCGGTCGCAGGATGGCGCGCACGTCGATCTCGCCGCCGTCGAACAGGCAACTACGCAACTGGCCGTTGCACGTCAGCCGCAAGCGATTGCACGTCGAGCAGAACGGCGCGGAAATCGCGTGGATGAACCCGATGCGCCCCGCCGCGTCGGGAATCCGCCAGACGCGCGCCGGTCCGGAGCCGGCGTCTTCGCCCGCTGGTTCGAGCGCGCCATGCGCCGCCTCGATCCGTGCGCGAATCTCGGGGTACGCCGCGAACTTTTCGTCCTGCATCAACAGACGCGAGCGGCCGAGCGGCATGAACTCGATAAAACGGATCGTGCGCGGGCTGTGTCGTGTGAGCTCGGCGAAGTCGGCGACCTCGTCGAGATTGTGTTCACGCATCACGACCACGTTGATCTTGACCGGCGGGAAGCCGCTCTCCTCCGCGGCCCGCACGCCGCTCCAGACGCGCGCCAAGTCGCCGGTGCGCGTGATCGCGCGGAACTTTGCGGGGTCGAGCGTGTCCATGCTGACGGTGATGCGGTCGAGCCCCGCGTCGCGCAGCTTGAGTGCGTCGCGGTCGAGCAGAACGCCGTTGGTCGTCATCGAAATCTCGCCGCAGCCTCTCAGCGAACGCAGCATGTGTATGAGCCGGTCGAGGTCTTTGCGCACCATCGGTTCGCCGCCGGTGATCTTGAATTCGCGGATGCCGTGGTGCAGCGCCGCGCGTGCGATGTCGGCGATCTCCTCATAGGTGAGCAGTTCGTCGCGCGGCAGCCACTCGAGGCCTTCCTCCGGCATGCAGTACAGGCAGCGCAGGTTGCAATGGTCGGTGACGCTGATGCGCAGCGTCTTGACATAGCGAATGCTGCGCGGGCCGCCGGCCTCCTCAGCCAGTCGTTCGGCGGCCGCGGCGACGCGCTCGGAAGCGGCGTTGGTGATAACCCGTAGTGCGGTATTCTGGCTCATTGCGATCTCCCGGCCGGGCTGGCGACCGCTTTGGAGTATAACCGAAGCCGCGTGCGGTCCGCGCGTCGATCTCCTCAGTCTGGGAGGATTTCGCGCAGCTTGCCGAACAGCGGATTGCCGTCCGCGTCTTCGTTCGAGATGCGCTGTGCCACGCCGCCGGGCCAGTTGACCTCCGCCCGCCGGCCATCCTTCTCGAACGTGATCACGTCGCCGCGCGGCCAGAAATCCTCCATCAACATGACGCGGCGGCGTTTTTGCGAGTCCGCGGCGATCGGCAGCAACAGGCGCGTATGCGTCCCGACGCCGGTGCGCGTCGAAATCTCGACCAACCACGCGCCTTTGTCGCGTGCGGCGACGGTTTGTTCGGCGAGCGATTCGAGCGGCGGGGGTACGAAAGTGCCGGCGGTCTTGATCCGCGTGACGCGCGCCTTGGGGCCGCGTGCGAAGGTGCGCGTCAGTTCTTTTCCGGAGCGCGAGCGGACTTCGCGCACGGTCTGTGCGCGTGTCCCCCCGGCGGATCGGTAGCGCAGGTGCAGGTCGGCTTCGTATCCCACGCCGTCGCGGCGCAGCAGCCACGACTCGACGCCGAAGCTTCCGATCCCCGTCAGGAATCCGTTACTGCCACGGAACCCGCCGGAGAATGGCGTGTGTGTGTCGAGCAGCGCGAGCGCGAGCACTTGATCCGGCTGAAATACGGGCGTCAGCGCGCCGAGATAAAAGTTTTCCACCGGTGCGTCGCTCCACTGCTGATTCGCGAGCGAGCCGAGTTCGGCGGCCAGAGTTCGGCCGTCCTGCTGCGCTTGCCTCACATCCGGGAGACGATCGGTCGGAACCAGAGTGAGCGCGTCGGCGAGCGCACGCGCGGCGTCTTGTGCGACGGCGCTCTCGGATTCGAGAGCGAAAACGCCGACGATGACCGCCTAGTCGTCGGAGGGCGCGATCGCGATGAACGAGGCGATTTCGGCCTCGCTGACGGGCCGTTTGGCGGACATCGAGGTGACCTGCGCGCCGTCGGAGCGCTGCCACTGCTCGAGACCTACCTCATCGGCGTCGAGATCCCACATTCGCTGCGCGCAATCGTAGAGCAGGTCCGTCGGCGTACGGCCGTTCGCCAGCCAGGTGCGGAAGATGCCCAGCCCCCACATCGCGCTCCCGTCGACACTTGCGAGCACATAGCAGCCCGGCGTCTGTTCGTGGCTCGCGCTGAGCAGCGTCCACTCTTTCGCAAGCGGGAACGCGACGCCGGCGCGGCTCGCGGCATCCGCATCGGGCATGGTCGCGCGCGCATCGTTGAACCGCACCGCGCCGCAGATCTCATCCAGCAACTCACCGTCGGCCGCTGTGAAGCGCGCCGGCGGCCAATACTCCACCAGCACGACATCGCCACGCATCGAACTCGCGACACGCAACGCGGTTTCCCGTCGGTACATCGTCTTGCCAAAACGCACCAGCCGCGAGCCACGCACTTCGACCGCGGGCATCCCACCGAGCGTCGCCGGTCGAATCGGACTGCCTTGCACAAAGCGCTCGACGATCCGCTGCGGCGAAACGAATGCCTCATGCCGCTCGTACCCGAATCGCACCTGCCAACCGAACGGAGACGACGTCGCACCCTCGCCGGCCTCCGGCGACGGAATGAACACACGCGGCGATTCCGCCGACGGCGCCCAGCCGCGCGGCGGGCGCACCACGAGCGGCGTACCGGCGATGCGCTGCGCCGGGCCGAGCGCGCGAGCGTCGCTGACTTGCAGGTACGCCAGTCCGAGCGAACCGAGCAGCGCCGCGGCGCAAAGGATCAGCAGCAGCGTCGGGCGGCCCGGTTTGGATCCAAGGTGAACTTCCAGCATCGCAGCCTCATCATAAGCGGACGATCGGACGGCGTGAAATGCGTCGAATTGGAGACCGCGGCGCTAGCGGCGCTGCGTCCACTCGGCACAGGCGTAGCGCTCGCGGCGCTGATCCGCATCGGCAAGAAGCGCGTCGCTCCAAACCTGCGGCTGAGGAATCAGATGAAGCCGCTCGGACAGCTCGCTGATGAATTGTTCGATCCAGGACTCGGCGGCGTTGTGCGACGGAGCGTGTAGATCAGCGCCGGGGTGCGTGCGAAAACGCTGCTCGAGCATCAGTGAACCGTGTTGAAGTACGCGTCCGGGAATCCGCCGCTGCGCACTGCCGAGCAGCTTCGCGCCGTCGTGCAGCAGATCAGTTCGCCCGGGTCTCTCGAAACAAAAGAACGGGCCGCTGCGTGGCGAGGGCATTGGGAACTCCTCCGGCGCGAGGCTCGTCTCAAATCCGGCTTGCACGAGCACGGTTCGCCAGCAGTCGTGTACCGTCCGGTAGAGTTCGACCGGTGCTTTGCGTGCGATCGGGATACTCTCATCGAGCAGCAGGCTGTACGTGATCTCGCGGTCGTGCAGAATCGCCCCGCCGCCGGTGGCCCTGCGAACGATCGGCAAGTCGCGAACGTCGGCCGGCAGCTTCGCAACGTCCGTGAAGCGCTGAAAATAGCCGAGGCTGATCGTCGGCGGATCCCAGAAGTAAATCCGCAACGCCGCGGGCGCGACCCGCTCGCAGTAGAGCAATGCTTCGTCGCGGGCCATGTTGGTCGGCCCGTCGAGCGGCGGGTCGCGCAAGACGTGGAGGTATCGATGCGGCCCTGACGCTTCGACCGGCACGACTACGCCTTTCCGATTCGGTTGAAAACCAGCAGCTTGATCTCGCTCATTTCCTGCATCGCGAAACGAATCCCTTCGCGGCCCAGCCCGCTATGTTTGACCCCGCCGTAGGGCATGTTGTCCACGCGCGTATTCGACGTGTCGTTAATCACCACGCCGCCGACGTCGAGTTCGTCATACGCCCGCAGCGCGTGCTCGAGCGAGTTGGTGAACACGCCGGCGTGCAGGCCGAAGCGGCTGTCATTCGCGCGGCGGATCGCGTCGTCGAAATCATCAAAAGGCTCGAGTGTCGCGACCGGGCCGAAGACTTCGACGCAGCTCAGCTTGCTTTCAGCGCCGACGTTTTCGAGATACGTCGCCGAGATGAAGCGTCCGTCGCGCTCACCGCCACAAAGCAGCCGCGCCCCTGCATCGACGGCTTCTTTGATCCAGGCTTCGACGCGGCGGGTTTCGTCCTCGCTAATCAGCGGACCGAGGAACGTATCCTCATCGAGCGGATTGCCCGACTTGAGCGCTCTGGCGCGCTCGGTGAGCATCGTCGTCAATTCCTTGTAGACGCTGCGATGAATGAAGACGCGCTGCACGCTGATGCAGCTCTGCCCGGACTGGTAGAACGCTCCTGCCGTGATCCGCTCGGCCGCGAGTTCCAGATCCGCGTTGCGATCCACAATGCACGCCGCGTTGCCGCCCAGCTCGAGCAGCACCTTCTTCCGTCCGGCGCGCGCCTTGAGCGACCAGCCCACCCCCGGCGATCCCGTAAAGCTCAGCAGCCGCAGCCTGTCGTCCTCGACCAGCGGAGCGGCGTCTTCGACATTGCACGGCAGAATCGAAAACGCACCCGCCGGCAGGTCGGTCTCGGCGAGGATTTCACCCAAGAGCAGCGCACCGATCGGCGTCTGCGGCGCGGGCTTGAGAATCCACGAGCAGCCCATCGCGATCGCCGGCCCGATCTTGTGCGCCACGAGATTCATCGGGAAATTGAATGGCGTGATGAACCCGCACGGACCGATCGGCGCCCGTCGCCAGAGGCCTTCGTAGCTCGCGGCGCGCGGTCTGATGTCGAGCGGGAGGGTTTCGCCGGTGACGCGCGTCGCTTCTTCAGCCGCGAGCCGCAGCGTGTCGATCAGCCGCGTCACTTCGCCGCGCGCTGTGCTGATCGGCTTGCCGGCCTCGATCGCGAGCGCTTCGGAAAACTCATCATGCCGCTCGCGGACGCGCCGCACGACGTGTTCGAGAATTGCCTGACGCTCGAACGCGGGCATACGTCGCGTCTGTTCAAACGCCTCGACCGCCGCGACGATGGCGCGCTCGACGATGTCCGGCCCGGCCCGCGCCACGCGCGAGACGATCTCGCCGGTGTACTTGTCCGTGACGACCTGCTCGAACTCGGTCGTGAGCGCCCGGCCGGCGAGGAACAGCGGGTAGCGATCTGCTATCATGACGCACTCCAACTTTCAGCGGACCTATCAGTCCGCCGCTAAAGTCGTGTAGCGGCCCGCGCCCCCGCAGGCCGTAGTCCAAGTCACCGTTTCCGACTGTCTACGGCGGGCGAGGGCGCCCGCCGCTACATCGTCGCTCGGCAATCTCCACTTTTGCGGAGGACTGCTATGATAGCGTTTGCTCCTCTGTCGAGCGCGACGCGTCAGACGCGACAAGAACGTATGAATCAATCGTCGGCAAATCATGCACACGCCGCCGCGCCCGTGAACCGAGCGCCGCCGCGCCCGCTCGGCGACAATTCGCTGATCGTCTTCGCGACCGCGCTCGCCGTGTATGCGGGCTGCGCCTTCGCGCTCGGTCATCGCGGCCCCGGCAGCACGCCATACTTCGCGCACCTGGCCGACGCATTTCTGCACGGCAGGCTCGATCTCGTCGAGCCGGCGACAACCTATGACCTGACCCCGCATGAGGGGCGCTGGTACGTCCCGTTTCCGCCGTTGCCGGCGCTGCTGATGCTGCCGTGGGTGGCGCTGATGGGGCTGGGAGCGACAAACGCGCTGGTGCTGTCGCTGCTCGCGGGCGCGCTCAACGTCGCGCTCGTCTCACGCATTCTCGACCGGATGACGGCGCGCGGCTGGATTTGGATCGCAGCGCGGCAGCGCCGCTGGCTCGTGCTGCTGTTCGCGCTCGGCTGCGTTCACTGGCACCTGGCGCTCGAAGGCGCGGTTTGGTTTCTCGCGCAGGTCTGTACGCTTACGTTCATCCTGCTCGCGGTCGAGCGCACGTTGGCCGGCGCGTCGCCATTGGCTGGTTCAGCGGCCCTGGCGATCGCGCTGCTCGGGCGGCCCAACGTAATCTTCACCTCGCCGCTGCTGCTCGCGATTCACGCACAACGCCTCCGCGACGCGCGCGATGGACCGATCGCGGCGCGGCTCTGGCGCTTCGCCGCCGCATCGGCGCTGCCGCTTGTGATCTCGATCTCCATGCTCGCCGGGTACAACTACGCCCGCTTCGACAACCCGCTTGACTTCGGTTACGCCGATCAACAGGTCGCGACCGACGTGCGCGGCGACCTGCTCCGCTACGGGCAGTTCAACGTGCGCTACGTGCTACGCAACCTCTACGTGATGCTGCTCGCGGGTCCGTCGCGGCCGCACGCGTGGGCGCTGCCGGTCCCCGACGAACACGGCATGAGCCTGATCCTCACGTTTCCGGCGCTGCTCTATCTGGTGCGCCTGCGGCGGCTGAACACGCTCGCCGTCGGTGCGCTCGCCGCGCTCGCTCTGCTGCTTGTCCCGCTGCTGCTGTACTACAACACAGGCTGGAAGCAGTTCGGCTACCGCTTCAGCCTGGATTTTCTAACGCCGCTGATGGTGCTGCTCGCGCTCGCCGCGGGCACGCGCGTGACGCGCCCGCTGCGCGTGCTGATCGTGCTCGGGATCATCGCCAACGCGTGGGGTGTGCTTTGGTGGTATACCGACTGGCTAGCGTAGATACGCCGCGCGCGACGAAGAACACTGGTTACAAACCAGTGCCACAGAGCGGTGGGGTCAGGCGATGAACTCAACGGAATGTCCGAAACTGTCCGAGAGCGCCTCAAGGTAGGACTCCATTGTTGCCGTGTAGCCGAAGGCAAATCTTGACAGAAACCGGAAGATTGGATTGTATACTTCGCCATTCTCCGTGACGGTAACACGACAGCCGTCGCCGTCCGGGGTCAGCGCGTAGGTCCACGTCCCGCCGAAGGGCAGCTTGTCGTTGGCGATGCGGGTGACGAAGCGCTGCTGAGGCGTCGCTTCGATGACTTCGAGGTCAAGCGGTGTGCCGTGTTTCATTTTCTGACGCCAGACCGCGTTCGCGCCGCGGTCGGCGAGGCGCTCGACGGCGACGATCTGCGGCCACCAGTCGGCGGTGTGTTCGAGGTCGGCGATGACCGCGTAGACCTGATCGGCGGGGGCTGCGAATCGCGCGGTGCGCGAGGCGACATGTCCCTTCGGCAGCATCCAGCCGACGATCGAAATCAGCAGGACGAGGCCGATCAACGATGCAAGTGCGATCAATATCCATTGCATGAGTCTACCTCCGAGTATTGTCTTGCTTGGGGCGTATATCAATGCGAATGTCTTTCCTTGCGCTTGCGACGCGGGTTGAAGAACGCTTTCTCATGGGCGCGGCTTTGGTCCGGCGCGGAGACGTCTTAGGGCCGCTTTGAGGACGGGGTCGCGCATCGGCCTGAATTCGTCTGGCTTCGCCGACACAGCGACCTCGGGCGCGACGCCGACGCCGTCGATAGGATTGCCTTCGGGGTCCATATCCAGCCAGCGTGGCAAATTGACCAGAATATCCCCGACCAACTTGATCCGGCGCGGGTTGCCGCTCGAGCCGGCGGTGTTGTCTCCCATCGTCGTCACCTGCGGGCACTGGGCCAGCATCAGCGCGAACGACTCGGCCGAACTCATGGTCTTGCGGCCGATGAGCACCACGACGGGTTTGTCATATCGCTTTAGCTCGCGCGGCGAGACGATTCGCTCAAAACGCTTGCCGAGATTGTCATGCCCGGGTCCGTCGCGGTATTGGTTCAGGCTGTAGACACGCGGCCTGTCGACGAAACGACCGGCGATCCGCGTGGCGAGGTCTTCGCTGCCGCCGCCGTTGAAACGCAGGTCGATGATTAACGCTTGCGTGTCGTCGAGTTCTGCGAGAGCTTGATCGAAGGTGTCGGGCAGGTCGCGGCGGCTCAGCTTGAATACGTTGACATATCCGATGCCGTCGGCGGTGCGGGCGAATGACAGGTCGCCGTGGCGTTCGGGCTTGACGCCGAGCAGCGGTTCGATCGCTCGGAGATTCGCGTTCAGCGGGCGCGGCCGCGCGAAGCCGGGGATCCACTCCTGTCCGGCGCGGACGGAGATGTGCAAATCCTCCAGATGGGCGAGCATCTCAGCGAGGACGGCCGCGAGTTCGTAGTGAGTGGTCGCGCGGCCGGCGCGCGGGCGGTACTCGCGCCCGAGCGCTTCCCAATCGGCGTTTGGTCTGAGCGTGAACATCGCGTACTCGCGGTCGAACGCGCCCCAGACCTCGTCGAACGCGCCGAGAGCCGCCTTGGCGTTGATCGGTCTGGGCGCCGGCAGCGCCCGCTTCTCAAAGGCGTTGACGTATTGCATTTTCCCGTTGAAGAAGCCGAAGAAGCGACGCGGTCCGGCGACGGTTTCCATGTCGAGCACAATCGCGTCGCGCGTCGGCACCATCGGCAGGTTACCCGCGTGCCAGGACGATCCCATTTTCCACGCGGCCAGACGTCGTGCCGCGATGCGAGCATTCGCCGGGCCATTGCCGGCGACGGTCTTCGACGGGAACAGCTCGGCAACCCGACCGGGATGGAATCTGAGCCAGACGCTGCTCACCTTTTCGCCGTCGGTATCAGTGCTCAGCGTTGTTGTGAGTGCGCCGGGGTGGTCCGGCAATACCGCCGCCCAGAGCACGTTGGTGTCATGCCTGCCGAATGCGACCGTGGACGGACCGAGTTCGATCTTCAAATCATTGGCATCCGTGTATGAGAATTGGGACAAGCGCCAGACGTCGGATGTCTCGCAGACCCACGCGTAGCCTTTCGGCTCAGCCGAGGATTCGAGCGTTGCGGGGTAGAGCTTGCGAAAATCTCCGCCGGCGTGCGGCAGCGCGACGCCGCAGAGCAGGAAACCGAGAGCGGCGGCGACTGGAATCATGGCGTACTCCTCATGCAACTGGATCCTCATGGTATGTTCGATGTGGGCGGCATGTCATTCCAAAAACGTGATCCACGGACGAGGCAACCATTTTACCGCTAAGCGGGTCGTCCGATTCGAGCGACTTTGCGCTCGCCAGTGAGGGTGTGCGCCGTATAATTCTGCGACGCACATCAGACGGCTTGAGAACGGCGCGGGTCCGCTCGCGCCCGGCGGAGCGAGCGTTGTGACCTGGAACGGGCTTCTCGACAACCTGGCGGAATCGTTCGAGCGTCAGGGATTGCTCGCCGGTGATGCGTCGCTTGTACTCGGCGTGTCGGGCGGTGCGGATTCGACGCTGTTGCTGCACGCGATGCACGCGCTGCGCGAGTCGCGCAAGTTGCGCTGGACGCTGCACGCCGCGCACATGCACCACGGGCTGCGGCACGCTGACGCGGACGCGGACGCAGCCTTTGTTCGCGAACTGGCAGAGCACCTCGACGTTCCGTTTCACGAAGAGCGGGCCGACATCCCTGCCGAGGTCGCCAAACGCGGCGGCTCGACCGAGGAGGTGGCGCGGCAAAAGCGTTACGAGTTTCTCGAGCGGGTCGCGCTAAAAACCGGCAGCGAGTGCGTCGCGGTCGCCCATCACGCCGACGATGACGCCGAGACGATTCTCCATCGCGTTCTGCGCGGGACGGGGCTGCGCGGGCTTGCGGGCATGCGCGGCG
>Ga0114931_10011104_pt1 | contig 10673 bp, 10 predicted proteins | sample 2SBtaG_FD_89579 | JGI IMG/M metagenome (GOLD analysis project Ga0114931, IMG submission 89579) | Deep subsurface microbial communities from Kolumbo volcano to uncover new lineages of life (NeLLi) - 2SBTROV14_V59a metaG | ecosystem: Environmental > Aquatic > Marine > Volcanic | place: Kolumbo...
ACCGGCGCCCGGGCTACCTGCCCCCGTCTGTTTCTAGGGTTTGCCTAACTGTTGGGTCAGGCGTTCCCGATGGCTTCTCGTCGCTACGCGACCCAGCCGACAAGCGGCTGGGCCACCCGGCAGAGTAGGCGGAATCGCTAGGTGGCAAAGTCCAGATCGTGTGCAGATGGTCCGGGAGCAGGACAACGGCTTCAACTTCAAACGGCCGTCGTCCTTGGCATTCACGAATGCAGTTGCCCGAGGATTGATCGTGCCAATCCAGATCTGAACACATGGTCGCGATGGTCGGTAACAACCGTAAAAAAGAACGTTCCGCCAAGGGCGACTGCTCGACGGTAATTCGGCATGTCAGAAGCCTTGCACGATCCGTCGTCAGGCACGGCTTGACCTACCTGGAATGCCACGTGGTATTGCCCAGGGAGCTTCTTGTCGCGTTACGAGCGCGGGCAATCATACACGCTATTGTTCGCCGAGCAATTTTTTCAGGTCTTCGATGTATTCCGGTGGGAAGACCGGCTCAACGTCGGCGACCTCCGCGGTGTCAGGATTCGCGGTGTCAGAATTCTCGGATCGGCGTACCTCAGTATCCAAATCCTTGGTCCCAGGATCGGTGAAACGCGCGAGCCAGTACTTCACTTCCGCTCGGCTCGGTGGCCCCATGGGTTTGCTGTCGACGGAGGTTGACTGGCGTTGCTGCCGATCGCGCAGGAGTTGGGCGAACCAGCGATCGCTGTCGACGGCCCGAGCCCGTCTCCGTCGCGCGGCACGCTGCACCCGATGATCGCTGGAGACCACGGTCAAGCGACGTGGGGCGGAGTCGGCGCGAATCAACTCTTCGATCACCCGATCGGCATCGCCATCGCCTCTTGCGAAACAGACCTGTAGTGCTCCGTGTCGAAAACTGCTGGCAGCCAAAGGCGGCGCATCGGCCGCGTCGAACACCACGATCGTTCGCGAGGCAATTTTCGGCTCCAATGATTCGACCAGACAGTTGAGCAGGGCCTTTCGCGCGCGCTCAAGACTCCCGGGCCCGACTCCGTGGCCTAGGATCCCCGCTGCATGAATCAGGTTGTAGCCGTCGATGATCACCCGCATGGCGGTGCCTTTTCCCTCTGACTCAATCCTATCGCTCTCGGCCCGGGGAGGCCAGATTCAAGATTGCCCGAGAAATAGCTCCCGCCGACGGGCTAGAGTTGTTTGGCCCGCTGTCAATCGGAACGCATGATACTCGTTTCAGGACGCAAACACGGAAATTGGAGTTCTTTCATTCGAGTCTGGTCGTCTGGCCGCCAAGCCTCTCCACCTGTTCAAACGGTTTCTTCGATGCGATCGCTAAGACCCATCCCCGCGGATCGAACCTTTCTCCAGCACGTGGTCGATGCCGGACCCGCGTTGAGCGGTGTGCTGTTGGCCGCGAGTTGTTTGCCGTTTGACCTATCCGTCTTGGCTTGGTTTGCCTTGGTCCCGTTGGCGATCACGATCAAGAGCCCGAACATGGGACGGGCGGCGTACGGGTGGGCGTATGTCGGCGGCATGGCGTGTCATCTGCCGTGGATGTATTGGATCACGTCAACCAGCGGTCGGGTCGATCTTTCCACGGGGCTATGGGCCACTTGCATCGGTGCTTCGATGTTGGGAGGCGCTCTTTTGGCCGTGCCGTTGGCCGTGGGACGACGTTTTGTCGCCGTGACCAAACTGCCCATGATGGGTGCGCTGCCGATGTTGTGGGTCATGTTCGAGATCGCCCGGTACTACATCGGCGCGATCATCGACCAGACGGGGTTTCCGTGGTTGCGGCTTGGAGCGACCCAAACACAGTGGCCCGAATTTATCCAAATCGCGGACTTGGGGGGTGAATACCTGCTGAGCTTCGTGGTGGCGGTCGTGAACGGTTTTTGGGTCGATTCGGTTTTCTGGTGCCGTGAATTCCAGCGGCGGCAAGCCGTGCGGCGGATGCTAGTCGCCACCGCGGCACTTGTGGTGATTGCCATGGGCATCGGGGTTTACGGTCAGTGGCGATTGGGACAATCCGTGGCGCGGACAGGGCCCGATGTTTGTCTGATGGGCGGAATCGATCTGCCGCCGTTGATCGACCGTCGCCGTCTTACTGGCAGCGGGAACGAGTGTTCCACCGGGTCGCCGTTCAGAACGGTTTCTCATCAACCCGCAGGCGATCGCTTCCCGGAGTTGCTGATTTGGCCAGAGATGGCGTATCACCACCACGTATTTGCCTCAGCCGATCGACAACCGTTGACGAACGATTCTGTGGCGAATGGCACCATCTCGCAAACGGAATTCAGCAAGCAAGCGTTGGGGCTGAAGTACCTCGAAGAAACCGCCACGGAACTGGGGGTTTCGATGTTGATGGGCTGCCGGCGCGTCGAACCCGGTTCAAACGGCGCCGAAGGGTTCAACTCGCTTGTATTGGTGAATCCCGAATCCGGCTATTCGGGCGCCTACGACAAACATTGCCTGGTGCCGTGGGCAGAGTTTCTACCCTTTGGCATGGTCTTGGTCGATGTCGATCGGTCGACACACTACGAACACGGTTCCCGATCACGGTCGCTGGGGTTGCGTGTTGTTGAATCTGGGCAAGACTACCGCGTGGGGTGTCTCATCTGTTACGATGTCTGCTTCTCCGACTTTGTGCTCCGCTCCGCTGGTCAAGGCACGGCATCGCCCGACTTCTTCGTGCAATGTGGCGATGAGCCCGTCTACTCACGCGATCTTCAGCGGGCCATGTTTCGCATGACGCGGTTGCGTGCGATAGAGAATCGACGAGCCATCGTTCGCAACGCGACCAACGGAGTGTCGGGGATCGTGGACGGTTGTGGCCGACACATCGTTACCGCGCCGCGGATTGTCTCCGATCCCTACCGGGTAGGACGCGTGCCGCTGGACCGACGATTTAGCCTCTACGCTCGCTGGGGCGATTGGTTACCCTGGGTGTGTGCGTGTGGCGTGGCGATAGGACTTATTCGTGTTCGCCGTCGCACGCGCACGCATCAAGGGTGAAAGCCGGCAAGCTTCCCGGAGCTGTTGTGACCGAAGACACGTTTTGTCGAGGCGTTGAGCGTGTACGCATGCCCGCTGACCGGGCAGACCGGAATCCCGCTGGGGAAATACTCATTCGTGTCGAGATCTTTGAGCGAAGAGGGCAGCGACCCCGTCGTCAGATAGTATCGCTCCACCGCTTCATTTATCTCAGCCTTATTGGTGAAGCAGGCGTTTTCCCTCGCCGTGCGGCTGCTGGCGGTAATTCGCGGAACAACCACCGCGGCGATGATTCCGAGAATGGTGACCACCGCCAGGAGTTCAAGCAGCGAGAAGCCGAATCGGCGAACGGAATATTTCATGGAGAATCAGCATGTTTCGAGAAGAAGCCCGCAGCGGAACGATGTGCCTGGATGCTAACCGAAAGTGTGGGATTAAACGGTGTATCAAAACAATACGTTACCGCTGGGCACGGTTGTCGTAGTCCCGCCAAGAAATCTAATTCCGCCGATCGGTGAGAATCCGCGCGAATCGAAAGGTGCGAAGATATCGCTTATGCGGGAGAGATCAATTTGAACCGGGGGCCACGTATTTGACACGCCCGGCGACGATAACCCGCTCGGCTCGTCCGCGAAGCGTCCAACCGCCGAACGGCGAATTGGTGCTCTTCGATCGGAACAACTGAGGGTCGACGCGCCACGTAATGCTGGGATCGATGATCGTGATATCGGCCACCTATCCGACAGCAAGCGTTCCGCGTTCGATCCCCACGATTCGCGCCGGGTTCATGGTCATTTTAGCGATCGCACCGGGCCAATCGAGATGCCCTGGTTCGATTAGTTTCGTGACGACCAATCCCAATGCGGTCTCAAGTCCCACGATGCCAAAGGGGGCCCGGTCCAACTCCTGCATCTTTTTTTCACGGGCGTGAGGCGCGTGGTCGGTGCAGATCACGTCGATTGTCCCATCGACCAGCCCGGCAATGCACGCATCGACGTCGCTTTGCGCTCGTAGCGGCGGACTCATTTTGTAGTTTGAGTCGAATTGTCGCAGACACTCGTCGGTCAATGTGAAGTGATGGGGACAAACTTCGGTGGTCACGCACACATCGCGACGTTTCGCACGGCGAATCACTTCGACACTTCCGGCAGTCGAAACGTGCATGATATGCAGGCGACCGCCGGTGGCTTCCGCCAAGGCGATGTCACGACTGGTCATCACGTCTTCAGCCGCCGCAGGCATTCCGGCCAGTCCCAAGAGCATGGACGTCTTCCCCTCGTGCATCACGCCACCCCGCGTCAGCTCCAGAACCTCCGCATGGTTGAGAACCGGCCGGTCGAACATCAAGCAGTATTCGAAGGCACGCCGCATCAGTTCGGCGTCGTAAACGGGCGTTCCGTCGTCGGTGAACGCAACCGCCCCGGCACGCACCAACTGTCCGATTTCCGCGAGTTGTTTTCCTTCGCGGTCCTTGCTCACACAGGCGGCAATGTAAACGTTGCAATTGTCCGCCCTGGCCGCCTGATGTTGGATGAATTCGACCGCTCCCTGGGAGTCGATCGGTGGTTCGGTATTGGGGATGCAAACGATACTGGTAAAGCCACCGGCCAACGCCGCCGCCGTGCCCGTCTCGATCGTTTCGTCTTCTTCGCGCCCGGGCTCTCTCAGGTGGACGTGCATGTCGATCAGCCCGGGAGAGACGATCTTGCCGTGGGCATCGATGATCGTGTCTTGCCCGTTGGAGGGAACGTCGTACGCCGCGATGCGATCATCTTCGATGAGCACGTTGGTTTGGCGGTCCAGATTTTGGCTAGGGTCGATGACTCGGCCCCCGACGATCAGTGTTTTTTTCATACGCTAGCCCTCCCAGTGCTCCGTTCAATTCAGGACACGCCAGAGACGAGCCACAGGGCCGCCATGCGAACGGCCAGACCATTGCGAACCTGCTCCAAAATAACCGAATGCCGACCATCGGCCACGTCGGGGGTCACCTCGACTCCACGATTGATTGGCCCGGGGGCCATAATCAGAATGTCGTCCTTGGCTTTTTCCAGGCGGCTGCTGGTCATGGCATACAACAGGGCATATTCGCGAACCGAGGGGAAGGGCCGCTTGACCTGTCGTTCAAATTGAATTCTCAGCAGATTAAGCACATCGCAGCGTGGGAGAATGGCGTCCAGATCGTGCGTCACCTCAATCCCATCGATCGACTCCCACTGCTTGGAGACCAGGGTTGAAGGGCCACACAGAATCACGTGTGCCCCGAGTTGTCGGAGCCCCCAAATATTCGATCGGGCCGTACGGCTGTGTGCGATATCGCCGACCAAAGCGACGGTCAATCCGGCGAGATCTCCCCGAACCTCGCGAATCGTCATGATGTCGAGCAAGCCCTGGGTCGGGTGTTCGTGTGGCCCGTCGCCGGCGTTGATCACGCTACATTCGAGGTTTTGTGCCAGCAGGTGAGGCGTGCCGGGGGTTCGGTGTCGGACCACCACCACGTCGGTTCCCATGGCTTCGATATTCTTGGCCGTATCGATAAAGGTCTCACCCTTGGAGAGGCTGCTGCCGCTGGCCGAAAGATCGAGCGTCAAGCCCTGCAACCGTCGGGCGGCCAGCGAAAAGCTGGTCTTCGTGCGGGTTGAGTCTTCGAAGAACAAATTGGAGATCGTCTTGCCGGCCAACAGTGGGGCGAGATGGCCGCCGGCTTCGGCCTCTTTGATGGTTGCCGCCGTGTCGAGGATCGTTAGGATTTCCTTGGCTGAAAGGTCTTCAAGCCCCAGCAGATGGCGACGCGTCCATGCCTCGGGAATCGTGTCCAGATCGATCGTGGCCGTGCTCATCCTTGGTTCATCTCCCGCGCTGGTCGACCTATTCACGGCGGTCATGCCGTCTTACAAAGTAACAACGAACGGCCTGAAGAAGCGTCGAGCCGATTCTATCACTGCCCCTTGCAACTGCAAGCCAAGCGGTCTTGTCGGAGCAGGTCGCATGGTGCCCGTGGCGACGAGCAATCGTTGTGATCCACGGGTTCTCCGGAAGAGACGTTCAATTGTTCGCCCTTCGCGGCACTTTGAATCGTCGCACTCCGACAAATGAAAAACCCCCGAGGGTTCCTTGAACCGATGGGGGTCTTGTGTTGCGACGCGGTTGATACGCGCCAGTTAATGGCGATCGCGGAAATCGAGATGCCACCAGCCGTCGTCCCATTCGAGCGTCACTTTCCGCCAGCCCAAGGGCACCTGCGGATAAGGGTAGAACGGGCCGATGTAGGGCCATGCCGTGGCGGAATACTGCTTCGGATAGGTCAACGCCGCATAGTTGGGATGCGCGGCGTAGCTTGGCCAAGCATAGTTCGGAAGATGGGGCTGATCGTAGTGGGCCCGCGCCGCGCCGCCAGCTCCTTGCACGTACGTCGGAATCGGGGCACCCTGTCCATAGGCGCCTTGACCATAGGCGACCGGACCGGCCATTGCCGGACCACCGACAGGCATGGCAGCCGGTGACATGGAAACACGGGGCAGGTTGGGCCGCGCGGTGACAGGCGCCGCCGCGCTTGCTTGCCGCACCGCTGAACGTGTCGCCCGTGGCGTGGCGATCTTCAGGTTGCTGACCACTTTCTTCACGCCCGACTGTCGTTTGGCCAAGGCGATGGCGGTGGCCATCTGCTTCTTGCTGGTAACCTGACCATTGAGCCAGGCCGTGCCCTCATTGAATTTTACGCCGATACTATAGCCGCTCAGCTTTCCACTATCGCGGAGCCCATTGGCAATCCGCCGAGCGGTATTCTGGTCGTCGGCCATCGTCATGGCGGGGGCCAAAACGCCGGCGATCACAAGAGACGCCATCAGGTGTCGCATCACTTCCCCCTCATTGATCTCTATTCTGGAAACGAACGGTTGTGTTTGATCAAACTCGCCGACCACACTCCAGTCGGTCGACGCGCACCGACGGCCGCGCCGACCGGTGTCGTGACAGGTGCTTCCTCAGCAGGCAGACAGCAAGGGGGTCTGCCGACTGGGCGAAGTTTCCTCCTATAGGTCTTCGGTTGCCGGATATGCCGGCAGGCACTTTTTTTTCGATTTTGACGACCATAGCGGTTCGGCCACGTGTCGGCTTCGATAGCATGTAGGTACCCTTCCAGAGGTTTTCACCACAAAACCCCCGTGAAACCGGCGATGCCGGCTGATAGCATGGACGCACCTGGGAAACCGCTCGGTATCGCTTTGAAACCAACGTCTCGGCAGGATTGAACATGCTTCGTACCGCTGCTTTCGCTTTGCTTTTCATGGTTTTGTTTTCAGGAGGACCGCCCCCAATGCTCGCGGAGGATGTCAACTACGACGAAAGCAAGGTGCCGGAATATGTGTTGCCCGACCCTCTGATCGCCAACGACGGCACGCCGGTCAAAGACGCCGAAACATGGCGTGGGAAGCGGCGTGGCGAGATTCTGGAGCTGTTCAAAAAATATGTGTACGGCCGCGGTCCCGGTCGACCGGAGACGATGTCATTCGATGTGTTCGACAACGAGAAGAACGCGTTGAAGGGCCACGCCACGCGAAAGCAGGTGACGATTCGCTTCTCCGAAGAAGCCGCCGGGCCAAGCCTGGATCTGCTGATCTACGTGCCCAACAACGCACCGTCCCCCGTGCCGGTGTTTCTGGTGTTGAACTTCTGGGGCAACCATTCGATCATCATGGACCCGGCGATCAAGCTCTCGGCAAGCTGGATGCGGGAGAACAAGGAGCATGGCATTGTCGATCACCGCAGCACCGAAGCGTCGCGCGGGAAGAGCACGCCGCGCTGGGCCGTGAAGGAGATCCTCGATCGCGGCTACGCTTTGGCCACGTATTATTACGGCGATATCGATCCCGACTACGACGATGGGTATCAAAACGGCGTGCAACCGTTGTTCTACGATCCCGGTCAAACCCGGCCCAAGGACGACCAGTGGGGGAGCATCGCGGCATGTGCTTGGGGGCTAAGTCGGGCGATGGATTACCTGGAGACCGACAAGCGGATCGACTCGACTCGGGTGGCCGTGATGGGGCATTCGCGATTGGGAAAAACCGCCCTCTGGGCCGGAGCGACCGACGAGCGATTCGCGATCACCATCTCCAACGATTCAGGCTGCGGCGGGGCCGCGCTGAGTCGGCGGCGGTTTGGCGAAAAAGTGAAGCGGATCAACACGGCCTTCCCGCATTGGTTCTGCACGAACTTCAAGGCCTTCAACGACCGCGAAAACGAGTTGCCCGTCGATCAGCACATGCTGGTGGCGCTCATCGCCCCCCGACCGGTTTACATTGCCAGCGCGGCGGAAGACCGCTGGGCAGATCCCAAGGGAGAATTTCTTTCGGCCCTGCATGCCGATCCCGTCTATCGTCTGCTCGGCACACCAGGGCTTGGCACCGACCACATGCCCCCGATGAACCAACCCGTGATGGGCACCATTGGCTACCACATTCGTAGCGGCGTCCACGATGTGACCGACTTCGATTGGGCCACGTATCTCGATTTTGTTGACAAGCATTTCGGCAAGTAAACTCGTTGGGCTTCGTCGATCGAAGGCGCGAGCACAAACGTACATGGCTAGTGAGTATGGCTCAATGATGGAATACTTGATGGTTCGCGAGAACTGGGATCGGGCGTTGTTCATCGGGCTTGTGATGATGATCGGGTTCCCGGCTCTGCTGTCGTTGTACTACCACAGGCGTGTGCGACGCTTCCGCGGTGGCAAAGCGCTTAGCGGGGCGCAGCGCGATCTGGCGCCATCGCGCGTTGATCCGGCGGGGAATCTCTCCAAGGCCGGCCAAATATGGCGTCGACTCAAGTCCGGAGAGTTCGGCACCGACGCATATCGACTCGTCAAGCATTGCATCGTCGCCAGCCTGATTTGGGTCGCCATCGTCGGCACATGGTTCGGCGTGCTGCTCTACGTGGACGCGCGAATGATGGCCCGTGGCGGCTGGCCCGAAGCAAAGGAACCGCTTGCCCCCAACAATGTGGCCCCGGCTCAATTCCATGGCTCCCAGAGCGGAACTCCAAGCGATGAATGAACCACCACGGTGGCGTGGAGGTAAGAAACAGCACGGGTCGAGGGGGGTATACAATATTGTGGGAACGCTCCCATGGTCCTTTGAGGTATATCGATAAGATGAATCCCACACGAAGACGATTGGCTCGTTTCGTGGCTCCGTGCATGTTGGTCGCGCTTATGGCGCCCACGCTCCCGGCCCAATTAGGAACAGCCTTGGGTGCCGATGCCACGTCGGTCGATGAGTTCGTTACCCGCGCGCTGCAGCCGTTCTGGCGAACCCGTGAGATGCGAGAGCCGCTGTTCTTGATTCAGGCGAAACCTGAAACGCCACCTTCCGCGAGACTGCTGTTTCGCCCCAATCGCATCATCTCGGTCACCAGCGCCACGCGCGAAACCGTCTACGAAGCCGGGAAAGACTATGACATGGATCTCGAAGCCGGGGTATTGAGCTTGCCCGAAGGCAGCCGGATCCCCTTCAAGACGCTCGATCAACTCTACCCGTTGATGACGTCCGACGAACCGAAGATCCGTCGACAACAGGGCGACGCGACGCGTGGCGTTTTTTTTGACAACGAAGCCGGATATCACAAACTCCAGATTGAAGTGACCTACCGCTGCGCGCCGAACCAGTGGCAAGGATATGAGCCGAAGTTTGCCGGTAATCTCTTGAGTCGAACCGTGAGCAAGCTTCGCGACAAACAGCCAATCCGTCTCGTGCTCAGCGGCGATAGTATTTCCGCCGGCTACAATGCATCGTCGTTTACGAAGGTCAGCCCGGGTTGCCCCAGCTATGGCGAACTGGTCGGACTCGCTTTGACGAAGCACTACGGTAGCCGGGTCGACTTCATCAATCATGCGGTCAGCGGTTGGACATCCGCCCAGGGTTTGGAGCATGCCGTTGAGCAGCAGTTTGGCAAGCACAAGCCCGATTTGGTCATTCTGGCTTACGGCATGAACGACGTGTTCGCGCGGGATGCCGCTACCTTTCAGAAGAACATCAAGGGGATAATCGATACGATTCGAGCGCGGTCTCCGGGCACCGAATTCGTGCTCGTTTCCTCCATGCTCGGCAACGCCGAATGGGGCATGCCGATGGAGCAGTTTTCGCTTTACCACGACGCGCTGCAAGAGCTGTGTGGCCAGGGCGTGGTGCTGGCCGATCTGACCGCCATCTGGCGTGAGATGCTCCGGCGAAAGAGTTTTTACGACCTGACGGGCAATGGCGTGAATCATCCGAACGATTTCGGCCATTGCGTATATGCGCAGACCATCGTGTCGTTGCTCGTGCCACCGAAGTCGGATGGCGCGCGGACGCCGAAGTAGACCAAGACGCCCACGCCCTCAAGACGCCCACGCCCTTGAGTCTCGCCGCCAAAACAACCGTCGGATTCTCTCGAAGCAGAGCGTGTCCCTGACAAGCAGAGCCTTACGGTCCGCCGATCTCTCGGGCGTTCCCGTGTTCGTCGTATCGAATCATGCCGAAGTAGACAAACGTGAAGATAAGGATGGGAATCAAGACAGCACAGACGGGGGTGATGAAGTAGATCATCCCTCCGCAAATCAAGGCGAACAGCAGCCACAGCCACCACGTATCGCGCAAGAGTCCTTTGAAGCGTCCCACGAGTGTTCTACTCCCTTAACACGG
>Ga0114931_10011105_pt1 | contig 10672 bp, 10 predicted proteins | sample 2SBtaG_FD_89579 | JGI IMG/M metagenome (GOLD analysis project Ga0114931, IMG submission 89579) | Deep subsurface microbial communities from Kolumbo volcano to uncover new lineages of life (NeLLi) - 2SBTROV14_V59a metaG | ecosystem: Environmental > Aquatic > Marine > Volcanic | place: Kolumbo...
GAGAGCCCGGCTGCAGTGGGGAGGGGGGCTGCTGTTGGCAGGCGCCCTGGTGCTTTCGGGGTGTGCCACGTCGCAGGGCCCTGCGCTGCAAGCGTCTGGGGGCGAGGACTCGGGACCGGAGCAGATGGTGGCCGTCACGCCCAAGGCCAAGGCGCGCGTGCGGGAGCAGGAGCGCAAGGAGCGTAAGGAGGGACCCCGGTCCAAGGCGGATGGCGAGGTGAGCCGCAGGGACTATTCCCAGGCGCGCGCGCACCAGAGCCTGGGAATGAGCTACCTGCGGGACGGTCAGGTGCCCATGGCCATCCGCGAGCTGCGTGCAGCGGAAGATCTGAACCCCTACGACAGCTGGATCCAGCTGGCGCTGGCAGAGGCCTACCGGCAGCGTGGACGGCTCGAGGACGCCGAACGGCACCTGCAAACCGCTCTGCGAAACGACCCGAGCTTCCAGGGCGCCCGCCTCACGCTTTCGGGCCTCTACATCCAGATGAAGCGCTACAAGGACGCCATCCAGCAGGCGGCCCAGCTGGCGGATGACCCGACCTTTCCCGATCCCTGGACCGCACTCTCCAACCAGGGCTTTGCCGAGCTCCAGCTCGGGCGTTTCGACGCGGCGCGCCATAGCCTGGAGACCGCCGTCGACTACAATCCACGCTACTGGCGGGCCCACCTCAACCTCGGCATTCTGGAGGAGAAACAGGGGAACCGGCTGGAGGCTCTGCGCCAGTTCGAGCAGGTGCTCGCGCTGAAGCCCGGGCCGTTGGGCGAGGCGGAGGCCAACTACCGCAGCGCCCAGATCTACATCTCGCTGGGAAATCGGGCCCGCGCAGTGGCGCATCTGATGGCCGCCAGCGAAAGCGTGCCGAACGGGCCTTGGGGAAAGCAATCGGAGGACACCCTCAAACACCTCCGCTAGAGGAGCAAAAGGGCGCGGGGGGCACACGACCCCAGGCTCCCGCGCCTCCTCTCGTCTCCGCACCGTCCGCACCGGCCGCACCGTCCGCACCGGCTGGGATCGGGGCCTATCTGGCCGGTCAGCGCCGTCTGCGTGGCCTGGAGCTGGCGGAGCTGGCCGCCATGACCCGGATCCCGCAGCGTTCCCTGGAGCGCCTCGAGAGCGGCGCCTTCGACCGACAGCCCGACGGCTTTGCGCGGGGCTTTGTGCGCACCGTGGCGGCGGCCATTGGTCTCGACCCCGACGACACCGTGGCCCGTATGCTCGAGGAGCCCGTCGCCAGCCCGCTCGCAGGCTGGCCCGACCCGCGTCGCCTCTTCGCGGTGCTGGGTTGCCTGTTGGTCCTGCTGTGCGTGGTACTGCTGATCGTGTGGGGGTCCGAGGAGGCGGCTGCGCCTGGGAAGGCCCCAGCGCCCGAGCGCGTCCTGGTGCGCCGGGATGCGGTGCGCGCCCTGGCGGTGGAGCGCGGGCTGTGGCCGCCGAAGCCCGCCCTGCAGGCTCCGGCACGCTGAGCACCCGCATGGCCTCCCTCCAGAGCCAGGCCCTCTTGCTCCGCTCGGTGGATTTTGGCGAGTCCGATCGCATCATCCATCTACTCACCCCAGGGGTCGGCCGGCTCACTGCCATCGCAAAGGGTGCCAGGCGCAGCAAGAAGCGCTTTCCCGGCACCCTCGATCTGTTCAACCTGCTCCAGGTGCAGGTCGAGCGGCGTCGGCCCACCCGCATGGCCCGCCTGGAGCACGCGCGTCTGCGGCGCTCCTGGGGTGCATTGCGAGAGGATCCCACGCGCTTTGCCCTGGGCTGCTACCTGCTGGAGGTGCTGGGCCGCCTGGCGCCGGAGGGTGGCGCTCCGGCCGACATGGCCCGGCTCTTCGCGTTTGCCGTCGCTGCGCTGGATCTGGTGGAGCGCGAAGCCCCGGATGCCCGGCTGCGAACCCTGCTCGAGCTGCGCACGCTGGCCGCGCTGGGGTTGCGGCCGGAGCTCTTGCACTGTGTGCGCTGTGGCCGGCCCGCCACTCGGAAGGCCGGGCGCGGGACACTCGCGTTCCATGTGGCCGAAGGCGGGCCGATCTGTCGCGACTGCGCACCCCAGGGCCACGCGATGCTGGCCGTGCACCCCGGAACGCTACACGCCCTCGATCAGAGCCTGCGATTTGGCTTCGATCGTCTGGGGCGCATCGCCCTCGGGGGGGCATCCCTTGCGGAGGCGCAGCAGCTCGTCCACCGCTTCCTGCGCTTCCACATAGGCCTCGAGCTGCGCAGCGAGCGCTTTCTCGAGGACCGATTGACACCCGGGGGGCCCAAGGGGAGAATGCGGGACTTCGCGCACCGTGCACCCATGGACCCCCGGAACCCCTCATGACTTCTCAGGCGCAAACCCAGGCGGAGCAGGTCTCGAGCCTGCGCATGGAGGAGATCGTCTCGCTCTGTGCCCGCCGGGGCTTCATTTTCCAGAGCGGGGAGATCTACGGCGGGATCAACGGCTTCTGGGATTACGGCCCGCTGGGAGTCGAGCTCAAGAACAACTTGAAGGCCTTCTGGTGGCAGCGCATGGTGCGCGAGCGCGAAGACGTCGTAGGCATCGACAGCGCCATCATCACCCACCCCCGCACCTGGGAGGCCTCCGGCCACCTCGCGAATTTCAGCGACCCGATGGTGGACTGTCGCGCCTGCAAGCGGCGCTTCCGCGCCGACCAGCTCGACGGCATCCCGCCCTGCCCAGCGCGGGAGGGCACCAGCCAACACGACCTCACGGAGCCTCGGGAATTCAATCTGATGCTCCAGACGCAGATCGGAGCTTCCACCGAGGACGCTGCGATTGCATATCTGCGTGCTGAGACCTGTGGGTCGATCTTCACGGACTTCCGGCGGGTTCGCGAGGTCGCCCGTCAAAGGGTGCCCTTCGGCATTGCGCAGGTCGGCAAGGCCTTTCGCAACGAGATCAATCCGCGCAACTTCACCTTTCGCTCTCGCGAGTTCGAGCAGGCGGAGATGGAGTTCTTCTGTCACCCGGATGCCAGTGCCGAGTGGTTCGACCATTGGCTGGAGGTGAGGCTGGCCTTTCACCGCGATCTGGGCTTTGCCGAGGACCGCCTGCGCACCCGTCCCCACGCGGAGAATGAGCTCGCCCACTATTGCCGGCGGGCGATGGACGTGGAGTATCTCTTCCCCTTTGGCTGGCAGGAGATCGAGGGCATCCACGACCGCGGCAGCTACGACCTTGCGAAACATGCGGAGTTCTCCGGCAAGGATCTCTCCATCCTCGACGAAGCCACGCGCGAGCGTTTCGTCCCCGCAGTGGTGGAGACCTCGGTGGGGGTGGATCGCACGGCTCTCGCGGTGCTCTGCAACGCCTACGCCGAGGAAAGCCTCGAGGGCGGCGAGACCCGCACGGTGATGCGCTTTGAGCCGATCGTGGCGCCCATCAAGGTGGCGGTGCTTCCCCTCTCCAAGAAGCTCGGCGACCCTGCGGAGCGTATTGCCACAGAACTGCGACGGCACTGGAATGTCTTCTACGACGCTTCGGGAAACATCGGCCGACGCTATCGCCGTCAGGATGAGGTCGGGACGCCGCTGTGTCTGACCTATGACTTCGAGTCGCAGTCAGACGGGCGCGTCACCTTGCGCGATCGCGACAGCATGGCCCAGGAGCGTGTGGCGCTCGATGGACTCGTGCAGCACGTGCGGAAACGACTGGAGGAAGGGCATTGACGGCCAGGAAGAAGGCAGCTCGCAAGAAGGCACCCGCACGCGGCGCGAAGACGCGCGGCGCAAAGAAGCGGGCCGTGCGCAAAGCCAGCCCCGGGAAGACAAGTTCGAAGTCCGCGCCGAAGAGCCGCAAACGCGAGGCCCGCCGCGTCTATTTCTTTGGCGACGGCCGCGCCGACGGTCGCGCGTCGATGAAGGAGATCCTGGGAGGAAAGGGGGCTGGCCTTGCCGAGATGACGCGGCTGGGTGTGCCTGTGCCGCCTGGGTTCACGATCTCGGCCGAGGTCTGCGCGGAGTATGACCGCTCGGGTGGAAAGCTCCCGGCAGCCGTTCGCAAGGCGGCCCTCTCGGCGCTGGCCCGCGTCGAGCGCGTGCTGGGCCGGAGTTTCGGGGATGCGGCGGATCCGCTTCTCGTCTCCGTCCGCTCCGGTGCGCGCGTCTCCATGCCGGGCATGATGGACACGGTCCTGAACCTTGGCCTCAACGACCATACGGTGAAGGGCCTCGCGAAGCGCGCGGATGAGCGCTTCGCCTACGACAGCTACCGGCGCTTCATCCAGATGTACGGCGATGTGGTCCTCGAGATCCCGCACGCTCGCTTCGAAGAGCGCCTCGAGGCTCTGAAGGCTTTGCGCCGGGTGGCCCAGGATACCCAGCTCGTTTCTGCGGATTGGCAGACCCTGATCCTCGAGTACCTGGAGATCGTGGAAGAGCACACGGGCAGCCCCTTCCCGCAGAAGCCCGAGGACCAGCTCTGGGGTGCCGTGGCTGCCGTGTTCCGCTCCTGGCAGAACGAGCGTGCGCGCCGCTATCGGGCCATCCACGACATCCCGGAAGCGTGGGGCACCGCGGTCAATGTCCAGGCCATGGTCTTCGGCAACATGGGCGACGAGTGCGCGACGGGCGTGGCCTTTACCCGGGATCCCTCGACCGGGGAGAAGCAGTTCTACGGCGAGTACCTGAAGAACGCCCAGGGAGAGGATGTGGTGGCCGGGATCCGCACCCCCCAGCCCATCAACAAGGCCAGCCGCAAGCAGGATTCTGCCCACCTGCCGACCCTCGAGAGCGAGATGCCACGCGACTACCGCGAGCTGGTGCGCATCTACAAGCGCCTCGAGAAGCACTACCGGGACATGCAGGACATCGAGTTCACGATCCAGAACGGCAAGCTCTGGATGCTGCAGACCCGTACCGGCAAGCGCACGACCCAGGCCGCGGTGAAGGTCGCGGTCGACATGGCCAAGGAGCGGTTGATCAGCCGCGAAGAGGCCGTGATGCGGGTGGCGCCCCAATCCCTGGATCAGCTGCTGCACCCCACGCTGGACCCGAGTGCCGAGCGGGACACCCTGGCCCGCGGGCTGCCCGCTTCGCCGGGAGCGGCGGTGGGCCACATCGTCTTCACCGCAGACGAGGCGGAAGCCCGCGCGAAGGCGGGCGAGAAGGTCATCCTGGTACGGATCGAGACCTCGCCCGAGGACATCCACGGCATGTACGCCGCCGAGGGCATTCTGACGGCGCGCGGCGGCATGACCTCCCACGCCGCAGTGGTCGCCCGAGGGATGGGAAAGCCCTGCGTGGCAGGCTGTGGTGCCCTGCGGATCGACCACCAGGCGGGTGAGATGCGCGTCGATGGGCGCGTGCTTCGCAGCGGAGACTTCCTCACCCTGGAAGGGGGTACCGGCGAGGTGATCGCCGGGGAGGTTCCAACGGTAACCCCCGAGCTCGGCGGTGCTTTTTCCGAGCTGATGCGCTGGGCGGACAAGCTGCGCAAGGTGCAAGTGCGTACCAACGCCGACACGCCGGCCGACGCGAAGCTGGCGCGCGAGTTCGGCGCCGAGGGGATTGGCTTGTGCCGTACCGAGCACATGTTCTTCGAACCGGGCAGGATCCTGGCCGTTCGTGAGATGATCCTGGCCGCAGATGGAGAGGCGCGCGAGCGCGCCCTGGCCAAGCTGCTGCCCATGCAGCGCGGAGACTTTGCCGGGATCTTCCGCGCCATGGCCGGGCTTCCCGTGACCATCCGGCTGCTGGATCCTCCGCTGCACGAGTTCCTGCCCCATGGTGACGAGGAGATCCGCGAGGTGGCGCATTCCCTGCGCGCCGAGCCGGCTGCCTTACGCGCAAAGGTGGACGAGGTGCGCGAGTTCAACCCGATGCTGGGGCACCGCGGCTGCCGATTGGGGATCAGCTACCCCGAGATCTACCGCATGCAGGTCCGGGCCATCGTCGAGGCGGCCTGCGAGGTGGAGGATGCCGGGGTCCGGGTTCAGCCCGAGATCATGCTGCCGCTGATCGCCCATGTGGGTGAGCTGCGGCGCCTCCGTACCCTGGTGGAGGACGAGGTGGCCGCGGTTCGGGCAGAGCATCCCGGCACGCGCGTCAAGCCCGCCATTGGGACGATGATCGAGGTGCCGAGGGCCGCGCTCACCGCCGACGAGCTCGCCGTCTATGCAGACTTCTTCTCCTTCGGAACCAACGACCTCACCCAGACCGGCTATGCGTTGTCCCGGGACGATGCAGGGAAGTTCCTCGCGGAGTACATGGACAGCGGCATCCTCGTCGAAGATCCCTTTGTCTCCGTGGATCGAGATGGCATCGGTCGCCTGATACGCATCGGCGTGGAGGGCGGACGCCGCACCCGGCCCGGCTTGAAGATCGGCATCTGCGGGGAGCACGGGGGCGACCCCAAGAGTGTGGTCTTCTGTGCCGAGCTGGGCTTCGACTACGTGTCGTGCTCCCCCTTCCGCGTACCCGTGGCTCGCCTGGCCGCAGCCCAGGCGGCGGTGGAGTCGAAGCACTGAGGTTCGCAGGCGCGGTTGCTCTCCTGCTCGGGGCCTCCCTCGGCGTTTCGGCTTGCGCCGTCCCCTGGCCCTGGCGGGCCAGCTCCGGCTCTGCTCCGGACCTGGCGAAAGGGGTGCACCTGGTGCAGGAGCCGCCCGTCGTCTCCTTCTACGAGCGGGCTTCCAGCTTCTATGCCCGCCTGGCGCTGCGGCGTTTCAACTCCCTGGCGACCTATCGCGACGAGACCTTGCGCGGCTACTTCCGGACCGAGGCCGCGTTCTCGGACTACTACGCCGAGCTGGCGGCGGCACTGCAGGATGCGCACTTCGAGCAGAACCGGCCCGTGGAGATGCAGGTACTGGAGTTTGCGCTGGACGGACCCGGAGCGGCCCGCGTACGCTCCCGTTTCGAAGGACGCAACGGCCTTCCCCTGCGCCCCGGCAGTGTGACCCTGGAGCGCGAGGACCAATGGGAGCGGCTCGAAGGTCGCTGGTGGATCATTCCCGGGAAGTTCTGAGTGAGAGCCGGTCCGAGCGTGCAGGGAAACGCAGGTCACAGAAGAGGAAATATTTTTCTCAATCCGCAAGGACTTGCAGGTCGGGTCTCAGCTTCGAAATGCAGAATAGCCTATTGTTTCCAGCTAGTTGAACGTTGACTATGGGGAACTCCCCGCGCCTGGCATGCGCCTTGCTTGAGAACCGGTCGGGACTTTGGTCCCAGCCTTTCGAGAAGCCAGGAGTTCTGGGCCGCGCCCTCGGCGGTCGGTCCGGAACGTCGAGCGCCAGGAGCCCCATCTGTTGCTGAATCAACCCTCCCCCGTTTCCGAACCGTCTGCACCGCCTCGTGGCGATCCGAGCCGTCAGCCTGCGTCGAAGTCCTCCCGGCGTGACCGGGCGAGCGCACCCAGACGCCGCACGCGGCGCAATGCTTCCCCCTGGGAGAGCGATGCCGAGCTGGTGGCCGCCATCCTCGGCGGGAGTCGCCCGCACTTCGACCAGCTCTACCAGGCGTATTTCCCGCGCGTATTTCGCTTTGCCGTGAAGCGGCTGCGGGACCCCGCCGAGGCAGAGGACGTGACGCAGGAGGTCTTCGTCACGGTCTTTCAGGCGCTCCACTCGTATGCCGGGAACTCCAGCCTGCTGGTGTGGATTTTCGGGATCACCCGCAACAAGGTGAATCGCCGTTTCCGCGGGGTTCGGCCGCGTTTCGAGACCATCGACGGCGAGGCCCACGATATCGCTGGCCGCGAGGCACCCACCGACCGCGCGGTGGACGCCCGGCGCATGCTGGCCCGCTGCGAAGATGTGATCGAGACCCAGCTGACCCCGCTGCAGCGGCGCATCTTCCACCTGAAGAACCTGCGCCGCCAGTCGATCCGCTCCATTGCGCAGGCCCTTGGCAAGTCCGAGGACGCCATCAAGGCAAACCTGTACCGCATGCGGCGGGCCATCGCCCAGGCGGCCCCGGGTCTCGAGAACATCCTGCAGACGTAGGTCCCGGCCGGGAACGCCCGCGGGTTCTGGATGCGAGGGTTGTGGTTCCCCAGGGGGCCGCCCTCGCATTTTTGTGCCACGCGCCGGGCTCGCTGGCCACTCTACAGGTGAGCCGGGGGCTTGCCCCCGCTTCCTGGGAAGGGTTGACGCGAGGAGACCGCGTTGATCCGTGCGACTACCTGTGCCCAATCCAGCTCCAGCAGAGGATCCAGCAGCCAGCCTGCTTCCGAGCTGCACCTTGCGAGCGACGAAGACCTCTTCCTCGGGGTTCGACGGGGCTCGGAGGCGCACTTCAACGCGCTCTACCAGCGTTACTTTCAGCGTATCTACAGCTTCATCTACGTGCGCTTACGCAACCACGCGGATACCGAGGAGCTGACCCAGGAGACCTTCAGTGTGGTCTTCAGTGGGGCGGGTTCCTACGGCGGACGCTCGGCTCCTCTTGCCTGGATCTACGGGGTTGCCAAGAACACCGTTTCCAGCCATCTGCGCCGCAAGCGCATCTACGGAGAGCGGCTGGAGGAGGCCGGTCCCGAGGTGTTGGCGACCACCTCACCGACCTGGTCCTTCTCCCCCGAGGAGCAGCTCACCCTGGACCGCTATGCCGAAGAGCTCGACCACAAGCTGCGGTCGGTGTCGGCGTGGCAGGCCGAGGCATTCTATCTGCGGCACGTGAAAGACCTCAGCATCGACGAGATCTGTCGGCGCACGGAGCGCTCCAACAACGCGGTTCGCTCGGGCCTCTATCGGGTGAAGCGGCTGTTGGTGGAAGCCGGAGCGGAGGCAGGAGGAGCCGGAGCATGAGCGGTCGGCTGCGATGGGCCCAGGCGCGCTGGAAGGCGTTGCGACACCGAAGACATCAGGAAGCCCCCCGGGAGCGAGCCTTGAAAGAGATGACTACGGAGTTTACGACCCAAGAGCTCCAGGAGTTCCTGGAGGGGGACCTCTATCCGACCCAGGCAGATCCGGCCTTCAAGGAGGCCCTGCGCCGGAAGCTCTGGAGCCTGGTACAGGAGCGCCATCGCGGACCCGCAGACCAGAAGCGCGGCAACTAGGCTGGCTAGCCTGGCCTGCCTCGGGGTGCCACATTCCCTGGGCATGAACTCCGCTACGCTGCCTCCGCGCATCCCCTCGCGGGCAGATCTCGCCCTGCACACGGTTGCGGTCCTGAACCGGGGCCACACCTGGAATCCCGACGTCCTGCTGGTAGAGATGGACGGCGCCCGGGCGGTGGTGAAGGATTTTCGCCCGCGTTCGGCATGGGTTCGGGCGACCGCGGGTCGTATCGTCACGGGCCGCGAAGCACGTGCCTGGCGGGCCCTGGAGGGCCATCCGGCGGTACCCCGTTTCCTGGGCCGCATCGACGCGCATGCCCTGGTGTTGGAGTATCGGCCCGGTCGCCACATGTCCCGGCGCTCTGCCGCGCATATCCCGCTGGATTTCGCCGAACGCCTGGAAGGGGCACTCGCCGAAATGCATCGCCGCGGCGTGGTCCACCTGGACCTCAAGCATCGGACCAACGTCCTGGCCGGCCCCGAGGGAGCGCCCATCCTCGTCGACTTCGGCTCGGCGCTGACCTTCCGACCCGGAGGTCTCGCGGCTCGGCTCCTGCTCCCGCTCCTGGCGAGGCTGGATCGGCGGGCCGTGGCCAAGTGGCGTCGCAAGCTCGCGGGATACCACCGCGTGCCCTCGCGCCCTACGCCTCACGCTTCGGGCGGTGCCTCGTCCGGGAGCGGGCGCGGGGCGAGGCGCCCGATGTAGTGTCGGAAGGTTTCGAGGGTGAGGCGGGCATCGGCGAGGGCGTGGTGGGCGACGCCGCCCTTCACCAGACCGGCGCGCGTGGCGGCCTGCCGGAGGGAGAGGGCGGAAACCGTTTCCCCCGCCACCAGGGACCAGGCGAAGAAGAGCGTGGCCAGATCGATCACGTGGTAGTCGAAGGGGTAGGGGATCTCGCAGCGCCTGAAGCCCCGCTCCAGGAAGAGTACGTCCATGCGCACGTTCTGCCCCGCGGCCACCACGGTGCAGCTCTCTGGGAGCATGGCCACCACCTCGCCGAGTGCCTGGCGAAGCGGGACCCCCTCCTTCTCCCAGACCGCCGGGTCGTAGCCGAAGATCGCCGCGGCCTCCGGCGTGATGCGCTCCGGCCGGCCCTTCACCTTCCACTGCTTCTGGCCCTGCTCCGCCAGCCGGTCATCGGTCAGGATCACCCCGATCTCGGTGATGTCGTGGAGCTCCGGGTCGAGGCCCCCGAACTCGCAATCCAGGAAGGCAAAGGCGAAGCGAGGCAAGGAGTCTCCCAGCGGTCGGAGTTGGCGCTCCTTGCAGAGGCTCGGAGCTGGCGCTCCCTACGGGAGTCGAACCCGTGTTTCAGCCTTGAGAGGGCCGCGTCCTAGGCCACTAGACGAAGGGAGCGCAGGGCGGGCAAGCTAGCGTCCGCCCCCCGGGTGTCAATTCGGGCTCCTCCCGCTCCGCGCGGTCGCAAGGTGACGGAATTCGTCGCTCTGCGCGCCAGGATGTGTCACCGAAGGCGGTGGATGCCGGCCCATTGGCAGGGGGGTGTCGAAGCCGCCAAGCCGCCGATTCCCCCCCCTGCCTTCAGTTGCCCCCCCGAGCTGCCGATGCAAGAGGACGCAACCGCGGGTTTGGCACGACGGTTGCTTTTCCACCGGGCGAACGCCAATCCGAGGGCTCCTGGGCAGGTCGCCTGGAATCAAGTCGGGCGCTCGGACCAAGGAGA
>Ga0114931_10011106_pt1 | contig 10672 bp, 8 predicted proteins | sample 2SBtaG_FD_89579 | JGI IMG/M metagenome (GOLD analysis project Ga0114931, IMG submission 89579) | Deep subsurface microbial communities from Kolumbo volcano to uncover new lineages of life (NeLLi) - 2SBTROV14_V59a metaG | ecosystem: Environmental > Aquatic > Marine > Volcanic | place: Kolumbo...
CTAGGCGCGGTACAGGCAGAGGTTCGCGGCGATCGATGACAGCCCCGGATCGAGGCTGGAAGCTGGCAACTGAGCGCCAAGAACTCAGCGCAGCGGGGTGTCCGGTTGGCACCATCCGGCGCCGCGCCTTACCTGGCTTTGCCGCGTCGTTTCGTTGGGTGCCGTTTCTTTTGCACCGGCTGGGGATCGGCCCGCATCGCGTACATCCACCACCCGGTCGCGACGGCGGCAACGCTGATGAGTTGGGCCGCCGTCAGGCCGAGGGCGACGACCTGGTTGGTGCGGACGAACTCAACCAGGAACCGCTCGATGCCGGAGAGGACCAGGTACAGACCGAACAGGCGCCCGTGGTCGGCCCATGAACGGGTTCGCAAGTGCCACAAGATCCACGTGACGAGCCCCATCGCCAGCGTTTCGTAAATCGGTGTAGGGTGTACCGCGATGTTGGTGGGAACGATTGCGTTCGGGTAGGCCATTGCCCATGGCAGATTACTGGGTATCCCGTAGTCGCCGTCGCCCGCGAGCTGGCAGCCGATGCGGCCGATTGCATACGCCAGGGCCAGGCCCGGAGCAAAGGCATCGGTGACTCGTCCGAGTGGCTGGCGGTGGCGGCGGGCGAGAAGCAGCACGGCGAGTGCTCCGACTACTACGCCGCCGTACCATGTGAGTCCGGCCCCGCCGAACAGGGCGGCGAGTGGGTTGCGTAGGAACTTGTCCCAGTGCTCGCCGAGGTAGTAGAGCCGCGCGCCGACCAATCCGCCGACCATCGCCGCCAGCGGGTATCCTTCGGCGTGCGACGGCTCGATCCGGCGCCGCACCAGTTCCTGGGTCACCAGCCAGGTCGCGGCGAAGAACGCCAGCGCCAGCATCAGCCCAAAGCTGTAGATCTTGAAGAATCCGAAATCGACGAGGACGGGAATCATAGTGTTCGGTCAGATCCCTCTCGGCGTCGAAGGGTCTCTTCCGCGACGTCCCCGGTTCAGGCTCCTGGTGCGCCGGCGGCGAGAACGATCAACCAGATACAGCATCCGACTCCGGCGAGAAAGCTCAGCGAGCGAAGCGAGGAAAGCCCCGTGATGTAGAAGACCGCGTGCAGAAGTCTGGCGACGACGAAGAGGACCGCCGCGGTCGCCGAGGCGCCGGCATCGGCTCCCGTCAGGTGGGCGAGGAGGACTGCTACGGTGAACATCGGCAGGGCCTCCCAGGCATTGGACTGCGCCGCGTAGGCTCGGGCGCCGGCGCCGTCGAGGCGGCCTGCCTGGCCGCGCGGGTCGTCGTTGTCGATCGAGCCCAGCATTCGCCAGCGGTAGACGTCGCCGACCACGGCGATGCCTTGCGGAATGAAAAGTACGACTACCAGACACCAGAGTGGAACCGTCATCTTCGTTACCTCCAATTCGTGTTTCCGGTGGCCGTTGCGCGGGGAAGGTCAACTCGCTTCGCGCGTAGGCACGGGCAGTGGCGGGGCCGGGGGTGGTGCTCGGGGCTGCCTACGACGCGATGCAAGTGCCGGCGGCGCATGTCCCGTCCATCTCGTCCAGTCTGCAGCGAACACCATCGGGCAGGTCTTCGCTCTCGCAGCCGCTGTCGCTGTGGAAGTCGAAGGTGCACGGATTGTTGTCGTCGCAGAGCTCTTCGGGGCAGTCGCAGGCGTCGGCCAGACAGAACGCGGTGACGTCGCTCGGTACCAGCGATTGGATGTGCGCCAGGCTGTCGGGGTTGGTGCTGCGCTGCCCGACTCCGGTGCCGATGAATACCTCGCCGTCGACCACCGCGGCCGAGGATGCCAAGGGGCCGCCGAGGAAGCGTGAGACGAACAACCGCTCGCCGCTATCCGAGTCGTAGGCGTACATCCGCATCGAGAACAGACTGCCCATGAATACCACTCCCGGGATGGCGGACGCCGCTGCGTAGCTCGGATCGGCCGCGGCGTTGGACCACAGGATCTCTCCATCGGTCGCGCGCAATCCGAACGCTGCTGGCTTCTGTGCTCGGCTGATGTCCCAGCCGATGGCGGTACTGAACATGATCTTGCCCTCGCCGACCGCCGGAGTTCCGATGATCCCGCCGATGGCCCCGCCGGGCACGACGCGGGTCTGCCAGTACGGTTCGATGCGTCCGGTCAGCCGATTGACGCCGTCGCGGTCGAGCACGTAGTACGTTCCATCTTTGTTGCCGATTCCGACGACTTCACGCGTGGTCCCGGCGATCTCGGTTGCGAACAGGTTGGGCACGGCGCCGAATGCGAAGTCGGCATTGTCGATGTCGCGCGGTCGCCACACCCAATCCGGGTTGCCGTCGAAGTCGAGTGAGAAGATCGCCGCGTCGTACGGCGGCATGGGCGGGAACGGTTCAGGTGTCGACGGATCCTCATCCGTGTCGCAGTTGCTCGACGCGATGTAGAGCGAGCGCCGAGCTGGATCGACGGCAAACGACGACCAGACATTGCCGCACGCCGTCGGGGTGCGGTCGAAATCGCATCCCGGCCGGGTGGCGAAGAAATCATCGGCAAGGCCGAGCAGCGCGGCGTCCTGGAATCCGTCGAAGGCTCTGATCTCGTCGTCGGCGTTCGGGCGGCAGGTCGATCCGGTTTCGAGGTCGAAGTACCAGACCAGCGTGCCGTCGGCCGCGTCGACTGCGTAGGTACCGCCCTTGCCGGGGGTATTGTCGTTGACGTCCATGCCGAACAAGACCATGCCATCGATCACGGCGGGGGACGATTCGATCTCGTTGCGTTCGATCGTGGGACCGCAGTCGCTGCACCCGGTGCCGGCGTCGAAGGCCCAGCGCAGCTCGCCGGTTGCCGCGTTCAGGGCGTAGAGTGTCATGCCGCCGGCGACGAAGACGCGCAGCTCGCCGGCCGCTTCCGCTACTTCCGCCGAACCGGCGTAGGGAAAGGAACCCCCCGGGTGCGGCTTCATTGCGTAGTGCCAGAGCCTGGTGCCATTGGCAGCGCGCAACGCGTAGAAATTGCCGTCCCACGAGGAGACGAAGACGACCTTGACGCGACCCTCGCCGGGAACGTCGACGTAGGCGACGACAGGCGAGGCGGTGATGATGGCACCGGTTCGATAGCGCCACTTCGGGCGCAGAGTGCCGACGTTGCGGCGCGTGATACGCGTCTCTTCGGGGTTGTAGAAGGTTCGCGAGTGGCTGCCGCCGTACGTCCGCCATTCGTGCTCCGTGCCGTCGCCCGGACGCGATACACACACCACCGGCGTACCGGGAGTCGCGCGCGTTGGTAGTGGAGTTCGCGTCGGCGAAGAAGAAGCGGTTGGAGTCGCGCGCAGCTCGTGTCCGCAGCCGAGTAGCGAATTCGCGACTGCGGCCGTCAGCTCGGCGATCGACATCCGCCCGTCGCCGTCGGAGTCGAACAGTGGGCAATCACCGGCTGGGGCGAGCGCCAGGAAGATATTGACGCCGCGCACCAACTCGTCGACGGTGATTTTGCCGTCGCGGTTGCAATCGCCCGTGCAAGGGCCGGGGGCGACTTCGACGACGAAGCTCGTCTGCGCCGAGCCGTCGCCGGGACGGTCGCGCCGGTCGTTGGCGCTGAGGCCGGAGGCGTACAGTGTGTAGAGACCGGGCACTCGTGGCGCGCGCCAGAGGAATTGCCACGAAGCCTCGGCGCTGACGTTCGCCTTTGGCGCAGCGTGGGTGAGCTCTCCGAATTCGGCCTTGGCTCCTTCGCCGGAGATCGCTTCGAAGATGCCGGCGTCGGCGGCGATGTCGAATCCAGCGACCGTCTGTTGTTCCGACCGAGAAGAGACGGTGAAGCGAAACATCTCCGCCGCCGCGGTCACGGTGTGGCGCGGGCCCTCGAGTCGTACTTCGGGAGGTGCGCCGCCGCCGTGGCAGCTGTTGCAGGACACGCCCTGGTCTCCGGCGTAACCGGTGATACCGATGGGCACGGCCGCCGCCGCCGGCGGATGGATGCAGGCCGACGCGGCGAGGGCCATGACGCCGACCGCGACCGTCGCCACAGAGGCCGAAACGGCGCGGCGGGACTCTGTCGCGGGGGATGCGAGATGACGATGGATCATGTGATAGCGCTCGAGGGCGGCCATGGCAGTACATTGTGCAGTACTACCGTAGTCGATCGGTGGTCAAGGTTCGAGCGCGCTGCCGCTCCGCCGGCACCGCTCCGTCAGGACGGCTCCGTCAGGAAGGCTCCGTCAGGACGGGCTCTGGCGCGGATTCGAGGAGTCAGATAGCAAAGCCGGGGGCCTCGAGTGTTGCATGGCGCGGGTGCGAGAAACCGGTGCGACGCAAGCGAGCCCGGGTAGACTCGTGATGGAAACCGAATACACCACAGTGGCCACGTCGGCGTCGGCGGCGCCATCGCCTTGGCGAATGGAGCCGTACCGTCTGTTCTTTATCCTCGGAGTCCTTCTTTCCTGGGTAGGTGTTGGGCACTGGCTCCTTTATGCTCTCGGCATCAGCGCCACGTACTCGTGCCAGTTGCACGGTCTGATTCAGATGCAGGGTTTCATGATGTCGTTTGCGACCGGTTTTCTGCTCACGGCGTTGCCGCGGCGCACCCAATCGGCACCGCCGACCTTCGCGGAGATGGCCATCCTTGCGCTGGCTCTGATAGCGATCACGGCGGCGTCCGTGGTCGAGAACTGGGCGGTTGCGCAGGTAGCATACGCGATCATCTTCGCGGTGTTGATTCGATTCGCCATCACCCGTTTTCTCGGAGCGGCCTCCGGGCGGCGGCCGCCCGCTGCGTTCGTCTTGATCCCGATCGGAATTGCCCACGCGCTCGTGGGAGCGGCTGCGATCTTCGCCGAGTCGGCGGGACGGCTTCCGCAGTGGGCGCTCGGCTTCGGCCTGCTCCTGGTCGAACAGGGAGTGTTCCTCTGTCTCGCGATCGGTGTCGGCAGTCTGGTACTGCCGCTGATCGCAGGCGCGCCACCGCCGCCGGATCTCGGCTCGTCTCCCGGCGAAACCCGCAGGGCCATGCTCTTCGCCGCGGCGGGCGCCAGCATCTTCGTGTCGCTGCTGCTGGAGCAAATCGGGTGGGTGCGCACGGGTCCGTTGCTGCGCGCGCTGGTCGTTGCGATGGGGCTCGGGCCGGTTGCCTGGCGCGCTGCTGCCAAGCCTGGTCTGCACCGGCAGTTCGTCCGCCTTGCAGCGTGGATGATCCCGCTCGGGCTGACGGTTTCTGCACTATGGCCCGACTATCGGGTGCCTGCGCTACACATCGTTTTCATCGGCGGTTTCGGGCTGATGGCCTTTGCCGTAGCCACACACGTCGCGGTGAGTCATCTCGACCTGGGGGATCTCGCCGTGGGCCGCCCGTGGCCGGTAGTCGTTCTCGGTGCCAGTTTCGCGCTGGCGTTGGCGGCGCGCCTCTTTGCCGATGCCAGTGAATCGTACTTCGCCCACCTCGGCTGGGCGGCGGGCTGCTGGATGGTGGGTTCGGCGCTGTGGCTGGTGTTTTTCGCGCCCAAGCTGTTGCGCGTCTTGAAATAGAGCGACCGCCACCCTTTGTCTCGCCTATGTCTCTGCCGGCGATCGAAGCGAGTTTTGCTCTCGGTTCCCCCGGCCGCTCACCGAGGTGAGCGGCCGGGTTGGGGAACCTAGACGGGGAGGACGCCCGTCGCTGGGGAAAGAGGACCCTTGGAGCCGAACCCGTTGGGTAACCTCATGCGGCGACTTTGATCGTATAAGCAGCACCTGCCAAGTTTTGTATGTGATGTGGCGCACTCGGTGTGCAGAATCTGAGTGACTATTGTCACGGGCACTTCGGATTGCTGTGCCGGCGCGGGAACAAGGAGCACGGCTTGATGTTGCCGGAAGTGCTTGCGCGTGTACGTAGAATCACGATCTAGCAAAGTGCGTCCGGCGTGCTTTAGTGACGGCGGTTCAGATCTTTGGGACGTCTGCCGGGGGCATGGGTTGTGCAGGGCCGGGGTTGGGAGCGAATGGACAGCGGAGAGCAGAGGTTGCGCGCGGTTCTCGCCCAGACGGCGGGCGAGACCGGGCTGGACGAGGAGGCGATCGAGGTGATCGTCGACCATGCCCAGATCGCCTATTTTCGCGAAGGTGCGACGATCGATCGGGCGGGCGTCAAAGCCGGGTTGTCGAAGTTCGTGCTGTCTGGCGTGGTTCGCCTGATGTTCGAAGGGGCGCGACAGGGGCCGATGGTGGTGCAGTTCGTCAAGCCGGGGCTGCCCTTGATCAGCATCATGGAAGAAGGGCGTCGTTCTTCCTTCAGCTCGGTCGCGCACGGACCCGCCGGGATCGCGTTCGTCTCGCACGAACTCATTGCCGAGGTGGTGGCGCAGCTCGGCGCGGACCGGGCGGCCAGGTTCGCGCGCTACTCGTGGTCGGCGCTCAGCGGTTTGGTGCGAGACAAATGCGAGCTTCTCACCGGCAGCGTGAGTGACCGTCTCCTGCACGAACTGGGTATTCTGGCCGGCGATTTCGGTAGGCGGCACGGCGATGACACTCTCATTGACCTGGCGCTGACGCAGGAGCATCTGGCGCAGCTGGTCGTTGTCGATCGGTCGACGGTGAATCGGAATCTCAGGGATCTGGAGAAAGCTGGATACGTGAGCCGATCGAATGGCCGGTATGTGCTGTGCGCAGGGAAGCACAGCGGCGCGATGTTGCGGGCATCGTGATGCGATCCGGCGCGGCGTCGCCGGTCTGGCGACGGGATTCGCGACCGGTCTAACTGGCGGGGTTGCGCTCTTCTTCGATCGCGGCCAGACGGCGCTCGCGCATGAAGAGGAATAGCGGGTAGGCGCAGGCGAAAGCGACGGCGAAGGTCAACACGACGTAGGCCCACCAGTTGCGCATGGTGAGCCGCCGCGCTTCGTGGAACGACCAGACCAGGAAGGCGATCACGGCGACGGTGATGTCGTTGGAGATCGAACTCGAGGCGCTATTGGCGTAGCAGGCGGCGACGAAATCGGCGATGCTGAAGGAACCGCCCGACTCCTCCGTGAACTTCAGGTTGAAGTACCAGGTCGCGACGAGACCGACCACGGCCAGCGCGCCATAGAGCATCTGCCTCGGTGTGAGATTCATGAGTTCCTCCTGTTGGCTGCCGTCATAGCACAGATTTGTCGGCCGCACTGTGTCACGTTCACCGCATGAAGAGCCTCGGAAGTCGGATTGGTGCGAGCCGACCCGCTCCGCTGGCAGAGCAATGGATTGAGGTGCATATGAAACGAAACTCACTCGTGGTTGTGGTCGCTTGCCTGGGTGCCTTCTGGGCGACGCCGGGGTACGCCGCCGAGGGGTTTTCCGCCAATATGCGGCAGCGCCCGTCCGCGGCGCTTCGCGTGAGCGGTGTACCAATTCACTCGGCGAAGTTGATTCACCGGGTCTACGAGCTGGCTGGGTTTCGGCCCCTGTGGGATCCCTCACGCGTGTCGGCTCTGGAGACGGCGATCGACGGGTTGAGTCGCGACGGGCTGACGCCGAGCGAATATCGCTTCGACGCGGCCGCGGCGCTCCTGGTCAAGCAACGGGCGGGCGCACTTTCCGACTCGGAGCGGGTCGATCTCGAGCTTCTCCTTTGGGAGGGATACATCCGCGCCGTCTACAATCTCGCGTTCGGCAAAGTCGATGCGACGTCGCTGGATCCGGATATCAATTTTACGCGCAACTTTTCCGGTAGAGATCCGGCGCCGGATCTTCTCGCGGCAATCAAGTCGGGGAAGATCGCAGACATCTTCGATCGGGTACGGCCCCAACCCACTGGATACGAGGCGATGCGCGGTGCCCTGGCGCGGTACCGCGCCTACCAGGAGGCTGGAGGCTGGCAGCCGATCGCCGCCGGTAAGACACTCGAGGTCGGCGCGCTGGGGCCGCGCGTTGTCGCCCTGCGCGAGCGGCTCAGGGCGACCGGTGATTTCAGCGGAGTTGCCGCCGAGCCGCAGCTCTTCGATGCTGATCTCGAGGCGGCAGTAAAAGGTTACCAGCGGAGAGTGGGGCTCGACGTCGATGGTGTCGTCGGACCGGGCACGCTGCGCGAACTGAACATACCGGTGCAAGAGCGGATCGATCAGATCCGCGTAAATCTCGAGCGCCAGCGCTGGATTCTGCACGAGGTGTACGACGAGTTGATCGTCGTCGATGTCGCTGGCTTCGAGATTCTCTGGATCAAGGGGCCAGATGTTCTCTGGCGCGCGAAGGTGCAGGTTGGCAAGGAGTACACCAGTAGCCCGCTGTTCAAGGCGGAGATCGAACAGGTGGTGTTCAATCCGAGCTGGACGATTCCGCCTGGGATCATGCGCCGCAGTATCGTACCGAAGCTGAAAAAGAACCCGAACTACCTACAGGAGAAAGGCTTCCTGCTGCTGACCCAGGACGGAAAAGAAGTCGACCCGGCGACCGTGGACTTCTCCGCGCTGAAGGGCTTTCCGTACATCGTGCGGCAACCTCCCGGTCCGAATAACGCGCTCGGACTCGTCAAGTTTCTCTTCCCCAACCCCCACTTCGTGTTCTTGCACGACACCAACCACCGGGATCTGTTCGACAGGAGGACGCGGACGTTCAGCTCGGGCTGCATCCGCCTCGAGCACCCGTTCGACCTGGCCGAACGTCTTCTCGCCGGGCAGGGGGGGTGGACACGAGCCAAGATCGACGAGGTGGTCGCCTCGGGAAAAACCAAGACGGTCAACCTCGAACACAAGATGCGTATCGTCATTGCCTACCACACGGTGGTGGTTCGCGACGGGCGGGTTCAGTTTCGCGAAGACGTCTACGACCGTGACGGTAAGCTACTCGAAGCACTCGACGGTCCGTTTCGGGTGCGGCGGAAGGACGCCGAGTCGCCGCTCGGGGTTTCCTGAGGAGGCGGTCAGAAACCGGCGATCTCGTATTCGTCCGGCTTGAACCTGTGCGTGCGCAGGACGTACTCGGCCGCGAATCCAGGGTAGAGGGAATGGTTGCTGCCGTCGCCGGACAAGTACCAGCTGTTGCACCCTGAATTCCACACCATGTATTTCATGCGGCTCTGCAGGCCGGCGTTGTACTCGTCCTGCACGTCGCGCTTGACGTCGACGTACTTGAGGTGTTCGGAACGGAGCTTCTCGATGGCCTGTAGGGCGTACGCGATTTGCGCCTCCGTGTAGACCAGAACCGAGGTATGGCCAGGGCCTGTGTTCGGGCCCATCATGATGAACCAGTTGGGGAAGCCGGAAACAGTCATTCCCTTGTACGCCACCGCTCCCTCTTTCCATGCCTCGTCGAGTGTCTTTCCACCTCGCCCGAATACCGGGAATGGCGCCCGCGCCAGGCCGAGGGCGAAGCCCGTGGCGAGGACCAGCGCGTCGAGCCGGTGTAGGGTTCCATCCTTGGTGAGAACCCCATCGGGGCGCACTTCGTCGATCGCCTCGGTCACCAGCTCGACGTTGGCGCGCTCGAAGGTGGGCCAGTAGTCGTCGGAGATGAGGATGCGTTTGCAGCCGAACTGGAAGTGCGGCGTCAGCTTTCGCCGCAGCTCCGGGTCGGCTACGCATGCGCGAAGGTGCTTGAGCGATCCCTTTTCGGCGATGGACGACAGCCTCTTGGAGTCGAGGAAGACGATCGGACCGAAGATCTCGCTCATCCAGTACTTCAGAAAACGGCTGGCGCGCAACGCGAGTGGGAAGCGCGCGTAGAAGCGGGTTCGTCTATCAGAGTACCGCTTGTCCGGCTTGGGCACGACCCATGCGGGGGTTCGCTGGAATACGCTGAGTTTGCCGACCAGCGGTGCGATGGCTGGAACCACCTGGACCGCGCTGGCGCCGGTGCCGATGACACCGACGCTCTTCCCCTCGAGGTCGTAGTCGTGATTCCAGCGTGCCGTGTGGAACATCTCGCCGGCAAAGGAATCGAGGCCCGGAATGTTGGGGGTGGACGGGTCGACCAATCCGCCAACGCCGGAAACGACGACGCGAGCCGGGTAGGTTTCTCCGCCCGCCGCCGTGAGCGTCCAGATACCGGTTTCCTCGTCGAAACGGGCGTCGACGATCTCGGTATCGAGTCGCAGGTGCTCGCGCAGCTTCCACTTGTCGACGACGCCGAGTAGATAATTCTGGATTTCCCAGGACTCGGCGAAGACGCGACTCCAGTTTGGATTCTGCTCGAACGAAAACGAGTACACATGCGACGGCACGTCGCAGGCCGCTCCGGGATAGGTGTTGTCGCGCCAGGTTCCGCCGATCTCGCCGGCGCGCTCGAGCATGGTGAACGAGCGGATTCCGGCCTTCTTCAGTGCGATCGCCATGCCGATCCCGGCAAAGCCCGCGCCGATGATGACGATTGGGAACTCACCAGCTCCGTTGCTGGAGTTGCTGGGCGTCTGGGCCATCTTCAGCGCTTCCGCGTCAGTACGAAACGATTGCCTCGAGCCTGCCACCTTCACCGGCCGTGACGATGAGCCGCGACATGCAGGGCATGCAGTATACACGATCTCCTGGGCGTAGCTCGCGGGTCGAGCGAATGACGACCTTGCATACCGGGCAGATGACCTCGTTCGGAGCGAGCTCGTCGCCGTCGCCGCGCCACTTCCGGTAGAACTTCCGATACTTCTTGGGAACCTCGTCGAAGCCGGTGTCCTCGAGAGTGAAGGTTCGCCGTGGGACTCCCTTCTGCGGGCCCGAGCCCGATTCGGACGAGGGCATGGAGGGCATGAACGGGGTCATTCCAGCCCCAGTCGGTGGACCGA
>Ga0114931_10011107_pt1 | contig 10672 bp, 8 predicted proteins | sample 2SBtaG_FD_89579 | JGI IMG/M metagenome (GOLD analysis project Ga0114931, IMG submission 89579) | Deep subsurface microbial communities from Kolumbo volcano to uncover new lineages of life (NeLLi) - 2SBTROV14_V59a metaG | ecosystem: Environmental > Aquatic > Marine > Volcanic | place: Kolumbo...
CGTCGTCGTTGTCCGACTGCCAAAGCGTGCCGAAGGAATCGACCGCCACTTCATAGTTGTTGCGGAAATTATGAGCGAGCACTTCAAACTCGCTTCCATCGGGATTGCAGCGAAAGACCATGCCGCCGAAATACGGTTTGCCATTATCCACCACGCGGTTTCCCTCTTTGTCGATGACCGGTTTTCCGTTTTTGTCGTGAACCGCTTTTCCCATGTTGCCGAAGTTCCAGTAAAGTTTCCCGTCCGGCCCGAAGACAAAGGCGTGCGCGGTATGATCGTGCTGTGCGATTCCGGTTTTCGAGAAAAGGAGTTCTTTTTTGTCCGCCTTGTCGTCGCCATCGAGATCGGTGAAGATCCACACGTTGGGCGAACAGGAGACAATGACCCTGTTTCCCAGCACGCAAATTCCCATCGCCGCATCGATGTCGTGTCCCTGATGGAAGACCTTCTTTTTGTCGGCCACGCCGTCACCGTCGGTATCTTCGAGAATGAGAATGCGGTCCCCCTCTTTGCGTGTTCCCAGTCTTCTGCGATAATTGACGACTTCGCAGACCCAGACTCGACCACGAGAATCGATATCGATGTTGGTGGGGCTTAACAGCATCGGTTCTGCTGCGAAGAGTGTGGCGCGTAATCCGTCGGCGACATCCAACCCGGCCAGCGCATCTTTTGCCTTTCGGCTGCCCTTGTCGGCCTGTTGACCGCCTTTCATGGAAGCCAGAATTCGTTTGGGAGGTGGTTCGGTGTAGACGAGAAAACGCACGCTGGTGGCGTTGCCGTTTTGTTGATCGGTGCCGCCATCGTCCAACCCCGCTTTGCAGTGGAAGCGTTGGTAACCCTTGGGGATCTCGAAGACGATTAACGAGTTGGCGTGCGTGCCGATGCCGAAGGGAACAGCCCTGCCGGCGATGCTCATCGTCTGGTTGTTCGCGTTGCGGTTTTTGAGGACACGTCCCCAGTTGGAGGTCGCTGTTTTCCATTTGAGTTCGGTGAGTTTGAGCGATTTGTTCTTGCCGACGAGTTTCGGTTCGACCCAGTCCGACCAGTCGCAGGAATACCCGTCGCCGCCGTCGGTGACGACGAGATACAGCCGTTGCTTGCCCTGGATATCGACATCGATTTTGACGGTATGGTTCGGCGTCGCGGACGTGACCAGCGGGCTACGAAACAACGGCTTGGACTGCGCGTGAAGTTCGCTGGGGTTATTGAATGTAAAGAAAGCAAGAGTAAAGAGAAGGAAGCACTTTTTCAATTTCAGCATACCGCAACTCCGCGTGTTGGAATTCCACCGTGAAAATAGTTTGATCGGCTCGTCGCGATCGTTCGTAGTGTTTATTGTGATGAACCGACGGGTTAACACGCAAGGGGTGTGCACAAAACAAACTTCTCCCCCAATGAATACACCATTAGCCCTCGGTGAATACACCAAGGGAAGAGCCGTGCCCGTCAGGAAGCGATGGAGGTTGAAGATTTTTCGATGATGGCTATTGAACTATCTGGCTGAGTGTTTGTTTTGTTAGCGGAGTTTGCAAAATTTCCATCGAAAAGTGACAATGCGGAATTTCCGAACTCTTGCAAATCCGGCTACAACTTGGCCGAAGAGTTATGCAATAAACTATCGCAACTCAATCCCACCACCAGGTTTGTTTGTCGGTGGGGAGCGTTGTTGATCGGTGGCGGTTCTGAAACTCTTCGGTTTTGTTGAGTTTGAGTGTGTGCTTTGTCAGTAACGCAGCGGGGTCAAGTTCCACACCACCGCTGACGGAAATTAGCCAGTTGCGGTTGTTGATGAAACGGTAATTGACCAGGGCGGGCATCCATTTGGGGACAGCGAATTTTTCAATCGGACAGGCTTTTTTGTCGAGAAAAAAGGTCGGATGCCAGTGCTGGGCTTCGTCAGAAGAAACCCGTTCGAAATGTTTCTGGGCGATTAACTCTGCCGTCACAGTCAGTGAAATCAGATTTTTCAACTCCGCAAAGACGGGAACTTTCTTCGCCAGTTGAGGGAAATGCTGCGTGAAGTCGCTGGCAAATTTTTCGGCCTCTTTCGATGCCTTTTTTCTTTTTCCTTTTCGATTGTCGGTTTTGAAATTCTTTTCCGTGGGTGCGGTGGCGACTTTTAGTCCTTGCCCTGTGAATTCGTAAGCGAGTTCGTCGGCGGAATACTCGATCGCATCGTAATGACCGACAAACCACCAGCGATGCTGCGGAACCTGTCGGAGATTCCGTTTGCGGGCTAATAGATCGAAATAACTCGTAAGACCTTTCACGGGAGAAGGATCGTGAGCGAGCGCAATCCGCTTCAACCGATAATCGGCAACCAGCATTTTGAGGGCAAACCCGCTGGAAGGATCGATGCCGAAAATTCTCGCCCGATGCGGTCCGGCGACGTTAGCCGCCTGCTTGAGTACTTTCAACATCTGGGCACGGTTGAGATTGCGTGGGATATTGCGGGTGAAGTTGTTGAAGCGTTTGGTGCCTTCGACGGTGGGGTCGATGGAGCAACCGACGAACGCCGTCGTGACCTGTTCTGCAAAGGCGTATCGCAGGGCGACGATCAAATCGTCGAGATTCAAGACCGGTTTGCCGGATTTTTTGCCGACAACTTCTCCTGTTTCCGTCTGTGTCCAGCCTTCCGCCTCACCTGCAATGACCACGTCGTGTTCCTGGGGATAGAAAAAGACAAAACGAATCTGCGTCAACCCCGCGAGATGAAACAAGTCGGCAGGCAGAGGTTCGCCCTTTTTATGGAAAGCCTTCACCTGCCGTTCCAATCTTTTCAGCGAGATTCGCCTCAGGTTGCTTCTCGATGCGACGTCATCGGAAGCGGCATTTCCACTCGTCATCTTGCGGAGTAGATTGAGCTTTTCGTTTTGCGAAAGCGACTTGGTTTCGCGGAGCATTCCCTTGGCATCGAAGTAGACACCACCGACTTGTGCGCACGCGGACGATGTCGAAACGAAAAATATCACGCTCGAAAAAGCAGAAGCCAATAGCCTGAAGCGTTGCGCTGCGAGAGCCATGTTCGGGTTCCTTTGACGGTGAAAAAGTGCAAAGCCCGCACAAGGAATAGTCTATCGATTTTTGTAGCGTATTGGTAGAGTTTCTGAAGAATTCTCCACAGTCTACGAAGACACAGAGCGCGCCACCCAACACTTCACGATGATGTCGGTTCGACCGATTTCAAAAGATGCGGTATCTGGATTTTCGAAGATTTCGAAGTCCCGTCGATGGGAATGTATTCGATTAAGTCGCGAACTAAATCGTCTGTCGAGACATTCTCCGCCTCCGCATTGAAATTTGTAATCATTCGATGTCGCAACACCGGTAAGGCCACCGCTCGCACGTCGTCGGTATTCGCAAAAGTGCGACCATGCAACAGGGCACGCGCTTTCGCCCCCATGATGAGAAACTGGCTGGCCCGAGGACCCGCCCCCCAGCGGACATACTTGCGAATGAATTCGGGAAGTTCGTTCGATTTCTCCGAGCCATTTTTCTGAAAAACCCGCGTGAGCCGGGAGAACTGCATCGCGTATTTGACGACATGATCTGCAACGGGAACCCGCATCACCAGCGACTGCATGGTGAGGAATTCTTCCCGATTGAGTATTTTCTCCAATGCGGTTTCTCGATTCGTTGTCGTTCGACAGACGATCTCGAACTCCTCTTCTTCACTGGGATAATCGACCAGAATCTCGAACATGAAGCGATCCAACTGCGCTTCGGGAAGAGGATAGGTTCCCTCCTGTTCGATGGGGTTTTGCGTGGCGAGAACAAAGAAGGGATGGGGGAGCGGATGACGGATTCCTCCGGTTGTCACCTGATGTTCCTGCATTGCTTCGAGTAATGCCGCCTGTGTTTTGGGAGGTGTGCGGTTGATCTCGTCGGCCAACACAACATTCGCAAAGACCGGCCCTTCCAAAAATCGGAACGTGCGGAGACCAGAACTTTTTTCTTCCTGAATCACTTACGTGCCTGTGATGTCGGCTGGCATTAAATCTGGCGTGAATTGAATCCGGTTGAAGCTCATTCCCAGAGTGTCGGCCAGACAACGCACCATCAGCGTTTTCGCCAAACCGGGAACACCCTGCAACAAACAATGCCCCCCTGCAAGCATGGCGACGATCATTTCTTCGATCACACGCCGCTGCCCGACAATCGTTTTTCCGAGTTCGCGAACGATTGCCTGGTACGACGACTGAAGCTGTTGAACCGCTTCGACATCGCTCGGTGAAGGAGTCTCGGTTTTTACTTCGTCTTGTGACATGAAGAGGTCTCAATCTGGGCTATCGTCTCAGATCCCCGGAAACTTAAAGATTCCGGGGATCTTAATTTCGTCTGGCGGAATTGTTACGTAACGATCATCCCACGTTCAGGCATCGAATGTCAAATCCGGCGGTGGAAGATGCGTGTTTCTTTAGGAAAACGAAATCACTTCCCGTTCATGCTCCGGGCAATCCGCAGTGCCATTTCCATCGCTTGTTCATAGTTCAGCCGGGGATCGACTTCACTTTTGTAAGCCGTCGAAAGGTCTTTTTCAGAGAGTCCACGCGCACCGCCGATGCACTCGGTGACGTTTTCGCCGGTGAGTTCGAAATGCACACCCCCCAGGATCGATCCTTCCGAGAGATGAATCGCAAACGCCTGTTCGAGTTCCTTCAAAATATCGTCGAAACTGCGCGTCTTGATGCCTTCGTTCGTTGTGGAAGTATTGCCGTGCATCGGGTCGCAGCACCAGAGGATCGATTTGCCTGTCTGCTTCGCTGCCTGAATAAGCGGTGGGAGCGAGTTCGCGATTCTTTCTGTGCCGAAGCGATGAATAAGCGTTAAACGCCCCATCTCGTTGTCGGGATTGAGTGCGCCGATCAACTCTTTTAATTCACCGGGTGTGCAGGTCGGCCCCACTTTCAAACCCAGCGGATTTTGTATGCCCCGGAAGTATTCGACATGGGCACCCTCGAGTGCGCGTGTGCGGTCTCCTATCCAGGGAAGATGAGTTCCCAGATTGTACCAGCCATCTCTGCGCGGAACCGTTCTGGTTTGCGCCTGTTCCAGCGGAAGATGCAACACCTCGTGACTGGTATAAAAAATGGCACGATTCAGTTGGTCGATCGAATTGTTGGTGATGGTTTCCATCAGCATGATCGACTCGGCGATCGAATCGACAATCTGACGGTATTCTTTCGCTTGCGGTGAATGTTTGACGAAACCGAGATCCCAGTATTCGGGATGGTGCAAGTCGGCAAAGCCACCTTCGGTCAGCGCTCGAATGAAATTCAAAGTGACGGCGGCGCGTTCGTAACCGCGTAGCAGTAGATCGGGATTGGGTTGACGGTCGGATTCGGTGAATGGCGAACGGTTGATGTTCGCACCTCGATAACTGGGAAGCGTGACGTCATCGCGCGTCTCGGTGAGTGACGAGCGCGGCTTGGTGTATTGGCCCGCGAATCGACCCACACGAATCACATGCTTTTTACAACCGTAAATCAGCACCAGACTCATCTGCAGCAGAATCTTCAGCTTGCTGGTGATGATATCGGGGTCGCACTCGTCGAAACTTTCCGAACAATCACCCCCCTGCAATAAAAACGCTTCCCCGACGGACGCTCTTCCAAGATCGGCTTTGAGCGATTCGATCTCCCAACTTGTCACCAGCGGAGGCAGACGACCGATTCGGTCAAGAACATGCTGAAATCGTTCGGCATCTTCGTAATCGACCTGCTGCTGAGCCAATTTCGTTTGCCAGCTATCGGGAGACCAGTTATTCATTGAAGAGTGTTCAAAATTAACGGAGAAATGCGAGAATCGATCATCCCCAAAACTATTCTACGATATCAGGACGTGGAGTTCACCTTTTTCACCGCAATTCTGACGACTCTTAAACAGGCCTCGATATCGGACAGCGGATTATCCGGATTTTCTTCATATTCCAACGCAATGGCGTCGTGGTATGCGATTTTTTTGAGTGCCTTAAGCGACCCCACGACATTCAGATCGCCTTGCCCCAGCACGGTGAAAATTTTCTGTTTTTTTCCGTTGCGTTCCGTGGTCTTCACATCTTTGAGGTGAACTCCGAAGACGCGTTTTCCAAATCGTTCGATCGCCTCGACCGGGTCTTCGTCACTGCGAATAAAATGGCCGGTATCGACACAGGCACCAACCTTGGGGTGACGGTCTTGGACCATTTTTTCCACGTCAGAAATTTTGTCATACCGGGCGTGTGGGCCGTGGTTGTGAATCGCAATGGCCACGTCGTATTCCGCCACCAGCTTATCGAGAAGATCGAACGTTGTTTTCGTCTTCTTCGGGTCTGCGCTCAGGTATCGAACCTTCATCGCTTTGGCAAACTCGAAGTATTTTCGTGCTTCGGTTTCGTTTTCGCCAAACGGCACCACACCATAACCCACCATCGTCACATTCGCGTTTTCCAACTGTTGGTGATATTGCTTCAGAACTTTGGGATCTGTGCTTAAAGGAAGATGTTTCGGGTAGGCTTCCCAGTAGTGAAGTCCCAGTGTTTTGGAATGCTCGAGAGCCTTTTTTCTACTGAACCCCCTGAGCGAATAACTTTGGATTCCCATTTTGAAATCGCCGTAGGGATTTTTATCTGCTTTGTCCGCTTGCACCAATGTCGGAGCGAGCAATGTCGCCGCTGCAAATTTTGCAGAAGTTTTCAAAAAATTTCTTCTTCCGGTTCTTTTTTGATGGCATACTTTCATGGGAACTTACCCTTTCTGTTGATTTTCAGCCGTTTCGATTTTTATTTCGAAATTCTTCAGCGGAATCGATCCCGCCCATCGATTTTTTCGAGATTCAGAGAAAGAGTCGGCGATAATTTGGAAGGATTTTCCATTTTAATAACGGTTTGGGAGGGACCGCTGCCGATCTATGATTTTACCGACCCGGATGAGGATTCCAACGATTACGATGACTTCATCGTGAGTTTGACAACCTGGCACTGACTCCAAAGAAGATCGTTGCTTTTCTCACCCGGATTTCAACCTGCCTTTTTTCGGAAGAACGACTCGGGGGACAAACCATAAGTGTTGGCCGAGATAGCACCTTGTAAGTTCTGAACGCGATCTCCGCCTTTCTCACAGCGACTCCACCGTCGCCACCGATCAAGGCATGGTATACGACCCGCAGGCATATTTCATCGCCTGCGGGTTCTTTTCTTTTATGAAAGCGGTTTTCGATCCCGCTGCTCAAAAGCAAACCCGACGACTTGCCCACATTCCACAGCAGACCGATCGCAACCCCAACGATCATCGATGGAAAAAAATAGGCCATGCTGTGCATGGCAAGTTTCCTCTCATTTTTTCTTTTTGTAAATTCGCAGAGCGGGAAATCTTTCGATCTCGGATGTCTTCATCGGAATCTCTATTTTCTCTTCTCGTTCTTCAAAGAGTTGCTTCACCTTCTCGGCATTCAATGTCTCTTTCATTTCGAATTTCTTGCCGCGTGATCGATAGATGTCGTATTGTTTCGCTTCGATGACATTTTTCCGAATTTTCCATTCGATGCCAGCATTGGCGATTTCGTATTTCCCATCGTCGTCGAGATCGAGAAGGCTGCAAATCGTTGCGCACCATTCGTGCTCAAGAGGATTTCTGTTCGATAGGAATTTGCTGCGGATGCGGAATTCACCTCCGTTTCATGCAACTCCAACAACGAAAATTGTAGGGGGTTAGTGACCGTAACTCATCGGGTTTTCCCTACTTATTTTTTCGATTTTTATCGATTTGCTTCAGCGCACTATATCAAAGCGCAACGTATACTTTTTTTCTCTGGATGAGAAATTCATCGACCAGACAATACAGCGTTTTCCAGAACGAAGGCAGGAATGGGCGAACTATGAAAAGTGACGGGGCAATGAAACAATCACTCATCAACATTGTCATGGAGAACATTGTCGATTTCCGCAATCGAGTTTCACTCCCGTAATCTCAGATCACATAGTGTGTATGTTTCAAGAGAGGTGTGTTTTGGATGTTTTTCGACAAACGGTCATTAATGTCGTCTGCGGTGCTGTGGCGCTTCTGCGAGACAGAACTATCCTTGCGTTATCGATTTTGTTCGGGACAGCACTTGCAGGCTTGCTGTGGCTTCAATCGAGCCAGAGGTCACGTCTCGTCGAATCGACTGCGATTCGGCAAGCAGTTCGTTACTCCGATGCAGTGGCGGAGTTCCGATCGCTCTACTCATCGGAAGTTGTCAAGACGGCGACGGATCACGGACTTCTGGTTACCCACGACTACAAGGACAAAGCAGGGGCAATTCCTCTTCCGGCGACTTTGAGCATGCTTTTGGGTAACCACCTGGCCGAAAAGCATTCCGGAGGCCTCACTCGATTGTACAGTCCCTACCCGTTTCCCTGGCGCAGCAAGACGGGCGGTTTGCGAGACGACTTTGAAAGGGAAGCCTGGGACGCTCTGAATAAGAATCCCGAGAAGCCATTCTTTCGGTTCGAGGAAATCGACGGTCGTCCGTCATTGCGGTACGCGACCGCCGATTCAATGAGACGCAGTTGCGTTCACTGCCATAATACCCACCCAGACACTCCGAAAAGTGATTGGAAAGAAGGCGAGGTCCGAGGCATCCTCGAGGTGGATTTACCTCTGGATGTTGCGGTTGCTGAAGCGAATACCGAGCATCGCGAAGCATCCTTCGCGGTTATTGGCCTGTTCGCATTGGGTTTGACAAGCATCGGGATTGTGGTGACCCGCTTTCGCCGAACCTCGAGTGAGTTGGAACAGCAAGTCGCAGAGCGTACAAAAGAAGCACAGGATCGTGCTCTCGAATTGACGCATGCAAACGCGGAACTGACGACGACCGTTAGCAAACTGCACGAATCGAATTCCAAACTGGTCCATGCCGGGAAAGTTGCCGAAACGGCAAACCAATCCAAGAGCGAGTTCCTGGCGAACATGAGCCACGAAATTCGCACACCAATGACCGCTATCCTCGGCTTCACCGAGATCCTTCTCGACAATTTGACCAAACCGAAGAACATCGACGCTGCACTAACGGTAAAAAAGAACGGCAATTTCCTCCTTAACCTTATCAACGATATTCTCGATTTGTCCAAAATTGAGGCAGAGAAACTCGATGTTGAACTGACCAATTGCCTTGTTCTTGAAGTCGTCTCCGATGTCGCCGAGTTGATGAGAACACAAGCAGCGGCAAAGGGTTTGCTGTTGGAAGTTCAATTTGACGATTCCACCCCCAAATCAATTCAGACCGATACTGCTCGGCTGCGTCAGATACTGATCAACATTCTTGGAAATGCGATCAAGTTTACGGAAACGGGATCGGTGCAGATCGTCTCTCGGCTGCTCAACGAACCGGACGACGAACCGAAATTGCTATTCCAGGTGATCGATACAGGGATCGGGATCACCGAAGAACAGATTGACAAGATATTTAATCCGTTCACACAAGCCGATGGCTCGACAACTCGACGATTTGGTGGGACTGGCCTGGGATTGGCAATCAGCAAACGACTGGTGGAACTCCTCGGCGGCGAGATTTTTGTTTCGAGTACCATTGGCAAAGGGAGCACGTTTTCTTTTACAGTTTCCACTGGACCATTGCTTGACGTGCGCAGGGGATACAACACTGACGAAGCGGTTCTCGAGAAAGCGAAAACCGAAGCAGTCGATGAAATGCAAGCTCCTCTCCAAAACCTTCGGGTCTTGGTTGCCGAGGACGGACCTGACAACCAAAGGCTGATCCAATTTCTTCTAACGAAAGCGGGGGCGGATGTCACTCTCGCCGACAATGGTCAGATCGCATTCGATTTAGCAAAAACAGCAGCGAAAGAGAACCATCCGTTCGACGTGATCCTCATGGACATGCAGATGCCTGTTCTGGATGGTTACGAAGCGACACGCCAACTGCGCAAAGCCGGTTACAGCGTCCCGATCATCGCCTTGACGGCCCATGCGATGGTAAGCGACGCTCAAAAATGTCTCGATGCTGGCTGCGATGACTACGAGACCAAGCCGGTCGATCGAAAGACTCTGATTCAATCGATCTATGTGCGTACACGAGAACAGAATAAACATATACTGAAGTAGCGGCTGTCTTGAAAATCAATTGAATTCTAACACCGTTCGCCGGGGGTTCGTCGCGGATTACGTTCTTCATTACAACGAAGTCCGCTTGCACAGCAGCATCGGTTACGTCGCACCCACCGCGCCCGTCAGGAAGCGTAAGGCGTACTATTTCTCAAAGGCCCCGCAATCTATTTTCTACAAGAACACGGTGATGAACTGTCTGGAATTGCCGGGGTGATTGTTAAAAATTGGAAGATGCGAAAAGTAGAACGGTTCACGCTTCCTGAGACTTCCAGTTTTATAACACTTCAGCCAAGTGGTAGCCGGATTTGCAAGAATTCGGAAATGCCGTATTTGAACTTTAATCGACTGAATTTTTGCAAATCCAGCTACCAAAACAGGTACTCTCTCAATTGGCTGATTTGTTTCAACAATACCTTGAGACAGAGTTTCGAATCATCACTGCACTGCACTGCACTGGCACCCTGCACTCACTCGTCGTCGTGTTCTTCGAATTCGTCAGTTTCTGTGGTGTCGAGGGCGGGTTGGTTTTTCTGCGTGCGGCGGAAGACGGCGACCACGTCTTCAATCGGGACGACGAACAGCAGGTTGTC
>Ga0114931_10011108_pt1 | contig 10671 bp, 8 predicted proteins | sample 2SBtaG_FD_89579 | JGI IMG/M metagenome (GOLD analysis project Ga0114931, IMG submission 89579) | Deep subsurface microbial communities from Kolumbo volcano to uncover new lineages of life (NeLLi) - 2SBTROV14_V59a metaG | ecosystem: Environmental > Aquatic > Marine > Volcanic | place: Kolumbo...
CTTCTTTGGGATAGTATTTTCATAGGAACCTCCTGCAAAGTATTCGATGAATAAGAGAGATAATGCTTCTAGTCCTTCGAGACATCTCCAACAAATCAAACTTCGGAGATATTTATTTCTTAGCCGAAAATTCCTAAAAAAAGAGCGAACTTCGAAAAAAGGACTAAAATTGCGTCTCTCTTCAAGATGAGGAATGAGCGAGTCAAGTCGAGTATGACAACGGAGTGTGGGATTCGCTTTCCAAACCCCGTATCAAAGTTGTCTAAAATCCCGACAAGATATTCGAGCAGAGCCGATATTTTTTTCAACTTAGTATTGGTATTGCGAAAATTTTGCTATTTTTTTCCGAATACTTATTTCATCGACCGCAGTCATTATATAGGATCGAAAAGAACTTGATTGAGACTCGGTCGAGTTTCGGATGTCCCTAATCGTATTATTAAGTTTCTTTTAGAAGTCGAGTGGAGAAAACAAATGGTGACGAACAGTAACTATTCCCTTGCAGATTTACAACACATGCTCTCCGAACGGAAAACCGAATTGGATGATCTCAAACGCGAGCAGGCAAAATTGGAAAAAAACCTTTCCGCAGTCAAAAACCGCATTGAGATTCTCACAGGAAAAAAGGACAAACGCAGCAAAGTTCACAGAGTCAAGCGTCCTCGCAACCAGGTCTCCTTGCATAAAACCATACTGGAGCTGCTGGGAAAAAACAAAGCCGGATTACTTCTGGACGACATCAAAAAACAGATTCTCGCAAACGGTTATAAAACAACAAGCAAGAACTTTAGAAATGTCGTTTATCAGACCGCTTATCATTCTCAAAAAATAGTGCAAAACAAAAAGACAGGTGTCTATTTATTGAAACGATGAAATAGAGTTCATCCGATCAAAGCATCTGTAGTTTTCTATGAAGCTAATGGTTTTGAGTTTGAGGCATTCGCAGTTGCCGCGGTTTGGGGTTTCGCGAATCTGCTTCGGTGGTTCGCCCCTTCCAGCAGTCCTCGATATGAAGTTCCATCAAACTTTATTTTGATTCCACTTCCACTTCCTCTTGTTCTATGAGCTTCTTTTGCAATTCCTGGATATGTTCCATTTTCTCACCGAAATACTTTTTGAAAGCATCCAGTTCGTAAGCACCCCAAAGCGGAACGGCTTCGTCGATTTGCTGAATCAGCGATTCGACACTCGGATGATTATCTCCTTCCGTGTTGCCGTCTTTCGTTATTAATTTCGAGATGCAAAGCACGAGTTCGTTGCGATTGACCGGTTTGGAAATCACTTCATCGAAAAATCCCGAGAGGATTGCCATATTTAACAAATCGTTATCTGGTGTTGACCGGGTCGATTTCTGATCGACAGCAGTGATGAGAATCATTCTGGTTGGCTTTTGTGTGCCTTCGTCATTCACCCGATCGATTCTTTGAATTTCCTGGGCAAATTCCAACCCGTTCATATCGGGCATCATCAGATCTGTGAGAATCAGATTGATGGAGCTTTCTCGACGATAAATTTCCAGCGAATTCTGGGAATCGTTCGATACGATAATATCGTAATCGAATTCCCGTTCGAGGATGTATTTTAACTGTCGAGTGACTAATTCGAGATCGTCGTTGATCAAGATTTTCATGAATCGCCCCTTGCGTGTGTATAATAATTCCTGACGGATTTAGTATAGATTGATTTTTCCTTGACGGCGTGGAGGTAAACAGACCAAGAAAACAAAACGAAACCGGGTTTTCACTCGAAATGCGCTGTCATATTCCTCACATTCCCTGCTTTCGTTCTCAGGAAAATAATAGTATTCTACTTCAGGGAGATGAACACTGACCCGTCGGTCGGTGATGGGGGTACTTTGAGATTCACTTTTTTTTATGTTCTCATTTCTCACTCGTGGCAGAGCGAGTCTCTTCGACTTGCCTTCGCTTCGGTCTTTGCAATGGGTGGCTCCCTCACATTCGACCGCGTTTTGTGCTTTTCGATTCGAGCAGTTGTTCGAGAAACGCTTTGGCAAGCAAGGAATTTGCATTGGCAGTGACTTGATCGAACGGTCCTCGGTCGACGATTCGACCATCTTCCAAAACAGCCAGAGATTGGCACAGTTCGCGAACTTCGAACGGATCGTGGGTCACCAACACCAGCGAAAAACCAAGCAACGACTTGAGCCTGCCGATTTCCCGGATGATTGTTTCCTTCGTCAGCAGGTCCAGACCGCCGAAGGGTTCGTCCAATAGCAGTAGCTTGGGCTGCATCGCCAGTGCACGTGCCAGTGCGACTCGTTGTTGCTGACCGCCTGAGAGCGTACCAGGACGACGATGGATCAACTCGTCGATTCCACACAATTTCACGGTCTCTTGAATGCGGCTTTGGAGTGCTTCTCTCGACAAACGAAGGCCCGACAAACCCAAACGCAAATTGCCCGTGACAGTGAGGTTGGGCCAAAGAGCGAGATCCTGGAACAACATCGCCACACCGCGACGGCTAGGGGGGAGCACCATGCGACCATTTTTTGTCGCAGGAACCCCGGCGATCTGGACCTCTCCCTGTTTGGGGACTTCCAACCCAGCGACGATCCACAGCAACGTCGACTTGCCGCTACCCGATTTGCCTAGAAACGCCACCGATTCGCCTTCGAGAATCTCCAAATCCAAACCGTTCAAGACTAGCTGACCGCCGATCCGACTGACCAAACCACGACAACGGATTAAGGTACGGTTCAAGGTAATCTCCTTCTCCAAAAGCGAGGAAGCAGCGATGCGGCCACAAGCAGCAGGATGACACTGAGTAGATAGACCAGGCAGAGCGAGGCAACAAGACCTTCCGGGCTGTTCGCCATCACCGTAAAAATCGCGACCGGCAACGATTGTTCTCCAGGAGGCTGGAGCAAGTGCGTCGTCGTAATGTCCGCGGCAGACAAGACCATCACCAAGAGAAGCCCGACCGCGATTGAGGGCATCAACAACGGAACGATCACACGGAAATGAAATCGTGTCCAGGAAACTCCGTGGACCAAAGCTGCGTCAGTCCACGATGGCGACAAACTTCCCACAGCACGCATCATGGTGACGGTAGCAATGGGAAAGAAACGAAGACCCAATATCAAGGCAACGCTCAGCCGACTGCGGGTAATCCAGTCGAGTTGAGCTGGTGCATCGGTTGCCATGCGGAGAACACCAAGTGCCGCCAACGCAGGCGGTAACGCTAACAGCATGAACGCCACTGCTAAGACGAATAAACGAAGCCGCGAGTCTTTGGCAGTGACCAAAGCCATACACAACGCCAGAAGAATCGCGGTTACACCCGCACCGCCCGTAAAGAAAAGTGTCGTTCCGGAAGTTACCAGTAACTTTTCTGACGCGCGCCCCAGCATGGGGTTTTTGACGGCTGGCAGACAAAGTCCCAATGTTGGAATGACAATTCCCAGCGAGATGACAGTAACCAGCCCGAGCATGGTAACCCAACTCAAAACTCGATGGCTGTAAGGCATCACGGGGCGAGTTTGACGAGCCAACATTGCAGTTGCAAGTGAAGGCAATCCGACAATCATCATCGGCAGGATCAGCAGAATCACCAGACCAGCCAGAACCAGGCACTGACGTCCCGCAAGAGTGAAGTCGTAGAGAGCCGAAAAACTGCTCCTGATCTCCACAGCGACGGAACGACAGCCGAAGATCAGCGGAGCGCCAGGATCCGAAAGTGTGAGGATTCCAGCCAACACTGCTGCGAGAACAGCGACGGGTAAACAGAAACGAACGGACTGCCTCAAAACAACCCACTCGCCGCCGTGTAATCGAGCGGCATCGATCTGAGAAGCCGTCAGATTACGACACGCCGCCCACGTTCCAAAAAACGGAAGTGGCACCGCTTGCAGTCCAAGCACAAACAGACATCCGGCAAAGCCACTCGGTGCCGGAAACCAAGTCGGCCACACTGAGGCGGCCAAGTTGCTCCAGCCAATACAGAGCAAAAACGAGGGGAGTAAAAGCGGCAACGCTTGAAACAGCAAAAGTGGTGAACGGCCTGGGAAACGGTAAAGTGCAGCGAGTAACCCCAAAGGAAGGCCAATCAACAAAGAGAAAGTCGCAACTCCTGAGGCAAGCAAGAGGCTGTTCACAAGCGAGTCGCCGAACGCACGACTCCATACCAGCCTCGTGGACTCGCCTCCGAAGACGTTCGCAATCAGCGGCAGCACCGGTGCCATCGGTAGGCTCAACAGGCCAGCCGCAACGACCCATCGCCAAAATTTTGTCCGCTTTGGTCCAGTCATACATGTCACAGATTCTTGTCAACCCAATCCTTCAAGAAGGAATAGGAAAGTGATTCCAGTTTATCTGCCAGTAATCCATAATCGACTTTCATCACCTTGAGGTCGGCGACTCGCTTAAAAGGGAAACCGTTCGGCAAGCTGACATCGCTTCGCAGCGGTATTTGGGCCGCTTCGCCCGAAGCCAGAGCCGTTTCCGTTTCCGCACGCAGCAAGAAATCGATGAACTTTTTTCCGTCATCGGGGTTAGGGCTTCTGGCGATCAACACCGCAGCGTTGGGAACGAGAAGCGTTCCAATTCCTTCGGCATCGGGATAGACGAATCCCACGGGTTTTCCTTCCTTTACGGCGACATACACATCGTCTGTGTCGGTCAAACCTATCGCAAACTGCCCGTTGGCGACTCGTCGGCGAACTTCACCGTTCGACGAGAGAATCTTCACCGCGTTGCCCGCAAGAGAATCAAAAAACTTCGTCGCCTTTTCGTGTCCCAAGACCTGAAACAACGCAGCCGCGTGCATCGACATCGTTCCAAACAAAGGGTTTGCCAGACACGCTTTGCCTTTGAATCGTGGGGCAGCCAAGTCATAGATCGAGGTTGGTTTTTTCTCTTCAGGCACGAGGTTTTTATTGTAAATGATGACCCTCGCACGGGTGGAAAACGAGGTCCAATACCTTTCTGGGTCGGAATACTCGGTTGGCAATCCTTTTGCATCGGGTGATTGATACGATGCTGACACACCCTTTGCTTTCAGAATGGCAGCTCGAACCGGATCGCCGCTCCAAAATACGTCGGCTCGTGGTCTATCCTTTTCGGCAATCAACCGATTCAACAAACCTGTGCTTTTGGTTTCTTCAGTGTCGGGCATCAACTGGACCTTAATGCCGGTTTCCTTCTCGAACCGCTTGCAGATCGGTTCGGCGAATACCTCATCGACCGATGTGTAAACGACGATGTTTTTGGAACTCGAAGACGAAGATGTCGAACCGGCGCATCCCGCCAACCCCTTTATGATGGTGACGCCTGCAAGGTAACAAAACGAACGGCGTTTCATGGTGACAGTCCTTCCAACGCAATCAGCACAACAAAGCCAGCGAGAGAAAACGGATGAGGTGCGATCGCGTTGCGATCTTGGTCACAGAGTTATTTTTTCACCGCAGAGAACTTGAAGTTGTCGAACGAAGTGACCGCGTCGGACTTGGTCCATAACCCCACCTGACCGGCTTTCGCGATAGAATTGTCGCGAACTTTGAGTTTCTTCCCATTGACCGAGCAAACGATTTTTTCGCCACGCATGACGACGTGGATCGTGTGCCATTTTCCGGTATCGGCCTTAAATTCCAAGCTCGCCAACTGAGACCGTCTTCCCCGTATCACTTTGTAGATGCGGAAGTTGTCCTCGAGTGGATTGTGTCGGCAGACGTAGTAGTTGTTGGCATCCTGATACCGCCAGACAGGTCCGCCGCCCTGGTCGTTGCTTCCTTTATTGGCCTTGAATGAAACCGTGATCTCCACATCGGTGTAGTTTGTCTTGTCGAGCACACACAGGTTGAAAAACCGATTTGCTCCCTGGGACGAAGTCTGAGCCAACACTTTCGATCCTTTCGGAGACGATTTATCTTCGATCACCTTCCACACACTGCCCGGTCCCTCGCCGGTTTTTGCAGAAGTCCATCCCTTGGGGATTTCGCCGACTCGGGCATTCTCGAAGTCCCTGCAATGCGATTTCGGTTTATCCGCTGCGATAAGAAGGATAGCTGCGACGAACGTCAAAACATGCACAACTTTCATAGCGAAATTTCCTGCAGAATTTGTCTCGAAATAGCTCTCGTTCGCTGGAAGAGGCTGCACGGCTAAAAAGAGAGGTAATCCGTCGAGCCTCTTCATTGCACTTACGGTAGATTAAACATCCTCGATCTTCAAGCCAGTCGGTTCTGCCGAGGGAATACTACTGTCGATACACGATCACGACGAAAAACGAAAGAGACAACCAGTCGAGATTTCAATGTGGTCTTGGTGATCGATGATCGTAGTTGGAAAAAGACGGCTTGAGGAGATCGATCCGATTCTGCTTGACGCGATACAAGTAGCACTTCCGTTTCGGAAACGCTTTCAAGATTTCTTGGTCGGTATAAAGGTCGGAACGATACCGACCATAGAGAATTTGCGCATCCCAGCTTGGGTCGTTCACAACGTAATCGATGTGCTGCACTGTCGGGTCGTGTTCGATCAAGAGCAGAATTCGATCTTTCCCCGCGATTCTTTTCGCTCTCTCGCGGAAATTTTTCTGATCGATGCGTGACATGGAGATTTCATCGACTCCCAGACCCAGTTTGCTTGAAAACCAGAGTGGATCGCCCTTTCCCACCGACCAATAACTCGGCAACACGCTGACTACCAGGAACAACATCCAACCTGTAAACAACCACGGGTTGAGGGAGTCACAAACTTCTTTGACCTTCAAACTGACACCCGCCAGCAACAGCAACCACAACGGTCCCGTTTCGAACACATAATGCCAGTGCATTATTCCATCGAACCAATAAGGAATATGCACGAGATGAAGCGACATCACCGCCAGCACTATCAGCCACCAGAGACTATCACCTCGATAAAGAAGCAATGGCAACAAAAGAAAGCTCAATAACAACGGTAAAAAACCCAATGTCCATTGCCACGACGATGTCAGCCGGTAACGCAGGTTTTTCATCGCCAGAGATGCGTCCAGATTCTCTGCCCAGTTATCGTAATGTTTGAAGGCGGGGTTCCTCGGCTTCGCGGCATCGGCGGCGTTTTGAAAACCGTAAACGTGACGGGGAGTGTAGATCTCGTTAAACAGTTGGTAAGGTGCAACGAGACCGTCACCGGTGATCGCCCGGTTCTGCACGAACATCGTCGCGAAACCCAAAAGGATAGGAATACCCATCGCGAAGACAGTTTTCAGTTGCCAACCCCGCTTCTCGTCCATGCGATTCGTGCGCAGAACCTTCCAGAGAAACCATGCTCCGAATGGTAGTCCGAAAGCGAACGCCGTCATCGGGCGGCAGAGCATAGCGAAACTCAACCCCACCCCCGCAAGTGCCGCAGCGATATTTGAACCGGACTTATTCCATTTCAAAAAACAAAACAGAAATAGCGAAAGCCCCATCGTCGTGGCATGATGTGACAACAACAGATTGCTGAAGAGTGCCATTCCCGGTGAAATCGCGGTCAGAATACCGGCGAGAAACCCCAGAAGATTTCCACCGAGTTCGCGACCGCTCCAGAAGAAAAACACCGCCGAAATCGCACCCGCCAGCCATTGTCCGAAGTAGGGAATCCCTATCGCCACAAACGGAGCCAGCCACATTCCCGTTCCGGGAAAATACCGACTGGCGAAACGACCTTCATTCACGACGTGCATCTGGTCGAAGATATGCGGAACAAGATCGTGACTTGGGTAAGAGAATTTCCCGTCTGCGAACGTCTTCGCCTGAAGGATGTAACTGAACTCGTCGTGATAGGCGGGGGGAAGTTCGCCAAAAGTGAAAGCGTTTTCCGCTCCGACTTTCGTCTGAGAAACGTAGTTGCTGGCAACAAGCGAGCAGATTCCCACAACCACGCTTAACCAGCACGCGGTGGTGTCCAAGTTTGTTTTTCGATTGTTCTTTAGTTTTGCCTGTTTCCTGTCCTTCTTCTTTTTCTTTGGAGGTTTTTCTATGGAGTCGTCGTTTCGACGCATAACAGGAAAAAGAAACAATAAGGGAATGAAGCAAAGAGCGAACAGCGGGATGGAACAATCGAGCCAGAAAAAGTACGCTGTTTTCTTGTCGATTCCGCTGCCGAAGATCCAGGATGCTAACCCGGTTTTTTGCACATCGGCACCGTAGAAACCCGCCATTGCCGTGGGAATTGCGGCAGCTACAGTGACCCCCCATGCGAAGATCGAGATCGCAACCTTCCAGCGCGATATTCGATTTTGTGGTTGTATTCTCAAGTTGGGCATCAGCCAATACGATCCCTCGAGTTTGAACGATTACGACCTTGTGCACACAGGATAATCTTTCCCGACTGGTACCGCTATCTCTTTCGAGTACACTCGTTTCGGATCGGGAGTTTTTTTACAATAGTTTGATCAAACCCGCACAATTTTAATCTCTGTCTGAATTCGATGACCGAAGAGCATCCGCAACCCGATAAGCAATCCACGAAGTTTCCCGAAAACCCCTTTTTCAAACTGGTGATTTTCGCGACGGGAATTTTCATTTTCACGCTGCTGGTACTGGTGGCAACATTTATGGGTGATCCGAATCTTGCAGTGAATCGGTTGATCCAAAAGTTTGCCGGTTCGCTCATTACGGCAGAAGTCGCCGTGATTTTGATTGTCGGATTTTTAGCACTGTTTTTCGACCGCCGAGACCAGAAAGACATGAGGAAACCTGCGCAAAAAGATTCGCCCGACGAAACGAAGCAGAATTGAAACGAAACTCATGCCCGCGAACATCGAACAGCAGATCGAACGACTTCGCGACGAAATTCGCAGACACAACCGATTGTATTACGTCGAGAGTCGTCCCGAAATTCGCGATCTCGAATTCGACAAGCTGTTAAAAAAACTCGAACAGCTCGAACGGTCTCATCCCGAATACGATTCGCCCGACAGCCCTTCTCATAAAGTGGGGGGTGAACCGATTCAGGGTTTCAAAACACTGGAACATCGCGTTCCCATGCTTTCCATCGATAATGTCTACGATGAAGCATCGGTTTTAGAATTCGATAAACGGGTTCGTAAACTCATCGACGAGGCAAAGATCGAATACACTGCAGAATACAAAATCGATGGAGTTGCGCTCGCTTTGGTTTACGAGAATGGCAGGCTGGTACGGGGAATCACCCGCGGCGACGGTCGGCGAGGGGACGACGTGACCCACAACGCCCGGACCATCGGCGGTGTTCCCTTAAAGTTTCTGGGAAACAACGTTCCCCCAGTTCTGGAAGTGCGCGGGGAAGCCTACATTGCCAACTCCGATTTCGCAAACATTCGGGCGGAACAGGAGAAACAGGGGGTGCAACCGTTCGCCAATCCCAGAAACGCGACTGCAGGTGCGTTGAAACTTCTCGATCCCGCATTATGCGCGCAGAGAAAAATTCGGTTTTTTGCACACGGTTTAGGATACTCTGAAGGAACAGAGTTCGCATCGCATTGTGAGTACCTCGAAGCGATCAAGAGCATGGGAATGCCTGTCACGCCGGGGGTGAATCGTTTTTCCTCCATCGAATCAGCCCAACAGCACGCCCAACAGATGATCGAGGATCTACACACGCTCGATTTCGAAGTCGATGGCATCGTCTTCAAGGTCAACAGATTCACCCAACGAGAAGAACTGGGAGCCACCAGCAAAAGTCCACGATGGGTTGTCGCCTACAAATGGGAAAAATATCAAGCAGTCACAAAAGTCGAAAACATCCTTGTGCAAGTCGGTAAAACGGGGACGCTGACTCCGGTCGCTCAGCTCCAGCCGGTGGAAATCGCGGGGACGACCGTTTCCCGCTCCAGTCTGCATAACCGGGACGAGATTGAACGATTGAAAATCCAAATCGGCGATTGGGTTGTTGTCGAGAAAGCCGGAAAAATCATTCCCCACGTCGTCCGGGTGGAAGAACATCGTCGTGACGGGTCGCAAAAGACGTTTACGTTTCCCCAGAAATGTCCCGAGTGCGAAACGGACGTCATTCAAGATGAAGGGGGCGTTTACATCCGCTGTCCCAACCCGAACTGCCCGGCACAACTTCGCGAAACGATTCGTTTTTTCGCTTCTCGCAGTGCTATGGACATCGAAGGATTGGGAATCAAACTCGTCGAACAACTGCTGAAGAAAAAATTGCTCGAAAGTCTTCCCGATATCTATCGATTAAAAAATCGCAGAGAAGAACTCGAACAGATGGAACGCTTCGGACAAAAATCGACTGAGAATCTCTTAAATGGAATCGAAGAATCGAAATCGCGTCCGTTGTGGCGACTGCTGACAGGTCTGAATATCCGTCATGTCGGTGCGCGAAACGCACAGGTGCTGGCGGAGACATTCGGGACACTCGATGAGATCGTCGCGCAAACCGAAAAGACCCTCGCCGAGGTGGATGAAATCGGGCCGGTGATTGCAAAGTCGGTCTTCAACTTCTTTCACAGTGAGATCGGTCAATCGATTGTGGAGGAACTACGAGATTCGAGTCTCAACTTCGGCACAACCAAAGAGAAGGAGACTGCCGAATCCGAAGCAGGTGTGCTTTCGGAAAAAACTCTCGTCGTGACCGGTACGCTCAAAAAATTCTCGCGGGAACAGATCAAGGAGTTTATTTTCCAACACGGCGGGAAAGCTTCGGGAAGCGTCTCGAAGAAAACCGACTACCTCATCGCCGGCGAAAAAGC
>Ga0114931_10011109_pt1 | contig 10671 bp, 8 predicted proteins | sample 2SBtaG_FD_89579 | JGI IMG/M metagenome (GOLD analysis project Ga0114931, IMG submission 89579) | Deep subsurface microbial communities from Kolumbo volcano to uncover new lineages of life (NeLLi) - 2SBTROV14_V59a metaG | ecosystem: Environmental > Aquatic > Marine > Volcanic | place: Kolumbo...
GGCGTCATGGAGGAATGGCTCATGGTTTGGGGATGCTGGATGAGCGACTCTACCCCGCCAAAGGATTCCGTGGTGGCGAACAAGCGCGTGCCTTCCACGACCCGCCGCGCCGCTTCAATGCCGCCGGTGACTTTGAAGCTGATCATTCCCCCGAAACCACCAATTTGTTTTTGAATGAGATCATGCTGGGGATGCGACGCCAGTCCGGGATAATAAACCCGCGAAATCGCGGAATGTTGCTCCAAAAACTGCGCAATTTGCTGCGCTGATTTCTGATGTTCCCTCATGCGCAGCGGCAGGGTTTTCATCCCACGCAGGATCAGCCAGGCGTCAAACGCGCCCAGCACCCCGCCCAGAGCATTGGCAATAAACGCCGTTTCTTCCACATGCTGCTCGTGCTTGCAAATGATCGCGCCGCCCAGACCGTCGTTGTGCCCGCTCAGGTATTTCGTGGCGGAATGGATCACAAAATCCGCGCCAAGCGCAAGCGGCTGTTGGCAAAAGGGCGTCAGCACGGTGTTATCCACGATGGAAACCAGGTCATGGGATTTGGCAATTTCCGTCATCGCGGCGATGTCCACAATATTGAACAACGGGTTGGACGGCGTTTCGATCCACAGTGCTTTTGTGTTCGGCTGCACTGCCGCCGCCACCTGCGACGGGTCGGTCATGGAAATATAACTCACTTCCAAACCGGCCTGTTTTTGGAGATGATTGAGCAACCGAATCGTCCCGCCGTACACATCATTGCCGCAGATGATGTGATCGCCATTGCCGAAGCGGTTGAGCAGGGTCAACTCCGCCATTTGACCGGTGGCCAGCGCAGCGCAATACACCCCGCCCTCCAACGCCGCCAAATTATCCTCCAACGCCTTGCGGGTGGGATTTCCGCAGCGGGAATATTCATATTCACCCGGCTGTCCCATTGCCTCAAATAAAAACGTGGTGCTTTGATGTATCGGCGTGACCATTGCGCCGGTGTGCGGGTCCGGGTTCACCCCGGCGTGAATTGCCCGTGTTTGAAACCGGCAATTTTCCAATCCTTCGAGATAACAACCGGCTTCGGCCGACTTATCCTGCGTTGCGTCCAATTTGCCATTCCGTATTTCCAAATCATGCAACATGCTTCTTCCCCTCTGTTTTGAGTGATAATTTTGCCAAAAAATTCCTGACGATTTTGCTGATTTCTTCTTTTTCGATTAAAAAGGCATCGTGCCCGTAAAGCGTTTTGATTTCGTGATAGTGCGCCCGCGGATTCACCGGCGTGAGCAAGTCGGCGATTTCCCGCTGCTGATAGCAGGGAAACAATTGATCCGAGTCAAAACCGATCATTTGCACCGGGCATTGAATGCGCCGGACGCCCGCTTCGTAGCTGGAAAATCCGCGTCCTAAATCGTGCAAGTCCATTGATTTGGAGAGATACAAATAAGTATTCGCATCAAACCAGCCCGCCAGCTTTTGCCCGTGATATTCCAGATATTGCTCAATCTCAAAGCGTCCGTTCAGCGACAGGTACTCCGCATCGACAAAATTTCTGCCGAATCGCTGGGCAAATTCCCGTTCGGAACGATAGGAAATAAATCCCATCATCCGCGCCAGTTCAAGCCCGCGCTTGGGAATGGATTTGCCGTAATAATCGCCGTCGCGCCAATCCGGGTCTAACATAATCGCTTTGCGCTGTGCTTTGCGAAAGGCAATCGACTGGGGATACGCCCGGCCCGGCGTTGCCATCGGAATGATCGCATCGACGAAACCCGGGTAATTTGCCGCCCATTCCAACGCCTGCATCCCGCCCATGGAGGCGCCGGTGACGCAGTGGAGCCGCTCAACGCCGATCCGATCGAGCAGCCGCTTTTGCACGCGAATCATATCGCGAATGGTGATCGTCGGAAAGCAAACGCCGTACGGTTTGCCGGTTTGCGGATGGATGGACGCCGGCCCGGTGCTGCCGGAACATCCACCCAGCGAATTCGCGCAAATCACGAAATAGCGGTCGGTATCAATCGGCTTTCCCGGGCCGATAAAAAATCCCCACCAGCCGGGCGAAGGATCAAGTGCGCCGCTGGCCGCATGGCTGGTGCCGGTCAGGGCATGGCAAATTAAGATGGCGTTATCGCCGCGGTCATTCAGTTTTCCCCATGTTTCGAAGCAGACATCTACATTCTCCAGCGTTTGCCCGTCTTCGCAAATGAAAGCGCCGAGCGGCACTGTTTTTTTGTCATGGTCAGCAGATATGTTTCGATTTTGTTCAATCATAAAATGCTCCGTTCCGTTAGCCTTCGGTCGTTAGTATCATTCTTCAATACTTGAGGCAGAGCCTCCGGGAAAACGTTACACAGCAGAGCTGTGTAACGAGTGTCAAGTCAACACTCCTCATTTTTCAGCAGTCAGCTTTCAGCGATTAGCACCCAATCACGCTTTACGTTTTCACGCATCACGAAAAACACAGGCGGACTAAAGTCCGCACTCCAGCGCTGGCATCCAGACAAAAAAAATGCCCTTCTCAAAGAGAGAAGGGCATCGAAACTTTCGTTCCGCTTATCTCTCAAAGAGTCGCCTCTTTGCAGGAGTTAGCACCTTGCCGCGTCGCGTGTGATTCGGCAGGTTGCCAAGGCGTCATCGGGCCAGTCCCTACGCCTTTCTTGATAAGCAATGTTGTGTAAATTTAAATCAGTTTATTTTACCGGAAAAACACCTCATTCTTTTTAATAATTATTCGCAGGCAATATAACGCTTTGTTGATATTTGTCAAGCGCTTTCCAGCGTTCCTTCATTTTTTATCGCTGCTTTTTTGATCACTATCGCAAAAAGCATTGCTCAAACACGGACGTGCGTTAACTGTTGCAATGTTTGCTCAATAACCAGGTTACCCATTTCTGAAGTCGTCACAAGCCTGCCGTGGGACAGTCTCAAATCCGCCGTGTGACAGCCTTTTTCCAGCGCGGTTTCAATCGCTGCTTCGATTTCGCGGGCAGCCGCCGGCCGGTCGAAAGATAATTCCAGCATCATGGCAATCGACGCCATCATGGCAACCGGGTTTGCTTTCCCCTGCCCGGCAATATCCGGGGCAGTACCGTGAACCGGTTCGTACAGCGGCGTGCCGTCGCCAATGCTGGCCGAGGGCAACATGCCGATGGACCCGGTCAGCACGCTGGATTCATCGCTGAGAATGTCGCCAAACAGATTGCCGGTGAGGATCACATCAAATTGTTTTGGCCAGCGCACCAATTGCATGGCGCAATTATCGACGAGCATGTGTTCAAGGGTGACGTCCGGGTAATCCGCGGCAACTTCCCGCACCACTTTTCGCCAGAGCTGCGAGACTTCCAGCACATTGGCTTTATCAACGGATGTCACCTTTTTGCGTCGCTTGCGTGCCAGTCCAAAAGCCTGATGCGCAATCCGTCGAATTTCATCATCGCGGTAAACCATAGAGTTCAGCGCGCGTTCGCCGCCGTTTTCCGCAAAAATTCCGGCCGGTTTGCCAAAATAAATTCCGCCGGTCAACTCGCGCACGACGACCAGGTCAATGCCTTCCACAATATCGCGTTTGAGCGGCGACGCATCGATGAGCGTGCTGTATAATGTCGCCGGGCGCAGGTTGCAGTAAACGCCCAATGCCGCGCGCAAACCCAGCAAAGCCCGCTCCGGCTTCAGATACGGCGGATTGCTGTCGAATTCCGGCAAGCCGACAGCGCCAAGCAGCACCGCATCGGCATGTTGACAGGCATTCAGAGTTTTCTCCAAAATCGGCACGCCGTGCGCTTTCAGGCAGCTTCCGCCGGCCAGGTGTTCCTCAAATTCAAAGCGTAAATCCAGCGGTTCCTGTAATGTTTTCAGCAGGCGCAATCCCTGTTGCATCACTTCCGGGCCAATCCCGTCTCCGGGCAGCACGGCAATTCGTTTTATCTGATTCATCGGTCGATTATCTCTGTTTTAGTGTTATCGAATTTAAATCACGCAGTCAAAATCGGCGCGCCCAGGCAATGACTCACTTCATCCAAGACGTGCTGAACCAACTCCTCAGTGCCCACGGTAACGCCGTTGGTTACCAACATATCAATGGTGTGATAGCCCCGGGCCAGTACCACGGAGATCGCTTCTTCAACGTTGCGCGCAGCCAGGGGCATGTTGAATGAATATTGCAGCATCAACGTCACGGAATTCATCATGGCGATGGGATTTGCCAGGTTTTTGCCCACGATTTTTTGCTCGGTTCGATGCACCGGCTGAAAAATCGAAACGCCGTCGCCCAGGCAGGCGGAGGCAATCATCCCCTTTGACTCCACGATTTTACCGGCGGCTTTATTGAGCGATTCCGCATATCGCGATTCGCTGAAAATCACATCAAAATCGAACGGATAATTATCTAAATTCGCAACGGCATCATCCCGGTTTAAAAAATTTAGCCGCACATCCGGGTATTCCGCGGCAACTTCTTCAACGATGGATCGCCAGAAGCGAGAGCTGGTTGGGGTGGATAAATCGCTGATAGCCGTCAGTTTGCGTTTGCGAATCCGGGCTAAAGCAAAGGCCTTTAGCGCGACGCGCAAAATTTCATCGCGGGTAAAATTGCTCTTTTTCGGATGCGTTTCCCAAACCGCGTGTTTGTTTGCGTATTCGCGATAATAATAGCCATTGCGCAGGGTTTGCATCACTACAAAATCGACATCTTTTGCAATTGTTGAGGTTGGCGGGAGACGATTTGGTAAATAATTGGTCAGGTGGGTGGAACGGATATTACAAAAAGCGCCCAGTCCGCTCCGCAAATCGACCAATGCCTGCTCCGGACGTAGGTGCTCGGGATTGTTGTCATAGACCGGCGCGCCAACCGGTCCCAGCAAAACTGCGTCCGCCGATTTACATTTTTCCAGCGTTTCCGCGGTCAGCGGCACGCCGTGTTTCTCCAGGGAAGCGCCGCCCACCAATGCTTCTTCGAAATCAAAAGTCAGGTCAAACGGCTCTTCCAATGCTTTTAACAATTTCACAGCCTGTCGCATCACTTCCGGGCCGATGCCGTCGCCCGGCAGCAAGATAATGCGCTTATGACGATGCATTTACAACTCCTCCAATCATTCCGTTCTTTCGCGCAAAAGCGAATATTCCCCCGGCTTCCAGAATCTCTTCCACCTGTCCCAGCGGTTTCAGCGGAAATTTTTCGCCGGTTCGTTCATTTTTGATATATCCGTCGTTCAAATTTACTTCAGCCGCATCGCCGGTGCAAAACATTTTCACCAATGATTCGTTTGATTCCGCCGGGATCACAAAACCGCCGTCCACGGCGTTGCGATAAAAAATCCGCGCATAGCTCGGCGCAACCACTGCTTTTAACCCGGCAATCTGCAACGCTGCCGGCGCATGCTCACGCGAAGAACCGCATCCGAAATTTTTTCCCGAAACAATGATCGTATAATCGCTTTTATCGCTACCGTTTGCGGTAAAGGGAATCTTTCCGTTCGGCAGTCCCGAAGCGTCCATCGGCACGCCGGAAAGCGCGTATTCCCCGTATTTTTCCCGTTCGCCGGGCTTTTCCAAACTGTAAACCAGGTATTGCGCGGGGATGATTTGATCCGTGTCAATGTCATCGCCCAGCACAAACACTTTTCCGCGAATAATTTTTTGCATTTTTGATCTTTCGATTTATAAATTGTTTTTAGAAAAAGCTGCTTTCACCCCGCCAAACGCAGCAAATGAGCCGTTTTTATGAAGAATTTCTATATTTTGAAACCCTACTTTTTTTAGTAATTCCATTTGAAAAGTTACCGATCGCGGGGAATCTTCCCTATCGATGTAATCGAAGACTTTTTTTCGATAATCTGCGCCGCCAAGTGATGTTAAATAATCCCCATAAATCTCCCACATCATTTCCTGAATTGCAAGAGATTCGTGTGAAACCAAATCGCTTATCCAAAAACTGCCACCTAGCGCAGTGACTTCATAAATTTTACAAAAAGCGACTTCCCAATCACGTTCATCCCGCAAGTGGTGAAAAACCGCCGCCGCAACAACCACATCGTAATGATTTTTGGGCAGCTCAATTTCTCGAAAATCGCCCTGGTAAAGCTGTATTTTTCCGGTTGTGAATGCGGTGACTCTTTGATGAGCTCTGTTCAGCATGGCTTTACTCAGGTCAACCAAATCACAGTCGCAGTCAGATTTTATTTGCAGTAGTTTTATCGTATAATTTCCTGCGCCACAACCAATATCCAGAAATCTTCTGGCTTTTGGATTATGCGCCAGAGCTGCCCGGGAAATCAAATCCATTGTCAGCGGCGCGTCTATCGTGGCTGACTGACCGGTTTCCAGATTCGAAAACCGCTCGACGTCATTATCAAAACGCCGACGAATTTCTGCGATTGTAGATTTTTGGTTAAGTAATGTTTCCATATCTACCCCAGGTAATCCCGCGGATCCGTAATTTTTCCCGCAATTGCCGATGCGGCGACCGTGTATGGCGACGCCAAATAAACCTGCGCCTGCTTGGAGCCCATTCGTCCCGGGAAATTGCGGTTTGTCGTTGAAATACACACCTCATCATTATTGAGACGACCAAATGTATCCGACGGCCCGCCGAGGCATGCCGCGCAGGACGCATCGCCGATTTTTGCGCCGGCGTCTTCAAAAATTTTCCAAAGCGAGCGTCCCTCGATCTGTTCTTCGCGTAACTGCCGGGCAATATCCGTAGTTGCGGGCACGATAAAGGTGTTGACGCCGACGGTTTTATCTTTCAACAATTGTGCGGCGGCATAAAAATCCGAAAATTTTCCGCCGGTGCATGAACCGATGTAGGCTCGATTCAGCGGCGTGTTCAACACTTCATCAATGGTCGATTTGTTATCCGGCGAGTGCGGTTTAGCGACCATTGGCTTTAACTCCTCCGCCCGATAGCGATGGATGCTGTGAAAACTCGCGCCCGGATCGTTTTGGAAAATTTCGTACGGCGCTTTGGTGCGTTGGCGAACATACGCCTCGGTTTTGACGTCCGCGGCGATCACGCCGTTTTTGCCGCCCGCTTCAATCACCATGTTGCAAAGCGTCATGCGATCTTCCATGGTCATCGCCTCAATGGCGCTCCCGGCAAATTCCATGGTGCGATACGATGCGCCGTCCACCCCAATGTCGCCGATGATATTCAAAATAATGTCCTTTGCCATCACGCCAAAGGGAATTTCTCCCTCGATTTCAAAACGCATGGTTTCCGGCACTTTTACCCAAAGCTTGCCGGTTCCCAGGATAAATGCAGCATCAGTGTTGCCGATGCCGGTGGCAAATTGTCCGAATGCCCCGGCGGTGCAGGTATGCGAATCCGTGCCGAAAAGCACGTCACCCGGGCGGGTCCAACCCTCTTCGGGCAGGGCAATGTGACAAACGCCCTTGTAGCGTTCCGTGCCCACGTCGTAATAATGCGGCAAATTTTGTTCGGCCGCGAACGCTCGTAAAATATCCACATTCCGGTTGGCGTGGCGATCTTTTGTAAAAATGTAGTGATCCGGGATAATCACCAGCTTTTCGCGATCCCACACTTTGGCGTTTTCTCCGAATTCCTTTTTAAAAATGCCGATGGTTGGCGGCCCGCAAACGTCGTGGGTCATCAGAACATCCACGTTTACCCACACGTTTTGCCCGGCTTCTACCTTTCGTACGCCAGCGTGTTTTGCCAATATTTTTTCTGTAATTGTCATTGCCATGCTTGTCTCGTTTGTCTGTTTAAATAAATTATTCGCTTGATAAAAAAAGTTGTATCGTTCTGTTTAAAATGAAATTTGATACTTGAAAATCGAAACTTGGAAAGGCCAACCAGTCAAAGCGAATCATCGTTTTATCATTCCACGTTTCAAGTTTCCAATTTCCAGTTTCAACCCTCACGCCACTCGTTCCCCGGCAATTTCCGGCGCAATCACCCAACCGCCGTTTCGCAAAATTTGTTGCAAATCATTTTGATCAACCCCCTTTTTTTCATCTGCAATTCTTAAAAACGCTTCGTAAATTTTTTGCAATTTCTCGCCGCTCAAATCAAAACCCAATTCCGCGCAACGCTTTTGCAACGCGTGACGGCCGCTGTGCTTGCCCAAAACAATTTCATTTTTCCCCAGCCCTACGGATTCAGGCGTCATAATTTCATAAGTCAGGGCGTTTTTCAACACGCCGTCCTGATGAATACCGGCTTCATGGGCAAAGGCGTTTTTCCCGACAATCGCTTTGTGCGGCTGCACCTGAACGCTGGTGATGTCCGTCAGCATCCGGCTGGTTGGGTATAATTCGCGGGTATTCACCCGGCTTTGGGCGGAATAATTTTCCCCACGGACATTCAGCGCCATCACAAATTCCTCCAAAGAAGCATTTCCGGCCCGCTCGCCAATGCCGTTGACGGTGCATTCTACCTGGTCGGCGCCATTTTCAATCGCCGCCAATGAATTTGCCACCGCCAACCCTAAGTCGTTGTGGCAGTGGGCGCTCAGACAAATATTTTTTGCCGCCGGAATCTGTCGCCGCATTTCGGCGAAAATATCGCCGTATTCCCGCGGCGTGGCATAACCGACCGTATCCGGCAGGTTTACCGTGGTTGCGCCTGCTTCGATGGCCGCGGCGGCGACATCCACCAAAAACGAAATCTCGCTGCGGCTGGCGTCTTCCGCGGAAAATTCCACGTTATCACAAAGCGATCTGGCGTGCGCCGTCATTTCCCGCACGGCTTGCAGCACTTGCGCGCGGCTCATGCTTAATTTATGATGCATGTGAATATCGCTGGTGGCGATAAAGGTGTGAATTCGCGGTGATTTCGCGTATTTGATCGCATCCCAGGCGCGGTCGATATCCGCTTTTTTGGTGCGACACAGCGCCGCAATGGTGGATTTTTCCACCACATCCGAAACGGCCCGCACCGCATCAAATTCTCCGCCGGATGCAATCGGAAAACCCGCTTCGATGATGTCCGCGCCCAACTTTTCCAGTTGACGCGCCAATTGAACTTTTTCCGCGAGATTCATGCTGCATCCCGGGGATTGTTCCCCATCGCGCAAAGTTGTGTCAAAAATATAAATTCTACGAAACATAATGTTGCTCCTCCGCAGGCTGCTTAAATTGCTGTTTTTTATAGAGAAAGTAGCTAAATGAATCCACCAGCGCATTCAAACTGGCTTCGATAATATTTTCCGAAACACCCATGGTTGACCAACGCTGTTCCGCCGCTTGTGATTCGATGAGCACCCGCACCCGAGACGCCGTGCCTGTTTCGTCGCCGCTGAGCACGCGCACTTTGTAATCCACTAATTTCACCAGCGAAATCTCCGGGTAAAAACGAATCAGGGCTTTGCGCAAGGCATTGTCCAGCGCATTGACCGGGCCGTCGCCCTCGGCGGCGGTGTGTTCGATGTGCCCGTCCACGGAAACGCGAATGCTGGCCTCGCTGCTAGGGTCGCCGCGCCCATCTTTTTCAACGATGATCCGCAACCCGGACAGGCTGAAAAATGCCGGCACTTTGTTGCGCTGGCGTTCTACTAACAGTTCAAAGCTGGCTTCGGCAGCTTCAAAATAATATCCATTATTTTCCAACGCCTTTACTTGCCGGACAACCGCTTTGACTTCCTTTGATCCGGCGGTTTCCAGTCCCAATTCCGCCATTTTGTACACAACATTGCTGCGCCCGGAAAGATCGCTGACCAGCACCCGGCGGCCGTTTCCCACGGTTTCCGGGCGGACATGTTCGTAAAGCCGCGGGTCTTTCATCACCGCGCTGACGTGGATGCCGCCCTTGTGCGCAAAGGCGCTGTTTCCCACAAACGCGGCTTCGTCGCGGGTGGCGACATTGGCGATTTCATACACGTAACCGGACAGGTCTTTTAGTTGCGACAATGCTTCGTCCGCCACGCAGCGGCAACCCAATTTTAGCTGCAAATTTGCAATCACCGGGATCAGATTGACATTCCCGCAACGCTCGCCAAACCCGTTGATGGTTCCCTGCACATGCGACGCCCCGGCTTGCACGGCGGACAGGGTGTTCGCCACCGCTAACTCGCCGTCATTATGGGCGTGAATGCCGATTTCACAATCAAATTTTTGTTTGATAAGCTTAGTAATTTCAAAGATTTCCGTTGGCAAACTGCCGCCGTTGGTATCGCAAAGCGCCAGCACATCCGCGCCGCCCTGTTTCGCGGCTTCGAGCGTTTTGATCGCGTAATCAGCGTCCTGCTTGTAACCGTCAAAAAAATGCTCGGCGTCGTAAATAATTTCCCTGCCGCGGCGCTTCAAATATGCCACGGATGAATAAATCAGTTCCAGATTTTCTTCCAAAGAGACGCCCAACGCCTTCGTGGCATGCAGCGTCCAGGTTTTGCCGAAAAGGGAAATCGCCGGGGTTTCCGCCTGAAGCAGCATTTGTAAATTGATATCCGATTCGGGGGTTGATCCGGCGCGACGGGTGCTGCCGAAAGCCGTTAGCCTGCTGTTTTGCCAACGCTCTTTTCGCGCTTTTTCGAAGAACGCCGCGTCTTTGGGATTCGAGCCGGGCCACCCGCCTTCGATAAAATGAATGCCGAACTCATCCAACCGGCGGGCAATATTCAGCTTATCTTCCACGGAAAAAGCAATTTTCTCCCCTTGCGAGCCATCCCGCAGCGTGGTATCAAAGAGTTCGATTGTTCTAAGCATCCGCTTTCCCCCAGTAATATTTAA
>Ga0114931_10011110_pt1 | contig 10670 bp, 8 predicted proteins | sample 2SBtaG_FD_89579 | JGI IMG/M metagenome (GOLD analysis project Ga0114931, IMG submission 89579) | Deep subsurface microbial communities from Kolumbo volcano to uncover new lineages of life (NeLLi) - 2SBTROV14_V59a metaG | ecosystem: Environmental > Aquatic > Marine > Volcanic | place: Kolumbo...
TACACCGCTTTCATGTATCTGGGCAAGCTGATCGAGTTCAACGATACCGAGACCCTGTTCACCAACCCCGGTTCCAGACAGACCGAAGACTACATCACCGGCCGGTTCGGCTGAGGGAGGAGCGCAGATGATCGAGAAGACGGTGGCCGGCCACACGATGAAGCCCTTCGACGAGGAGATGACGGCCTTGAACCGGGTGGTGATCCAGGCCGCGGCCAAGGCCCGTGACCAGCTGGCCCAGGCCCTCCACGCCCTGGACGAGGAGGACATAGACCTGGCGCGCCAGGTCATTGTGCGCGACAAGGAGATCGACGCCATGGAGCTGCAGGCGGATGACGCGGTGTTTCGCATAATCGCCCGCCGCCAACCCGTGGCCAACGACCTGCGCGACCTGCTGGCGGTGAGCAAGATGATCACCGACATAGAGCGCATCGGTGACGAGGCGCGGTGGCTGGCGCGGCTTACCGTGACCTTCTACGACGATGACGCCAGACCGCCCAACTACCGACTGCTCGTTGACATCCACAAGCTGGGCCATTTCGTGGACACCATGTTCGCCAAGGCCATGCGCGCCTTCGCCGAGGACGAGGTACTGCTGGCCGTGGAGGTACTGCGCCTGGACGTGGAGCTGGGTGAGGAGATGAAGTCCGCCCTGCGCCGGCTGTCCACCTACCTGCTGGAGGACGCCCGCAGCGTCGGCCACGTGGTGCATATCACCCTGGGCCTGCGCGGAGTCGAACGCATCGGCAGCCACGCCGCCTACATCGCCCGGCATATCATCTTTCTTATTAAGGGCCGCGACGTGCGCCACGAGTCCCTGGAGGAGGTGGAACGGGCGATTGGTGGGAATAGCGGATCGTGACCCCGGCGCGCAGCGGGCCTTCCGCCGCGCGCAGTTCCTATCGCTCTGGAACGAGCGATTTTATCTGCACAAGCTTGTGAATCTTCTTGGTGCCGGTGTACAGGTTCTTAAGTTTCTGAAGTTATTTCCGCTGCGCGTTCTTTCTGGCGTTGATAGATAGATTGACTGATAGCCGACTTTGAACGGTTCAGACGTCTTGCCAAGCCGGCAATTTTGGCGATGCCTTGTTCAAGGATCGGGACAGTCCCGCCGTACTGCGCAGCTACTTGTCCGCTTTTGGCCCCTGGTTTATAGGCCTGACCGGCAGCGACGAGCAACTGCGGTCACTCAGTAAGGCTTACCGGGTGACCTACAGTCGGGACAAGCCCGACCAGGAAGGCGAATACGCGGTTACCCACAGCAGTGCAGTGTTTATCTTTGATGACCGGGGTCGGGTCAGATTGCTCGCTACGGATCGTTTTAAGCAGGCCGATCTGGCCGCCGACCTGAAACGGTTAGTTGCTGAGTCATGATGTTTATGACTATTGCAACTCATGATGATTTCTCTATTTTACCGGAATCGAGGACTTACCCGGAGTCTTCCTGGCAGCCCCAACATTCCTAAACCAAACAGCCAGACGGCGGTCGGTACCGACACTACCGTTTGTATTTTTTATCAATGCTGACCGAGCCAGAGATAGTCGAGAAAATTGATCCCGGGGATGGACCGAAAGCCATGAATATGGCTGTACTATCTGTTCCCGCGGCAGTGGAAAAAACCGGCTTTGATCATGCGCCCTTCTCGCGGATCAGGAATACTGGCCCGGAACGGCTCACTGTTATTCACGACTGGGTTTGATGACAATAAGGCGGGGAATAGGGATGGTCACCGTTGCCACCGACGAGATATGGATGCGACACGCACTCGATCTGGCACGCGCTGCCGAGGCTGCCGGCGAAGTGCCGGTCGGGGCGGTTCTGGTTTATAAAGATCAGGTCATCGCGACGGGCGCGAACGCGCCGATTGGAAGCCATGATCCGACCGCGCATGCCGAAATCCGGGCATTGCGGGCGGCGGGCAAGACGACCGGGAACTATCGTCTGACCGGTTCCACCTTGTATGTCACCCTGGAGCCGTGTCCGATGTGTGCCGGCGCCCTCGTCAATGCGAGGGTGTCGCGGCTCGTATACGGTGCGGCGGACCTGCGGGTCGGCGCGGCGGGAACCGTTTTCGATATCGTGCGTGCGCCCGAGGTCAACCATCGGCTCGAAGTGACGGCTGGCGTACTCGAATCAGCCTGTCGGGAGTTGCTGCAGGCTTTTTTCCGGCAAAAACGGGGTTAGCTGCGCGGCATCGGCACGGGCTACCGTCGGAATGATCGGCTTGCTTTGTTTAATTGGCGCCTCTTCCTGCCTGGTCAACCAGACCAGTATGTCGTAGTAGCTGCGGATATTCTCGACATACATGACCGGTTCCCAGCCGCGTGCATAGCCGTGTTTCGTTTTTGAATACCATTTCTGCTGAGTCAGCAGTTTCAGGCTGTTGCGCACATTAATCCATGAGTTCCGGTCCTCGCCCCGTTCGAGGGTGATCTTGCGCGCATCCTGAAGGTGACCGTAACCGACGTTATAGGCGGCCAGCGCAAACCAGGTCCGGTCCGGTTCATCGATTGACTCGGGTAACCTCGCCTTGATGCTGGCCAGGTATTCGGCGCCGCCGCGGATACTCTCGGCCGGGTCTGTCCTGTTTTCGACCTCCATGACCCGGGCGGTGCGGGATGTCAGCATCATGATTCCGCGGACGCCTGTCGGAGAAACTGCACCGGGGTTCCAGTGAGATTCCTGGTAGCCGATGGCTGTGAGTAATCGCCAGTCAATACCGGTTTCGATACCGGCCGTCTTGAACATCTCCCGGAAGCGGGGCAGGCGTCGCCCGTAATCGCGTATGAAAGTGCGCGTGCCGACATAGTCAAAACGCCTGGTGTGACCGTAATAGCGATCGATGATTTTATCGTATTCGCCGTTGTGCCTGATTTTTTCCAGGTATTTTCCGGCACTCTCGATCAGGCTCCGGTCGTGGCGTTTGGGGAAGGCCCATGCCAGTGACTCACCCAGGGTCATTTCGAAGCCAACGCGAATTTCCGGTACATAGTTACGATAGACCTTAAACAACGTGGAGTCGGCCACCGTATATTGAATCTCCTGCCTGGCCACGGCGGTGAGTAATTCGGCCAGATCGGCTTGCGGATTCTCGGTCCAGATCAGGTCCGGCCTGACCTTTTGGGCATCCCTGAGCGTTTCGACGTAGCTGGAACCGGCAACGACCTCGACTTTCTTCCCGATCAGATCGTCAATGCTGCGAGGTCTGCTCGTACCGAGCTTATAGATAATAAATTGCCGAACGTCTTGGTATGGCGGGCCGAAATCGACATGCTTTGCCCGTTCGGGCGTCACGGTCAGGCCGGCGGCCGCAACATGGGCCCGGCCGGATTCGACAGCCGGGATCAGATCGGTAAAGCGCTGGCTGGTTTCCAGTTTCAGCCTGACGTTCAGATACTTGGCGAAGCCCTTGATCAGGTCGTATTCCGGGCCCTCGGGGCCGGTCGAACCGGTATAGTAAGTGGTCGGGCTGTTTCTCGTGATGACCCGTAGTTCTCCAAGCGCCTTCACTTCATCGAGTAATGACGGCGGTTGAGCGCATGTCGAGATCAGCGCAGAGAAACCGATGATGAGTCCGATCCGGGATTTGTGCCTCGTTCCTGTCCGGTGGAGACTCGTATGTGCGCAGGCAGACATGGTTGTAAATTATAACGTTCGGCAACGCACATACCATGCCGTCACGCACGGAAGCAGAATGTCAATTTATGTAAAATATTATATATATCAATAGATTATAAGTTATTTATAACATAATTTATTATCTGATTGCGGTGCACGGTGCGAACCGGGGAGCTGCACCGCCGGTCCCGGGTTCGTGTATGCTCGCCTGCGGTTATCGCTGTCTCGGGACCAGGAACAGGAAATGCAGGATCATTGGCTCCAATTGTGCCGAATCGCCGGCATTGATCCCCGGGAAGTGCGGTTGATCCATGCCCGTTTTGATGCATACCGTGAATTCACCGAGAAAAAAACCGGCCAGTCCATTTCCGTGGGACGCTGGTTCGGCTTCTATCGACTGGAAAAGAATTCGGAGGGGCTGCAGGCCGGCGCGCCGGTGGAAGGCTGTTCGGCCGATGGCGACGCGGTCAATGATGCCTGCCTGCGGCGCCCGGCGGCCTTTCTCGAGGTGCTCGAGGCCTATGATACGTTTCAGCACAGCGGGTCAAAATAGATTTCCTCCCCGCCGATGCGATTGGCAGGCCGCATTTTTCCCGATGACTGGCTGTTCGACAGAAAATCTCTATAATCTGGCCTCCGTGGAGGGATGCCGGAGTTGGTCAAACGGCCCTGATTCGAAATCAGTGGGTGGCGCAAGCCGCACGGGAGTTCGAATCTCCCTCCCTCCGCCATAACAGGAAACGGGGTCGGGCCCGCAACGGGCCTGACCCCGGTTTCGCATGGGTGGCCGGCCAGCGTGCCTGTCACAGCTTGTCGTATCGATTCCGTCTGTATGATCGGTTGATGTTACGGCTCATTCATTTGTCAGGAGACAACATGAAGTATCGTTCGTGGGTTGCTATTTGTTTGATCTTTCTGCTGTCTGTCAGTGCGGTTGTGCATGCCGGCGATGACGGGCTTGAAACGGATGATCAGAAGGTTTTTTATTTTCTCGGTACGGCCCTGAGCGGTAATCTCAAGTCGTTGAATCTGACCGAGGATGAATTGGCCCTCGTCCAGCGGGGCATGCGCGATGAATTGCTCGGAGACCCGGTTGCGCTTGACGCTACCGTGTATGGGCAGAAACTCAGTGAACTCGCGCAGGGCAGAATGCTGGCCAGCGCCAAAAAGGAAGCCGAGGCATCGCGTAAATATCTCGCTCGCATGGCCGCCGAAGACGGCGCCATAACGACGGATTCGGGACTGGTTTATCAGGAAATTGTGCCCGGGACCGGCGCTTCGCCCACGCCTGATTCGACCGTCAAGGCGCACTACCACGGGACATTGCGGGACGGCACGGTGTTTGACAGCTCAGTAGACCGCGGACAGCCCTTTACCTCTTCGCTGAGCAGCGTGATCCCGTGCTGGCGCGAAGCGATTCCGATGATGAAAGAGGGTGGCAAGAGCAGGATTACCTGCCCGGCAGACCTGGCTTACGGCAACCGCGGTAGCGGCATTATCCCGGGCGGTGCGGCATTGACGTTTGATGTCGAGCTGATCGAGGTCGTGAACTGACCGGCCTGGATATCACAGATCGGGAATCAGCGTCACGGATCTTGCGTTCGACAGGAATGCATTTTCGAATGTCTCGGCTGCCAGGGGCCTGCTGATCAGGTAACCCTGGATCTGGTCGCATTGCTGGCTTTCCAGGTAGTCCCGCTGGGCCTCGGTTTCGACGCCTTCGGCGACAACCAGTAAATCGAGCGCGTGGGCCATGGCGATGATGGCGGCACAGATGGCCGCATTCTCGCGATTCGTCTCCAGGTCCATGACAAAAGACCGGTCGATTTTCAGCGTGTCGACCGGCAGCCGGTTCAGATAACTCAGGGACGAGTAACCGGTCCCGAAATCGTCCATGGCCAGAGAAGTACCGGCCTGCCTGAGTTTGTTCAGGGTGGATGTCGTTTCATTGACATCGTTCATCAGGATCGACTCGGTGAGTTCGAGTTGCAGGCTGCTGGGGCTCAGGCCCGCATCAAATATTTCCTTGAGTACGGTGCTGGCAAAATCGGTGTTGAAGAATTGCTGACTGGATACATTGACCGCGACCTTGATGGTCCGCTGGTAACGATCCTGCCATGCCTTGATCTGGTGGCAGGCTTTGCGTAGCACCCACTCGCCCAGGGTTGTAATGAGTCCGCATTCTTCGGCCAGCGGTATGAAATTGGAGGGCGGAATATCTCCTCTTTCCGGATGGTGCCAGCGCAATAGCGCCTCGACGCCGACGAGTTCTCCGTTTTCCAGGTCTATTTTCGGCTGATAGTGGAGGTCGAGTTCATCCCTTTGAATCGCGTATCGCAGTCCGTTCTCGAGCTCGAGACGTTCGAGCGATCTCAGGCTCATGGTACCTGAGTAAAACCGGACGCTGTTTCGCCCGGCATTTTTGGCCTGGTACATGGCAACGTCGGCGTTCTTCAGCAAGGTATCGATATCCTCTCCATCGCGCGGATAGAGCGAGACGCCGATGCTGGAGGTCACGACAAATTCATGGCCGAGATGCTCGACAGGTTTGGTCAATTCGCTGCGGATTCTGTCGGCTACGGCGACCGCGTCTTCTTCCGTGCCCAGGTCCTGCAGGATCGCGACAAATTCATCGCCGCCGAGTCGCGCCAGGCGCATGTCCGTTTCCTGCGTATCGGCGCGGGTGACGCAATCGTCGGTGCGTATGCAGTTATCCAGACGCCTGGCAATCGTTTTCAGAACGACATCGCCAAAGCTGTGGCCGAGCGTATCGTTGATACGTTTGAAGTTATCTAGATCGACATACAGGGCAGCAACTTTCAGGCCGTTTTTTCTGGCGCGCTCTATTGCGCCCGATAACTGCTGGTGAAAAAGCTGGCGGTTTGGCAGTCCGGTCAATGTGTCAAAATAGGCGAGCCGGTGTACTTTTTCTTCGGCGCGCTTTCGATCCGTAATTTCCCGCACGATGGCGAGTGTCAGGTCATTGAGATAGGGCACCATCTGAAGTTCATAGTGAAACGTCTGGTCATCGTGATCCAGAGAGAATTCACATTGCTGCGCTTTTCCGTGGATCATGACCTTGCGTATGGATTCGAACCAGGATCGGGCGATGCCTTCGGGCAGGTATTCTCTGATATTCAGCTGGTTGCCGCGTGGCTCGGGGAGTGTGGCTGCTTCGTTTCCGGCCAGAAAGTTGACGATGTCGCCATTTCGCCGAATGACGAACAGCGTGTCCGGCATCGCATTCAACAGGGCGTTGTTTTTCGCTTCACTGGTCCGCAGATCCTGATACGTTCGGCTGGCGCGCAGTACATAGCGCACACGATGGGAAATCAGCGACCAGTTAATCGGTTTGGCCAGAAAATCCGTCGCACCGGCAGAGTAGGCGCGATTCACCGAGTCGATGTCTTCGAGGCCCGTGGTCATCAATACGGGCACATGCGCACCGATTGCATCCTCCCTGATCCGCTTGCAGGCCTCATAACCGTTGAGTTTCGGCATTTCGACATCCAGCATGATGACGGCGGGGTGGTGGCGAATGAACTTCCTGAGCGCCTCCTCCCCGTCTCCGGCTTCCTCGACGAGAAAACCCGTTTTTTCCAGCGATGCACGCGCCAGCATCCTGAGTGTCGGATCGTCATCGACGACCAGCACGAGATCTTTATTTTCGTTACCCGCGCCGTCCATGTTCAGCCCTGTCTCCATTCCATCAGGGCATGGATAACCTGCATATGTTCTTGCCTGACCGTCATGAGCTGCTCTGACATGCCCTCGAGCTCATTGTCGCGGGCGGCGATTTCCATGCTGCGACACATCTCCACGAGTCGATCGGCACCGACATTGCCGCTGCTCGATTTCAGTGCGTGTGCCGTCGTACGGATTTTCTCGCGATCGCCGCGGCTGAGTGCTTCGGACATGACCTCGATCAGTTCTGTGGAGTTTTCCTGGTAAACGTCAATGATGCGGCTTGCAAGATCCTTGCCTTGTGCCGGGTCGAGCGCGCCGATCGCCTCGAGGGAGCTCAGGCTGATGACGTTGCCGGTCATCGATCGGGTGCCCGCGTCGTCACTGCCGGTCTCGCCGGATTCGTTGCGCGCATTGTCATCGAGAGGCAGCCACTGGGCGATAACGGCACGCAGTTCATCCATGCTGAAAGGTTTGCTCATATAGTCATCCATGCCGGCCTGCAGGCAACGATTGCGGTCCTCGGGCAGGGCATGAGCGGTTAACGCTACGACCGGAAGATGCTCGTGGTCGGGAATGTCCGATTCCCATTCGCGTATCGCCTTTGTTGCGGCATAGCCGTCCATGACGGGCATCTCGCAATCCATCAGGACGAGGTCGAAATGCTGGCGCCGAACGATCTCCACCGCTTCCTTGCCGTTGCTGACTTCATCGACCCGGCACTGCATCGCATTGAGCATGCTCGTGGCGACCTCGCGGTTGACCGGGTTGTCTTCGACCAGCAGCACGTGGCAACCGGAGAATTGTCCGGGCAAGCCGCTCGCCCTGTCCGCGTCTTCCGTCTTTGCAGAGTCGTGACAGGCCTGGTCGCTATCAAGCACCTGTGCCATGCACTGGCGCAGGCGGGCCGGCCGTGCCGGCTTGTTCAAGTGGGCAGTGACCCCGGCTTGCGTCATGGCGCGGCCACCGTCTGCAGCCGCAGCCGATGTCAGCATGATCATTTTCGTCGCACTGATTTTGGGATCGGAGCTGATCCTGTTTGCCAGCATCAGGCCGTCCATTTTCGGCATGTGCCAGTCCAGTATAGCCAGTTGGTAAGGTGCTCCTGCATCGACGGCATCGGCCAGCTTCTCCAGCGCTGCCGGCCCGTCTTCGACCGCATCGGCGGCGATATTCCAGACAGCCAGTTGCTGTTCGAGAATCTCGCGGTTCGTTGCGTTGTCATCGACGATCAGTATGCGCAGCGATGCCATATCTTCCAGGTCGGGAAGTGGCTGCTCCTGACAGGTGCCCGGCCCCGGTTCGAAAACCGCCGTAAACCAGAAAGTTGTACCGCGGCCCGGTTTGCTTGTCACGCCGGTTTCACCGCCCATCAATTCGGCGAGTTGACGGCAAATCGCCAGCCCCAGGCCCGTTCCCCCGTACCGGCGGGTCGTGCTTCCGTCTTCCTGCGAGAACAGCTCGAAAATCATTTCCTGGCTTTCGGGATTGATGCCGATGCCGGTATCGCAGACTTCGAAGTGGTAGCGCGGATTATTGCCGACGAACCCGTCGGTTCGTACCCGTACCACGATTTCACCGTGTTCGGTGAATTTGATGGCGTTGCCGATCAGGTTGGTCAGTATCTGGCGCAGGCGCGTCTGGTCACCGCGAACACAGGTTTCCATTTGCGGGGATATGTCACAGAGAAATTCGAGTCCCTTGCTCTGGGCGCGTACCGACAGCAGTTCTGCGATGTTCTCGACCACCGTACGCAGGTCGAACTCGGCTTGTTCGAGTTCGAGTTTTCCGGCCTCGATCTTGGAGAAATCGAGGATGTCGTTAATTATATCGAGCAGCGAATCCGCAGATCCCTGGATCGTTTTGGCGAAGTGGCGCTGCTTGTCCGATAAATCCGAGTTCAGCATCAGTTCAGTCATGCCCAGTACGCCATTCATGGGCGTTCGGATTTCATGGCTCATGCGGGCGAGGAATTCACTTTTGGCCTGATTGGCATTTTCGGCGGCCTCTTTCGCGGCATTGGACTCGGCCATTGCTTTTTTCAGTTCGGCATTGGTGACAGCCAGGCGCCGGGCCTGTTCGTCCAGTTTCCGGCGACCTTCGCTCAGACGGGTGTCACGCTCGGAGATTTGCTGCAACATCGTGTTGAAGCCGTCGATGAGACTGCCGACTTCGTCCTTTCCGTTTTTTTCCGCACGTAACGTATAGTCGTCGTTCTGTGTTACACGGCGCATGAGGCTTGCCAGCGCCAGAATGGGGCGCGAGACGAGCGCTTGCAGACGGAAAGAGACCAGGTAGGCGACCAGGATCGCAACCAGAATGGTGATACCGGCCATCCATGCAAATCTCACCAGGGTCTGGACGAGCGGAGCAAGCGTGGCTCGCAGGTGCACGTAGCCGATTTTTTCCCGGTCAAACCAGATGGGCTGGAATATATCGACCGAACTCAGCCCGATAAACGAACGAACCGGTTTCCTCTCGGCGATCCACTCGTCCAGTACTTCGCGGCGATCGTCCTGTGCATTTCCAAACCCGGATTGGACAGTGTCGCCTGTCGAATAGTTGGCCAGGAGTTTTCCGTGAATGTCGAAAATATGTCCGGTCAGGATGCTCGGTTCGGCCTTCAGGGACTGCAATACCTGTTCGGCCAGCTGGGGATCTTCGAAAGTAATGGCGGCTGTACTGTTCTTACCGATGATATCGGCCATGGTCGACAGGTTGTGGACGATATTTTCACGGTAGGCCATGCCTTCCGTTATCGCCTGCATAATGGATGCGAGTAACAGGGCGGCAACAGTTGTTGCCAGCATGATGCTGACCAGTTTCCGGGCGATGGGTATGTCAGCGAACTTTCTCATCAGGGTTCCCGGTCGCCATTGGCGATTTTGGCGAGTTGCAGGAGTTGTGCGCTGATGTCCAGGCCCGCAGATTCACTGGCCGCGATATTGATGGCGAACCGGATTCTGTTTTGTTCGATTTCAAGGCCGATAATTCCGCCCTGGCCGATAAATTGGTCGCTGTCCCCAATGGTCAGTATGGGTCGACCAAGCACCAGGTCCAGCAGGGCGGGCTGTATTTCAGGGTGGGTATTGCTTATAAACAGAATCTGGCAGTCGCTTGAAATCTTGAGGCTGTCATCGAAATACCGGACCGAGAGCGATCTGCCATGAATGGGTTTTCCGTTCAGTGCGGACATTGCAGCGGCGATGGGGTCGTCTTTTCGAATGCAAACGGACAGGGGTTCGCTCTGGCCGGAAAAAGTATGTTCCGGCCAGGACACAAACTTCGCGATCTTGAAGATAATCGCTGCCTTGACCGCGTATTCCGAAGCGGATGTCCCTTCTGCAATGGCATGGGCGGGGAGCGA
>Ga0114931_10011111_pt1 | contig 10670 bp, 10 predicted proteins | sample 2SBtaG_FD_89579 | JGI IMG/M metagenome (GOLD analysis project Ga0114931, IMG submission 89579) | Deep subsurface microbial communities from Kolumbo volcano to uncover new lineages of life (NeLLi) - 2SBTROV14_V59a metaG | ecosystem: Environmental > Aquatic > Marine > Volcanic | place: Kolumbo...
GGGATCCATGGCCACCGGGTCGAGCGGTGGGACACCGGTGGCTTGGGGATCGGTGTCGTGCACATTCCCGGCCAATTTCCCCCGGTTGGGACCCGTGCCACGAAAGACCACGACAAAGCGATGTTCCTTGACCGGCTCGACAAACAATTCGACATCCGGGATTTTCACCTGGCGAAGTTTCACCGCCAACGGGGCGCTTTCTTCGGTCGGTATGCGGCCCGCGCGACGGTCACTGATGTTCCCCTCGGTATCCAACGTACAGAAATTACAGCGGATGGCCACGTCGCCCTGCTGCAACTCAAAACCAATGCCGGTCGCTTCCAGCGCCCCCCGGCCAATGAGATAACGCACCGGGTCGTAACCAAACAGGCCCAAATGGCCCGGTCCGCTCCCCGGGCTGATTCCAGGCGCGACTGGGATACTGCTGCCGCTAACCCCCTCCCTTGCCAGAGCGTCAAAATTGGGAGTGCGGGCCGTTTCCAATTCGGTCAGGCAGCCCGGTCGTTGTGGTAAACCGCCCAGCCCATCGGCTACCAACATGACGATCTTGGAGTCGTTCTGAATATGCAACTGCCGGGTGAGGTCGTGAATGTCCATGGTTTGGTGTTCCTGTTGGTGTTCCTGTAGGATAGGCTGATGAGCCGCCGGTTTCCAAAAAAATGTACTTTAGGTCACGGACACGGGTTTTGCCGCCACCCCACTCGCTTCCATCGTCTCCATCCATCTTCTGCCTGACAAGCCCCAGGCCTGACGCTCAGGCCGTCCGTCGGATAGAATCGGAGGAACAACCCGAACCTCTATACCACTTGCTTTCCTGGAGCGCATGATGCCAACCACACTGATTGCCTACGATCCGCAGGGAGTCTGTCTGCCGGAGCATGGCCTGACGCCCGCCGACCTGGCCGCCTTCGGACCGCGGATCGCCGAGGCCCGCGACGAAGTTCTGGCCGACGCCCGCCTCTGGGCTGCAGGCGGGCAAGTGCCCGCAGCGCGGCAACCGCTGGATGCCGGATTTACCGAACTGCCCGAGCGGCTGCTGACCGAATACCGCGAACTGGGCCCCAACAGTGAAGTAGGCCGAATCCAGGCTGCCGCCGATCGACTGGCCGCAGCCGCCGACCGACTGATTTTGTTGGGTATCGGTGGCTCGTACATGGGAGCCCGCGCACTGCAGGAAGCTTGCTGCCAGCCATTTCATAATGAGCTGCCCCGCGACCAACGCGGCGGCCGGCCGCGGATCTCCTATGCTGGAAACAATGTCGATAACGATGTCATTCAGGGGCTGCTCGATTTATTAGGGCAGCAAGGGCGGCCTGGCCGGGAAGCACCTGCAGGGCAGGGCGGGCCGCCCACGCGGCCGGAAGACCGCTTTGCTCTTGTGGTTATCAGCAAAAGTGGCGGCACCCTGGAAACGGCCGCTGCATTCCGTTTGTTACTGGAACCGTTGCGCGCTTCTTGCGACAACGAACCCGGCGAACTGGCCCGGCGGATTGTGCCGGTTACCGGAAAGTCGGGTAAGCTGTTCGATCTGGCCGGAGCGCTCGGGTGCCCCGACGTGTTCCAGGTTCCAGACGGCGTGGGTGGTCGATTTTCGGTTCTCTCCGCCGTGGGCCTGCTACCAGCAGCCGTGCTGGGACTCGATATCGTCAAGCTCCTGCAAGGCGCGGCGGCCATGAACGATCATTTTCGCTCGGCCGAACCGGGGGCCAACTGCGTGCTGGACTACACGAGCATCTGCCACCTGATGGAGGTCCGCCAAGGCACCGATGTCAGGGTGCTATCCACCTGGGGCAACCGCCTCGAATCGGTTGGCCTCTGGTACGATCAGCTATTGGCTGAAAGCCTGGGCAAGCAAGAGCGCGGCGCACTGCCACTGACTGTGGTCAACACGCGCGATCTGCACTCGCGCGGCCAACAACACCAGGAAGGCAAACGGGACAAACTTATCACCAACCTGATCGTCGATACCCCGAGTCGCCAACCACTGGCAATCGGCCGCAGCACGTTGAATCAGGATGGCCTCAATGCCTTGGCTGCCAAGACGCTGCCCGATATTCTGGAGGCTGCCTGTCGCGGCACCAACCAGGCCTACCGAGACGAAAACCGTCCGACTACCAACATCCACTTGCCAGCATTGAATGAACATACTCTGGGGCAGCTATTTCAGATGTTCATGCTGGCCACGGTCGTCGAAGGTCGTCTGCTAGGGATCAACCCCTATGGCCAACCCGGAGTCGAGGCCTACAAGAAAAACATGAATGCGATTCTACGAGGCGAAGGAACATGACCACTGAAATTATCTGGCACGGACATGGCAGCTTCCAGATCCAGACAGCCGGCCATTCGTTATGGATGGATCCCTTCCTGAACGATTCGCCGACCGCCACGGTGACGGCCGACACCGTGGCCGCCGATACCATCCTCATCTCGCACGCCCATTTCGACCATCTCACCGATGCGTTGCAAATTGCCCAGCGCACGGGCGCTAAGGTCATCGCCAATTTTGAAATCTGCAACTGGCTGCAAGGGCAAGGTCTCCCTGAAGGACAACTGGAAGCGATGAATGTGGGAGGCCAAATTGAGCAGCCGTTTGGACGAGTGAAAATGACCCTGGCCCATCACAGTTCCAGCATGCCAGACGGTACCTACGGCGGCTTAGCATCGGGCTACCTGCTCGACCTGCCGGCAGGCCATGTCTATTTTGCTGGTGACACAGCCCTGTTTCTGGACATGAAGTTGATTGGCCTGGTTGGCCTCGAACTGGCAGTGCTACCCATTGGCGACCGGTTCACCATGGGACCCGACGACGCCCTGGAGGCGGTCAAGCTACTGAATCCCAAACGCGTGCTTCCCTGCCATTACAACACATGGCCCCCAATCGCTCAGGACGCTGCCAGTTGGGCTGGACATGTACGTTCGCAGACTGCAGCGGAACCGGTGGTCGTCGAACCGGGAGAAACGGTACGGCTGTAGCTGGGGTAGGGCTTTTTGCCAGCTTGTTTTTCCGCCAATAACTTAGGCTCTGTTTTGAGACTCAAGATGACGCACCATCGACAGACTTTTAAAACAGAGCCTAGTTCGACGGTCTCCTGGAATCACGACGGTTTTATCGAAAGGCCCGCTGCGGATCATGGAAAGAATCACGATAAAAACAGCCATGCCGATACCTTATACCTTGCCGCGCCGCGCATGTTGGATCCTGTTCGCATGTTTCGTGCCACTGGCACTCACCGGCTCCCGGGTCGCCCTGGCTGCGGACGCACTAGCCTGGAAGTTCGAACAGAATAAAACGTTCAACTACCGGCTCAGTCAACAGGTCAAAATGACGATGGTCCTGGACAGTGGCGGAAACGTGCGGGTGCTGAGCAACCAAACTCTTGACTTATTCTGGCGGGTGGAAAAAGTGACCAGCGCTGGCGAAAGTCGGTTGCTGCTGAAAATCAACCATATCCAATGGAATATTGACGGTCCAGGCGGACAAGGCTTGCAATACGACTCGGCGGCCAAGCATCGGCCTCAAGGTTTTGCCGCAATGCTGGCAGATCTGCTGAAATCACTCACCACCGAGACTTACCACGTGGACCTTTCACCACGAGGTGAAATTGTTCATTTGGAAGTTCCCAATACCTTGTTGGAAACGATCAACGATGCGCCGGGAAGCGAATTGATGGGAGGCCTCGCCAGCCAGGAAGGTCTGCAAGAATTACTCCAATCCTGCTGGCTGGTACTGCCGCAGAATGGGCCCCTTCAACCTGGTGATTCGTGGTCGGTCGCAACGGAGACGCCCAACCCGGTTTTGGGAGGCAAGCTACAAAGGACGAGCACCTACCACTACGTCGGGCCACAAGCCAGGACGAACGAGACACTGGAGGAGTTCACCCGGCAGGCGGTGACGCGCTTCGAAGCGGATACGAACCCTGGCGCCACGACGGTTCAAATTAGGGACCAACAGTCTTCCGGCAAAGCCCTATTCCTGCGCTCGGCAGGGCGGCTTGAATCGTCCACGGACAGCCAAACCCTGACTTTACGGATGACTACGGGAAAACATTCGGCCGTGCAAACGCTGGAACAAACGGTCCAATGCCAATGGATTCCCTGAGAAAAAGAGAGCCGTTCCAAGAATGCCTGCTGCGTGCGACACACAGGGAGGGCCGATGAAACCGACCCGGCAACTCGCTTATTGCCAGGGCGATCCTCATTCCTAATTCCCTGCGCTAACCTTGACCTGGATTTCGCTCCCCCGCACCCGAACTTCAAAGGAGTCGATCCGGATGCTCGGATTATCGCACCAGGTCCCGTCGCAGGTGCGGAAACGCCAGGCATGCCAGGGACAAACCACCGTGCCGTCTTCCGCCAACGGCCCCGCTGCCAGGGAAGCGCCCATGTGAGGACAGAGATCGTCAATGGCCGAATATTGACCATGCTGCAAAAACACGGCGACCAACCGATCTCCAACCTGAAACGCCTTTCCTTCGCCCTCAACGATTTCCCCCACCTTGGCCACGGCCACATAATCCGGCATTCCTGCTGCTCCCTTGTTACGGCAAACACGATCCGCCGTCCATGGTAACCATTGCTGGAGTTGCGCCTAGTCGCCACAGACTGGCCCTGGCCCAAACGCTTCATGGCGATTACCCTAAATGGGACCGCCTGCTTACAACGAAAGAACCATGCCCCACCCCTTCGCCAATGACGCCCCGGATTCCACCGATGTGGGATATCGTGAATTTCAGCAGCTCATTCGAGATATGTATCTGGAAAAGGATCTGGCTCGTGGCATCGATGGTACCTTCATGTGGTTGATGGAAGAGGTTGGAGAATTGGCAGCCGCGCTGCGTGAAGGAACGCAAGCGGAGCAAGCAGCCGAATTTGCCGACGTGCTGGCCTGGCTGACCACAATTGCCAACGTGGCTGGAATTGATTTGGCCGCCGCCGTCCAACAAAAATATGGCTCGGGTTGCCCAGGCTGCGGCCTGCTCCAATGCACCTGCGATGAGGCTGAAAAACCATGACCGGCACCGTCCCATGCCCACCCATGTGGCGTTTCCTTGCCGACCTTCCCGCCCCGCGAAGCCGCCCACGGAAACCGCACGCACCGGCGAGACTCCGGCTTTCCGGTTTCAACGCTCGACACGTCGGCCTGGTGGCCTGTCGGTTCCTCGCCTGCGAGTTTTGCGCTACGGGGTTCCATGCTACGGGACTCATCGCTACGGGGCTCATTGCTACGGGGCTCATCATAAGCCAGGCAATCATGCCTACCTCGGCGGCAACGGCGGCCGCCGTTCTCACGCGAAGCGCGACGGAAATTTACGATGTGCAAATCGGTTTCGATGGGCTCTATAAGCTGGGCTGTTGGACTCCGATCCGCATTAAGCTTCGTGGCGGCCCAACTCCTGAAACGGGACATGTTGCATTGATGGTTGCAGACACCGATGGCGTGCCCACCACGGTCGTCAGTCCACCCGTTCACCTCAAACCGGGCCAAAACAGAAACGTCTCGATGCTGGTGCGGCCAGGGCAATCCCAGGGCTCGCTGCAGGTCCGATGGATTGTCGCGAACCAAAGCATTGCCCAACGCACCTACTTCATGGAAACGGCGGATCAGATACCCGCAAGGCTGACAGCGGCGAAGGCCACCGATCGAATCCCGGCCGTCTTACCCGCCACCAACCGCTTGATTCTGATCCTCGGTCCCTCGCCTGGCATCGCCGAGTTGGTCCAGAACAGCCAGGCGGAACATCCTGAGGCAGCAACCCGAGTAGTCCAAATCCAGGACACCGCCCAACTGCCGACGCGCCCGTGCGGTTATGAAGGAATCGACACGATGGTGCTGACCACATCCAACCCCGCCATCGATGATCCGTTGCGGTCGAACCCGCAGCAACTTCAAGCCCTGATTCAGTGGCTCGAGCAAGGTGGTCGGCTGCTACTGTTCTGTGGCCGTTCGGCACCCAAGCTGCTAGCGCCGGGCAGACCGTTTGCCAGCCTGATCCCAGGCCATTACGAAAGGCAGCTCCCGCTACGCAACGTGCTACCCCTGGAAACTTACAGTGAGGCGGAAAAGCCAATGCCTCGTGGCCGGTTCAACTTGCGAGTCCCCAAATTGGCCGACGTGTCTGGCCAGATTCTTGCCTATGTCGGCCGCCAGCCCATCGACCTGCCCCTGATTGTGCGGGCCCCATACCGGCTTGGAGAAATCTTGTTCGTGGGGATCGACGTCGATTTGCCCCCTTTTCGGGACTGGTCGGGACGCTCGAGCCTGCTACGAAAACTGCTCAGCTGGCCGCCGCAGGAAGTCGCCTCTCAGCAGCAGCGTGGCCAGAGGCGGGCTCCGGTTGACGATCTCGCGGCCCAATTACGGGCCGCTCTAGACCAACATTTTACGGGCGTCGTAACCCTACCTTTTGCGTTGGTGGCAATATTGGTTGTTAGCTACATCGGACTGATTGGCCCAGGCGATTTCTTCTTTCTGCAAAAGCTGCTCCGGCGCATGGAATGGACCTGGGTCACCTTTCCTCTGATCGTCGTGGGCACTTCCGTGGGTGCCTATTGGCTGGCTACGACATACAAAGGCGACCAATTGCGCGTTGCCCAGGTTGAAATTGTCGATGTCGATTTGGCGTCAAGAAAAAATAGCGACCGTACCGTCGCGAAGCCAAACGGCGAGGGACTGGTGCGGGGAACCGTGTGGACACATTTTTTCAGCCCTAGTGCCATGCGGTACGACCTCACGCTCCTACCCAACATGCCAGGCAGCGAGGCAACACAAGCCGGCCGCGCCGACTCCGTCATGCCGACCGCCGCGGACGATCGGGCCAAAACATTGGTTGCCTGGCTTGGCCTCCCGGGCCATGCTTTGGGAGGCATGCAGGCTGACGGGGCGCAAACTTCGCTGATGCAGCAGGGCTATCGCTTTGGGCAGTCGCTCCAATCTCTCCAGGACTTGCCGGTCCAGGTGTGGTCGACCAAAACGATTCAAGCCGAGTGGACCGCCTCGGAGAATCCACCGGTCGAAATCGAACTTCGCCAATCCAGCGACCGTTTGCTGGTTGGCCGCATCACCAACCACCTGGGCGTCGAAATGACAGACTGCCTGCTGCTCTACGACCGTTGGGCCTACCCTTTAGCCCGGCTGGGCGACGGGGGGACCGTGACCATCGATGACGAACTGCAACCACGCACTCTCAAAACCATGCTCACTAGCGCGACGGCGGGAGATATTGTCGCCACCCGGATTGCCGAGGACGGCACCGTCCCCTTTCGGCGGTTCAGCGCCGATGTCACACGGATTGTCAAAGCCATGATGTTTTACGAAGCTATCGGGGGAGCAGGCTACACGGGGGCCCTGAACCGCTACCAGCATCGAATGGACATGAGCCATCTCCTGCAAATGGATCGGGCGATCCTGCTGGCCCGCATTCCAGGGACTGGTAGCCGATGGTTTCATGCCGACAAGCCTCTCCAAGGCAACCAGGACCAGCATTGGCTCTTTTACCGATTTGTCGCGCCCGTCCGCAAGTAGCCGTAAACCATCACTCGTGAACACCCCCAAACCACTCGACTGCCGTGATCGAAATTCATGACCTGACCAAGAAGTATGGCGAACTTTTTGCCATCCATAAAATTGATCTGCACCTTGAACGGGGCGATGTGTTTGGTTTTATCGGTCCCAATGGGGCCGGCAAAACCACCACCATGCGAATCCTCGCTACGTTGCTCAATCCCACCTGGGGCGAAGCGTACGTGGGGGGCTATTCCATTTACACCAAACCCAAGGAAATACGACGCATCATTGGCTACATGCCGAATTTCTTCGACGTTTACGACAACATGAAGGTGCTCGAGTACCTGGAATTTTTCGCGGCTGCCTACCGCATCAAAGGCCCCAAGCGACGAACGGTTTGCAACGAAGTACTCGAACTGGTCGACCTGGGTTACAAACGAGATGCCCTGGTGACCAGCCTGTCACGCGGTATGACCCAACGCTTGGGCCTGGCCCGTGTGTTGCTCCACGATCCCCAGGTGCTACTGCTGGACGAACCGGCCAGCGGCCTGGACCCCCGCGCACGGATCGAAATCCGTGGTCTGCTCAAGGAGCTTCGCAGCCTGGGCAAAACCATCATGGTTTCCAGCCACATTTTGCCGGAACTGGCGGACATCTGCAACAAAATCGGTATCATCGAACGCGGTGCGTTGATCGTCAATGCCGACGTCGACGAGGTGATGCGGCAAGTCCGAGTCCAGATGGTCTTGAAAATCGATGTGCGCGGTGATCGCGAGTCGGCCGCCCGACTGCTTGAGGAGCATGAAATTGTCGAAACCATCAGTATCAGCGGGGAGGGAATCAAGGTCACCCTCTCCAAAGGCGACCACGACTATAGCCAGCTCGCCCAATTGCTGATCGCCAACGGCCACGCGCTCACCCTGCTGGCTGAGGAAGAAATCAACCTCGAAACGGCTTTCATGACGCTCACCAAAGGAATCACTTCGTAGGAAGGCGGAGTGAGGCACTCCACGCCGCCAGCCACGTATTGACAATATCTACACACAATTGTATGCTTGTTGTGTGGGCGGGAGTGTATTCAAGGACCGAGGCAGGAAAATCGCATGTCAGCGGAAATACGCAGCGCAACGGTGAATCTACGTCTGAAGGCTACTTCTCGCGATTTGATTGATAGGGCAGCCGCAGCGATTGGAAAGAGTCGCACCGAGTTCATGGTGGAAGCGGCGAGACGTGAGGCAGAAGATGTCTTGTTGGATCGTTGCTTCTTCGGTCTCGACGATGGGGCATTCACTGCCTTTATGACTGCCTTGGATCAGCCACCAGCAGACAATGCACGTCTGCGACGGCTGCTGCGTCAATCGGCCCCTTGGGAATGAACTGTCGTGTCGTACGAGAAGAATCCCGTCGACTCGCTACGAGCACCGGAGCCTATTAGTCCGGCGCACGATCTGAGCCAATTCGAGAGCAGCGAGCAGTCCCTCGACGATTGGCTTCGTCGTCGTGCCTGGCGAAACGAATCCCGTGGAGCATCGCGGACTTATGTGGTTTGCAGCAGTCCAGACAATCGCGTGGTTGGCTATTATTGTCTTGCAACAGGTGCCGTTGAACACGCCGTAGCGCCAGGCCGAATACGCCGCAACATGCCTGAACCGATTCCCGTGATGGTCATTGGCCGGCTGGCCGTTGATCGCAGCTGGCAAGGCCGTGGCCTTGGCCAGGCCATGCTGCAAGATGCAATCCTCCGCACTATTGGGGCTGCTCAGATTGCTGGCATACGTGCTATTCTCGTCCACGCCATTTCCGAGCCAGCGCGTCGTTTCTATCAACGAGCGGGATTTCATGCGTCACCGATCGATCCAATGACGCTCATGGTGACCGTCGCTGAAGTCCAAGAGAGAAGCGGGGAAGGGCCTGAATAGCACGAACGCCTTCGTTCGTTATTGCATACAGGATTACATTTCTGGTTGACAACCCGCGCTTTACCAGCGAAACTGGACCCTCCACTTGCGGATGCAACATTCCACATTCCGAATTCCGCAATCCGAATTCAATTCCGCCCCGTTCGTCTAGTGGCCTAGGACGCCGGCCTCTCACGCCGGTAACACGGGTTCAACTCCCGTACGGGGTACTCATATCTGGCCAAGCCGCACTTGGATCTCCGCCGCGAATCGGACGACTCATCGGGCCAAACTTGATGCGCGGCTACGAAACAAGATGCGTTTGGCAAAGGGGGGACGCTGGCCAAGCCGCACTTGGATCTCCGCCGCGAATCGGACTGCTCATCGGGCCAAACTTGATGCCCGGCTACGAACCAAGATGCGTTTGGCAAAGAGGCCAAAGACATAGACCTTGTGAACGCAGAATAGGTGGACCAGATAATAGCAACCGGAACGTTATCCAAATGGCAAGCTAAAAAGCAATCGCCACCAATGACATAACAAGTACAACTAAAGCGATCCAGATAAGCCTACGCCTCCTCTCGGGTGTGGCGGCTTGGGGAAATTCGACTTCAACTGGAATGGATGATTCCTGAGCGTCTGCTAGAATTTCTTTAGCGGATTCAATGGATTCCACGTTGACAAGTAGCTTGGCACCACCCGAGGAGAAGCTTACGTCGTAACCAGAGTCATCGGCTGAAACAGTGGCAGCTATTTCGTGCGATTCGAGCACCGTCCGCGCCACCTCCGCAACCGAGCGGCTTGGAAACATTCTGACGCAAATAAGTTCAGACATGATGGCACGCCTCAACGGGCTGCATTGCGGTTGTTGGTTGTCGCAATAGTAGAACCTCTGTGCATGATTACCAGTTTACCAAATTTTGGGCTGTCGTCAAAACGTGTTATTCTCACTACCGTACTTATCAAATTCACACTTGCACTGAAGGCAGTCCAACCGCCCCATAGAGCCTGCCTTATACCGGCATTCATCCATTACCCAGCCAACACATCGTCGAGGCTCGTTACTACCTCCGCGAGAACTCGATATTCTCATCGACTCCTTCTTTGTTCGTGGGGGTCTCCCCCTGGTATTTGCTTCACATGTGGTGCCAAGCAAAGTCAGCGACCACCTGCAGAGCAGGTGGCTTGAGGAAGCCCCCTAAAAGGGGGCCTAACAGAGACTCAGGGGGGTTTGGGGGGACACCCCCCAATGAACTGCCAATTGAATA
>Ga0114931_10011112_pt1 | contig 10669 bp, 9 predicted proteins | sample 2SBtaG_FD_89579 | JGI IMG/M metagenome (GOLD analysis project Ga0114931, IMG submission 89579) | Deep subsurface microbial communities from Kolumbo volcano to uncover new lineages of life (NeLLi) - 2SBTROV14_V59a metaG | ecosystem: Environmental > Aquatic > Marine > Volcanic | place: Kolumbo...
CCGCTAGGGAAAACTCGAGTCCAGGCACTGAAGGGAGTGTCCTTCGAGATCGAAAAAGGCGATTTCGTATCCATTGCCGGCCCCTCGGGTTCCGGCAAGTCCACCATCTTGAACATGATAGGTTGCATCGATACCGCCACCTCAGGACAGGTGCTGATCAACGGCATCGAGACCGCCAATCTATCCGACAAGCAAATCACCAGACTTCGCCATGAAGTGCTGGGCTTCATCTTCCAGTCTTTTAACCTGATCCCCGTGCTGAATGTCTTCGAAAACGTCGAGTTTCCCTTACTGCTCGGTAAAAACACGCAGTCCAGAAGGGAGCGGCGTGATTGGATCAGCTATCTGATAGATGAGGTGGGCTTGAGCCAGTGGCGCGACCATAAACCCAACGAACTTTCGGGAGGACAACGTCAGCGGGTAGCGATCGCTCGAGCATTGGCCACCAAGCCCGGCATCGTCATGGCGGATGAACCCACCGCCAATCTCGATTCGGTCACCAGTCAAGCGATTATCGATCTGATGAAGAAGATGAACCGCGAGTTGGAAACCACCTTCATCTTCAGTACCCACGATTCCGACATCTTCAATATCGCCGATCACGTCATCAAGCTGCAAGACGGCCTGATTATCGAGGATTACAAGACGGAGCAGAGCGATGCTCCAGCGCCGAAGGCCCTCGCATGATACTTCTCAAGGTGGCTTTCCGCAATTTGCGTGAACATAAGATCAAGACGCTCATTATCGGCATGCTGATCACCCTGGGCATTACCTTTCTGGTAATCGGGAATTCGGTGATGGCAAGCATCACCAAAGGCATGAAGGACAGCTACAGTAACAATTTTACGGGCGATCTCATCATCAGAAATGTCAGTGATGAAGACGTTTCCTTTATCGGTGGTTTCGGCGCTACACCACCGGCCCTCAAAAACTACACGGACATCACGAGTTATCTGGACACGCTCGAGGATGTCGAAGCCTACACGCCGCTCCTGACGGGCTCCGCCAGCATAAACAAGGACGACGAAACCCTATCCTTCGCTTTGCTCTGGGGTATAGAGCCCTCGAGTTACCGTGAGATGTTCGCGGACAGTTTCATCCTGACCGCCGGTGAAGACCTACAAGACGGCGAGGAAGGCATTGTGCTGTCGAAAGAGATAGTGGATGAGGTGTCGACCGAGTCGGGGGTGGCGCTCGAGCCCGGCACAAAGATTCTGCTATCGGGTCAGAACAATACCACCGGCACCAAGATCAGGGAGGTAACCATTCGCGGCATAGGCTACTTCGAGAACAGTGCCGGGCTACTGGACAGGATTTCCTTTGTAGACACAAACACCCTCCGTGCCCTAACGGGTTTGACCGCGGTACGAATCGCCGGTGGTGAAAACCCGCAGGCCGACGCTCCCCTGGACGAAGATGCCCTTTTCGGCGGCACGCTGGTAACTGAAGCCCCCGAACCCTCCGATGCCAAAGGAGCCGCTCTCGACTTCGAAAACATCCTCGGGGACACCTCGGTCAGAGAAAAGTACCTGGCCCTAGACAACAATGCCTGGTATTACCTCCTGATCAAGCTTGCTGATGGCGCCTCACCGACGAAGGTCGGTAATCGGCTCGCCAACAACGCCGCCGCCACCGGTGAGGAGTTTCTAGTAGAAAATTGGCGTTGGGGTGCGGGTTTTATCGCCGACCTGGCCTTCGGCATCAGGAATATCTTGAACATAGTGATTCTGGTCATCTCGATAGTCGCCGTCATCATCATCATGAATACCCTGGTAATCTCCGTGACCGAAAGAATCGCGGAGATCGGTACGGTCAGGGCCATCGGTGGGCAGCGTTCTTTCGTCAGGGGCATGATAACCATCGAAGTGCTAATGATCACGCTGGTTTTCGGCATCATCGGCATGGCGCTCGGTAGCGCCATCATCGGCATCTTCAACGTCGTCGGAATCGGCGCTTCGAACCTGTTCTTGCGTATCCTCTTCGGCGGCTCGGTGCTCAAACCCATCTTGTCGATCAGCTCGCTCTTTGGCTCACTCATCATCGTGGCCGTTATCGGCGTAGTGGCAAGCCTCTATCCCGCCTCGGTTGCGCTTGGCATCACCCCGGTTCAGGCCATGCAGAGGCGATAAGGAGAAACACGATGCAACCACTCAGAATTGCTTTCAGGAACGTCTCGAGACACCTGAAAAGGACTCTGCTGCTAGGTGGAGCCATCGCCTTCGGCTTTCTGGTGTTTACTATCCTCAACGGCTTTACCGGGGGATTGCTCGAAACGGTGGAGGGCAACGTCGCCAATGTCCTGGGGGGGCACATCTACGTCTCCGGCAGCGAGGTCAGCGAGCAGGGCAGCGAGATTACTGTTATCAGAGATACCGCCGCCATAAAGGACGCTCTCCACGCCATCGAAGATCAGGTTTTGTCCTATAACACGCGCTCATCGGCAAACAGCAGTCTCATTTTCGGCTCTAGAGAAGAGACCCTGAACCTTGTCGGGGTGGACTTCAGCCAGGAGCAAGATTTCTTGGATAACCTCGACTTCGTCGCAGGCACCCCCCAACATTTTCTGGACAACGAGACGGGCATCTTACTGCCTGAAGACATCATCGACAAGCTCGGTCTAGAGGTCGGTGAGAGTATCCTCATCAAAACGACGACCATCAACGGCCAGCAAAACGTCGTCGATGCGGTCGTGGTCGGTAGCCTTGGAAGTCAAGAGGGTTTTGGCGTCTCTGTGGGCTATACCCATATCGCCATGTTGAATTCCCTCCTCGATATGGAGCCCGGCCAGTTCCAGACCCTCAACATCTATGTGAACGATCTCGGTAAACTCGAAGCCACCACCGACGCCCTCTACCAGGAGCTTGCTTCCCGGGCCGAAGTCGAGCCTAGAAGCACCAACGGCAACGGCAGCCGCCGCAACTTCGCTCGAGCCTTTGGTTTTAGCCGGCTGAGCAGGGTAGATGAGAATGAGCGCTGGCTCGGCACCAAGTTCAGCATCTCCAACCTCGACGAGAGAACGACCGGTATCACGGCACTGGTTGGCGTCATGAACAATATCGCGCTGGTGATCTTCCTGATCATCATCGGCATCATCATGGTGGGCATCATGAATTCTTATCGCATGGTGATGATCGAAAGGACCGCCGAAATCGGCACCATGCGTGCCATGGGCGTACAGAAGACGGGAATTCGCAACATCTTCGTCTGGGAAGCCTTGTTCATAGCCCTTGGTGGCGCCCTCGTCGGTCTGGTCGTCGCCCTACTGTCAATGGGCGGCATCAGCCTTGTCGATTTCGGCCCCAGCAACTTCAGCTTTTTCCTCGATCAGGGTCACCTACAATTTACCGTCACCTTCATCAAGATCCTCGGCAATATGTTCTTGCTGTGCGCCATGAGCGTCGTCTCGGTGTTTCTGCCGGCTCAGGCCGCCGCCAACCTCAGGCCGGCAGAAGCACTACGTGCTGGCTATTAAACATAAACACCTCCCACCTGAATTCGAGGCGTTCTTCCTCGAATTTAGGGTAAGCGGAGCGAATAACCGCGGCCGCTCGCGGTCCCAGGCAAAACATGACTTGGACGTGCTTAGAAGCCTTTTAAGGAGAACCCAATGATGAGCTACCAAAACATAGTCAAACAAAACATAGTCAAACAAAACATAGTCAAAATCCTTAGCGGACTCGGTCTTATCTTCTCCCTCACCTTGGCAAGCGCCCAGAACCAGGATTTCGAAGAGATCCTGAAGATTCTAGACAACCGCAGCAACTTTCAAACCGACCTGTCGGCAACCATGACCCTGTCAAGGACCGATCCGGAGGCAGGTGACGATTCGCGGACCGTCCAGATGTTCCGCCGGGATGACGACAATCTGTTTCTCTTCCTCATAGAGAAACCCGAAACGCAGCTGGGACAGGGGTACTTGAGGGTCAATGATGGGCTCTGGTTCTACGACCCCGAAAGTCGCCAGTTTACCTTTACATCACTGAGCGAGAGCTTCGAAGGGAGTGATGCTAGAAACCGTGATTTTGGCGCCTCAAGCCTGGCGGAGGATTACAGGGTGACCTCGGGCACCGAGGGTACCCTGGGAAATTTCGACGTCTGGATTCTCGAGCTCGAGGCTACCAACTCGGAGGTGACCTATCCTTTCAGGAAGATCTGGGTCACCAAGGAGAATAGTCTCCTGCTGAAAAGCGAGGACTACAGCCTAACGAAACGCCTGCTGAGAACCTCTTTCTTCCCCAGCTACGCCAAGTCCGGTGAGAGTTTCATCGCCAACAAGATGATCTTCGTCGATGCGCTCGTGGAAAACAAATCGACCACCATTACCCTGACCGACATCTCCACGGCCACCATTCCCGACAACGTCTTTACCAAAGCCTACGTCGAGCGCGTCAACAGATAGTAGAAATATAGTAGAAATGATGAGAATTCCCGCTCTGCTCATGTGCCTGTTACTGTCGCTGCCTGCCCTGGCGCAAAATAACCCCGACGACACCATTTTCGGTGACACGATCGTTACTGACATAGAAAATTCCGACGCCAATCCCGCCAAGACGTTGCTCGAGAGCGACAAGGTTGTCATCGGTGGAAGGTTCTCCGTCTCGGCCCAGGTAAATCTCGACCCCAACGCCACCAAAGACGGTGACGTCTTCTCCAGCGGTCTTATCGACCTAAGCACCCGCCTCTTTCTGGACGCCAGACCCAGCAGCGACTTCAGAGCCTTTGTCAAGGGCGACCTGTCCTACAAGACCTCCACGGGCGTGAATTTCGAACTTCGAGAAGTGTTTGCGGACATCGACCTCTACGACACCGTGTTTCTGAGAGCCGGCAAGCAGACCATCAACTGGGGGGTGGGATTTTTCTTCAGCCCCGCCAACCTCATCAACCTGGAAAGAGTCAACCCCGAAGACCCCGAAGCGGAGCTGGCGGGTCCCGTCGCGGTAAAAGCGCAACTCCCGATCGGCACCGATAATCTGACGGGCTACTTGCTGATGAGCGACATCGAAAGCGGCATCGACATCGGCCTCGCCTCACGTTATGAGTTTCTGGTCGAGGGTTACGAGGTCACCGTCGGTGGTATCTATCAGCCCGACAATCCCTGGGCGGTCATGGCGACAGGCTCGGGCAGCATCGGTGATGTGGCTGTTTTTGCCGAGGCGGTGCTGCAGGGTAACAGCAACAAAGTGTTCGTAATCAAGGACCCCGACTCTCCTTCGGGTGTCGGCACCGAGACGAGAAAAGATGCCGTTTTCTTCTCCGGTACCGTTGGCGGGCGCTATAACTTTACTACCGAGGATCAGCTGTTTTCCGTTTCAGCCAGCGCCCAGTACTTCTTCAATGGTCTAGGCTACGATGATAACAGCGTATTTACCGGCAATCGGGCTGGCATTGCAGAACTCATCGGCAAGGGTGAATTGAGTATCAACGATCTGCGAGAGCGAGGTAAGCACAATGCTGCTGTCAGCGTGAGTGCCAACGATATCGGCGGCACCGATTTAACCCCTTCCCTCTTCTGGTTGGGCAATCTGAGTGACGGTTCGGGTATCGTGAACGCCAGCCTTCAATACCGCGGTATCGACTTCCTTACGCCCCGCCTGAGCTACCGCTTCAATTATGGTCCGGAAGGTGCCGAGAATAGCGTCAATGGGATCAGCCACAGCCTGAGCGTGGGTTTTTCCTTGAGCGGTTCGTTTTAGGCGAAAAGTGATCCAACCCTTTGATTTCGTGAAACAAGGTTTATACTATAATTCACAAGGGGGACATTTGTCCCCTACGATATGACTGATAGGGCATTTGCCAAGAGCATCGCCTCAGGCAAGGAGGTCGCCATGAACATCCAACCCAAGGTCGTTATCATCGGCGCCGGCTTCGGTGGTCTCGCCGCCGCCAAGGCCCTCCGCAAGGCCCAGGTCGAAGTCTTCCTTATCGACCAGAACAACTACCACACCTTCCAGCCCCTCCTTTACCAGGTGGCCACCGCCGGCCTCGACATGGGAGACATCGCCCACCAGGTGCGCGGCATCTTCCGGCGACAGCGCAACTTACGCTTCCGCCAGGGCACGGTAACCGCCATCGATCAGCAGGAAAAGAGGGTGCTACTGACCGACGGCGCCATCCCCTTCGACCACCATAATCGCTACCGGATCCGTCTATCACGACCTCGGCATCCCCGGAGTAAAGGAGCACGCCTTCGTCCTCAAGGGTCTCGGCGAAGCCGCCAACCTCCGCAGCCATATCCTCCGCCAGTTCGAACGCGCCAGCGCCGACCCCGCTCTGATCGAGCAGGGGGTTCTCAACTTCGTGATCGTCGGAGCCGGGCCCACCGGCGTAGAGATGGCCGGGGCCATGAGCGAACTACTCAAGCGGGTCCTGCCAGGCGACTACCCCGAACTCGACCTATCCCGGGCGCGGGTGATACTGCTCGAAGCCTCGGACAAGGCACTACCCTCCTATCACCCACGGAGCCAGCGATATGCCGAACAAACCCTCAGAAACCGCGGTGTGGAGCTGCGCCTCGATACCACCGTCACCAGGGTATCCTCGCAGGGGCTCGAGCTGGCCAACGGCGACTCCATCCCCAGCCAAACGCTCATCTGGGCCGCCGGCATCCGCGGTCATCCGCTGGCGGAAACCCTGGAGGTTGCGCTCGAGCACGGCAAGCGCGTCAGGGTCGAAACCGACCTGAGTCTGCCCGGACGACCCGACATAGCCGTGATAGGCGACATGGCCGGCGCCAGGGACGACGACGGCAACCTCTACCCTCAGGTCGCCCAGGTCGCCATCCAGCAGGGCAAACATGCCGCTAGGCAACTCCAGCGTCGCCTTCAGGAACGACCGACCGAAGCCTTTCGCTACTTCGACCGGGGCAGTATGGCCATCATCGGGCGCAACGCCGGCGTCGCCGAACTCTCCAGACGACTCGGGGGCCTGCGGCTGCGTGGTTTCCCAGGCTGGTTGGCCTGGCTGTTCATTCATCTCATCTACCTGCCAGGCCACCAGAACCGTTTCCACGCGCTCTCCAACTGGGCCTACAACTACCTTACCTACGACCAACACGCCCGCCTCATCACCGATATGCTCCCTCACCCGACCCCGGTTCCCGCGGGCACCACAGACACCTTCCCCGCAACGAATACCACCTCCCACCCCTCGAACGGGGAGAGGAGCTACCGTACCAACATCACCGGTACCTCGGCGTGATGCGCTACCCGCTCGGCCACGCTGCCAAGCACCACACGCATCACCCCTTCACGACCGTGGGTACCGATGACGATGAGGTCCGCCCCCTCTTCCACCGCCGCCGCCAGGATCTCCCGCCACACGCTCTTGTGTCCCTGCCGCAACAGCGTCCGGCAGGCTACCTCCTCGGGAACCTGCGCCTCGAAATTGCGCAGTATCTTCCAGCCATACTCCGCCGCCATCCGCTCGAGCTCCCCCTCGGGAAGCCGCAAAGCCACCTGAGAGGTGTAGGTGGGAAGCGGCTCCGCCACGTGCAGGAGCACTAATCCGCCGGCAAGGGCACGCGCCAAACTGACGGCCGTTGCCAACGCCCGCAAGCTGACGGCGTTGTCTTCCACAGGAACCAGAATCGTGCCAAACACCCGTTCTCGCAAGACGATCACCAGCAACCGAGCAATCCGGGACTGCCCCTTCATGCTCCGGTAGCGAATCACTCCGGAAAATCCACTTCAGTCTACTCCTCGTTCCCACTGCCAAGGCGGGAAAGGTCTCCGGTCAACTCGAGTGGTCAAGATCCCAGCAAGCGGGGCTACGGAAGCCAGCGGTCGCCAACACCCCCCACGGCAACAAAGACCAGTATAGTGGCAACATGACACCCCACCTTTCCTCCTACCTCCACACCGCCATCCGCGCCGCTCAGGAAGCCGCCAAGATCCAGCGTTACTACCTGGGGTCCGACCTGGACATCCGCACCAAATCCAGCGAAACCGACCTGGTCACCAAGGTCGATACCGAGTGCGAAACCCGCATCCGCGAGATCCTGCTCGGGGCCTACCCCGACCACACCGTCCTCGGCGAGGAGCAGGGTCAGCCCGATGGTGAGGCGACACACCGCTGGATCGTCGACCCGCTCGACGGCACTCTGAACTACGCTCAAGGCTTCCCCTTCTACTGCACCTCCATCGCCCTGGAGGTGGCGGGCAACTTGGAGGTCGGCGTGGTGCTTGACAGCGTCAGGGATGAACTCTTCAGCGCCGTGCGCGGCCGCGGCGCCCTAATGAACGGCCGCCCCATCACCGTTACCCGGGAAAGCGATCTCATGAAGGCCATGCTGGCCACCGGCTTCCCTTACACCGAGGACGGCATCAATGAAAACGTCGGGGTCTTCGCCCGCGTTCTGCCCAAGGTGCGCTCCATCCGACGTCCAGGCGCCGCCGCACTGGACCTGTGCTACGTGGCCTGCGGTCACCTGGATGGCTTCTGGGAACTCAAGCTCAATCCCTGGGACGTCGCCGCCGGAGTACTCATCATCCAGGAGGCCGGTGGCAGCGTCACCGGAGCCGCCGGCGCTCCCTACAGTCTGGGGGAGAAGGTGCTGGTGGCCAGCAACGGCCACCTCCACGGCAAGCTGATCGCACTCCTGGATCTACAGCACGCCCTGGCATGAGACGGTTGGTCCTCGACCTGGAGACCAAACGCTCCTTCGCCGAGGTCGGTGGGGCTCATAACCGCGCTCGGCTCGGCGTCAGCGTGGTCGGGGTGTATCACTACCGGGAAGATCGCTTCATCGCCTACCGTGAGGAACAGTTCGCCGAGCTCGAGCGCGCCCTCAGGGCGGCAGAGGAGATCATCGGTTTCAACCTCATCGCTTTCGACTGGCCGGTACTGGCGGCCGACCTCGGGGACTGGGTACGCAAGCTCCCCACCATCGACCTCATGGTCGAAGCGCAACGCGCCCTGGGTCACCGCGTCAGCCTCGACTCCCTCGCCAAGGCGACCCTGGGCGCCGGCAAGCTCGGCAGCGGCCTCGACGCCCTGGAGTACTACCACAACGGCGACTGGGACAAGCTCGAGCGCTACTGTCTCGAGGACGTAAAACTCACCCGCGATCTGTACGAGTACGCCAAGAATCATGGTCACCTCTACTACCAGCGCGGCGATCGGCGTGGCGTAATTCCGGTAACTTTCGCCGAGAGCGCCTTTGCCGCATTGTTCCAAGAGGCCGCCCGTGCTCGGGGCAGCGTGCGTATGGTGTACGGCGCCAAGGAGCGCCTGGTGGATGTGCACCGTTTCGACGGCGTCTACATCCGCGGCTACTGCCACCTCCGAGGGGAGGTTCTCACCTTCCGTCTCGACCGGGTAGAGGAAGCCGAGGCGGTCGCCTCCAGCGACCCGCTCTTCTAAACAACCAATCTCGGCGTTGGGTAATCCACACCCACCCTCGACCCCCCTGTGGTAGGCTTGTTTTCGAGGCCATTCTCGGATGTTGAGAAGCCTCGGAGGCGATGAGGCTCGCCCTGGAAATGGGCGCTTCGGGCGAGCGGAGCGAGTAGCGCAACCGGCCGACTATTCTCCATCCTCCTGCTTGCAGGCCGGCGTGCGCTCGGCCTGCAATTTTCTTGGGAGGCAATATGGCGAAGGGGCTTAACATCCTGGGTGTTCTGGTGCTGCTCGTGGGGCTCGGTGCCTGCGCGAAGCTCATCATCCCGCCCAGCCTGGCCGGCGGCAGCGTAGTCCACCCCACCGGTTTCGAAGCGACCCTGATCACCCGCTACTACACGATCGGCGAGAGCAAGAACGACGACGGCAGTATCACCCTGAGGCCATACTATCGCGGCATCAGCTACCGACCGCGACAGTCAAACTTTGCCGGTTTCGAGGGCTGGGACGTGCTAGAGCTGCCCACCTCGGACAGCAACCGCGACGATTGGTTGCGCCTCACTCTCACCCGCAGCGCCACCCTGGCCATCCTCTGGAATGATCATCGCGGTTGGCTTCGCGGCTGGAAAAAGGCCGGCGAGCTCGCCGGCAGGACGATCTATACCCGCGCCTTCGGCAGCGGGGAGGTCAGTCTGGGCTCACCCGGCGACGGCAACAACGCCTACACCCTGCTGATCGCCGAGCAGGGTGGCACACCCTCCGAGCGACCACCACTGCCGAGCGGCGTCGACGAAGCCCAGCGTCCTCAAGCAAACCAGCCCTGCCCCACCTGGGTCCACGAGCTCTACCACACCCAGGATCACGCCGGCGTCATCTCCGAGAGCTGGCACCCGCAGATCGACCCCGTCTACTGGTGCTACTTCACCCATGAACACGGTGCCGACCCCAGTCTGGTCGGCTACACGCCAGCCTTCCGCTACGTGGCCGACCGCAACCGACTGCAGAAGGAGCAGCACGAAGGCTTCAAGGGCTACGCCATCCTGGGTGTGGAAGCCGACAACGGCAAGCGCTATAACTGGTACTTCGGTATCCACAGCACCACCAGCGCCATCGGTCGCACCTGCGCCCGTCATCATACGGTGGTGATAGCCGTCATCGACGTCGTCAGCAACAAGCTGGTGGCGGAGCTCTCCTACAAGGGAGACTTCGGCGCCGTACGCGGCAACCAGGATGATCACCCGCTCATCCAACCGACCTTCAAGAGTAGTTGTCCCGACCAGACCGCCATCACCGCGGAAACCGACAACATCAAGCGCGTCCGGGTGGCTAACGA
>Ga0114931_10011113_pt1 | contig 10669 bp, 12 predicted proteins | sample 2SBtaG_FD_89579 | JGI IMG/M metagenome (GOLD analysis project Ga0114931, IMG submission 89579) | Deep subsurface microbial communities from Kolumbo volcano to uncover new lineages of life (NeLLi) - 2SBTROV14_V59a metaG | ecosystem: Environmental > Aquatic > Marine > Volcanic | place: Kolumbo...
AGAGGTGAACTGTAGGTAGTCCAGCCGTTCATAGCTCTTAAGAAGTTCTCGTTGTGCCAGGCCTGCCTCAAGTCCCGCAACCACAAGCGCCTTTTCGATGGGGCGACCATGCACCGCTATCTTGGTAGGGGCGTCCTCGGTTTCTTCGATGAACGCATCCGATTCAAGTACACCCAGTTCAAGAAGAAAACGATTATCATCAAACGGGTCATCACGATGTGTACGTATACCTTGATAGCTGTATAGGCCCGCAAGCTTCATGTGGGCTTCTGTAAGCGTACCGGTCTTATCGGTGAGAATAATGGTGGTCGCACCAAGTGTTTCCGCGGCAAGGAGATTACGCACCAACCCCCCACGCTTTAAGATGGCCTCCATGCCTATCGCAAGCACCACAGTTACCGCAGCGGGCAAGCCCGAAGGTATGGTGGCGACAGCAACCGCGATTGCTATGAGGAGCATTTCGGTTAGTGGTTCGCCACGGACAAGCCCAAGAAGGAGAATTATGGCCAATGCAGCGGCAACAACATACGAAAGAAATCGTGCGATGTGTCGAATGTTGCGCTGTAATGGCGTCATCTGTTCGTCTATACTGCCAAGAGAGAGCGCTATTTGACCGAGCTGTGTCTTGCTACCAGTGGCAATCACAACACCTCTTCCGTAGCCCGCTTCCACCAGTGTGCCCATCCAAGCCATGTTACGTTGTTCTGCAAGTGGCACTTCTTTGTCGAGCTTCCCTGCATCTTTTGAAACAGCAAGCCATTCGCCGGTGAGTGCCGCTTCGTTTATCTGAAGGTCCTTTTCTTCAAGCAGACGAAGGTCTGCGGGCACAAAGTATCCGCCTGAAAGTACGACAAGGTCACCTGGTACCAATTGTTCTGCCGGGATATTTTGTTGTTTTCCGTCACGTATGACCACAGCTCGTCGTTTCTGTGATGCATTGAGTTTTTCAAACGCACGTGAGGCACGCTCTTCCTGAAGTGTGCCTATGATCAGGTTGATAGCAAGTGCGATAAAAATGACGAGTGCATCAATGTGTTCGCCGATAGCGATCGTTGCGATACCGGCAATAAGAAGAATGAGTACGAGGAGATTCTTAAATTGCTTTACTATCTTACTGAGAAGTCCCTGTTCCGCTGCTTGCTGAAGCTCGTTGTGGCCGTATAGTTCCTGTCTGCGAGACACCTCACTAAGCGTAAGGCCTGTGCTGTAGTCGCTTGCGAGTAAACGGCGCACCTCGTCAGTGCTCATAAAACACCAAGCCCTTTGAGAAGGATCCATTACCACAAGTATACGGGAGCACGTGCTGTGCAGAAAGAAACTATTCCACTAGTACGTACTCCCCATGGTATACTACTGACATCTAAAACCTGTATATGACACCAACATCGCTACAAGAGGAAATACACGAACACATGGTGAGTGCTATGAAGAACAAAGAGTCGCTAAAGCTCTCTGTACTACGTGGGTTACTCGCGCTGTTTACCCAGGAACTCACCGCCACTAAACGACGGCCCGATGGTCAGCTAACAAACGAAGCAGTCATCGGTCTTATTAGACGTTCGGTCAAGCAGCGCCATGAGGCGGCTGCACAGTTTAGAGAGGGGGGTCGTGAGGACCTTGCGGAGAAGGAAAATAAGGAAGCCGAGATACTTGCAAAGTATCTACCGCCGGTCATGAGCAAGGACGAGATACGGACCGTGGTGGAACGCAAGCAAGCAGAGACGGGCATTGATGACAAGAGCGGCATGGGTCGTCTTATCGGTTCGGTCATGGTAGAGCTCAAAGGCAAGGCGGACGGCGCTGATGTAAAAGAGGTGGTTGAGCAACTACTCTCCTAGTACTTTATTAGTACTTCATAAAAAGTTTTTGCAAGACTATGCATGAAAAACCTCCAAGAGAAGACAAGCTTGCTGTAACGCCTGAGATGCTGCGAGACGCAAAGCAGTTCGAAGACCGCCATCGCTATGGTACGGGTGGTGAGGCGACGGCAGATACTTCGAATGGAACTACCCAGGTTTCCCCTGAGGAGATGGAACGGTATGGGGTGACAGGAGGCAAACAGCTAGCACATCCTGATGAAGAAAAGCGCGAGAAGGCAGAACGCGCGCGAGACGCTGCTATAGAAAAGATACGAGAGTATCTAAAAGAAAAAGATCCGAAAGGCATGCGACCTACGGTTGAGTATGATGAGTTGGGAGATGCTCTAAAGAAGTAGCTTGGTTGATACTCCATGCACCAATCTGTGTTCGTCGCAGGTTTTCTAGCCGTGCGGGTATACCCAGACGATTGCCGAGCTCTTCTGCAAGCGAGCGAATGTACGTGCCGCTTCCAACTTTGAACAGTACTGATACAAAGAGTGTATTCTTATTTCTACGTACTCCTGTGAGCAACGCTCGCGCTATCTCCATTGACTTGATCGGGGTATCCACCTGTTCACCTCGGCGCGCTTTCTTGTAGAGCGCTTCTCCATTGCGCTTTATAGCGGAGTAGGCTGGCACCGGCAGCTGTAGTGTGCCGGCCATACCGGTAAGTACCTCTGCGATCGCTGCCTCTTCTAAGTGGCTCGCGTCGCTCTTTTCCAGTACCTCCCCTTCCCGGTCACCCGTCGCTGTACGTTCACCAAGACAGATTTCTGCCTCATAGCTTTTTGGCAGCTTGAGATAGTCGTGGAGTAGTTTTGTTGCCGGACCCACGGCAAGTATCATGAGGCCTGATGCAAGCGGATCGAGCGTACCTGCGTGGCCTATCTTGCGCACGTTACGCGTTTTGCGCAGCCTGCGCACGACATCAAATGACGTCATGCCTATGGGTTTATCTACAAGAAATACGCCTTCGGGTAGGTTAGGCATGGTCTTACACTCCGCAACATTCCGTTACAAGATTCATAATAAAGAAGATATAAAGGAGGAAGAACATGAGTCCCTCCCACCTATAAAGTCGTCGTGCAAGGCCAATTACAAGGAAGATGAACGAGGAGACCAAAAGCACAGGAAGACCTACGTTAAATGTTGGTCCATCAAGCGGTAGTACTGTAAACAGTCCGGGCACGCCGAGTACGACCATTATGTTGAACGCATTACTTCCGAAAATGTTGCCGATAGCAAGCGATACATTGTTGGACTTTAGCGCCTTGAGTGACACGATAAGTTCTGGTAGTGACGTACCCAGTGCGATAGCCGTTATGGAAATGACACCGGGAGGGATAGACAAGAGAGTCGCGAGTGATATTACCGAGGTAACGACGTATCTGGCACCAAGAAGGAGGGCCGCAAGACCTAGCATAAGGTAGAGCGCAGTCTTCATGTCAGAGAGCTTGAAGAGTCGGAAGCGCTCATGCTGCACCTCTTTCTTCATGGCCTTCACCGCAGTGCCGCTGTTATAGCTTGGTGAGAATAGGAAGCCAAAGTAGATAAGGAAGATGCTTGCCAGGAGCAGAGATTCAATCTGCGTAACCTGTGCATCATAGGCGATCTCTGCAAAGAGTGACATTGATATAACGAAAAACGGCAGCTCAGTATCAAGAAGGTCGTGGTCAATGACTATCTTCTTACCCACGAACGCAAGTACACCGCCTATCAAAAGCATGTTCGCAATATTCGAGCCGATTGCATTTGCGGCAACGATGGTAGGTGCATGTGCCACGACCGCAAGAAGCGCAGAGGTAAGTTCCGGCAGTGAGGTGCCGAAACCGACAATGATGACGCCAACAGTAAACGAAGACAACCCTAGGCGAAGCCCCGCTATCTCCGCATGCTTTAAGAAAAGATCGGCGCCACCCATCATGACCGCTAACGCTATGATGAATATGATTGCCCACAGCAATATTTCCATGATATTCTGTATGGTAGCGCACTGGTGGGAACGACACCAGAGGTGTAATTGAGTTATTTTGTTACTACATCTACAAACAAGAATGCACTATGGGACACGAAGCACAAAATGATTGGGAAGGCGAGTTAGGAGAACAGCCCCAAACCCAAGAGATCGTACCTGGTACGGAAAAACCAGAAATTGAAAAGATCGGTAACATAATAAATACCCCTCTTCCTGAAGACGAGGAGGACGAAGACGAGAAAAGCCAACGGATACTATTGACGGTGACCCTCCCCAGATTACCTACCATTAGCCTTTGCGGTCCACAGGAACTACTTGCGCGCTTGTAAAGCAGACGGCTGATGTCGTAGTGTAGGTATGTACGAAGCACAGCAAAATCCTCTTTGTTTGTATGTATCAGCCCATAGGCAGCATGTACACCTGCCTCAAGTGCCTGGTGAATGTTGAGCATTGCCTGTGCGTGACGCAGCTTAACCGCGGAAAGTGATGCAGGTGTGTTGTGCTTTTTTCTGACAAAAGAATAGTATGAAAACCCATGCGTCAGGCCTAAATTCCTTGATGAAGTGTGATAACAGGTCGTTGCACCCGGAAGCATTTGTGCGTGCTTTGCCATATGTTGCTTCTGCGATAGAAATGAAGTCAATGATACTCTTGATGTGTTTGAAAGGGGCACAGTAGTGATGATGAGAGAAATCATGGTGTCTCCACTCAAAAGATTGCGCTTACGCGTATTACAAACAACTGTGGGAAACTGTCCAAGACGTACTGAATGCGTGTTATAACTACAGCATAGCTGGGAATGCCATGAACGGTATGCTTTGAATACGTCATGTACGGTGTTCTCATGTGCACAGGCGCTTATACGTAACCTTTATGCATCATATGCAATTTACAAGAAACACCTTGTTGGCAGGTACAGCGGTAATTTCAATGACTCTTAGTCTTTATGCCATATCGTATGCAAAGTCTTTTGCGGCAACATACTTGCTTAACCAGAATTTTGAGAACGGAACTGCATCCGGCGCCTGCATTGGCAACTGCCCCACTGTTTCGACGGCGCGCGCACGGTCCGGTACACATTCACTGCAGGTAAAGCTCAATCCCGCAACCAACAGTAACCCAGAATCAACGCGTATGGACTTTGGGCCATTGTTTCAGAAAGGAGGCGAGTACTGGATAGGGTTGAGCACCTACCTCGATCAAGGCTATACCACGTCGTTTGGTCAGAGTGTTGTATTCCAGTTTGAACCGACCAGCGGCACGGCGCGCTCTCCCTTCCTTCTCCAGTACCATGTGAGTGGTAGCACAGAGACCGAAGAGATACACAACGAACTAAACCTTGAGTTCAACCAGAAATTCAAGCTAACAAGCCGCTCGGTACAAAAAGGCACATGGATAGACTGGGTGATACATGTGCGTATGGATGGCCCGGCGAACGGCTTCTATGAGGTATGGCGCAATGGAACAAAGGTGCTATCGTTCAAAGGAGGCACCTATTCAAACACGTGGAGCGGTCCCGTTAAATTTGTCGTTGGTACCTACAGGTCGCTCGAAAACAATAACCACTCGAAGCCAAACATCACCCGCACCACCTACATTGATGATGTTCGTGTTATCGGAGCAGGGGGAAGCTATAAAGATGTCGCGCCGTCCGGGGCGAAACCAACATCAGATGGTTCAACATTGGGAGGTTCACCGTCCGGAGCTACGTACTGTCGGCGGTACACAGCAACTGACCCGGTACCCGAAGGATTTGGAGCCTCGTACGACCTTTTCTTTTCCCTCAATACGGTATTCATGAAGGTGCTGTGTGCACCCAAGGAAGCGCAGTTCGAGGTTGGCACGGGAGACCCTAACATGTTCATTTGGGATACTGCCTACGTGTGGCGTGGCAATGCGTGGAAGCAGGTATCACTGTCAGGTCAGAGCAAGACCGGCCAATGGTACCGTGGCACTGCAAACGCGAGCGCACCATTCACCGCAGCGTTAACGACCCCCGGCACCGTGGACTACTTTATAGCGTATGTTTGCCAGTACGCAAATGATACGTGGAAATGTGGCTGTTCCTCTAAGACGCACTGTGGGTTATGGAACTTGCAGCAGTTTGTTTGGTAGCAACTGCAGTGCACGGTATACTGAAAGTATGGAAGAAAGGTATGTGTATCTTACCCACGCGAGTCGCTCGGTCTCTCAACTCATGCAAGAACGCCTGAAAGAGGGTGGAGTTAACTCAAGACTACGAAACACTATCGCTGACTCATTCACGTCACTCTTTGGCGCAAATTCGTGGTTCGGCTACACAATTACCGTCCCCGAGTCACAACTTCAGGTTGCCAAAAGTCTTATTAACGCGCATGAAGATCTTCAGGAAAATATACCATTTGAGATTCGTAGAAAGTCAGTATATGTTGTCGCACGCATTTTTATAGCACTTGCACTAATCTCCATCTTGATCTTGTTTTTTGCACTCAGCTAACTAAAAGGTGACATACCACGATCTGTATGTGCTATTGTGTTAAAGTTTCGGATCTCATAGAGCAGCATCTTGTAGATGTGATTGATTTTCAAATAGGTTCCCAACGGTTTTGTGAAGCATCATGATGAGTGGTTTGACGGAAGCTTTGCGCCAATTGTTTCCCCGAAATTGTTTGAAGCCGTACAGAAAGTATTGTCGGCAAGAGAACGTCCTCGCAAACGGAAATCGAGGCATGATTTTCCGTTTGTGGGTATTTTTGAGTGCGGTGAATGTGGGAGCATGTTCACTGCGCAATGGGCTACTGGAAAGTGCGGAGGAAAGTATCGATATTATCGTTGCACGAAAAAGAAAGGGACATGCTCCCAAGGATATTTGCGCGAGGACGCTCTTGCCGACCAGTTGAAGGAACGGCTTCAAACAATTTCGCTTTGCGATGCGTACACCGATTATATGCTCTCCAAAGTTGAGACTTGGGAGCACGAAGAAAAACACGCATCGCAAAGTGGTGTCCAAAATCTTTCCGACAATATCAAAGCCAGTGAAGCACGCATGGATAAGTTAGTTGGTGCGTATCTCGATGGTGATATTTCGCGAGACATATACACCAAGAAAAAAGATGAGATCATGCGTGCCACCCTTGCTTTGAAAGAGAAAAAGAAAGATTTTGGACACCAAGGAAATGATTGGGTCGAACCCCTGCGGGAATGGATTTTAGATACGAAACAAGCCACCTTTTTATCCTCATCCAGCAATTTCCCTGAAATTGCCTCCTTCGTCAAAAAAGTCGGAACGAACCCCTTGGTTCGTGACAAATCCGCGCGCTTCGGCGTGCCTGCCCCGTACCAGTTTGTCGCGGAGCGACGCCATATTCTTTCTTCTTTTTCCCGCCGCGCTCGGTCGCGTAGCGACCTTACGGAACGAGAAGTTTCAATTTGTGACCCATTAGCTTGGCTTTCAGAACTGTACAAGGAGCGGGAGTATGTAAGGTCAAGCATTGCAGCGCTTGATGTGCTGGTTGCCCGCACGTAACATGCATTCACCTAATTGCCGCGAGGTATGAGGTCCTTGAACCTTGGGTGCTGCTCCATCTCTGCCTTGATCTTATGGTTTTGTTGCTCAAGCTGCTTCAGTCGTGGAATGAAATCATCCTCGAACGTAAGCAATGATGCTTCCTTGTTCACCCCATAGAACAGATCAATGAGTGCCATTGTTATGTTGCCGATCATCCACAGGTCTGTTTTTACCCAGTGTTCTGCAGCGTTGTCGAAAAATGGTGTGTGGAAGGTGTGATCGGTCATTGAAAAATTGTTGAACGCGTAGACGATACTCGAATGTGCACATGATTTGTTGATACTATCTTTCATGTTTTTGATGCAGGCAGAGCGGTCAGTGTGGTTATCTTCAAGCCACTTACGTCTTTTGTTATCAAGTGCCTTTGGCGTAGTTAGTACGCCGTTGTCTTCAACAACAAAATCCTCTTTGTTTGGATGTACCAGACCATAGGCAGCATTTACACCTGCTTCTAGTACTTGGCGAACTTTGAGCATTGCCTGTACGTGATGCAACCTAACCGCAGAAAGTAACGCGAGCATGTTGTGCTTCTTGATTTGGCCCAAGAACAGTATGAAAACCCACGCATCAGGTCTGACTTCCTTTATGGAGTGCGATAACAGATCATTGAACTCAAAGACGTTTTTGAACGCTTCGCCATAGGCTGTTTCTGCGCTCAAAAATAGGTCATTTTCAGCTTCAAGAATGTCGTTTATTGTCTCTATGTCTTCAAGCTCCTTCATGGCTTTACGTTAACATGGCTCAAAGATGCGCTCAACCGAGCCGCTCAAAAACTTGCTTTTGTGTAATATATGTAATATAGTATTTCCAGCTTTTTTCAAACAAAGGTTCAATGAGGCGAGCATTTTGTGCACCATTTCTGGTGCGTAGAGTGTTCGTCTCATCCGAGCGGACATAACTTCAATTCAAATGGAGGCACACGATGTCCAACATCGCACACCTTGACACTTCTTCCCTCGACACCGCTGCAAAGTTTTTCCGCATCATGCTGAAGGCGGGTGCCAACTTCACGGGACCGATGCAAAACGTCGCACAGCGTTGCAATCTGGTCGCCTATCTCGAAATGGGCTGCCCGAAGATCGACGGTAACGGCGAGATCGCTACCCTGCAACTGCCTGAAGGCACTGACCTTGCCCATCTCATCCTCGGTGATGACTTCCTGTCGCCCGAAGATGTGGTAGCGGCATACGGCAGGACCTACAGCGATGAGCAGATGAAGCACTTCACCGAGACCCTTCCCGACTTCGAGACGCTGATATGGTTCCGTGCAAACGGCTACATGCTCGTGGCGACCCCGCCGACCGAAATGAACCTGCTTCAGGTTCGTGACCTCGACAACAAGTTGTTCTACTCCAAGACGGAGGGCTGGTATGCAGACGAGCGCCACGAGTTCTCCCGCAAGGTCGTGGTCAAAGCGGGCGAATGGCTCGCAATCCGCAAGGAGCCGTGCCCAAACTCCCGCAGCAAGAACTGGGCTGAGCAGACGGTGCTGTTGCAGGATGTGGAGCAGGTCCCGAACGCACCCGAAGTGAGCTACGCCGTCACCGCATACTACAAGGTACGGGGCGTGTACCTCCTCCGTGGAGTGTACGTCAGGACTTCCAGTGTCGATGCGGACGGCGACCGTGTCATCGTCGGCCACTTCGGCGACGATGGTCTGTACGTCGGCTACTACTGGGCTGACGGCCGCCGCGGCAACATCGGGGTAGCGTCCTCTCGGAAATAGAACCTTGAGCGCTTGAGTACTTGATACTCTCGCACCCTTGATCCTTCCCTTGGGCGAAGCCCTCGCTCCAAAAAATTGGACCCCTGCCACTCGTGGTTGGGGTCCTTTCGTATGCTATACTCTGCGTACTTGTTCGTGTAGGTGCGATTACGGTTTCACCTCACAAGTGCTTTTCTGCTTGAAGCATATGCCAGCGTACCTTGCGTCTACTGGATGCAGGTAGGGTGCATATCAAGCGGGATTTGATTTCTTGTCCGTCTTCACAGGAGGTCGTGGCGGGTGCACCTGTTGCGTGCTCTTGCATAAAATACAGGAGTGAGAAGATGCCCTGCTGCCAGCAGGGACCATGCTCAAGCTCTGGTGGCACGGACGGAGGTGGGCATATGTCGCGGACGGCAACCGTGTCATCGTCGGCAACTTCGGCGACGATGGTCTGTACGTCGGCTACTACTGGGCTGACGGCCGCCGCGGCAACATCGGGGTAGCGTCCTCTCGGAACTCAGGTCTCTGCGGCAAAGCGCTCCACTGATGGGGCGCTTTGCTTTAGCTCTTTACCTGCTTTATCCAGCCACCGAGCATCCTACCTATTTCATCGACTTGGCTCTGAAAGTCCTCGTACTTCCCGATACCTATCACCTTGGTATCTTTGGCAAGCCGAATGTAGACACGGGTCACGTTGAGCTTGTGGCTCACTTCTTGGAGTACGGGTAGCTTCTCGCTTTTTGTCATAGCGCTTGCCCGTAAGATGCCCTCAAGCACTGCAAGAGCCGTGTTCTCCAGCCGCTGCCAGAGCGTATGGCGGTCCTGCTTAGACACTTTGATACGAAGCTCGTGCAACTGACGATACAGATCGTAGCTCTTTTTGAAAATTGGTATGTCAAAATCATCCATATGCAGAAAAGGGGTCAGACACCTTTTCTAGGTCTCCCCCTTGGTCTACGGGTGGACTCAAGTCCTAGTCTTTTAACGACCCTCGCTAACCAGTCATCTGCACCAAATGGTCTATCTCGTTCGATACTAACTTCAATGGCTTTTTCCTCTTCGTGAGTCTGTGGTTCATTTAACCACGTCAAGTAGTTGCGTGGTTTCGAAATAGGCCAAGGTGACAACAGTTTCTTCTGTGTAGTGTTTCCCTTCTCCCTCCTCCACACACTGCTCCATTTCCAATCTTCTGCTTTCTTGACCAGGTTGGCTTTTTTTGCGTTTCGTTCCACATACCTTGCTAACGTGAGAAAGTGTCTATCCTCCTCACAGATGAACGACTTGTTCCTCCCTTGATACAGGTGGCCTTGCCCTGTTGTACCTTTCATCGAATGCCATCGCTTGGTATGTGTGTTTGTTTGCCATTTCATAAAGGAAGATAGATCACCGTTAGAGTTCAGAAGCAGTACCAGGTGCCAGTGATTTGGCATAATGCAGTACGCGAGTATGCCCACATCCTTTCGCTCTTTTGCTTGCGCAAGTATGTCCTCAAATAATTTATAGTCTTTGTCCGTATCAAATATTTGTACACGAGCGTTAGCTCTATTTAGTCTAAAAGGTGACTGACCCCTTTCCCCCCG
>Ga0114931_10011114_pt1 | contig 10669 bp, 10 predicted proteins | sample 2SBtaG_FD_89579 | JGI IMG/M metagenome (GOLD analysis project Ga0114931, IMG submission 89579) | Deep subsurface microbial communities from Kolumbo volcano to uncover new lineages of life (NeLLi) - 2SBTROV14_V59a metaG | ecosystem: Environmental > Aquatic > Marine > Volcanic | place: Kolumbo...
CGTCGGCTACAACCTGCGCCTCATCCTCAAGTGGCTGAGGAAACTCTGGCGCCAAATCATCGCCGCAATATGGGCCGCCCTATCCCCGTTCTCAGCGCTCAAACCGGCTTCTTAACAGCGGACAAATTACTGTCTTGAAAAGACAGCGATTTCAAGGACTAGAGATCAAGCGGGAGCGCAGCCTGCGTGGCGCTTGAACGCAAACTAAAGCTATTGCCCGGGGGCGAGGGGGCGGCAGTAAAGGCCGCGGGCCGCGAGCCGGCGACACAACGCGCGCGCCGCCGTCCGCCCCTTCAGCGGGCCGAGGGTGACGCGCACCCAGGCGCCGAGCGGCCGTCCGAGATCGACGTCGACCAGGTCGAACCCATAGCCGGCGAGCGCGTCGCCCGCCTTCTCCTCGATCTCGGCGCGCGCCCGCGCCGCGCCGCGCCGGGTGCGGAACGAGGCCAGATGGACCCGCCAGGCGGCGGCGGGGGGCTTGGTCTCGGCCTCCGGCGTCGCCTCGCCTTCGGGGAGCAGGGCGAGCCCCGCCTTCACGGCCGCGTCCTCGCCGTTCGTCGCGGCGGGCGCCGAAACCGGATTTCGCGCGGCGGGCGGCGGCGCGACGAGAACCGGGGCCGGCGGCGGACCGGTCACGCGTTCGATCCCCGGCGGCGGGTTGGCGCTCGCCGCCCAGGTCTCGCCCGCGCGCGCATACCAATACGCGGCGAGGCGGTAGTCGCGGGGAACGCCCCGGCCGGCCTCGTAAAGCGCGCCGAGCTTGTATTGGGCGCTCGCGTTGCCGCCCTCGGCGGCGGCGCGGTACAGCCGCGCGGCGGCGTCATCGTCTCGGGGAACGCCGCGACCGCGACTGTAAAGCTCGGCCAGGGCGTATTGCGCGAGGGCGTTGCCTTGAAGGGCGGCGCGCTCGTACCACAGCGCCGCGCGCGCCGGATCGCGGACGACGCCGCGCCCGGTCTCGTAAATCCAGCCGAGCGTCGCCTGGGCCTCCGCGTCGCCGGCGCGTGCGAGATCGGCGACCGTCGACCGGGTCGACGCGGCCAGGGGAGCGCCCGGGGGAGCGCCCGGCGCGCCATCCGGGGGCGGCGCGTCGAGGCTGACGGAAACGCAACCCGCCAGAAGGCCGAGGGCCAACAGGCCGGGGGCGAGGCGGAGCATCGCGGACAAGGTCGGCACGCGCGCGAACGTCATGGCCCGAACGTTAGCACAGCCGGCGCGCGCGGGCGCTGGTTCCATGCACTCGAACGCCACGCCGGCTTGCCTCGCGCGGCGCGCGGGCGTCGGGGCCGGGCGCGGGGCGTCAGGGCCGGGCGGCGGCCTCGTCGCACCAGCCGCCGCGCCGCCCGCCGCGATAGGCCCGCGCGAGCCCGGCGGCGACCAGCAGCGCGCCGAGGTCCTCGCCCTCGGCCGTCGCGACCCGGGCGAGCACCCGGCCACCGTACTTGCCGTGGCGAATGTCGCGCAGCCGCACGGACCCGCTGGCGAGCGCGGCGCCGACGAAATCGCGCGCCGCGACGGCAAGGCCGCGCTCATGGGCGCAGGCGCCGCGCAGCTCGGGCGCATCCACGCCGACGAGGCGGACGCGGGTCTCGACTTCCTGGCCAATCCAGATACGCGCGCGGACGAGAATGGTGTCGCCGTCGATCACGTCGAGAACGCGCGCCGACACCGGCCCCGGCACGCCGTCCGCCCCCCGCGCCGCGCCGAACGTCGCCGCGACGCCGAGGACGAGCAGCAACCCGAGCCCGAACGCGAGCCTGCCCCGCGCCCTCAGCCGCGCACGCAACCTCGGTCGAAAACCCGTGTTCACGCGATTCCCATCCGCCCCCTCGACGCGGTTCGCCACCATCCTGGCCAGCTTACTCGCGATAGCTGCTCAATTCGACTAAAATGCACGTTAAGAGAGTATTAGCGTGAGCTATTGCTCGTGAGACAGCTTATGGGATCATTTGGAACAAATCAAGAACATACGGGTGGCAACGGCGGACCACGACGGCGAAACCGTCCTAGAAATCGATCGCGCGGCCGTTCTTTTCCCAGTCGCCGTAGCGGGTCGGGTCGGGACCGTCGCGCCCGCCGATCTCGACCGGGCGGGGCTTGTCCGGGCGCGCAGGCGCGCGCGGGGCGGGTTCGGATGCCCCGGAGGGCTTTTTCCGTCCCGCCGCCTCGCCCGCGCGATCAGGCGGGGTCGTTTCAAGCTTGGTCATCGGATCTCCCTTGGCGGGTGGATTGAAGGGGGCTGGCGTCTCCCTCCATGTCTAACGCATGAGCGACCAAATCGGTACCGGTCCTGGCGCCGGCGGGCCGATTCATCGGTCTGCCGGACGGGCAACCCCGCGCAAAACCCAAAAAAAGGGGCGATTCCATGCGAATCGCCCCTAAGGATCCCTGGAGGAGTGTGGAGGGAGTGAGCGATAGCCTTCCTGCCGAAGGCTCCCTTCCCACCGTACATCCCTGAAACGATGGATCGGGTCTCCCTACCCCTTTCCTCGCAATATCCATGCCAACCCACGCGATTGCCCACGGATTCAAGGTCGTCCGTAGTTAATCGCGCCTTGGGCTCGGGCGGCGGCGCGGGCGGCGACGCGAAACTGTAAAGAGTCCCGACACCGCGCTTCCGCCGAAATCGATCATCGTTCACTGCATTGCGCGAGTGTCTTGTTGAAAAAACAATGGGTTGATCACGATTTCGGGGAAAATTCCGTACTCGCGAAACTGTCAAGAAATCCGACAGCCCCGCCCCGGGCGCGAGGCCGCGCCCACGACCGTCGACGCGACCGTCGACGCGACCGTCGACAGGACGCGGCGCTTCGCGCACCATGGCGCCATGTCCCGCTCCGTCCCCGATTCGCGCGCCACGGCGCTCGACCTTCTCGCCGCCGTCCTCGACCACGGGCGGCCGCTCGACGAGGCGGTCGCCGGGCACGCGGGCCTGGTGGCGCTGACCCCGCGCGACCGCGCCTTCGCCCGCCTCATGGTCGCGACCACCCTGCGCCGCCTGGGCCAGATCGACGCGATGCTCGACGCCTGCCTCGAACGCCCGCTGCCCGAGCGCGCGCGCCCGACGCGTCATGCGCTGCGCCTCGGGATCTGCCAGCTCGTCTTTCTCGGCACCGCTCCGCACGCCGCGGTCGACAGCGCCGTGACGCTCGCCGCCGCCCGGGGCGGGGCGCGGTTTCGCGGCCTGGTGAATGCGATCCTGCGGCGGCTGGCGCGAACCGGCGCCGAGATCGCCGCCGGACAGGACGCCGCGCGCCTCGACACCCCCGACTGGCTGTGGAAAAGCTGGACCGCCGCCTATGGCGCCGAGACCGCGCGCCGAATCGCGAGCGCGCATCTCGGCGATCCGCCGCTCGACATCACGGTGGCGCGCGAGCCGGCGGCCTGGGCCGAGCGCCTGGAAGCCGAAATCCTGCCGACGGGAACGCTGCGCCGCCCCCTGCGCGGCCTGGTCGAGGCCCTTCCCGGCTATGACGAAGGCGCGTGGTGGGTGCAGGACGCCGCCGCCGCGATGCCCGCGCGCCTGCTGGGCGAGATCGCGGGCGAAACCGTCCTCGACCTCGTCGCGGCGCCCGGCGGCAAGACCGCGTAGCTCGCGGCGGCGGGGGCGCGGGTGGTTGCGGTCGATCGTCCCAAGCGTCTTGCGCGCCTGCGCGAAAACCTTGCCCGGCTGAACCTCGCGGCCGAGACGATCGCCGCCGACATCGCCTGCTGGCGGCCGCCGGCGCCCGCGCCCTTCGTGCTGCTGGACGCGCCCTGCACGGCGACCGGCACGATCCGCCGCCATTCCGACGTCGCGCGCATCAAGTCGGCCGCCGACGTCGACCGGCTCGCCCGGGTGCAGGACGCGCTGCTCGACGCCGCCGCCGAGATGCTCGCGCCCGGTGGGCGGCTGGTTTATTGCGTCTGCTCGCTGGAGCCCCGCGAGGGGCCGGAGCGCGCCGCCGCCTTGCTCGCGCGGCGCGCCGACCTCGCCCGCGAGCCGATCGCGGCGGCCGAGATCGGCGGGCTTTCGGCGGCGATCACCGCCGAAGGCTCGCTGCGCACGCTGCCTTGCCATCTCGCCGCGCAAGGCGGGCTCGACGGCTTTTACGCGGTGCGCTTGCGGCGCATGGCGTAAGCTGGTACCAAACCGCCATGCTCCAGCGCCCGCGCGTCGCGCCGTCGATCCTCGCCGCCGATTTCGCCCGCCTCGGCGAGGAATTGCGCGCGATCACCGAAGCGGGCGCCGATTACGTCCACATCGACGTGATGGACGGCCATTTCGTGCCCAACATCACCATCGGCCCGGCGGTGGTGAAGGCGCTGCGCCCCCATTCCGACCTGCCGTTCGACGTTCATCTGATGATCGCGCCCGCGGACCCCTATCTCGCCGCCTTCGCCTAGGCGGGCGCCGACATCATCACCGTCCACGCCGAGGCCGGGCCGCATTTGCACCGCAGCCTTCAGGTCATCCACGGCCTCGGCAAGCGGGCCGGCGTCTCGCTCAATCCGGCGACCCCGGTGGACGCGGTCGCGCATGTGCTCGACCTGGTCGATCTGGTTCTGGTGATGAGCGTCAATCCGGGCTTCGGCGGCCAGACATTCATCGCCTCGGCGCTCGACAAGATCGTCGATCTCCGCCGCCGGATCGACGCCACCGGGCGGACCATCGACCTCGAGGTCGACGGCGGCGTCAACGCCGAGACCGCGCCCCAAGCGCGCGCCGCCGGCGCCGACGTGCTGGTCGCGGGCTCGGCGGTGTTCGCGGGCGCGGCCGGATCCTACGCCGACAATATCGCGCGCATCAGGGGCTGAGGCCGCATGAGCGAGAGCCGCGCCATCGCCATCGCTCACCCGGCGCGCGGGGTCGCGACGCGGCGGCGGCTCGGCGGGCGGCTGCGCAATCTGTTTTACGGCTCGGCGCTTTACCGCGCGAGCCTGCGTGGGCGCGTCCCCGACCGGCTCGCGCGCGCCCCCGCCGACCCCTGGGCGGGCGACGCCGCGCGCGGGCGCATGATCCTGTCGGGCCATTACCCCTTCGCCGGCGAGGCGGTCTCGGCGAGCGACGGCGTGCCCTGGTACCCGGCGGCGGCGAGCCGCGCCTGGATCGTCGAGGCCCATGGCTTCGGCTGGCTGCGCGATCTCGCGGCGGTCGGCGGCGAGGATGTGCGCGCCGCCATGCGCGCCGCGATCGGCGGCTGGATCGAGCGCTGCGGCAACTGGCGCCCCACGGTCTGGCGCGCCGACGTGATCGGCCGCCGCCTCGCGGCCTGGCTCGGCCAGGCGGACGTCTTGATGAACGGCGCCGAGCCCGCGTTCCAACGCGCGTTTCTCGCCAGTCTCGCCACCCAGCTTCGCCATCTTTCGCGGGTCGCCGCGACCGACGTCGACGGCGAGGCGCGGATCGCGGCGCTCGCCGGGCAGGTGATCGCCGGGCTGGCGCTGCCGGGAGAGGCGCGGCGCGCGGGCCAGGGGCTCCGAACCCTCGGCCAGGAGCTCGGCCGCCAAATCCTCGCCGACGGCGGCCAGTTCGAGCGCAGCCCGGCCGCCCAGTTCCGCGTCTTTCGCGATCTCGTCGCCCTGCGCGCGGCGCTCGCGCAAGCCCGCGTGCCGACTCCCGCGCCGCTCCAGGGCGCGATCGACCGCGCCGCGCCGATGCTGCGCTTCTTCCGCCACGGCGACGGCGGGCTGGCGCTGTTCAACGGCGCGACCGATGGCGACGTCGCCGCGATCGACGCCGCCCTGGCGCTGGGCGAGGCCCGGGGACGGCCGCCGGCGAGCGCGCCGCACACCGGGTTCGAGCGACTCGAGGCCGGGGCGGGGCTGGTCATCGTCGACGTCGGCGCGCCACCTCCGATCGCGAGCCCGCTGACCCACGCCGGGCCGCTCTCCTTCGAGTTCGGCGTCGGGCGCGAGCGCCTGATCGTGAACTGCGGCGCCCATGCCGGCGATCACCCCGCCTGGCGCGAGGCCCAGCGCGCGACCGCCGCCCATTCGACCGCGACCATCGACGACACCAACGCCTTCGAGATCGACGCCGACGGCATGGCGCGCCGCGAGCGACCGCGCGTCACCTGCGCGCGCCACGAGGACGAGGGCAACATCTGGATCGACGCCCAGCACGACGGATACTGCCCGCTTTTCGGACTGACCCACCGCCGCCGCATGTACCTCGCCGCCGACGGCGCCGATCTGCGCGGCGAGGACGTGTTTCGCAACAGCGGCGCGATGCCCGCCCCGAGCGGCAAGGGGACCCGGACCTTCGCGATCCGCTTCCACCTCCACCCGAGCGTCAAGGCGTCGCTGGTGGGCGACGGCTCGGGCGCGCTTCTCCGGCTGCGCCGGGGCGGCGGCTGGCGACTGCGCGCGGCGGGCGCGGCGATGCAGCTCGCGGAAAGCGTCTATCTCGGCGAGGGCGGGCAGATGCGCCGCTCCGAGCAGGTCGTGCTCTCGGGGCCGATTAAGGGCGCGACAACCACCGTCAAATGGGCGCTCGGCCGGATCGACAAGCGCGATTGATCGCTCTTTCGGGCGAAAGCGACTCCAGAGCGCCCGATCCGTTCAGTCGGCGTTCCCCCTCCCCCCGCCCCCTCGACGGGGGAGAGGTGGGTGGGGGTGCGGGTCGAGGCGCGAGAGGCGCCGATTCGGTCTAAAAAATCAGGCCCTAAAGCTGCCAGCGGCGCATGCCCTCGGGCAGCGCGATGGCGCGCCACATGCCCTTGACGTCGGCGATCAGCGCGCCGTCGGCGGCGATCCGCGAGAAGGTCGCGGCGGTGAAGCCCCGGTACTCGTCGTGGGGCACGGCGCCGATCACGGCGTCGTAGTCGCGGGCGCGGGCGAGGTTGGGCATCAGATCGATGTCGAGGAAGCGCTTGGCCTCCCCGGGGTCGGCGAGCGGGTCGTGGACGTCGACCGCGAGCCCGTGGCGACGCAGGCCCGCGATGATATCGACCACCCGGGTGTTGCGCAGGTCGGGCACGTTCTCCTTGAAGGTGAGGCCGAGCATCAGGACCCGGCCCGAGGGCACCCGCTCGGCGATCTCGTCGGCGACGAAGAACCCCATGCCGTCGTTGATGCGCCGGCCGGCGAGGATGATCTCGGGCTCGTGGCCGACCTCCTTGGCGCGATGGGCGAGATAGAAGGGATCGACCCCGATGCAATGGCCGCCCACCAGCCCGGGGCGGAAGTCGAGGAAGTTCCACTTGGTGTTGGCGGCGTCGATCACGTCGTGCGCCGAGATGCCGAGCCGGTGGAAGATGCGCGTGATCTCGTTGATGAAGGCGATGTTGATGTCGCGCTGGGCGTTCTCGATCACCTTGGTGGCCTCGGCGGTGGCGATGTCGCGGGCGAGGAACACGCCACCCGAGGTGATCGTCCCGTAGATCGCGGCGAGCCGCTCGGCGACCTCGGGGGTCTGGCCCGAGACGACCTTGGTGATGCGCTCGACCGTGTGCTCGCGGTCGCCCGGGTTGATGCGCTCGGGCGAGTAGCCGAGGAAGAAGTCCGTGCCGCATTCGAGCCCCGAGGCCGCCGCCGCCTCGCGGCCGCAGACCTCCTCGGTCACGCCCGGGTAGACCGTGCTCTCGACCACGACGATTCCGTCCTTGGAAAGATACGCGCCGGCCGTGCGCGCGGCCGCGCGCAGCGCCGAAAGATCGGGGCGATTGTCGGCGTCGACCGGGGTCGGCACGGTGATGATGAAGACCTCCGCCCCCGCCATGGCGGCCGGATCGGCGCTGTATTCGAGGGACGAGGCGCGCAGCGCCGCGCTTTCGACCTCGCCGGTGCGGTCGAAGCCCTCGGCGAGCTCGGCGACGCGCGCGGCGCTCTTGTCATGGCCGACGACCGGGAAATGGCGCGCCAGCGCGACGGCCAGCGGCAGCCCGACATAGCCGAGCCCGATCACGGCGATACGCGGCGAATCCGACATGATTCTGGTTCCTTTCCGATTACCGGCGCGGTCCCGAGCGCGCCGATCTAGCCCGTCCCCACATGGGTTGTCAATCTGCCCCCGGCGCGCTGCGATCCCGTTCATCCCGGTCTCGCGGCACGAGGCCGAGACGGGCGAGTTGATGGTCGATGACGCGGCGCTCGTCGTAAAGCGCCAGCGCGCGGGCGCGGCCGGCCGCGCCCATGCGGCGGCGCAGCGCGGGGTCGCGGACGAGACGGTCGAGCGCCAGGCCGAGCGCGGCCGGGTCGCGGACCGGCGCGAGAAATCCGGTTTCGCCGTCGACCACCTCCTCGCGGCTGCCGCGAATATCGGTCGCGACCACGGGCAGGCCGGCCATCATCGCCTCGATGATCGAGCGCGGCATGCCCTCGCGATGCGACGGCAGGGTGAAGACGTCGGCGGCGCGCAGAATGTCGGGCACGTCCTCGCGCCGGCCGAGCAGGCGGATGCGCGGCGCGAGCATCGGGTCCGAGGTCGCGGCCTCGATCTCGGCCTCGATCGCACGGGCATGATCGCTCGCCAGCCGCTCGCCGACCACCCAGAGCACCGCCTCGACCCGGCGCATGGCCTTGAACAATTCGGGATAGCCCTTCTCGGCGACCAGGCGACCGACGGCGACGATCGCCACCGCGTCCTCGGGCGTGGCGAGCTCGGCGCGCAGGCGCCGCCGGGTCGCGCCCTCGTCGGCGGCGGGGGCGAAGCGCGCCGGATCGACGCCGTTGCCGATCGCCTCGATCGCGCCGCCCCGGCAAAGATGCAGCCGGCGCGCGGTCTCGGCGTCCTCCTCGGCTTGGGTGAACAGAACGTCGGTCAGCCGTCCGCCCAGCCATTCGAGGGCGATGAACGGCGCGCGCGCGCGCCAGGACATGCGGTCGTGGAAGTAGAAGCCATGCGCGGTGTAGACCACGCGCGGCACCCCCGTCCGCCAGGCGGCGATCCGCCCGACCAGCGCCGCGACCGGCGTGTGCACATGCACGAGATCGAAACGCTCGGCGCGGAACAGGCGCGCCAGCGCCCGATAGGCGCGGGCGTGGTTGGCGAGGTCGAGATCGCGCGAGAACGCCACCGTCTCGACCCGGACGCCGCGCGCCCGCGCGCGCGCGACCAGCGGCCCGTCGGCGCAGACGGCGACCACCTCGTGCCCGGCGCCCGCCATGCGCTCGATCAGCGGCAGGAGGAAGTGGTAGAGCGTGAAATCGACCGCGCAGAGCTGGCAGATCTTCATGCCGTCCCCGCTCAGGGCCGCGTCGGGGGGCTGGGCGGATCGATCCACATGGCGAACCAGAGCTCGAGCATCAGCAGCGCCCAGATGCGCGGGTGATGGAGCACGCGCCCACCGACGTGCTCGTCGAGCATCGCGCGCACCGCGTCCTCGCGGAACAGCCCGCGCGCGATGGCGCGCTCGGACAGGAGCGTGTCGTAGACCAGCGGCTTCATCTCGCCCCGAATCCAGCGGTCGATGGGCACGCCGAAGCCCATCTTGGGCCGGTAGAGGATCTCGCGCGGGAGCCAGGGTTCGAGCGCCGATTTCAGCAGCGACTTGGTGCGCGCACCACGCATCTTCTGGCGCGCCGGGATCCCGGCGGCGAAGGCCATGAATTCGTGATCGAGGAACGGCGAGCGGCCTTCGAGCCCATGCGCCATGCTGGCGACGTCGACCTTCACCAGAAGATCGTCGGGAAGATAGCTGTGGATATCGGCGTAGGCCGCGCGGGCGTCGTCGCAGCCGCGGCCCGCGAACCATGTCTCGATCCGCAACAGCGCGCGATGCGCCAGCCGGTCCCGCATGCGCTCGCCATAAAGCGACTCCTTCTGGAGATCGTTGAAATAGGCGATCCAGCGGCCGTAGCGCTCGGGCGCGGAGGCCGCGGCGTCGACCAGGAAGCGCCGCGCGTAGCGCAGGACCCGGTGGCGGCTGGCGGCGAACGGCAGCGCCCGGCCGAGCGCTCCCATGGCGTCGCGGCACGGCGCCGGCAGCCGGTCCAGCCAGGCCGCCGCGCGGCAGCCGGCATAGCGCGGATAGCCGAGAAACGCCTCGTCGCCGCCGTCGCCGTTGAGCGCCACGGTCACATGGGCGCGCGTGATCTCGGAGACGTACCAGGTGGGCAGCGCCGAGGAATCGGCGAACGGCTGGCCGTAATGCCATACCAGCCGGGGCAGGATGTCGAGGGCGTGGGGCTCGACCACGAACTCGTGGTGATCGGTGCCGTAGCGCTCGGCGACGATCCGGGCGTAGCGACGCTCGTCGTAGGCCGCATCCTCGAAGCCGATGGTGAAGGTCTTGACCGGCCCCGAGGACGCCCGCGCCATGGCCGCGACCACGCCCGCCGAATCGACCCCGCCCGAGAGAAACGCGCCGAGCGGCACGTCGGAGATCAGCCGTAGACGCACCGATTCCTCGAGCCGCGCGCGAATTTCGGCCTCGAGCTCGGCGCGCGGGCGCAGGCGCGCGGCCTCGGGCTCGGAGAGCGACCAGTAGCGCGCGCACCGCGTTCGCCCGTCGGCCTCGACCACCATGTAATGCGCGGGCGGCAGCGCCTCGATCCCGACGAAGGCGGTCTTGTGCGCGGGCACGTACTGATAGGTGAGGTATTCGTGGATCGCGTCGAGATCGGGCGCGCGCGTCACCCCGGGCCAGGCGAGGATCGCCTTGATCTCGGAGCCGAACAGGAACAGGCCGTTCGTGCGCCCCCCCTCGCCGCGCCGGTAGTAAAGCGGCTTCTGCCCCAGTCGATC
>Ga0114931_10011115_pt1 | contig 10669 bp, 11 predicted proteins | sample 2SBtaG_FD_89579 | JGI IMG/M metagenome (GOLD analysis project Ga0114931, IMG submission 89579) | Deep subsurface microbial communities from Kolumbo volcano to uncover new lineages of life (NeLLi) - 2SBTROV14_V59a metaG | ecosystem: Environmental > Aquatic > Marine > Volcanic | place: Kolumbo...
AACGGACAATAATCGGGTTTCAGTTTTGCTTTGTTGTAGTGGCGCCCTCCAGGCTGGCCGCCGTTTCCTGTTCAATAAATTGTTCAATCATCGGCGCAGGAATAGCACCCACCTGCCGGGCACGTAATTCACCATGTGGGCCATAGGCAAGGAATGATGGCGTCCCGATCCAGTCTTCACCGGTTATTCGCATAAACTCCAGTGCGACTGCTTCCGGTTCTCCGATGAGATTGGTGAAATTGAGTTGATGGGTTTTTATAAACTGTGCCGCATCAGCTCGACCCTCCCGGCCATCAAGCGAAACACCCAGGACGACAGCGTCTTTATTCTGGTGGGTTTTGTGAAACTCAACATACTGGTGGGCTTCTGCCGCACAGACATGACAATCCGACGCCCAGAACATAACAATCAACCATTTTCCATTCCCTTTGTATTCTTCAAAAGTATGCGCCTTACCCTCCATGTCATAAAACGGGCTGCCTGCAGCCGAAGCCACCGACAATATCAGGCTGGAAATCAGTGTGATCAACCACTTATGCAGATTTAACTTATTCATCTTTTCTTGCCTGCTAAACAGTTCTTACCAGTACGACTGCAAAATTCCCACATGGTTCCCACCACGCTTATTACGCCCTGTTACGTCTGGCTGAAGTAATTCTGTAAATACTGCTCGAAAGTCATGGAATCCGCTGCCTCTATTGCCCGTTGTTTTTCCAGTGACTCGCTTGCTGCATCAATAAAAAATCCTGTCCTGTCTTTATTTTCAGACAGTGAACGAAAATACCGATGATGCTTCTCGGACATACGCTTGGCATAGTGATAAAACCTTCTTTTTCCTTGCGCATTTCATCCAGCATAATGGCAGAGGGTGTTCTGTCAGGATCGGCAACGACTTCCATTTGCGCTTTTAAAGCCCGGGTGTAATATTTGTTGTTATTCACAGTGTCCAGAAATTCGCTGACACCTGTCATTTGTTCGCAAAGCTCCTGTGCCCACGACTTCAGTGATTGTATGTCACCATTACGTTGAAGTTGCAGTGACGGGTCACGACCATGATGAGCGGTAAAGATTTCATTATGATTAATTTCCTTTCTCTCCAATGTGCTGACCTGCGGACTGTCCTGAAGAAGACAAAACGTCATTAATATTTCGAGAAAGTAAAGTTGCTCCGTACCGATGCCAAGTGGTTCGAACGCATTAACATCCAGCGAACGCAATTCGACATACCGAATGCCACGCTTTTTTAACGCCAGTGTCGGCTTTTCATTGTTGCTGAGCACCTGCTTCGGGCGTATGGTGCTGTAATATTCATTCTCAATCTGCAGAATATTCGCATTGAGTTGCCGATATTCGCCATTGACTTTAACGCCGATCTTTTCATACTCAGGACATGGTGTGTCAATCGAACTGGCAAGACTTTTAATATAGTTCTCCAACGAATCGTAACAGATGTTAACGCCGGTTTCGTTTTCCTTGTTGTTCTGATAACCGATGTCGCCCATGCGCAAGGAAGTGGCAAATGGTTCATAGTAGGTATTATCATCAAAGTCTTTCAGTGTGGTTGGCTGACCACCAAGAAATGATTTACATACAGCAGGTGAGGCACCAAAAAGATAAGGGATCAACCAACCATAACGCTGCAGGTTGCGAATCAATGCGAAATAGGATTTTGATATAAAAGTCTGTAATAAGCGGCTGTCTTTTTCCTGTCCCTGATAAACAGGCCAGAAAGTGTCTGCAAATGAGTAATTGTAATGAACACCTGCAATCACCTGCATAACACGACCATACCGATGACCCAGGCCGCGCCGGTAAACCGTTTTCATCAATCCGGCATTGGAGCTGCCATATTGCGCAATGGGAATACTGGTTTCACCCGCGACAACACAAGGCATACTGGTCGCCCATAACAATTCGTTATCAAGTCGACTGTATACAAACTGCTGTGTGTCCTGAAGAAATTGAAGTGACTCTTCTGACCGGGCAAAAGGTGGTGTGATAAATTCAATAAGTGCTTCTGAATAATCCGTTGTGATATAGGGATTGGTCAGCGCCGAACCCAGTACGGAAGGATGCGGTGTCTGTGAAATAGAACCCTCAGGGTTGACGCGTAAGCTCTCTTTTTCAAGCCCTGTTTTACTCCCCGCAAAGAATGATGGATCAGCCCCGGTTGCAAGGCGAGACAAGCGATTTTCCAGAAGTGAATACAAAATAAAGGGTTCCCGTTAAATAAAGATGTATTTGACTACTTGCTGATTATAACGCTTTTCGTCGTCAGCATAAGTAAGGTATAACATGACTATGATAATCAGGCCCCTGCTGAGCAACCTGGAATGACCATGACACATATGAGAAAACGAACTCTGGTTATCGCAGGTATTATTGCTGCGCTTATTCTTCTTTTCTGGTTCATGTCCAGAGCAGAACCTGTGCGCGTTATTGTCAAGGAAGTTGACCAGGGAACAGTGGAGTCTACGGTCGCCAATACACGCGCCGGTACTGTCAACGCTTGTCAACGGGCGCGGCTCGCGCCAGCTTCAGGAGGGCAAATTGCCAGGCTTCCCGTAAAAGAAGGCGATCAAGTTAAAGCCGGCCAACTTCTGCTGGAGATCTGGAACGAAGATATCGCGGCAGAACTTTTATTTGCAAAGCACGAAACAAAGACAAAACAGGCTCAATCGGAAGAGGCCTGCATCAAGGCTGATGTCACTCAACGCGAGGCCGAACGCTTGCGAAAACTGCTCAAGAGGAAATTGGCCTCTGAAGAGAAAGCAGACCGTGCTATTGGCGATGCCAAATCAGCTGCCGCTGCCTGCAAGGCAGCGAAAGCATCGATCCTGGTCAGTGTCGCACGTGTGGCCATGGCCAAAGCGGCACTGGAACGTACCATACTACGTGCTCCGTTTGATGGAACCGTCGCGGAAGTCAACGGTGAACTCGGCGAATTCATTACACCTTCTCCCGTAGGTGTGCCCACACTGCCAGCCATCGATCTGGTCGATAACAGTTGTCTTTATGTGACTGCATCTATTGATGAGGTTGATGCACCGGCGATACGCGCCGGTATGCCGGCGCGTATTACCCTTGATGCTTTCAAGAAGCGAACCTTTCCTGCAAAAGTGCGACGCGTTGCACCCTATGTGCTCGACCGTGAAAAACAGGCGCGCACGGTTGACATTGAAGCCGATTTCGCCAACCCACAAGATATACAAAACCTGTTAGCCGGTTACAGTGCTGATGTTGAAGTCATATTGAGCGTTAAGAAGAATGCTATACGTGTGCCTACAGAAGCGATAAAAGATAATAACACCGTGCTGATATTTGATGACGGTGTGCTGGAAGAGCGCACTATCGAAACAGGAATCTCCAATTGGATATTTACTGAAATAATCAAAGGTGTCAGCGTTGGAGAGCAGGTTGTCACTTCGGTAGACCGGGAAGGCGTCGTTCCCGGCGCTGACGCACTCCTGGAAAAATAGATTTAACTACCGAATATGATTCGGCTCGAGGCAATTCACCGCGTGTTTCAGGTAGGCGATCAGGAAGTTCCTGCGCTTGATAATGTTTCGCTGTCTGTAAAACAAGGTGAGTATCTCTCCATTATGGGGCCCTCCGGCTCCGGTAAATCCACTTTGTTGAATATCATAGGCCTGCTCGACCAACCCACCTCTGGCAAATACATTCTCGATCAGGATAATGTGACTGACCTTGATGACGAAGCGCTTGCCAAAACAAGGCGTGAACGTATTGGTTTTGTTTTCCAGTTTTTTCACTTGTTGCCACGACTAACCGCCGCTGAAAATGTAGAGCTACCTATGGTGCTCGATCGTATTTCTCCAGCCAAACGCAAACAGCGTGTCAACGATGCGTTGAATGCAATGGGTCTTTCTGATCGTACACACCATCGTCCCGATCAGTTATCCGGTGGGCAACGGCAGCGTGTGGCCATCGCACGAGCAACGGTATTGGAACCACGCATTTTACTGGCTGATGAACCGACAGGCAATCTGGACCGCCGTTCTGGTCAGGATGTTATCAAGATTCTGGAAGGGCTGAACAAAGAAAAGGGAATTACACTGATTATCGTGACACACGATCCTGAGGTGGGTCATCGTACCCATCGACAGATCCATATGATTGATGGTCGCATCGTTGAAGATGCCGGACAACGACCATCATGAGATACCCCGATATCATGATATTTGTACTCGGTGCGTTATCACGTTACCGGGTACGTACATCCTTAATCTTGCTCGCCATGTCAATTGGTATTGCGTCGATTATTGTGCTGACATCACTTGGTGAAGGCGCACGCCGTTATGTCATTGGTGAATTCGCCTCGCTCGGCACCAACCTGGTTATCGTCATTCCGGGGCGATCGGAAACCTCAGGAGGTTCACCTGCCATGTTGCTGGGCTCGACTACACGCGACCTGACTATTGCTGATGCCGTCGCCATCAAACGTCATGCCGCCGTCAAACAAGTTGCGCCTGTCTTTGTTGGCGCTGCTTCCATTTCTCATAACCAGCGCGACCGGGATGCGCCCGTGCTGGGCTCGACCTCAGAACTTCTGGATATCCGTCACTGGAAGCTGGCGCGCGGAAAATTCTTACCAACTGTTGATCCTGAGCGTGCTAATTCTGTGTGTGTACTTGGCACAAAAATCCGTAACGAACTATTCGGGAATGAGTCAGCCCTTGGTCAATGGGTACGTCTGGGTGATCGCCGCTTTCGGGTCATCGGTATTCTTGCCTCCGAGGGACGCTCGATCGGTGTTGATGTACAGGATCTGGTTGTCATTCCGGCGGCTTCTGCACGAATACTGTTCAATACACCATCATTGTTCAGAATTTTGATTGAAGCAAAGACACTCGACGCCATACCGGCCGTCAAGAAACACACTATTAACACGATCAAGGCGCGCCACCAGGGCGAAGAGGATGTCACCGTCATTACCCAGGATGCCGTGCTGTCTACCTTCGACCGGATACTTAAAGCGTTGACCGTGACTGTCGCTGGCATCGCTGCTATTAGTCTTGGCGTTGCCGGGATTCTAATAATGAATATTATGTTAGTCGCTATCAGCCAACGCACGGCGGAGATTGGTTTACTCAAGGCGCTCGGTGCCCCTGCCCGTCAAATCGTTGTGTTATTTCTGGCAGAAGCCGCTACCTTGTCGTTTGTTGGCGCATGTCTCGGCGTTGTGCTGGGTGAATTCGGTAGTTGGGTGATCGGTAAAATCTATCCGACATTGCCGTTGGGTGCTCCCTGGTGGGCAGTGCTGGCTGCATTTACAACGGCGATCGTCACAGGCCTGGTATTCGGCGCCTTGCCAGCTCGCCGGGCAGCCCGTCTCGATCCTGTTTTGGCGCTTGCACATAAGTAAAGTCAACAACATCTTTATTACTGAACTGGCACTCACGTACAAACAGGATCAACGGACATGTTAATTCAGGATCTCACACGTTTGGCCACCGGGGCGATTATCGCTCAACGATTGCGTGCCTTACTCACCGTACTCGGGATCGCTATCGGCATCGCGGCCGTTGTTTTGCTGACCTCTATCGGTGAGGGCATTCACCGGTTCGTACTGGCCGAATTTACCCAGTTTGGTACTACTCTGATTGGCATCAATCCAGGCAAAGTCTCTACCCACGGTGGCTCAGTCGGTGTCTTTGGTACTGAGCGACCTTTATCGATCGGTGATGCTCTGGCATTGAAACGCGTTCCCCATGCCACTGCTGTCGTACCTGTAGTCCAGGGCAACGGTGAAGTCGAGGCTGCTCAAAAACGACGACGAACCACTATCTATGGTGTTGGCGCTGATTTTCCACGTGCCTTTCGGTTCAAGCCAGCCGCTGGCCAGTTTTTACCACAGGATGATCCCAATTCACCGCGCGCATTTGCCGTGCTCGGTAGCAAGCTGCGTCATGAATTGTTTGGCAGTAAGAACCCCCTCGGTACATTTATACGCATCGCCGGCAACCGCTACCGCATTGTAGGCACGATGGAAGCTAAGGGACAGGTTCTGGGCTTTGATCTCGACGATACGGTGTACATCCCTGCATCTCGTGCGCTTGAGCTATTCAATCGTGACAGTTTGATGGAGATTGATCTTGTTTATGAAGAAGGCGCACCCGAAGATGAAGTCGTTAAAAGTATCAAACGCATCCTGACTGCCCGCCATGGGCGCGATGATGTCACTATTACCACTCAAAAACAGATGCTGGATGTGCTCGGTTCAGTACTCGATGTGTTGACATTCGCGGTTGGCGCCCTTGGCAGCGTGTCACTGCTCGTCGGTGGCGTTGGTATTCTAACTATCATGATTATCGCCGTGCGTGAACGTACACCGGAAATTGGCTTGTTGCGAGCATTGGGCGCACCACGCAACCAGATACTGGGTTTGTTCCTTGGTGAAGCTGTCGTTCTGGCGGCATTGGGTGGAGTGACTGGTCTGGTGATAGGCGTCGGTGGTGCACAATTGTTGCACATGGCATTACCCGCTCTGCCTGTCCACACGCCCTGGTCCTATGTCATCCTGGCAGAAGTGCTCGCTGTGGTCATTGGTTTGCTCGCCGGGATCCTCCCGGCCAGGCGCGCAGCACAACTCGACCCGGTTGATGCCCTTCGATCTGAATAGCTGGCCGATCTAATATGCAATCACCTTTTTCATTTAAGACGCTACTGCTTTTTGTCGTACTGCTTGTTTTTCTGGTCACGGTCATCCAGATCGGCATCATTAGTATCGTGTTCGATAAACTCGGCATATCCCGTGACGGTGTACTGCTCCTGTTGTTCTCGTCACTGTTTGGCAGCGCTATCAACATTCCTTTGTTTTCAATACATGCTGAGTTACCAAGAGATGGGCAGACACCGGTAATTTTACGTGGGCTATTACGCCAGCCGGTCATTAAGTTCCAGGGAAAGACGATTGTTGCCCTCAATGTTGGCGGGTGCCTGATACCGTTGGTATTTTCCTTGTACCTGATAGCCACTCAACCAATATCCTTGATCTCGGTCATTGTATCAATAGCTATTGTATCGACAATTAGTCATATGGTCAGCCAGCCTTTCCCTGGCCTGGGCATTGGTATGCCGATTCTTGTAGCACCTCTTTCCGCTGCCCTGGTTGCTATTCTCGCAGCGCCTGAGCACAGCGCACCGCTTGCTTATATTTGCGGGACTCTGGGGGTGCTGATTGGTGCTGACTTGTTGCGATTAAAAGATATACGCAAAATGGGTGTGCCTATGGCTTCCATCGGTGGTGCAGGCACATTTGACGGCATCTTTATCACCGGAATCGTTGCAGTCCTCCTCGCCTGACACCCATTTAATTTTTCACTGCTATTTAAGAATAGCCTGGATGAAGGGGCAAGTATCCTGCTCACGTTTGACCTGGATCAATGCGATTAATCCACTCCAATGATATTTTTCAATTATGAGAAATGCCTGATTTGAAGGCTGTAAATTGTGCAAAATCATGAAAGGAGGTATTAAAATGGCTACCAATATTCCTGTAAAGAAAAGTGAAAAAACGGGCAAGTATGTACACCCTTTAAGCATGTTTGAAGAAATGGAAAATTGGGCTGGAGATGTTTTTCCGCGTGGTTGGTTACACCCCTTTCAGCGGACTAGCTCACTTCTGACTACCGAGCTACCACAAGTGGATGTGATAGACCGTGAATCCGAGGTTGTAGTTCGAGCTGCCTTACCCAGCTTCAGCAAGGATGAAGTTGAAGTTTCGGCAACCGATGATTCGATCACGATCCGTGGTCAAAAGGAAGAAAAAGAGGAAGAGGGCAAGGAAGACGGGGAATACTACCGGCGGGAAATCCGTACAGAAAACTTTCTACGGACACTACACCTGCCAGCCATTGTGGATGACAAGAACGCCAAGGCGACTTTCAAGAAAGGCATGCTGGAAATCACGCTGCCCAAAACGGAAAACGCTAAACGTCACACAGTGGCAATTGAGGATGCATGACTGTCTTGGTACACACAGCAGTACCCATGCCCGGCTTACGTCGGGCATTTTTTTACCTGCAAGTATTCCCTGGGATAAAACTGTTCTGAAACGATCCAGTTTCAATTAAGTATGTCAGCTTACCAGCTGACGTACTTGAGCGATAAGTTTCTTTTTTTGCTTGCTCTTTAATTTCGTGAACAGCATGATCAATTCTGCCATATCATCATCACTGGCATACAAGTATGCCACTGTACCACCAAGAGACTTCATCATATTATACGCCGTCTGGTAATCCGGAGTATGTCTCCCCCGCTCGTATTGATTAATACGCGGACTTGCTGATGATTCATCGATCCCTGCCAAAATCCCCAACTTCTTTTGTGTTAACCCAACCTCAAGACGGACTTGCCTCAGCCGCCTGGGAACGGGTGATCCAGATTTACTCATATCAAGATCTCTTATTTATTGTTATGTGTCTGTAGAGTGAGGGCATCAGATTCATACATTTATCAGTTTGAAACCACTAATGATTTCTTAGTGGATATATAGTTCTAAGGGCACCTTAGTAAATTCAAATATTATTGTATTGTTGATTCCTATTATATGGATAATTTTTTTGAATGAATGTTATTTTTATACCCTGGTTTCATTAATTAACAAATAATTGATAATATAAAACGCTTGGTGCGTTTAAACCGATGATACTTTTACACGATGTAACCCGACTGATATAACCCCTGTACAGGCAGTGGATATTATTGTGCTCTGCATACTCGTTTTCACTGGCAACTGTCAGTCAGCCCCGACAGTCGGTGGCTTTATCGCCAGTATGGCCCGATATCGTTTTTTTAACCAAAGAATCTCCGGATATTTGTGCAAATGGGGCTATTTTGATGGACAAAAACAGGTAGCCGGATAATACAATTAATCTGAAAATGTTCACTCCAGACAAGCGATCAGGTAACATTAGCTAAGTCAATCTTACATCAGGCGTGATCCATACGCACGATAACAACGAGAGAGAAAAGTCCCATGATCAAGAAAATCATCATCAGCGTCCTTATTGGCGTCCCGGTTGTCCTCATCGGCATTGTTGTCTATTTCACGCTGAATCTGAACAGCATTGTTAAAGAGGGTGTGGAAACAATAGGGCCGAAAATCACCAAATCCGAGGTGCGTCTTGGCTCGTCAAATATTTCTGTTTTTGATGGTAAAGGAAAACTGGCTAACATTTTTATAGGTAACCCGAAAGGCTTCACTGCCCCCGGCGTTTTCGAACTCGATTCTATAGACGTTGCTATCGATATGGAATCAATTACAAAAGACACCATCATCATTAAAAACATTTTTATAGACGGCCCAAAAATAACACTTGAGCTTGGCAAGAATACGACCAATATCAATCAATTGATGAAAAATGTGAAATCTTTTTCCAGCCCATCCAAAAAGAGTGAAAGCGCCGGCACAAAGACCGACGTTTCGCGAGGCCCGCAGAAGAAAATCATTATTCGTGAGTTCACTATTTCACATGGACAGATCAATGTAATGATGCCACTGATAGAGAAAAATATCACAACGCCGTTGCCCAAGCTTATTCTCAAAGATATTGGCAAGAACCAAAATGGTGTCACTGTCGGAGACGCTTCGATTCTTATTATGGAAGAAGTGGAAAAAGCGGTCATGGCCGCTTCTGCCGATCCGATTGGTGACCTTAAATCAAAACTTGGCGATGCTATTGAAGATCAGAAAGCCGGTGTTATTGACAAAATCAAGGAGAAATCTGAAGGTTTGGGGGACACTATCAAGGGGCTTTTTGACTAATAGTAAATGTTAACCAGTCTTTTTCTCCAGGTCAGGTTATTTAAATAACAAGAAAATTTTAGCCAGTCTCTTTCTCCAATATGGGTACTAACTGGTAAAAGAGACTGGACTCGCGTTTGTAAAAGCCTTCGGTATGCCATGACTCTTCCAGGCAAAGCAGTTCGTAATCGAGATGATGGCAAATCTCATGGAGCAGAGTGCGCAAGAAAGTGCGGAAAGCAACAACCTGTTTTCTTTTGGCAGTGCGCATCCACACAGTAATCAATGGCATCTTGCGCCCTTCCGTTGGTAAATAAAACCCGTACAACTCTTCCTCGTCATCGCACGGTCGCACCGCCATCACTTTTATTTTTAATGCCCGTACTTCAAGGCTGTCCGTAATCACGTTGGCCAGACGCTGACAAACTGTTTGTGTTCCGGCCTTGTCCTGTTGTTCTAATGAGGTGACCAGATCAAGGACCAGGGGTTGTAATGTTGTGGTGGCAGGTAATTGAATCGCTGTCACATTATCGCTTTGGCGATAAACGCTTTTTTGCTTTTTATTGAGCCGATTGTAATAGGCGAATACCACAGATAATTCCTGACCACACTATTGACCAAACACTTCCTTAAACAGTTTCTGCATTTCTGCCCAGGATTGTTTGTCAGCTTCAGCATTGTAGGCCAACGGCATATCGAATTTCTTGCCAAATTTGTCGGCATCCGGATTAGTGAAGCTGTGTTTGGCGCCCGGGTAGGAAATAACTTTGTAGTCAACGTTGGCCTTGTCCATTTCTGCCTTGAAGGCCGCCACTACTTCCGGTTTTGCAAACGGGTCATCGGCACCGGTTAGCACCAATACCCTGGTCTTGATCTTGCCTGGTTTGGCCGGTGTTGCTG
>Ga0114931_10011116_pt1 | contig 10668 bp, 6 predicted proteins | sample 2SBtaG_FD_89579 | JGI IMG/M metagenome (GOLD analysis project Ga0114931, IMG submission 89579) | Deep subsurface microbial communities from Kolumbo volcano to uncover new lineages of life (NeLLi) - 2SBTROV14_V59a metaG | ecosystem: Environmental > Aquatic > Marine > Volcanic | place: Kolumbo...
AAGAAGCGCAGGATCGCCTCAATATGGTGACCCGGCTGATCGCCAGCAACATGGTGGCCGAGGTTTGCTCGATCTATCTTTCCCGCGCCGGCCAGACCCTGGAGCTGTTCGCCAGCCAGGGCCTGAAGGCCGGTGCCATTCATCGGACCAGGTTGCGAATCGGCGAAGGGCTGGTCGGTGAAATCGCCGCCCGGGGCGCCCCGCTCAGATTTTCCAACGCGCCTGAAAATCCGGGCTTTGTCTATCGGCCCGAAACCGGTGAGGAAATCTATAAATCGCTGATGGGTGTTCCCATCCTCCGCGGCGGCCGGGTGGTTGGCGTTCTGGTGGTTCAGAACAAGGCACAGCGCCGCTATGACGACGACGAGGTCGATGCCCTGCAAACCGTCGCCATGGTGCTGGCGGAAATGATCGGCGGCGCGGCCATGGTCGATCCCGAGGAATTGCACGAGGGCAGTTTCGAGCGTGGCGTGCCACCGGTCCTCGATGGTCTTACCCTTTCCGGGGGCATCGCCGAGGGCATCGCCGTATTGCATGAGCCCCGGGTCGATGTCTCGCACCTGATCGCCGAAGACGAGGACAGCGAAAAACAGCGCCTTGAAGAAGCTCTTGAAGGGTTACGCCTGCAACTCGACAGCATGATCAATTCCCTCGATCTCGGTCTGGCCGGCGAGCATCGCGAGGTGCTGGAGACCTTCCGCATGTTTGCCGACGATCGCGGCTGGCGGGCCAAGATCGTCGAGGCCATCGGTACCGGGTTGTCGGCCGAGGCGGCGGTCCAGCGGGTTCAGATGGACACCCGGGCCCGCATGGAAAGCATCAAGGACCCCTATATCCGCGAGCGGATGAGCGATCTTGACGATCTGGCGCAGCGCCTGATTCGCCGTCTTGCCGGTCTGCCCGACCCGGCCAGCATAGAATTGCCCGAACGGGCTATCCTGGTCGCCCGCAATCTGGGGCCGGCGGAACTGCTTGACTACGATCCGGCGCGGATAGCCGGCGTGGTGCTGTCCGAAGGCTCGCTGACCTCTCATGTGACGATCATCGCCCGCACCCTCGGGGTGCCGATGATCGGTCAGGTCGAGGGCGTGGCGGGGCAGGTGGAGAGCGGCGATCATCTGGTCCTCGATGGCGCCCAGGGGCGGCTGCATGTCCGCCCGACCCCGGACATTATCGTCGCCTTCAAAAGCGCCATCGCCGACCGCAGCCGCGAGGTCGACCGCTATACGGCGCTGATCGACGAGCCCTCGGTAACCCGTGACGGGACCAGGGTCGAACTTTGCATCAATGCCGGCCTGCTGATCGATATGGCGCAGCTGAAGAACACCGGGGCGGCGGGAATCGGCCTTTTTCGCACCGAATTCCAGTTCATGATCAGCGATACTTTTCCCCGGCTCGGGGCCCAGGTGGAACTGTACAGGACCGTTCTTGACGAAGCCGGCGACAAGCCGGTGGTCTTTCGCACGCTCGATATTGGCGGCGACAAACTGGTCCCGTTCATGTCCTGGATGCGGGAAGAAAACCCGGCCCTGGGCTGGCGGGCGATCAGGCTGGCGCTCGACCGGCCGGCGCTCTTGCGCTACCAGGTCAGGGCGATGCTGCAAGCGGCGGTGGGCCGTGAATTACGGCTGATGTTTCCCCTGGTCGCCGATGTTGCCGAATTTCGCGCCGCCCGGGCCATGGTCGACGTTGAATGCGCCCGGCTGGAACGCCTGCAACGCCCCGGCCCGTCGGCAATTCATGTCGGCAGTATGATCGAGGTGCCGTCGCTGGCCTGGCAGCTCGATTCGCTGATGCGGCATGCCGATTTTGTGTCAATCGGCAGTAACGACCTGATCCAGTTCCTGTTCGCCTGCGACCGCGGCAATCCGCGCCTTGCCCAGCGCTATGACTGGCTGTCGCCCAGTGTATTGGCCTTTATCCGCCAGGTCGTGGTGGCCGGTGAAAAAGCCGGGGTCGCGGTCGGCCTGTGCGGCGAAATGGCCAGTCGTCCGCTGGAGGCGATGGCCCTGATCGGGCTTGGGCTAAGGTCGCTGTCAATGCCGCCGGCGTCGGTCGGCCCGGTCAAGGAAATGTTGCGTTCGGTCGATCTGGCAACCCTGTCGGGCTATGTTCAGGGGCTGACCGGCCATGCCGATCATTCGGTGCGCGGTCACCTGCAAAATTTCGCCCGCGATCACGACATCGTGGTTAATATCTAAAAGGCGATTTGATTTTCCCGCGACAGTTTGATTTAATGCCGATTCAGGTGGTCCGGAGAAGACCCGCCTGATGGGGGAAGCCCGCATAGTCCGGTTAAAACGGGGGCGGGTTGTGGCAATTGCCACGCGACAAATGACAGGGGCGATGACGACAGGTTTGACAGGGACCGGGGGGCCGTCGATACCCGGTGACCACGAAAGTGTCTTGATGGACGGGGCCAGCGGCACCGTCGGCGATGAATTGCGCTCGGCACGAACCGGTGCCGGGCAGGCTCTCAGGGAAATCGCCCGGGAATTGCGGATTCGGGCCGATCATCTGGAAGCCCTGGAAGCGGGCCATCCGGAGCGCTTGCCCGGGCGCGTCTATGCCCTCGGGTTTTTGCGCAGTTACGCCGATTATCTGGGCTGCGACAGCGCCCGCATGGTGGCCCGTTATTCGGCGGAAATCCGCGACAGTGAATCCGCCCAGCCCCTGGTTTTCCCGATACCGGTTGCCGAGGCGCGGGGGCCGTCGCGGGGCGTCGTGCTGACAGCTATTCTGGTTCTGCTGTCGTTACTGGGCGCCTGGTCGTTGCTGCGCGGTGGGGGCAGCGACGCGGCCCAGGTAAAGACCGCGATCCCGGATAATTTCAGCGCTTTTCTCAATCGGCCCCAAAGGCAGCAGACCATCCGCCCCCTGCCGGCGAATGCCCACCGCCTGCCGGCCCATCGACCGGTTACCCTGGTGGCCCGCGCCGATGTCTGGCTGCGGGTTGGCGAGGCCGGGCGGCAGCCGCTGTTCGAAGGCCTGCTGGCCAGGGGGCAGGAATTTCGCCTGCCGGCCCAATCCGCTCTTTATGTCGCGGTCGGCAACGCCGGCGCGGTGGCCATCCGGGTGGATGGCACGGTCAGGGGCACCCTGGGTCAGGTGGGGGCCGTGGTCAAGCCGACGCCGGTTGGTGAACTGGCGGTATGGGACCTGCAAAGCCCCCGTTCCGGACTTCGCCCCAGGCCCCGGCCCAGGCGCCGCTAGCACGGCTCGGTTTGTGCCAGAATTGCCGGGCCTGTGATTGGGCTTGATATCCCGGCCGGAAATACGCATTTTACGCCTGAATACCAGGCCGGCGCGTTGCCGGTCCCGCGCCGCATAACCCGGGAATCGTCACGTGTCACGCCTTCAGCCGCCCCGCGGCACCCACGACCTTCTGGCCGATGACAACCGCCGCCATCGGCGTATTACCGATGTTTTTCGCGGGGTTGCCGAAGGCTATGGTTTCGGCCAGATCGCCACTCCGATTTTCGAATTCACCGAAGTCTTCAAGCGCACCCTTGGCGAAACATCCGATGTGGTATCGAAGGAGATGTATACCTTCGACGACCGCAGTGGCGCCTCGCTTACGTTGCGACCGGAATATACCGCCGGCATTGTCCGCGCCCTGATTTCCGGGGGGCTTGGCCAGCATCTGCCGCTTCGTTTTTATGCCTGGGGGCCGATGTTCCGCTATGAGCGTCCGCAAAAGGGGCGGCTGCGCCAGTTTCATCAGATCGATGCTGAAATTCTCGGGGTGCCGGAAGTTCAGGCCGATACCGAAGTCATTGCCCTGGCTGCCGACCTGCTCGATGCGCTCGGCCTTGGCGCCGTGACAACGCTGGAAATTAACAGCCTCGGAGATCCCGAAAGCCGGGCCGCCTACCGGTCGGCGCTGGTCGATTATTTTTCCCGCCATGAGCAGGACCTTAGCCAGGACAGCCGGCAGCGGCTTTCCCGCAATCCCTTGCGTATTCTCGATTCGAAAGACCCGGGGGATCGGGCGCTGATCGAGCAGGCCCCGCCGATGGAAGAGTCGCTCAATACCGCCTCGTGTGACTTTTTTGCCCGGCTGCGGGACGGTCTGACCAATCTTGGAATTGCCTTCAGCATTAATCGCCGGCTGGTCCGGGGGCTCGATTACTATACCCATACCGCCTTTGAATTCACCACCACCGCCCTGGGGGCGCAGGGGGCGGTGATTGCCGGGGGCCGCTATGACGGTCTGGTGGCGCAGATGGGCGGCCCGCAAGTCGCCGGCGTCGGCTGGGCCGGGGGTATCGAGCGGCTCGCCCTGCTGATCGATCAGCCGCCGCCGCCCGCCCGCCCGCTGGCCATGGTCCCGGTGGGGGAAGAGGCCCAGGATATCGCACTCGATTTTTCCCACCGCCTGCGGCGTGCCGGTATCGCCGTCGACATGGGCTATCGGGGTAATCTGGGCAAGCGCCTGAAGCGCGCCAACCGGCAAAACGCCCGGGCGGCGATTATCATTGGCGGCGATGAACTGGCGGCGGGTGCCGCCGTGGTCCGTGACCTTGACAGTGGCGCCCAGTTGACCGTCGCGTTTGCGCAGCTGGTCAATTATTTCACCAGCGGTGGCGGCAGCGCGTGATTCCCGAAGCAAAAATTGACCAGTTGCTGGCCCGTCATTCCGAACTGGAAGGCCAGATGGCCGACCCGGCGGCGCTTGGTAGCCAGGGGTTCGGCCATATTTCGCGCGAATATGCCGAACTGACCCCGGTCATCGAAGCTCTGCGCGAATACCGCCACCTGACCGCCGAGGCCGACGAGCTGGCCGCCATGGCGGCGGATGCCGACAGCGATGCCGAAATGCGGGCCCTGGCCGAGCAGGAATTGCACACTGTCAGGGCCCGCCTGCCCAGGCTTGAGGAACGCCTGCGGATATTGCTGCTGCCGAAGGACGCCGCCGACGACAAAAGCGCGATTATCGAGGTGCGGGCCGGCACGGGCGGCGAAGAGGCGGCCCTGTTTGCCGGCGATCTGCTGCGCATGTATCAGCGCTATGCCGAAATAAAGGGCTGGAAGTTCGAACTTATGGGGGCCTCGGAAAGCGGCCTCGGCGGCTTCAAGGAAGCGACCGGGGCGATCAGCGGACGCGGTGTTTTCGCCCGGCTCAAATATGAATCGGGCGTCCACCGCGTCCAGCGGGTGCCGGAAACCGAATCGGGGGGTCGTATTCACACCTCGGCGGCAACCGTCGCCGTCTTGCCGGAAGCCGAGGAGGTGGATGTCGATATCGAGGAAAAAGACCTGCGCATCGATGTTTTCAGGGCCAGCGGTCCGGGCGGCCAGTCGGTCAACACGACCGACAGCGCGGTGCGGATAACCCATCTGCCGAGCGGTATCGTGGTTCAGCAACAGGATGAAAAATCGCAGCACAAGAACCGCGCCAAGGCGATGAAGGTACTGCGGGCCCGGCTCTACGAGGCCGAGCGCCGGCGTCAGGCCGATGCCCGGGCTGCCCAGCGGCGGGGACAGATTGGCAGCGGTGACCGCTCGGAACGTATCCGCACCTATAATTTCCCCCAGAGCCGGGTCACCGACCACCGCATCGGGCTGACCCTTCACAAGCTCGATCAGGTGCTGGCGGGCGAGGCGCTTGACGAGGTTATCGACGCCCTGACCGCCGAAGACCAGGCCAGCCGGCTGGCGGCCATGGAAGGATTATGAGCGCCGCTTCCCGACCGCTTGCCGCCGCACCGTCGGCGGTTGAGGGATTACTGGCCGGGGCGGTGGCGCGGCTGGCTGCCGCCGGGGTCGGAACACCGCGCCTCGATGCCCGGCTGTTGCTTGCCCATGCCAGCAAAAGGAATGCCGATGCGTTTGTCCTGTCGCCCGACCGGATAACCCTGAACGAGGCCGAAATCGCCGCTTTTCACCAACTGGTCGGGCGCCGCGCCGGGCGGATGCCGCTCGCCTATCTGACCGGTCACAAGGAATTCTGGAGCCTCGATCTGGCGGTCAGCGAGGCGACCCTGATTCCCCGGCCCGACAGCGAAACCCTGATCGAGAGCGGCCTGGCGCTGCTTTCCGGCAGGCAGCGGCAACGGCTTTCTGTCGCCGATATCGGCTGCGGCAGCGGAGCATTGCTGCTGGCCGCCCTGAGCGCCTTGCCGGCGGCCACCGGCGTTGGCTGCGATTGCAGCGAAAAGGCGGTTGACCAGGCGGCGCGCAACGGGCGGCGCCTGGGGCCTGGTAAACGGGCCCGGTTTGTGCGTGCCGACTGGTGTCGGCCAGCCGATGCGGGCTGGCGGCAACTGGTTGCCGGCGGGCCTTACGATCTTGTTCTCTGCAATCCGCCCTATATTCCGGATGCCGATATCGACGGTCTGGCACCCGAGGTGGCGGCTTTTGAGCCCCGCGTCGCGCTGGCTGGCGGGGCCGACGGGCTGGCCAGTTACCGCCGGCTCGCCCCCCTGATCGGGGGGCTGCTGGCGCCCGGCGGCCACGCGGTGCTGGAACTTGGCGGGGGACAGGCCGGGGCGGTGGCGGAAATCGTAACCGGGGCCGGTCTGGCGGTGATTGGCACATCCTGCGATCTGGCGTCGGTTGAGCGTTGCATTACGGTGAAAATAGGTTAAAAAGAGAACGTGGATTGACCTGACGCCGCGCCGAAAGGCGTATTGTCCTGGGGAAAGGGAAGTCCGGGCGCGGCTGATGCCGGCACCGGATGCGGCGGGATAATCCAAAACCCGGAGAACCGATAAGTTCGACAAGGCCGGACGCAGGCTTTTGACGACAGCTTGGATAGCGCGGTCGGTCGGCATTCGAGGCAAACAAGGCATGAGACCAAACCATAATACAAAACGCAGCCGCGGGCGGGGAAACCGGCGATCGCAAGGGCCCTCGGGCAATCGCTCAATGGAAAGCAACGGGCCGGCCGGCAAGGTGCGCGGCTCGGCGACCCAGATATGCGACAAATACCAGAATCTGGCGCGTGAGGCCCAGACCGGTGGCAACCGTATCATGGCAGAAAATTTCTTTCAGCACGCCGAACATTATCATCGCCTGATGACCGCGGCGGTTGAACGGAATACGCCGGCCCCAAAACAGGGCGCGGTCAGCGACCGTAATAACGTGCGGCACGAAGCCACCCCCAATGCCACCCCGGTTGTTGCGGCGGTCGCCGCGGAAGCCCCCACGGATGGCAAGCAGAAAGCGGATGCTGTCGTGTCGTCCGGGTCTTCGGTCGAGACCGATGCGGAAGAGGCCGTGGCTAGCAAACAGGCGGTCTGATCAGCGCCTATCGGCGGCGGGACCAACCCGGTCGCCATGGCGGGCAACGCCGCCTTCGATAATTTCGGCGTAAATTCCCATATCGGCGTGACCGAAGTGGCGCATCAGGGCCTTGGGAAGGTTAAGGTCCCGCTGCCCGTTCGCCGGGTTAACATTGGTCGCCGCACAGCGCACAATCCGGCTGAAAACCCGGGCCCGGGCGCCGCCGATCGTGATTTCCCGGTCCAGCCAGTCGAATTCGGCCCAGGGGGGCAGATTGTCGAGCAGGATATTGGCCCGAAAGCGCCGCCCGTCGAGCGGCTGGCCAAGGGCGTCGGCCAATGCCGTAACACTGGCCCGATTGACGATTGAGACGCAGGGCCTGGCGACATCCGAAAACATGAACCCGGTGGCCGATACCAGCCGGAAAGGGCCTGACTTTGCCGCCAGATCGGGCAACAGCGCCTCGAGCATGCGGCAGAAGGTCCTGACCGAGGCGTCATCGGCCAGGTCATAAATCTGTTCCTTGCCGCCGTTTGCCGGCCTGACCCGAAGGCAGTGGTTCCTGTCGTCAAAGCATGTCCGCAGCGTCGCCAGGGCCTGGTCCCGCATCAGCATGGCGAAATTGGTCTTGGGCAGGTGCCCGGGCCGGTCGTCGTCAAAGTCGCCGCCGGCAAGGGCGACGGCGAATTTCCGGTCACCCTCGATACCCCGGCCGGGCGACAGAAGCGCCGTTTCAAGGACTTCCGCACAAAGCCCCTTGCACGGATAGCGACATATTTCACCGATCATCACGGTCCCTTTTCCGATAAGGGCAGAGGGCAAAAACAGGGTAAATCACCCCCCCACCCCTTGTGTTGCCAAAAAGCCACTATATATGGATAAAAGCGGGCGATAACCCGTTGTTTGTCAATTCGTGGCGATTATATCGGCCCGCGGGGCCGGGCCAGGGGAGTTGTGAGGGCAGCATGAACATCGAAAAGTTCACCGAACGGGCACGTGGCTTTATCCAGTCGGCGCAGGCGGCTGCCTTGCGTGAGGGGAATCAGCAGTTTACGGTCGAGCATCTTTTGCTGGCCCTGCTTGAGGACAGCGAGGGCCTGTGCGCCAATCTGATGGCGGCGGCGGGTGCCCGCCCCGACGAGGCGCAGGCGGCTGTCCGCAAGGCGCTGGATAAATTGCCAAAGGTCGAAGGAACGGGCGCCGGCCAGCTTTATATGAGCCCGGACGTGGCCCGCCTTCTCGAAAGCGCCGAAAAGATCGCCGAAAAAGCGGGCGACAGTTTCGTTACCGCCGAGCGTCTGCTGCTGGCCATCTGTCTTGCTTCAAAGACCACGGCGGGGGCCATACTGGCGGCTGCCGGGCTGACGCCCGAGGGCCTTAACCGGGCGATCAACGATATCCGCAAGGGGCGCACCGCCGACAGCGCCACCGCCGAGGATTCCTACGATGCCCTCGGCCGTTATGCCCGCGACCTGACCGAGGAAGCGCGCGCCGGCCGGCTCGATCCGGTTATCGGGCGTGACGAGGAAATCCGCCGCACCATTCAGGTGCTGTCGCGGCGGACCAAGAACAACCCGGTGCTGATCGGCGAGCCCGGGGTCGGCAAGACGGCGATCATCGAAGGCCTCGCCCTGCGGATCGCCAATGGCGATGTGCCGGAATCGCTGCGTGACCGGCGGCTTATGGCGCTTGACATGGGGGCGCTGATCGCTGGCGCCAAATACCGCGGTGAATTCGAGGAACGGCTCAAGGCGGTGCTCGAAGAGGTACGGGCCGCCGAGGGCAAGGTGGTGCTGTTTATCGATGAAATGCATACCATTGTCGGGGCCGGGGCGAGCGAGGGCTCAATGGATGCCTCCAACCTTCTGAAACCGGCCCTGGCCCGTGGCGACCTGCATTGCATTGGCGCCACCACACTGGCCGAATACCGCAAATATGTGGAAAAGGACGCCGCTCTGGAGCGGCGCTTCCAGCCGGTCTTTATCGACGAGCCGACGATTGCCGACACCATCTCTATCCTGCGCGGCCTGAAGGAAAAATACGAACTGCATCACGGGGTGCGGATCACCGACGGGGCCATTGTCGCCGCCGCCACCCTGTCGAAACGCTATATCGCCGACCGCTTCCTGCCCGACAAGGCCATCGACCTGGTGGATGAGGCGGCCAGCCGGCTGCGCATGGAGGTCGATTCGAAGCCCGAGGAAATCGACGAGATTGACCGCCGCGTCATGCAGCTCAAGATCGAACGCGAAGCGCTGAAAAAGGAAAGCGATGCGCCGTCGCGCGAACGGCTGGAAAAAATCGAAAGCGAACTGGCCGATCTGGAACAGCAATCGACCGTTCTGACCGCCCGCTGGCAGGCCGAAAAAGAGGAACTTTCAGGCCTGCAGAAAATGCAGGAAGAGCTGGATGCGGCGCGGCTGGAGCTGGACAGGGCCGGTCGCGCCGGCGACCTGGCGCGGGCCAGCGAATTGCAGTACGGGGTCATTCCACGGCTTGAGAAGGCGATTGGCGAGGCCTCGCAAGGCCACGGCAAGCGGATGCTGAAAGAGGAAGTGGCCAGCGACGACATTGCCTCGGTGGTGGCCCGCTGGACCGGTATTCCGGTCGACCGGCTGATGGCCGGCGAACATGACCGGCTGCTTAAACTGGATGCCCTTCTGGGCCGCCGGGTGGTTGGTCAGGAAGAAGCGATAAGCGCTGTCGCCAATGCTGTCCGCCGGGCCCGCGCCGGCCTGCAGGATGCCCGGCGGCCTATCGGCTCGTTCCTTTTTCTGGGGCCGACCGGGGTTGGCAAGACCGAACTTACCAAGGCCCTGGCCGAGCAGTTGTTCGACGACGAGCACGCCATGGTGCGTATCGACATGTCGGAATATATGGAAAAACACGCGGTTTCCCGGCTTATTGGCGCCCCGCCCGGCTATGTCGGTTACGATCAGGGCGGCGCCCTGACCGAGGCGGTGCGCCGCCGCCCCTATCAGGTGGTGCTGTTCGACGAGATCGAAAAGGCCCATGGCGATGTGCTTAATGTGCTGTTGCAGGTGCTGGACGACGGACGGCTGACCGACGGTCAGGGACGGACGGTCGATTTCACCAATACGCTGATTATCATGACTTCGAACCTGGGGGCCGAGATTCTCAGCAGTCAGCCGGCGGGCGAGGACAGTATCGCCCTTCAGCCGCAGGTGATGGAAGTGGTGCGGGCGCATCTGCGCCCCGAATTTCTCAATCGTATCGACGAGGTGATCCTGTTCCACCGTCTTGATGAGAAGCATATGGAGACCATTGTCGATATTCAGCTGGCGCGGCTTGAGGAAATGCTGGCCGGGCGTAAGATGATCCTTGAGGTCGATGAAGGGGCCCGCCGCTGGCTGGCCCACGCCGGGTTCGATTCCCGCTTCGGGGCCCGCCCGCTAAAGCGGGTTATTCAGCGTAATCTGC